>Ga0210040_10001091_pt1 | contig 42148 bp, 28 predicted proteins | sample CryGeyCG12114_NA_FD_185462 | JGI IMG/M metagenome (GOLD analysis project Ga0210040, IMG submission 185462) | Groundwater microbial communities from aquifer - Crystal Geyser CG19_WC_8/21/14_NA (SPAdes) (version 2) | ecosystem: Environmental > Aquatic > Deep subsurface > Groundwater | place: USA...
AATTTTTAAAATACTAAAATAGAAGTAGACTGTCCTGAAGACATTGTTTTGTTCATACTAAAATAGAAGGTTATGGTCGTCAGGGCATAATTTTTAAATACTAATATGGAAGTATGTGGGGTTATGGAATATCAATAATGCGTACTTCAAATATAGTATTTGGGGTTCTGGCATAGCAACAAATTTTACTAAAATGGAAGTACGTGGTACGCTAAGGGTTAATGTCCATCTCCATATCTAACTATGTTGCGAATTAATTTCAGCACACATCATTTTCTCAGCATCATTGCACTACATCAGATGCCCAACAAAAGTACAATTCAAGAGCTGCACATTTGTATCGAGAAAAACTCAGTCAAGCCGTTGCCAAGTATCGCAAACTTCATGGAGATCATGTAAGTAAATAATTAACTTAAATAAGTGCCAATCAATGAGGAAAATATTATCAATTCATAAACACACCTAAAAACAAGGCGTTCTGCGTTGAAAATAAAAAATTAAAGGATAGCTGTCTTCAGAGTGTCTATAATCTATAATGACTTTTATATTGCAGTTAGATTTTGATTCAGAAGATCACTCTAAAGCAGAACCGGAAAAAGACGCTGACTTTTTTGAAGAAATGCACTCTAAAACTCAGAATATTCAACCTACTTCTGTTATTCACAACTCAGCTCGTCTTTCGGAACATCTTGTTAGTCTTATTATTTGCATTTGTTTCTGCTGCATTTTATTCACATCAAATACAAACAATGAACTTCAGTGTGAATGATGGGATTTATATATAATTATTGTTGTTTGCAGAGTAATAAAAATGGTTCTGAAGGAAAAGACAGTGACGTTAAAGGTCCAAATGTGGATACGTTAATGGGATCAGGGCTAGCAGCATCAGCTGGACCACGCAAAACGGTCATTGGTCAAAGAAAAACTCCGTCAAAAGTAAATGATTGATTACTTTACAGAGGGAAAAATTTAAATTAATGAGAGTGTAAATGTTGAATTCATTTTTAATTTTTGTTTTTAGCTCGGTGCTAAAAAGGGAGGCCTTGGAGCTCAAAAAGTGAAAGCAAACTTTGCTGAAATTGAAAAGGAGGCAGAAATGAATGATCAGATGAAGGAACGAAGGAAAGAAGAAGCCCGTGTTGATATGGAGCAGCAAGCTGTAGATGAAGAACGGAAGGTTCAACTTTGCTCACACAGCTTCAAAATTACTCAAATTTTAAAATAATTTTTTGTAGCTATCAATTTCAAATTTGAATTTTCTTAGATTGCTTCTATGAGTTTGGCCTACCAAGATATCAGTCAACAACAGAAGAAGAAAGAAGAACAACTAAAAATCGTGGATCCTAAAAAAGCTGATCAAGTAGAACGCCTTGGAATGGGAATAGGATTTAGAAGGTAATTTCACCTTTGCTAAATAATTTTATGCATATTTCATAATTATATCTCCCTAAATCCTTACGTTTTTATTTTCAGTGGTGTGAGCCATTCCATGATGTCGGATATGCAAACAATAGATCAAGACACCCCTGCCTCTTCATCATCTTCCGCTTATATGAATAAAATGTCATCTTCCCCCAGGGGCAAGTTGGATTCATTCTTTGATGAGTATGAAATAGTGGATAGTTTAGGATCAGTCTCACTTTCCAGCAATAATGGGTAAGCCTTTGTTTAATAAAATTTGGGCAACACAAGATAAAGAATTTAATCCTATTCATGGAAATTTGAGTTCAATTATTTCTTATTGATTAATTGATTGCACTTTAGATTCTCTTCGAAGAAGTCATCTGATTGGGACTTTGATCGGCCTCGTAAGGTTGAAGAAGAAGAGCCGATTATAACTCGTCCCAAATATCGAGAACCCGTCGCCGTCAGCCAATCTAGTTCGTCGGATGAAGCCCAAAAGAAATTTGGCAACGCCAAGGGTATATCATCCGACCAATTCTTTAGTGGTGCCAAGGACAATGATGTAAGAAATTTTTAGAACTGTGTCAAGTAGTTTTGTCAATCTGGGTATATATGCTTATGTTACATTACAAATCACTCGAAAATATTGATATTGTAGTTTGAAAGAAATGCCAATCTCTCAAGATTTGAAGGTCAATCTTCAATTTCCTCTGCTGATTATTTTGGAGATGGACAGCAACGTAGGCAATCACAATCTTCTTCTTCATTGCAATCGCTTCAGGTGAAAATATTATTCATATTGTTTTGTAGATTTGTTTGTTCAAAAACAACAGCTCAGAGGGTTAGTAGCTACAGCTGAGTTTCAAATAAAATTTCTAACGTAACGCACTAGCCTCAAGGCTAATGGAGTAGTGGGAGTGAGATATAATTCAGATAATTCTAATGAAGGATATCTTTTGAATCATTAGAATGTGGATATGGATGATGTCAAGGAAAGCGTTCGTCAAGGAGTAACTAAGGTGGCTGGAAAACTAAGCACGATGGCAAATGGAATGATGAACACATTGCAGGAGAAATATGGTTATTGATGTTTTGCATAACATAGATGTACACCGTAATTTATCACAATATATTATCTATTTAGTAATTTAGTTGTAAGTTTTCGCAGATTGGCATGATCTATGGATTCGAATTTTCTTTCGTTTGATTTTCCAAATCGCTTTGTAAACCATAATTAAATTAAGTAAAATTGAAGCTGCACTGTGAAAAATGCAGCCTTGCGCCTCAAGCAAATGCATGCATAATAATAAAATATTAAATAATATTTATGGCGCGTAAGACGAGAATGCCGTTGTAGTGAAATACGAATCCAAGGTCCGTCTTCTGTGCATTATTTACTTCCGACATTTCTTACATAGCTTTTACATGTTATTTTTAAAGTGTCAATAAATTTTTGTGAGCAAACTATAAAAAACCACCTCCTGAAGTACTTATCCATTGACTTTTATATCGAAATAACTCCCCTCAGAAACTCTCAAAAAAGTAACCCCTTACGGAATCAAAGTGAAGAAAATGTATCCATAAGTTTTAACGGGGTTTGCCTTTACCTATAAAATTGACACATATGTGACGCGCTGGAACAGGTATATAGAAACTCCAACTCCCGGCATGCATACACAGTAGAATGTGGACCTTATATAGATGTAGGTCTGGTATATTTTATTAAATCTAAAATGATAGGTAAATTTACCAAAACAACTGGTCTCCCAGTCCTAGCATGTTTATAATGTTACGTTTTTATTGTTTCCACCGGCACAATTGCGATGACTCCTTATCTCAACACAGACGAGATAACGCTTGCATGATTTATTTATAGTATTACAGTATTAGAAGTAAGTAGCAACAACTTGCGAAATGTTAAAGGGGTATAAAAGGCTAATTGCAAAATTGTTAGTAGAAATGAATGGATTTGCAATCCTAGAATTAATCTTATAAGAAACAAATGCATATAGCTTTGGAATGCTATATAGGAAAAGTTCGTAAGTTCAACGTGAGTAATTAATTTTGCCCTGAAAAAAAAAACAGCTGAGTAAAAAAGATTTCACAATATACCAATAGATAGAATATAATCAGTGTAAATATAAATTCAAAAAATTGGATGCACAAATGATTTCCTTCTTCGGATTACAAACCCTAATATTACAGCTACTCATTAGCACAGCTTTAGAACAAATTAACAAGGCCTGTTATCTGGCCCACGCCTACGAGGTGCAGCCCTAATTATGTTGTCCACTCGCATGATCATCTCCGCGGCTTCAGCAGCAGCAAAAACAACTCGTTGCTTCACAACGTACGATTCTGTAATTCCCAATTCTTTCATGCAAGACACAGTTCCTGCTTCGATATCTAATGATAAATGGAAAATAAATTCGTTTTTTCTCATTCATGTACGTCAATAATCTGAACTTCAATGAATACTATTTAAATCACTTACTCAGACCCATCGTGTTATGTCCCAAAGCATGCTCAGCTTTCAACTGACTGACAAGTTCAGCAGAATCGAATCCAGCATTGTCAGCAATTATAGTTGGAAGACCCTATAAACACAAAAAGGATATTTTAGATATTTACTTCACAAATATCTTTAACTCAATAAAAAAACAAAGGCCTTACAGTTAACGCTTTTGCAAAGGCTTCCATAGCCATTGCTTCTTTGCCTGGAGTCTTGGCAGCCAGATTCATAACAGCATCAGCCATCAAAACTTCACTGCATCCTGAAATAACAATATGCTTTGTTAACATCTTTTTTTTCGTGCACTAAAACGAGATGTTACGGTCTGAGACAGACATACCTCCTCCATTGACAGTCCGAGCATTTTTTACTGTTGCGGCCAATACACATAAAGCATCATGCAGAGATCGTTCAGCTTCGTCAACAATTTGAGTGGTAGCTCCCCGGATTACAATGGTACATGCCTCACCACGAGCGACACCGCTGAACTTAATCAACTTGTCTTCCCCAATCATCACTTCGTGAATCAAATCACACTGTCCCATCTTAATACCTTCGGGACTGTCGAACGTTGAAACAATTTCACCACCAGTTACTAATGCCAATCGCTCGATCCCATCAAAATCTGCATGCTCGATAGCCATTACTCCAGCATCAGCAAATAATTGTTCGGGGTAGTTGTAGATTAATTGCCTATTTGATAAAAAAAATATCACCAATAAATAATAAGTACAGCAGCCAGCATGTGGGACTTTACTCAATATTACAATATTTCAGCACAAATTACAATTTAAAAGAATAAATTGCAGAAAGCAAAAACAGTAACACTACATTTTTCTACTCGTAAGAATTTACTTATAAAGTTCATACCTATTGATAAAAACGTTGACATTATGCTTTAGAATTTTGCCCACTTTTTCTTTCATCTTCTCCTTTTCAGCGGCTTCAATCTCAGCTACCTTAGCAGTAGAATCTACTTTGACTCGAGATCCAAACACTTTGATCTTATCTGTGTCCATTGGAGTGTTAGCGATCAGAATCCGAGCATTTTCTATTCGCTTAGGTTGATTTACACCAATTTTCTTATCAAGAAGAAATCCCTCATCAAGAAAAGAGTCAGTCAGAACTCCGCCTTGTTTCTTGAGAATCTGGATAGCATCTAAATTTCCAGATCCTTTAAGACGCATAACGGCATCTACAGCTAACTTTGAGAAATGCTCCTTGTGCTGGGAGAGGATTTTCGAGCTTAGAGTTGTTCGTGCAATGTTTAACAGATCTTCTTTAAATTTAGAGGCATCGGAACTGAAACGAACAATCAACCCACTTATTTATTGGAGATCTTTATTTCTACACTATAAAATCCCATTTGGTATATATTTTTTATGGAATTATCAGTTAATTAAATGAAGCACCTATTATCCACAGCGACATTAGACAAAGCAGCTAATGCTTCCTTAGCAGCTCTTCTCCAGCCAGCAACAATAACCTGAGGATGTAGCTTTTTCTCGATCAATTTTTCGCCCTCTTTGAGCAATTCTGCAGCTAAAACAGTGACTGAAGTAGTTCCATCTCCCACTTCTTCATCCTGAACCTTAGAGATGTCGACTAAGATCTTTGCAGCAGGATTGTCAACACCTATGGACCGTAAAATAGTCGCGCCATCGTTGGTAACCTCAATCTATGTAGCAAAAAAGAAAATGTTAGAGAGAGAAGTAATAATCACCCCCGCAAAACGTATTAATAGCAAGATAATAAGCTTACTTGTCCATCGTTTCTTCCAGCACCGACCAAAATCTTGTCCATGCCTTTTGGGCCAAGAGTAGATTTTACTAAGTCACCGACTGCAATTGCACCAATGAAACTGCTCATACGAGCCATTTCAGCTTTCTCTTGGTCCGCGTCGGGACGCATGATTTGAACAGGATTCATTGACATCTATTCAAGAAGTAATCCAGTTAAATTAAATCGCTTAATAAATGAGATTCAAAATTCTAGTCTTAATATCTTACCATCTTGGAGCAATGTATTTGTATAAAGAACAAATATACTGAAAGGCACACAGAACTGTAAACTTTAAATGTTTCTCACGAAATTTTATTAACTTCAGGTTCAGACTATTCTTTCGGAAAAGGAAAAAGAAACTTTGAGAATAGTAGCACACCGGTGCTTTGGTTTTACACCTTAAATTCTGTTTTCCAACTTTACCGCCCGGAGCTCTCACCATGCAAACTTCTAGAACTATCAAAAAAGCAGTGGGATTCTCCTCCTTAAAATTGAACGTACCTCGCTATGGCTTTCCAGTGAATAATGTTTTTTTGGCTGTCTTAAGTTACCCCTTCCTTGTGATATCAACGAAATTACTGTTAGTATTCTCAGTTATTTAAGCTGAAAAACTTTTCTATCTGTAATTTAAGGTTTCTCATACTCTGAGGTATCGTATTTTTAAAAGCCTGATTGCAAATGAAAGGCACATATGCTAAAATATAACTAATATTTAAGACTTTTATTGACCCATATGCTCTTCTAATGCCTTATTTCCGTAATTTGGCTTAAGTGAGAGAAGGGTCACCAATTGAATATACCGAACTGCTCACAATAATCTGTTTGCAATTGTACTATCATTATATTTTAAGGCATATTTGCTAATTAAAATATTATTAAACTGCAGTCTTATCGCGCATGGGAAATATCACAAGCGTGATCAGTGTTTCATTGTCAATTCTGATTCACATTTTTTTTTTCGAAAAATCGCAGAAAGGAATATCTATCTTTCAGATATTCTCAGATAATAAATCAAAAATGGAGTCTACGACCAATATCGAATGTATGCAATGCAAATAAATATTATCTCACACATCTCATGCACAATCTCTTTCGCCGTTAACTTTTACGGCAGATAAATTGACGTCACTTAAAATAACTCTCAGATAGCATATACGAATTCTTCTCAGTCAGCCAGCTTCATTAAAAAACAATTCAAACCAAAATAAAAACCAAAACCAACTGGCATGGATTACAGAACTAAATGCCACATCGAGCAACCAAAAGCAGTATAGAATTTGAGCCATCATTAATTTAACAGGGCATGATAGGCCGGCCATGTGCAATATGCCAAAAAAGTTCATGTTCATATGGGAGGAAACCACAGTATAGAAATCATGCAAATGGGAAACAAGAAACAATATCCGGATCGGATTCAAATGGCTTACCAATCACTGGAATATGACTAATAATTTAATGATCATAAGAATTTGCCTTTGTAGCTTGTGGATATGGAAATGGAGATGACATGTCGGATCGTCTCTATGGCTTCGAGCACTCCCTGTAAAGTAAGAGGATGCTACGTGTGCAATAAACATACTTCACCAAAAGGATATGAGAGGGCTTTTTTTAGCTTGATTTTGGATTGAAACTAAACTCCATACCATAATACCTAGCACACGCAAAGTATATATACGCATATACATATGTATGCATACAGCAGTATTCGCTATTAGCACGAAGACGTATGAGTATATGTGTTAAAAAGTATTAAAAAAATTAGTAGGTGTATTTTGACGTTTGATTCACTTAGCTGGACGATTTGGTGCAAGTTACTAAATATTTTTATTTTGTTTTACGCCGGTGAGAGAATAATTTGTTGCTCAATTATTTCTAAATTAAATTATCCGTTGATTTTCGACATCAGGCTTTGTTATCTCTGAAGGTGAATGGTGTAACTATTTGATATATTTGTTAACTAGTTTTTGTGAAATATTGATGTGTATTGATAGGATTTGTCAAAGTTTGCTTGATCAAATTTAAGATATTAAGGTGTTTGTCAGTTGGATTTAAAGCTTGGAAACAGAAGTTAACAATTTATATTTCAATTTCAATGGTGATTTCAGATTTACGGAAAGCATTTCAATTTCCAAAAGCTGATAAAGATTATACACCCCTTTATGAACGTTCTATGTGGGGTGAAGTTGGTATAGTTACAACGAGAGTTAATGATTGAGTGTATTAAAGATTTTTGATTGTTTTGGGACGGCTTGGTTACCTAGCTAATTGTATAATTTCAACTAACACCACCAGGTTTGGTTTAAAACAAACAATTTTTTTGTTGCTTACAGAAACATCTTTCTCCTTGCCTGGACTTCCTGGGCTTGCTGTTTGCTTGCAGTAAAAGATTTTGAACCTTGGACCGCACCATTTTGAGATTTATATATCAATATATCTATCGGTTTAATTAAACTTATTCCTTTACTTATCGCACCCTTACTCGGTTCAAAAGTAATACCTTCAGGTGGGTGCATGTTAATTTGTTTTTATCTAGAGATTTTTCATGAATTTTTTTGCTGTTCTTCTTGTAACGGGGCTGTCATGAATTTAAAAATGGTATAAAATCATCGATCATCTATAATCTTACAAAACTAACTATAATTTGTTTGATTTAATAATAGACATGGACGGTTTTACGGACACTTTTGAGGGAAATGATGTTGATCCTGCCGCCGAATTTCTAGCCAGGGAGCAGAACAATTTAGCTGGATTAGAGGACGAAATCAAACCTGTCGTGCCTAACGGGATTTCTAATGATGCCAATGAAGGTAGGGGTTTGGTTATCTTGATATTAATAGAAGGAGAAAACGGATTGTTGATGATCATCTTAAACATGGTGAAAAGAATGCTCTATTACACAAGCTATAACAGCAGTTAATTATTTTTGTCCCTGTTGAGCATGTATTATTTGTGATTTATCGTTTTTGATTGGAATCTAAAACTTAAAAATTAAAAAATAAGATCCATCGTCGACAAATTTTTACTCAGCTCGCTCTACTTATTGGAATTGCATTCCGTGGCTTCAAATGCAACATAATTCCTTTTGACTGATTTTAGTTGCCGTGAATTGTTTTGAAAGGTTTTAGTGTACATAAGTTGTTTCTCCTATTGTATTTTTATTTTTATAAATTGTTTGATGTTGGATAATTAATTTTTCCAGTCTGATATGTCTGTTTGACAAGACATAATTACTTTTGCCAAATATGCTAGTTTTTTTTTTTTTTTGCTGTTTTGATTTTGTTTTTGTTGCTTGGATGATTTATTAATACATTCAGACAAAGAAGGCAATGCTGCTGGAGAACATGAGCTAGATTCCGGCTTCGAAATGGTGAACCACTCTTCTATGGAGCCTTCAACTTTGGTGCTTGACCAGAATGGAAGTAATGTTATGGATAATGGTAATGAACTTGAGATATGTATAGCATTTTGTAATTCCGTTTGCAAGTTTGCACTTTTGATCCTTTCTCGGTTTTTATATATGTTTGTCGTCGTATATATGTGTAGTTTTGGGTGCCAAGCCAAAGCTTATAAACTTATTTATCCTGCATGGCAAGAGCTCAAAATATTTGTTTTCACTGTGATGAAAGTCACGTTATTGGTTATATTAATAGTCTTATTGAGACCAAACTCACTTGTGCATATTTATTTGCTAGAGTGAATAATCAAGAATAAGATAAGAGCAAGTTGCAGTGCGTAGCTGTGGTTTGGTTGCTACCATGCTACCTTCGTGTTATTTTGTTGTTACAGTTAGCTTTTTTTCTCACAAAAAATTGTTTTTAAAATATCGAGCTTTTATATTCTCGCTCATTCTTACTTTTTGAGTTGTACACACGAAGTTGTGACTAAGTTATTTGCTCACTTCTGAGCAGTTAATATCTTAGTTTTACACACCGCAACAAACTGGAGTGACTCCAGTGACATGATATCAAGTTGCTGGATTAAAAATAAATTTTTTTCAACTTTTTTCCTTATTATTACCAATATGAAAAATGAGTCACAAAGTGAATTTATGAATTCCGAATGCCATGTTTAGAAACTTAAATTACCTAATTGTATTACCATATAATAGTTTCATTGCAATATAAGTAGTTTAGTCATAATGAATCTTTAATATTTTAGACGGAAGCTCCCCTACTCTTCTCTCGCAGCCAGTGTCTGTGCCACCTAAAGAAGAACCTGAAAAAATTAAACGTTGGCGAGAAGAACAGAAATCTCGTTTGAAAACCAAGGGTACGTTTTTATACGCTTTCGGTTTTGTCCATTTGATTTATAAGATTTTGATATTGATATTCATTAAATCCAGATGAAGACGAGGAAACGAAAAAAGATGAAATGAAAGATGCAGCCCGTAAAGAATTAGAAGAGTGGTACAAAAAGCATGAAGAGCAAGTGGAAAAAAATAGACTGGCGAACAGGTAACTTTCCTAATTTTTTATTTTCTAAATCTAGAAGAAAATTTATTTACTCCTCTGTACTCTAAAAAATACTGCAATCATAAAATTCACTTCCCGAGAAGTTTTGCTCAAGTGAATATCATGTTTCTCCGATTAAAAATAACGTATTTAAAGAAATTGTACCGTCCCACTTTCACATACATTAATGTGCTATTCATGAGATACGACGATGATAGTCCGATAAGTGAAATCCCTTTGTGTCTGTGGACTTAAATCATTTCTGTTTCTTATTCTTCTTCCATGCTCGCTCAACAAATCCCATCCTAGGGAAGCGTCAAAGTAAGGATACTGAGCTATCTGTGCAATGTGTAGTCTATTCTCTGTTGCTAAAACCAAAACTTATAACTTTTTAATCCCTAATTCCTATCCAAACAGTAGTATGTCCTGTTCGTAAATTCATGTGGTTTTTGTTGAGTAGTGATTTTTAGGATCAATTCTGGCGTTGAATTGAAAAAACAGTTTGCATCCATTCATGCTCCTATTTGCCTCCCCGCTCTACACGTATCTAGTTTTCTGATGGAGGTCTGTGCTTTTGTTGTTAAGTCTTTGTGTAACTCCATTAGTCATGCACAGTATATCACTAATACGGTCTTGCAATCAATTAGATAGAAGCACAATCTGTTATCGTATCGCTTTAATAATTTTATATTATCTCGCATTAGAATCGCAAAGTTAGAAGCGACTTTCTAGTCAGCACAATTACTGTTGGTGACGTTCCAGTACTCTGTCATTTTGTGTGCCCCTTGCCATTTTTGTATGTTTTCAGACTGTTGAATTATTTTAATTTTGCTCTGTTTTGGAATTTGCAAATGCTTTATTCATGGAGTATCATTTAACTGTGTATTTTACGGGCCCAATTCGAAGTAAATATCTAAATTTTTTATTTGATTTTTGCTGAAAGTTTTAGCTTTATATTTTAGCAATATTTTAGCCTGGGGTACAGTTTTTCATGGTGAGTTGAATCTTTATAGTTTTCTTAGCTGCAAGGTGTTGCTAATGAAATCCAGATATATGATAATTTCACATTTTTGCTGCAACAAAAGTGCAATGTCATTTATTTTATTGCTATATTTAAGCAACCTACTGATTTGCTCATCATGAAAACTATTTTATTTCGTTGCCAATAGGTTATGTAGAAGATTTCGTTTTAGACAAATTAGTGTAATATAGGTAGTAAGCTCTTTAGCATTAAGTGCTATTTGGCCATTTTCAAATGTAAATTTATTTCCAGGAATGCCGAGAAAGAATTAACAGCAGCAGCTGAGCCTCTAGAGCCAGGCACAGAATGGGAAAGAATTGCAAAGCTATGCGATTTTAACCCCAAAGGGAGCAAGCATCAGAAGGACGTTTCACGGATGCGTTCCATAATTTTACAAGTAAAACAAACTCCTCCAGCGAAACCAAGACAGTAGCAACCGTTGGGAGCTAATACAATTTGAAAACCAAATCATAATATAGACCTATAATTCAAACAAATATAAGCCCAGAAGGTTCACGTAATCGCGTCAAGGAAATATCTCGTCAAACAAAAAAAAAGAGCACTCTTCCAGCCGACGCTATAGAAAATAAGTAGTATATTAGATGTAAACAAAAATGAATTCACATTAATCATCTTATTGCTTTATACTACTACAGACTACCGACTATACTATATGAAATATTGTAAGTAGCTGAGTGTTTTTTGATTGACTATCAGTTAGAAGGAAATTTATTTTGTCGTATACCTCCATCTCCATCATGAAATAATAATTTACCTGCTAGGCACCTTATCTTCACATTTTATTTCATTCGACCTAGAGTTGCATGCTGTATTAATTATTTATGATACAATGATACTTTTCTTGTTGTCAATTCGATGTAATTTAATGTTTGCCAAATAATTTGATGGACTTCTAGTATTTTTTCTTTATTCATTATTTTCATTCTCTAAGAGATTTTTCTCTGGCTTTGGCAAGTTCCATGTTGTTGCATTGTGTGTCATGCGCTTGTGCAGTATTTAATTTCAAAATGAGGAAGGGACTGCACATTCTGATTAATTACAATAGCACCTATAGTTAATGAATACCTACATTTTTTCATGTTTTAAGGAAAAGTGTCATTTGAGATGATCAATTTAGTTGTTGAATGGGCTGTATGTTTAGAATTATTAATTGATAAATGTTCCAATATGTAAGTAGTACACTGGATCAAGGTATTCAAGTGTAGTGTGTTTTTAAGTTGTAAGTAAGAAGGGTGCGGATGGAATCCTATGTTAATTTCAACTTGAGCATATGTTATTTACGGTGTATGAATCCATTTTCAGTCATTCCAAAGTAGTTCGGAACGAAAGCATGAATAAAAAAATCATTTGGAACCATTAACCCTAATTTTATACATAATTTCTTTTCATTTGGGTGCGTGGTTACATTGCTAGCGTAGTTTTTGTATGCAGTCAACCAGAATCAACTGTAGCTCGTGTTGTAAAGAATAAACACTTGATTTTCTCCAACTTACTTGCAAGTATATAATATAATCCTCATGAATTTACAGGAGCACAGAGTTGTGTCAGACTGACTAAGGAGACTATAGGGCACGCCCAATTTAGGCTCAAGTTAACAACAGTCAGCATCAAATAATATTAGTAACTACAGGCTAGGTGACTATTTATTTGTTGAAAAACGCTTTGTTGTATGACAATATTCCACCTTTCCATTCATCTTCCAGCAACCAATCATTATTTGCATTCATCAAAAAAGCACTGATAGGAAACAAGTAATGAAGTTCAAAATGAGCTACCTTCATAATAAAATAGCAACTACAAATCATTCGAACAAATATAAATTAAAGTTTTTTACACTATTGCATCCCACCTTGTCTTGAAATAGCTTGAGCAAAGCGGTTTGTTATCAATAGAGATACATCTACAAATCTCTGCGCGCAGTTATCCATACACGTCTCTGTTTTGGTATCCAATTTAGCGCTAGGCGTACCCATACATTTTTCCCAGCATAGATCAGTCATGATTTGAACCTATAAAGTGGTAAAATATTACTAACTACTGTACGTTCCACGTTCAAAATAAAAATTAAAAAATTTCAGCCCTAAGCGTAACGCAGTAACATCTATACTTCTACGGTCCAAAGTTATTTTGCATTGGTTATTTTTCCGTTTATACCCTGTGCTAAAGCTAAAAAAAAATTCATCAAATCATAACATATTCGGGCCAAGGGGAAAATACGTGTGCCAGTCAGTCAGAGAGTGTTAAGATGGCAATCAACGTTAAAAATCTTACCGATTTTGTAAAAAAATTCTATTGATAATTTTTCTATTTTTTCAAGAAAGTTTTTCACGGGATTTAACGATTTAATTGACTAAGCTGGAGTCTGTTATACATTAAGTCATGTCACTTGAGCAGCTAACTATAGTGGCTATTTAACCAGAAAAACGAACTCACTACTATGGAACATTGATATAGTTATGTGTTTTATAACCCATATAGCTATTATTTTAAAAATAAACATCGTAGTGTAGCTGAATTTACCACTTACTTGAGCTCTGAGCTGTGCCTTTTGTTGCTCGGCAGCTAAAAATTCTTGAAGTTCAGCGTTTCCAGCAGCATCAGATTTATCCAAACCCCCTAAAGAAGGTTCCGAATCCCCAAAAGACGAGCCGGATTGTGAAAAAAATTTGCTACTGCTAGGAGAATCAAAATCGGAACTGTACGTAGACATTGTATCTCGTTCTACAAATTCACACGCGAAAATGCAAATAAGAAATTGACTGACTGAATGAGAGATACAGGAAATATATTGTGTGCCTGAAGCTTACCTTATAAATATTAAATATACAATTATTTCAGTGACTTCTCTTTGGATAACGTTCAAAAACTTTAGAAGATAAATTGCAATTTGCAATATACAGATATGACTATAGACTGAATAATTAACGTGTATTAAATAAGACAATATCAGAATGGAATTACAATTTTGGATTTAGCTGGTAGGAGACATCATTTTTCTGAGATAAAAACAAATATATATTCAGTCTTCAGTCTCAGTTTCCTCGGATTTCATGTCCTTCCATCGTTCTGGAGCCACAGGGAAACTTGATGCTACCTCGATTTGTCAAGAGAAAACTTGGAGTGTGATAGTGTGATATGCTATGCAATGAGAAAAAGCAATAGTTTTTCACACGGCGCTAATCCTAACAAATTTAGATTCGATGACGGCTAGGTTTCTCTTCTTCACACACTCACAATTGTGTTTTATTCTTTGCTCCCTCTTCTTATTCATTGCATTATCAGCTCACTGTTGCTTATTGTTATGTTGTTTTCACATGTGATAGTGTATTCGTTGGTTAACAAACATTTTCAGCGGTCCTGTTGTGATTTTTGAAATCACAGGTCAGTGAAAGTTATGAGCATTTTTCGTTATGCATGATTAGAATGACCCGATTGTAAAATGATGATCCTGTTATTATTATTTTTGGAGATGTTTTGGTACGTTTGATTTTTACAAGTGTTTGAGATTTAAGATTTTTGAAATCTTCGTTCTGTTTGCGTATTTCAATTACATTTTCTTCATGGGGATCCTGAGATGCGTTTTAGATCGTTAATTGTTATTAGTTTCTAACAATAACAATTTATGTTGTGTACTCAATGCGTTTAATTTCTTTACAGCCACACTATATAGTTTGTTTCAATTGACTGCTATCATAAGCTGATTTCAATTTTTACTGTTCCAGGGCTCCAACCGTTCTCCAGATTGCTTGCTGAGCTGTGAATCAGATGCGAAGACTAATTTTATTACATGATGTCAACAGTGCTAGATTAAATTAAAAGGATGTCAGCCAGCAAGTTTGTTTTCCATTCCCTAACACGAAGATCACATTGGTACGCTTCGGAGAAAGTATGTAATCCAGTAAAATGGATGTGCTAGATGAATGCTTATTTACACTTAATTGCAATGCACAGATTTGAAGATGGAGGGGAACCAGTTCCAGACAGCTGGTAGCAGTGGAAAAAAGTCATCCTCTAGCTCTAGCTCTCAGGGAACAAGAAAATCAGCAAACGTTAGTCCGGGTACCAGCAGCAGTGCTCCAAAAATGTCAGCAATGGCAAGCGTCTTACTGCGAAGAAAGGTTGAAAAAAGCAACCCTGGTCCATCATCATCAACAAGTTTCATGGATGCAGTTAATAAGGTTGCGCCTGTTCGAAAATCGTTTCCAGATGACCGGAAAAACGATAAGAAATCCAAATTGAATCACTCGCATCATCATGGATCAAGGGCATCTTCGTCTTCGTCTAAAGAAGTGCACTCTGAACGAAGAGTTACAAAGAAAATAGAACCCTTACCTAGTAAACCTCCTGATGGGAAAAATACTACAAACAATTTATCTAAACTAAAAATTTTAGGAAATCGTTGGCCGAAGTTAGCTAGAGCTTGTGTACCTCATAATCAGTTCAACATCAAAAGTTCTACTAAATCATCGTCTTCGAAACGTTCACGGGCTTCTGATTCTAGACCTAGTAGTTCGCTGAATAATAATGGGAGTAATAATAGTCGCTCTTCATCAGTTAGTGTAAGAGACTATCTGTTTAAAAGTTTTAACCCTAAGGACATAGTGAAACGCAAGTTAGCTTTGAATTCATCTACTTCAAATGTGTGCAACATTTCTGAAGCAAACAATCCAGATATAAATCGGTTATCTTGCTCCCTCTCAAGTTGGCCTTCTGCGCCAATTGGTCATTACAAAAAGTCTACCAAACCGACACCTAATGCCGGCCCTGATGAAATCTCTGCTCAATCTAAAAATTATTCAATAAGAATTGCCCCAATTGCTCCTAATCCTAATCAGTCAACTGAAGATGGTTCTAAAGTAGGTGACCGTTCGCAAAAGTCTCTTAATAAGGCCAACACTCAACGAAAAACTTCAATTATCTCTGCATCATGTTTCGAAAGTAAGGCTAATATTGGATTCAAACATACAACATTTGGAAATCTCAGCACTGCCAACTCAGTAGATACTCACTCGTCAAGTCCGTCTAAAGGAAGTATAGCAAAGTTAAAAATGTTAAAGGCAAAACGGAAAGCATACCTAAAAAACCGAGCAAACTTGAAAACACCGTTTGTTAAAGGAAAAATTCTTTTTCGGCAAAATAAAAACTCAGTCATTGTTAAATATAGATTAATGAAAATTGGTAGGGAACGAGAATGTCGGTTACTCACAGCATTGTACTCTGAAAGAGTTTTAGAAAGAAAGAGAAGACTTCGAAAATTGTGTACAAAATCAGAGACAAAAAGCACAAAGACCAAAGCCGCGCAAAAATGTTTTTCTGCTGTGCCTTCAACTTCAAAATCCTCAGGGAAAAGTTGCAGTGAAACAAAGCCTCATTATTCCGGAAAACTATTTACTAAGGATATTCTTTCTATTCGTCAAACAAAACTCAAGAAAAGGAAATCAATAGTCTCTAAATCAGTTCGTCGATCTTGTCCTCTTCGTTTGAAAACTATTCAATGCAAATTGAGACGTCAACTCAGAAACAAGTTGTCCCCTGCTCGGAATTTAAATACAGCGAGGTTTGTGAAATATATTTTTTTACGTAATATTAGCTACTCTACTTGGAGTGTGCTTAAATTTAAGGTACTTTTATTGTTGCTCAGGTGTGAAGCATTTTAACATTAATACTATTATGACTGTATTATAAAATATGATGCAGTCGTAATTTTAGGGTTTTTTAAGGCGTGTAATTTAAATATTTTGTTGATTTTTTCATTGACTATTGATTTTTATCTTCATTATTTTTCAACTTTTGCAAATCTACGCATTTTTTGGCGTAAAAGCTATACTTACGTAATAAACATGTGTACTTCGCCTCTTTCGACAATCTCACAGTGTGTATACTATGTGTGAAATCTATATTCTTCCCCTCTTTCTCCTACTTACTTATAGCATGCGATGTGCGGCTATAGCCTCTGGCTGTTAGCGTGCGTGCGTTCTATTAATATTAAGATCTACTCGTTTGGGAAAGAAGGGCAGGTTTTAAATAAGTGTGCTAAAAAACGGTTTCCTTCCTCCGTGTCCGGAAGGATGTTTAATGCATATGCATATAATGTGATACTTGTGATCCTTTCATCAAATTACCAAAATTATGAATTTTAAATGAATATTATTGATTGATTATGCTATGACGTTGACTTATATGATTCTGCTCTTGTGTTGCTTACAGCCTCACTTTCCCTGAAAATCCTTACGTCAACCACAGCATCTCAATTTTAGAACATAAAAGAGAACTGCAAAAAATGATAGACGATTTATATGAGACAGGGAAATGTCAAATTTTAAAGCCAATGCCACCGGCTCCGAGTAGTATGAAAATGTCATCTCCATTGTGTAGAGAAACTATTCCATTGTCTGCTAAGGAATGTAAGGAAGCTTTGATGTTACCAGTATGCACGTCTTTGCGACTTGGGGGTTTTACAAGTGAGTATAATAATGGAGACAGTTTTTACTTATGTGAGCTTTTAATTAAATTGACAAAAAACATGTTATTTTTAATGCAGATGCACGATTGGAGCCGCTCACTATTTTGGCTGACGTGGCTGAAAAGTTCATAATGGACATTTGTTCTCGACTGAAAACTGTTACTGAACGGGACATGTCCGAATTCGATCAAGGATTTCCCGTATGTTATTATTATTATTATATCAACTCTGATAAAACATGGTTTGTTCGCCTTCATATCTCACAATACATCTGACTTATTCCTGATCTTAGGATGCTTTGGAACGAGTTTTGACTGAAGTTGGATATGGCGGTGTTCGTGGAATTCAAAATTTCTACAAAAATGAATTTCTAGGAAAGCGAGATCGCCTGTGGAATAGCTGTATCTCTATGAGAAACCAATATGATGGAAAAGTTGCAGATAACCTTAAATATGGAACTACAATAAGTGTTCAAGAGCCCTCAGAGTCCTCTGCGGCGAAAGAAGCTGCAAAATCTTTAAAGAGAGCAAACACAAGTACTGCTACTGTTAGATTGTCTGATGGAGCTCCTGGTGGTCCGCTACTATGTCAAATCCCTATTCGGCCTCCAATAATATCCAAACCCAGTTTTCACTCTGGAGCGACGTTTACCGTACCTATCTCAAGTCCAAGCTCTAGTAATAAACCCTCTTTGAATAAATCCATTGCAATTAAAGCAGGAACACCATCTCCTTCTACAAACAATCACCCAATAATACCCAACAAACCCTCAAGTCATGCAAATTCAAAACCAGTGATCTCTGCATCTGCCGGCACTCCGAGCTCTGTGAGTGTTCCATTAAAGTCCCCTGGTATTGTTCCGATTAATAACTCATTTGCATCGGGATCGGAGATGTCTGTTGTGTACCGAAGTTCACCTGTGATACCTAATAAGCCCATTCATAGTAGTTCATCTTCTTCCAAATCCAGTATAAGTGGTAGTACCAATGCTAAATCTTCGTCAAAATCATCGTCTAGTGGTCACAAAAGCTCATCCTCGTCAACGTTAAAAAGTTCGCATCATAGCTCATGTAAAAGTGGCAGTAGCAAGTCCTCATCATCCTCAAAAAGTTATAGTAGCAGTGGAGGTGGGAAGTCTAGCTCCTCCCATTCTCAGAGTACATCTTCCTCAAGCAGCAATAGTAAATCGAAAAAGAAAACTTCACGTCCGACTGAAAGGCCTGATAGTTTAGCATCAGTAATTCCCAAAGGGTAAGCATTTTTCGTCATTTTAAATCGCAAGTTATGCTATTACTATTCGTTACAATGCATTTACCTAAACTTTCATAAATATATCTTTTTTCGTTTAAGTACAATAACTGTGACAAGCATTATGGATGAATTGGCGCAAAAAGAGAAAACAGTGAGTAACTCTCCGCATGTCCTCTCCTCCTCGTCGTACAAGAATATTGGATCGTTTGACCACATGTTTCAAAATAAGGCAGTATCTCAACAATCGTCCCGTGGAAATTCCAGTTCATCATCGACTTCAACCACCAGTGTTCACAATAGTAAATCGCATAGCTCGTCAGGATCGAAATCACAGAAATCCAAATCCAGTAGTAGTGGTGGGGGAAGTACGCGCAGTCCCAAACAAATAGCTAATTCAAGTCTACACATGAATCATGTCGGGGGCACAGTCCTAAAAGGATCTTCGTCATTCTCCACTCCGTCTACCCATATGCATGCTACCACAGTTAGTATAGATTCGAAGGCCAAGCTAAAAGAAACTTTGAATAATCGGAATTTGTTAAGACTGAATTTTGAGCAAGCCAACAATTTAGGGGACTCGACGGTTTTGCTCTCTTCCTCATCGCCCGCATCATCCGCAGCATCTGTGACGACCTGCAGCAATCAAAGTACCTCATCCGATTACAAAGCTCGACAGCCAAACTTGTTCAACTGATTATTAAAGTAAGTAGTCTATATGGAATGAATATAGTAGTACATAATACAGCGTGTTCGTTCGGTTGAAGACGGCATGGAGTTTGTTGTGTTAGTGATAAACATTGTTGATATTGACAAAAGAAACTATTTTATTTTAAAGTTTTTGCAACCAGTTAGTTATTTGTTGACCTGAGATGTGAATATGCACTCTTGTATTATTATTATTTTATTTGTGATTTAGCTTGTTCAATGTTGTTGTTATAGTTAAAAAATATCTGATGGACGATGTAAGATATATAACCTATTGTTAGTCTCCTTGTCTTTTTTTCACTGTACGAGATATCTGATAATATTTTGAGGACTAGGTATGAAAATACTGGATGTTTACAATTTCTATGACGTTATTCGCTACTTAACAATGTGTATTAATTTTTTGTTGTACTTCATGAAATGACCTCTATGGGGATATAGTAGCGTTTTATGTATTATAAATACCTGCTGTGTTGGTTCGCAAAGGTGATTTTGATATTTACATTACATTTAAGTTTCATTTTCTCGACTTCGCGACCATTTGAAAGCAAATGCATTGGCTTTCAGCTAAATAAAACATTTAAATACAATTGAATTTTGTAGGCATTTTTTTCAGTTACACATGAAATCCACTTCTTTACAAATGCTTCGAATTTTTAATGCCATATTTTAATTTATAGTTTAGCTTGCACTCATTTATTGAATCTCCTCAACTCTGCTCATTGTTGAAAAACTTTTTAGCAAGTAATTTGATCGGGGTCCCCTTAACCAAATAAACAACGTTTTCCTAGGTTTTTAACCTGGATAAGATACTCCGCTCGGGCGCACAGCCTAACCTAAAGGGAAAGAGCATCTCCTTCATCTTAAAATTTTTTTGGCTTAGGTGACCCCGACCAATAGTTTAAATGCGTGACAATTTTTTATAGGATACTTTTTATAAATGTATTACCATTTAATTTTTGTTTCAGCAGGGTTTACACAAACCAGGCCTACATCCATTGTTCGTTCACGGCGCTATAGAAAGGTTCCATCAACATTCAATGTTTTATCATCTGCCTGCCTGGCAAGTGAAAATCATAACACTCTCAACATGTCGCAGTCAACACACTCACACTCATATAGTCTCATTTGTCTGTTACTTAAAACAACGCATTTTATTGTAACTCTGTAGAAGGCAGACTGATTGCGATTTAACAGCTCCAATGTTCTTCTATCCACACGTTCAATTCAATGCTTTGTTTCACGTGTCTATTTGTGTGGAAAAAGAGTCACTGCCATTTAAACCAGGTGAAGTCACTAATACCGTAAATTGTGTATTTGATGCCCATCCAAATCCAAAACTCAAAAACTGCGAATTAAATTGAGATCCCTGCATGAATATTATTACAAATCAGCTTTCAGTAAAAGAAATACACCCTGGCACTTTAAAATAATTACTATAAAATAATTTGGTGTAATGAAGAACTCACCAGAATTGACAAATATGAACCGCTACGAAGTGATATGGGAAAAATAGCACAACATATTTACTAGAACAAGCTTGCTTGATTTCCACTCATGAGTACTTGTTGGTCGTAGTACAGAAAGCATACAAGACTGGACTAGCTCACTCATACAAACTAACAGATAGGAATAGATCAATAGATGCAAAAACATGCAATGGAACTAAGGAGTCCTGCAAAACTGAATCAAAGCACTTCTTTAAACTGGTAGCTCACCCCGTGTAATGTTTCAGTTGTCTATTTTCGAGTGCCAAGCGCATACATCCTGTTGTGCTGCTTCAAATCAAACTCTCGCTGTGCGTGTGTGTGTGAGTAGTTCTTAGCCGTACACCAATCCGTTTTGCAACATTAAAACATAGGTTTTTTCTTTACAATATTAGGGAGTTTGGGATTACTTGTCGTCGTAGTATGACAGATCAGATGAATCGTTTCATGTGTTGTACAGATATCCCATCCCCATCTGTCCTATGAGCGACCGATGAGGCACTTGAGCGACAGATGGGGTTCATCTGTCTTGTTCTGCTACTTGCTACGTAAAATCCCTAACTCCCTATTAAAATGTGTAAAAACAACTGGAACAGTTCTACATAACTTGAATTCCTTGTAAATTATGTTTCCCCAAAATCATTTCAATGCGGCATACCAAATCTACTCTCAGTAAATTGTTCATTATCCATCAACATACTACAAAACAAACATCCTAGTGAAGGGAAAGTGTTCCCTAGCCACTTTCACCAGTTCATTTTGTATCCTGTCCTGAATGGATTGAACAACGGTCACTTGTTGCTCCTCGTGAAATTCCTACGTTATTCGTTTGCAGAAAGTGGCAAATATAACTTGCTGCCATACAGGAGTGTGTGAAGCATTTCCCTGTGATACGCATGAGCCCTATTCACTTTAATATAGTTCGCAACACGTGCAAAGAGAAAGTGCAGATGTTGTGAGTGAAGGGTACTTACTACTTGCTACTATTACTACTGACTGACTGATGGGATGCAGAAAATACACCGGTCCACCTGAAATCAATGAACTCCACCAACGTATGTAACGTACTTATTAGAAAACACAAGGCTTGATATTTCATCCCATACCCTATATACCATAATGAGTTAGTTAGTTACTCAGCCAAAGTTGATAGCATCAAAATATTACTTTCTGCAGCGGGTTTCTAATGCAGGAAAAGCGGTATTTTGTTTCACCACCTCTAGATTATTATTCACGTATTATTTCTAATTTGTATAAGTGCCCGGATCGTGATTTATAACATGGGCTGTAAGTATTAAGTACTAATAGCGTCATCAGGTAACGAACCACAGACTGATCTGAAAATAGGTGTATGCGAAGAAAACCCGTAATCTGAAATGAGGGAATGGATTTGGTAATTTTGGTATTTATTTTGTCTTCCCTGGTAAAACCCTTTTTGCGAGAAAATCTCTACATTATTGGAATGGAAGTCGTAAAGAATCGTAATTAAAATGTGGTACATTCGATGTACTGCATTCGTTTTACGAGTTCAGTAACAGGCAACACCGTAACAAGTTAAAGCGGCGTTAAATATTGTAACTTTTTTCTTTCTGAGATGCTCTAAACATTTAGCAATCAAATTTTTGTCACCTAAAAAGCATGCAACTGCTAAAAGTTTCACGTGGGCTATAGCAAACTGTATCTTAAATGTTTTCAACTCAGATAGCATCAAAGTACAATTACAGTTTAAAATTTTTACAAAGCCTAACTACATATTCCAACGATCTCTTTAACATGTGATTGAAATGACAGCCAATATTTAACAACTATTGAAATCCACATAACTTGGCAATTTATTCGTTCATTTCAGTTTCCAGTATACTATGACACGAACCAAACTTAGCAAACATTCTATAACTACGTTTCTGATCCAAAGCCAAACGACTTAAAAAAATCGCCAAACCATCAAGTTTGGAGTTTCTTTTCTGGACTCACTGTAAATCTCTTTAACAGAACATTTAATAATAAACACTTGTTCACTTGTTGGCAAAAAAAATCTCCCGACTCCCCAAACTATTGCCGTCTGACAACAAACTGGTTCAGATTTTTTCCTTCACTTTTGTTTATATGAACGTGCACCGTTGACAATAAACCATGTCGGATAGCATATGCGATAATGAGTGCAGTGTCTCCATGATAATCTATTTATGATCCCCACATTTTGGCTACAACCAGCATATTTTGCTCCCGCTTATCCCATGGTGCCCATGAAACGCTCACTCAGTTTTCATGAATCTTACTATATACTCATAACCTTCACACAGCTGCTGCACCCATTAATCTTACCACGGGAACAATTAAAAAAGGGAATTAACATTTTTTAATCGCCTCAACCCTAACCTAATGATATCACAGATCCTGTGAAGTGAACATATGAACTTGGGAGTTGTGCTATAAAAAGAGCAACCTGATTTATTATTATCAACTTGGTGTGCAAGAAAGTACGAATACAAGATATTCAAACTCATAAAATAGTACTTTGAATCGGAATGAAAAGTTTTTTTGTCTCATGCCAGCATTTCTTATTCACATCACAAGCAACAATTTGAACAAGTAAAACAAAAATTCAACTTCACGTTTTTTTCGTCAGCTCAACATTCTTGTGACAGACGTGAATAAAAGAGGACACAAAAAAAGTGTTTTCTCGGGATTCATTTAATTTCTTTCGGTTTGCAAATGGAACCGATGCTATCTTAACTTTTCAGTCGTATGTACACGACATCATGCAATATAGAAACTTTATTATTTAACTCACTGGACTGGATATAGTAATACAATTGTCAAAAAGGGTCCTTATTGCACTCTCTTGTTACCAATTGGGTTGCTAAATCGTTCCTAAATGAAAAAATTGACAATTTAATTTGCAATGTTCGACATCCTAAAGTAAATTGACCCAAATAGCAGACAAACTTATACTATATTTGTGAATGTATTTAAACAAAATTTCGGCTACTTTCATTACACAGTCGGCTCCAAAATTTTAGACCGTGAGTGTTGACAGTTGACAGAAATTAAACTCGGATGAACAACAAACCACTCTCAAAAGAAAGTTGAGATCAATGGAAACTGAAAATGAGTGATGACTGACTATCGAGTCGACAGTGTCGACTGCTTAACGCATGTAAGTGTTAGACATATAAACGAAATGCACATATGTGAATACTCGGTGTTGTACTTGCACAATCTAACACATTTTCATCTTGAAAGTTTGCTTGACAGCTGATTAGTTACATTTCACACTCGTAAAATCAACTGTTTTATGAAAAAATATTCATATTTAATTTTAATTTGACATAATTTTGTTTGAGCTTGACTTTTACATTGTGCGCCTTTTTGTAGCTCTTTTAATGCTCTAATTGTGTAAAGATTTTTTTTGTGGTTATTCAGTTGGATCATCTCACGTCACGTAGCAACTAAACTTTGTATAATAAACAAGCCATAATCCCACAACTTAGTGCTCACTCAGAAGTTCAGTCCTCCTTCCATCAAAAACAATGTTGAAATTATATAAAGCTTCGTGAACTTGAAAAAGATTTTTCTTTCCAACCAACAAACCGTGACTAACAAACCACTACAAAAATATATTATGACACCGTTAATTAGTATGAATTACATTTACTAACTAACTAATTACTGTGAGACCAAAAAAACGGGACTTCAGGGATACAGCTATAGGTACAATACCTTAATGAGTGTCACTAACTACTTATTTTTTCGTTCCATCACTGACTTGACGTCGACAGTCAGTGTTGATGTTGACCTATTTCTTATTACAGATGTCATCAGTCCATTGAAACTCGAAATCGAGCCGTCGTTTTTCTATTTTGGAAGCCAAATGGTTTCTTATCATTAGTGTTGCCATCATAGACATTTGAGCCCACAGCTCAGTCACTCACTCAGTCAGTCAGCATTTATGAGCTGCTGTTCTCAACATCCAAGCTAGCTTTCATGTTGCAGCTAATGTGTAGGTGAATGTTCAGAAAGGCAAATCTAATATCCAAACACTGTATATAGTATTTGGTGCACGTGTGTGGACTTACTCACATGACATATTTTTCCAATGCCATTGCCTCTAAATAAGCTGCAATATTTATTTATTTTCAGGAGGGTGTAGGGGATATGTAGACATTTAGTTTCGCCAACTTTGCTCAAATCCCTTGATAATATTGTGTACTAGTTAGTAAGACTGTAGCATAGTGGACTTTAGTATGACAGAAATAACGAGTATTTTTTCAAACTACTCCTTTGTATATAACCTGGGAAATAAACACTGAAAGGTTTGGCTCCCGCATAGAATGATTCCTTTATAGGAAATGAAATAAGAGCTGTGAATAGTTTACTTAGGATTTCACGCCGTCGGACATTTATTGCAGTTTTTAACATTTTTAAGGCCTTGAGCATAACGATTTTTAATGGGTTTTGTAATAGTGTGTGGTCGAAAACTGGCTGGTTGTAGCCTCGGCCCACGTTTATTTAACAATGATCATTACAAACATTATGTGTTATGCCTCTCGTGGACAGTAGTAAACTTATGGTTAGGAATTATGTTTCTCTCTTTCGTCATTTTACATTTTCAAAGATAAACACAACATTTTGGCACGAATTTCTGACAAAAGTCAATGAGATGTGACACGCCGGCAGATACACAAATATACACACTCGCTCACTCTGTGTACCGCTATTAATGGAACTGTGTTGTGAAAATCACAAGCCGGCAAATGCACTTGAATCTTAATGCATACAATTATATTTGAGCCAAGATTTGCGAAGCAGAATGCTACTGCTATCTAACCTTTGTTTACATTCAAATGAAGCGGAATATGTCAGTTAATTTTTCAAATGTGCGTATGCCTTTAATTTAGCATTTTTCTGCATGCAGATCAATAACTAAACACTAAAACACTAAAATAAGTATTTGGATAGATCATTCTATACAGAATATGGTTTTTTGCAACTACTTTAAAATTGCTGCTACATTTACTGAATGCTCTTTGTGTACCATATATTAGTTTAATTGAAACAGCGCAGGCTTTTAGCTGTTTGTTGTTTGCACACATGGCTAAAGTTCGAACGTTACAACTGTGCCTCCAAGGTCCAAACAGACCACTAGAACGCATATTTTGATAATTGGCGATGAAATTGGCTCCGCTGAACTACTTTGTAACATACATAGGGAGTTAAGGAGAGCGCTATCTTCCTCTCTTTTTTTGAGTTGGAAAGAGTTCACTAATTAACAAAGGAAAAACCATCTCACTTATTGGATGCTAAAAGGTATCTACTCTGCTGCTACTGTATACCTTGTGCGCAAAAAGGAGGTAAATTTTATCCTATCCTACTACACAAATTTATCACACACAGGACAGGAAAAATTTACCTCCTTTTTCCGCACAAGGTATATAAAAAATTCGTTTTGAAACAGAGCAAACAATTGCCTAAATGTTTGTTATTTTTTACAGAAACAAAATACAAATAACTAACACTGCAATTTAATACATTTATGCATTTTAGTATTACTTACAATTATACATATAGGTTCATGCAACGGAAAGCTAATTTTAATCTTTGCCATCGTCTATTAGAGCCTTCAACCTTGCCCCAATTGTGGCTAAAATGATCTTATTTTTCAGTGTCACAGAGCATTTGTGACAGTTTGTACATACGTACAACAAGTTTTCCGCTAAATGTAAAACATAAAAAGAACCTGATGAAGTAGTAATCAATATTCTTAGAGCCAGGTCCATCAAAATGACAATGACAAACGAATATGAAGTGAGTAAAAAATGTGATTTGAGAAACAAACTGTACTCAACTAACTAAAAGCACCGTGATTAGTGCATGACTGGATTCATTAAGGATTCCAAATTCATCGTTAGTTAGCAGAACTGGCCACCCAAAACTGACAACTGTAACAGCATGTGTGTGCACCGTATAGTGTATAGTCATTAGCCAAGCCAACATACTTCAAACGCATTTTTCGCCAATTTTATTTTTCATTAGGTGAACTGCTTTCCTCTTGACCTTGGTTTTCTTTTTTTTAATGCTCAACCAGGTCGGTATACCACGGTATCCATGCACCACATGTTTTTGGCACCTCTCCTATGGAGGATAGTCAGTCACACTTTCTGGCGATGTAACTAATGTCAATTAAATACATACCATATAGTCTATAATATACAATGAATATACAGCCACAAGTTTGCTCAGAATTTTGGTCCACTACCGAACTATATAGGCTTTTAAACTGAAGTTAAAGATATTTTGGCAAACTTCTTGGTATTCAAAAGTTAGGAGCGGTACGTACGACCCATTTTGATCCACTTTTTCACACTGGTATTATTTGTAAAGAACAGCTCTCAACCACTCTTGTTCTATTCACTTTCATATCATGAGCATTACGTGGGCTTCTTTTGTATTGTTCCATAATTTAAGTTAGAAATCACATTTTCATGAACACCAAACGAAACCTTTGTTTGACACTATTGTGACTAATTATACTCTAATTAATGCCTCTGTACACAAACTGGGGTGGTACTAACCAACCATGAGAATAAACCCACTTCCAAAAACTGTATGGTGACTAACTTACTCTGTTTAGTGGGTACGGGTAACCATAAGCAAAGCAACTAAACAAATGCCAGTGTTAATTAGCTTTCATTTCCATGGTAGTAATAGTAACATTTTTATGACAACGGCAACTCATATTCACTGAATATTGGACCAACATTTCCATTTGAACAAATTTGCAACAAACAAACTAACTAACCAAACTAAAATGGCCAGTATTGTTAATGCGGTCTTCAACATTGTATGGATGATATAACCATAGTCATTAGATAGAGGGAAACTCACTAATTGGGAGATGCATTGATACATTTGGTTAGTTAGTTAGCTTGCCCAACTCACTTTCTCTCAAGTGTATAGCAAGACTTGGTTTTGCTGTCATTCCGCATTCGACGCTACAGGGAGCATTTTGCACGATAACCGTTTGTCCCCAACCCATGTTGCTGCTACAGAGTTGTCAACGCCTGGTGAAAATCACCCACAGTAAAAACTTGCATCAGTTCACCTGCAACTTAACTAACTAACGCGTGGGCATACGTTAGTTTCTCGTTCATCCGCTCTACAGTAAAAAATTACGGTAGGAGCTATGCAGTTAGTTTGATTGAGTGGATTCCTTCTTTAGTTTCTTGAGTTTTCTGGAAAAGGCATGATTTCTTTTTTTCAAGTCGTGCTGGTCAAGCCATTGCAATGTTGCATTAGTTGATTCCGTAAAGGTCACGGTGACTGACTGTCTGTGTGATAAGACCTGGGAGACTGAGAGTTATTTCTCTTTGGTTTCTTTATGCTCATAAATTGGACAAGAGCATGGCTATGGCTCTATAAGAAACATGGTGGTTTTCATCACTTACTGATATTACTTTCTTTGATATGCTACCAACTTTTTTCCTCAGTGTTGCCTAAGCCATCTCATATGTCATAACTTCAAAGGAGAGCAAGCTGTCGGCAGCAAAGTTTGTTCCACCAGTTTTATAGTTAAAAATACTGGTGGATTTTGAAATCAACTTTTTTGTATTCATAAAACCTAGTGATGAACGATGTGAATGTTATACTCCCTCAGTCACAGTGGTGCATCCCATTTTTGATAATCTAGTGATTACCGTGCTTTGTGATAAGATAAATAATTACAACTTGTTAGCTATACCGCAACAGCCGTGAAAGTTTCACATTTGTCAAAGGGGTATGGGATTCCATATTCTGCTAATTATAATGAAAGTGAAAATGTAGTGGTTGTTAGTTACAGATAGATAAAGCAACAAGTTCGTATGTAATGTGCATGCAAATGATAAATTATGATGGATTCGTTGCTGTGTTTTGCACACACGGGAAAATCATATGATAGAGGAAAGGTTGAGTCAGCTTTACAATAATTTGTTTCTTTTTCCAGTTGGCATTACTTGCTTGGAAGTGAATTCTGAAAAAGAGGACTAGACTGGTTTTCTACAGCAGAAATATAGTCCAAAATGAGTTCCAGTGGTATTCGTGGAATACGAAGGAAAAAATCTTCGCTGGGTGAAGTGAAAGTAGCGGTTGTAGGTGCCCCGGGTGTTGGAAAAAGCGGTAAGAACTCATTTTCTGTTGTTTGCTATTGTAGCTGAAGCGTTAAACTTTGTTTAAAGCCAAGCTATATCTGGACAAACGTAATCTATGTAAACTATGTCTTGACCATTGTAAAATATTTATATACTTTCATTCAGTGAAAGATGAGAGCAAATATTGTTCTCAAAGGTGTTAAAGGTGTCAAATATGTTTTAGTTTATGGAGAAAATCATCCCCTGTCTCCCGAAAAAATTTTAAGATTTTAACTGTGTACAACTCCATTTCTGAATATGGCATGCCAAGTCTAATTTCTTTATTTAGAAACATTTTTTTGGGAATATCTAACGAAAAACATGATAAATTCGTGTAAATTATTCACTAATTATAAATTCCGGCTATCCTTGCATTGATTTACTAACTAATACGCAATACTAAATGTTCCTTCCTATTTTAGTCGAAATTTTTTGAATTTCCTGTGATGTGTGATCAACTAACAGTTGGAAGTCATAGAAGTATAGTCTCCTACACAGTGCTACTACAACAGCTATTACGGATATTTTGTTTGCTACCAGAAACCTGTAATAAACTACTCCATCATCAACTTCGTTTCATCATGTTTGTTTATATAGATGGCCAGTTCCGTATGGTTTGTAGAAAGTGTCTGCTCAATTTTTAACTTCCGTGGAACAGAACCACCAACCAATGCATCTCTATCTCTATGTGATATATTTTTACAAATACTTTATGTGCATACACATGCATAAACACGGAAGCACACCTATAAACCAGTCTGTCAAACATTAATTTAAATGAAGAATGAGACAAATACAGTTGAAACAACTTGATCTTAGGGAGCATGTCGGCAAAACAAACTTGCAACTGGCAACAGCATGGAAAATTTACACCTAATCATTAAAAAGAGTCTACACAGACTAAAGAGTCAATCTAAACGTTTTATCTGTCGTTCAATATTATCAATATAGTTCGTTACAGTTCAGTGCCTTGCTTTCTATTTTGCAAAGCTGCATTACATTATAGACTGTAATCTGGAAATGGTGTAGAGAGTGATCTTCCAAACATTTTTGAAAATTATTTTGGGGTCATAGTACATCATTACAGTTAGCAAGTTAAAAGTTTTGAGTAGTGTCATTATTATTGTGTGTAAACTTAATGAGCAGTCAGCGCACACAGATCAGAATCTGTCTATTTTAGAAAATAGTAAATCCAGAGGACAGTAGGTGACGCTGAAACCACAAAACTATGATTTTTCATTTCACACTTTCCCTTCCGTCTGAGTCGTCCCAAAGGTATATTTAAAACTGTAAAATCAGGAAATCAAAGCATTTTAATGAAAAAATCCCAACTAAATAACTAACCTGTCTCTATTCTCGTGTTCTTATTAAACATTATACGCTACAAACTCTTATAGCGATAGGCAGCAATAAATATATACTAGAAACAACTGGGTCTCCCAAGAAGCTTTGGTGGCAGAAACCTCGGGAAAACTAAAGGTTCTCTTCAGTACAAATTTAGCCTTTGCTACCTACCTCTATGAATTTTCATCATAGACGGAGCAAGCAATGCACTCTAGTATGCACATCCACAATAAATCCTTTATGAGCACTCCAACGCTCACCATCTCCAAAATTGCTTTTCCCTCAAATTGATTTAATGTAGTTTAAGATGGAAAACTCAATACGAAACACGTAGATCATGCGAGTCCACATCATCTACACACAACCATCAAATTATTTTATACCTATCTACTACTACTTTTCAAGTCCAAAAAAAGTAAGAGCACCAAAAGTTTTCACCTCTTGTCACAGCTTTTGTGACGGAGTGTACAGTGTGCATTCACTGGTTCCGGTGACAGGAATATTCACCCATGTTTATTGATATAAAAATATAGGAAGCAGTTGAAAAATTAAACTTTCTGGAAGGTTGTATTGGTATCGTTAGTTGGTGAATTGTTAAAAAGCAATCAAGCAGGCAGTCAGCAAGCAAAATTAACCTTGCATTAGCTAACCACTGAAGTTAAGAATCTCGAATAGTTGAGATTTTGGCCACAATTGTAACGTCTCTCATTGTAGCTGCACCCTAGTAGAAAGATAACGCCACACTTTTGGTGTTTACTCACACTTTTGAACTCGCAGTATCATCAAGCAATTGGCTTATGAAGTGCTGGTAGATCCATTATAAGAGTGAAAAAATCATATGATAAGATTTCGTAGCTTTCTCCTTTGTGATCAGAACAAAACAAGTGAATCCGATTGAAAAGTTATATGCATTTACCAGCATCATTGTACATACTAACTTTCTACCTACACATCAGTATATAAGAGTGCATTACTATATGTTAAGGGAAAGCATATCGCCTAACAATAATATTCCTTCTCAATGATGAGGAAAAAGGAGGGTTCACGTTTTTTAAAAGATAAATGGGATCTTGATGCGACAGTTGAGCACCCCTGTGAAGAAAAATGAGCATTCATAGAGAGGGATCAACACTTTTCAAGTTACCATGCCATTAATAGCATGGTACATTGCTTTTTAATAATAATTGTTAAGAAAAGGAAAAACATTGCCACTGAAAGCTTGTTTTTCTTGCTTATAACTCTTCTTCCAAAGCAAGTTTAGCACTCTGAAGTCTCTAGCACCAGAGAAACAATAAAATGAATAATATGTATACTGCGCGATAAACAGATATTTTCAACCATGTACGTAATCAAAACACAATAACAAATAAAAATGTGTGCAATAAGTTTGCTTGCATAACTAACTATTGTCCATTTCCGAAAAAAAAGAAATTTTTTTTTTCGGTAGGTTATCTGGCATTTTTTGTTATTGTTGCCACAACATTTTATAGATAATTTGTATAAATCCACCATTTATTGGGGATAGCCGAATAACATGGGGCAACTTCTTTTTACTTTTAAATGAACAGTAAAAGCATTATTTTGCTAAAGTGACAACAATAACAATCTAAATATTAGTCTCTAGTGGGTGTATGGGCTTAACATGTTGTAAATAGCGTGTGATTTGGAAAACTAACTAACTCACTATACATAAATCGAGTCTGGAAATGCTCCTTGGAGGAATCAAGGAGCAGTGAGTGAACGGGATTCTCGCGAATGGATTTCTAATTAATTAACCCTGCTATACAAAAAGGGTCCATACAAATACATAGGAATTCCTTTCTAGGCAAAGCTCTTGCATTTCATCAAATGGTACTCTTCATTATCCAACAACTTTTATAAACCAATACAATCAGTCTCTCAACCCATGAGTAGTGCTTCATCAACATGTTGTATCTGTGTTGTGAGTAGTTGAGTGTTTTTTTTATATACCACACACAACCTCTTCCTTTCACTGCTCCATTTAGTTAAATGGTGCACCAAGAAATGATAATATACAACGTCTTTTTGAACCCAGCAATTACTAAACATCCTACGAGTAAATTAACCACACTAAGTGGACACAAAGAAGCAGTGGAGCATGTTGCATATTGTAAATTATTAGTCCAATCCTATTTTTTCTGGCATGTCTCAAAACCTTAGATTACCAATTTGCAGTCAAATCGACCTAGAACTGGGGATTTTTAAAACCGCCCATGCTTAGAAACCAGTTTTATGTCCTATCTTGTTTGGCATGTCTCCTAAACAGTCCCTAAATAAATAAAAAATTTGAAGTTGAACGATTTAATAACTGCACGAGTTATTAGCGATTGAAACTTTCATTCCCCCACAGAAAGGGAGTGATGGGGGAAAGTAAAATTATGTTTGGTAAAATCTTGCAAATAATATTATGTATGCCAAATTTCTTCAAAATTCCTTGAGTAGTTTCTGAGATATTTTGCTGACAGACAGACAGACTGACGGACACTTTATGTTTATAAAGTTAGCTTTGCTTCGCTCCACTACTTAATAATGCACGTTCTTTGGTTTGGTATTTGAGAAATGAGGAGCGATTCATTTTGTTGAAAGACCTCATCCATCCATACACTTTAAATGGGCCAGCATTACAAAAGCATTTCTCTTAAAAAAACTTGAGGGATTAAAAAAATCGAGAGCTGCTGCGTTCTAACTAAATACAAAGTCCTTTAAATTTATACAACGAAAGCAGATACAATGTTTCCTTTCAACAATGACATTGAATAGAGTAGTTTTCAGTTTCCCCTCACTCAACACAATTTTGACATGGCTACAGTCTTGTGCAACGTAAATGATTTTCCAATGGGCGCGGCAAATATTTTAACAAATAGATTTATACCCATAGTTTTGATATTAGTTGAAGATTTGGTTTAGGTTTGGGTTTGGTTTTGGAATATATTAAAATATCTCACGGACTAAACCCGCAAACAAATACAGTGCATTTGTGGAATGCCAGAATAATATAATTGTGATTTCTTTTCGAACTGTAGCTCTGACTGTGAGATTCCTGACAAAGCGTTACATAGGGGAATATGATCACCAAAATGGTAAGTAATTTCCATGCTACCACCGTCCGCTTAATAATGCATGAAACAAGAATGCAATGCATAAGAATGTGCATGAAACATAGATGACGTCCCTTCACCTCTTCTGTATTAAGTGAGTAAGTTGGGTAGGACTGCATAATACTCCCTTGTGATCTGACTTGAACAATATTGATAAACTTGTGGGAAATTTGCCCACTTGCGAAGGCACTCATCATAAGAACCCTAATAATAGGTAATACTAATATACTATAGTTGGCTTCAATATTAATTCCTTTGTTAGTTTCCCTACGCCCTTCCGATAGAGACTCGTCGTATAACTTTGCGCTTGTTAGTAGCATTTAAGCTCTTCAACATCTGGCTCCAAGCTCCACAGAGTCTTTTTTTACAACCCAGACACTAGTTAATTAAGGAATGTGCTCCCAATTACATTTCCTTCCAATCCATTTGGTTATAGTGCAACTTTTGTTTGATTTCATTTGATTGAATTTCCATTCTATGATCTACTTGAGTTTATATGCATCTAGAGAGTTGCCTTTCATGTAATTTACATTGCCTACTTCACTTTGTGAGTGAATGTAATTGATGTTCCAGATGTGCCAAGTCAATGGGTTTCACTATTTACTTTTTGTTTCTACTCAGTCAGTTTAAAGGAATTTCTTATTTCTGTAAATGATGATTCCTATTTGTTTACAATCATCAAGAAACGAACGCCTTGTAAAATATTTTAAAACATTTAAATATTTTTCCAACTGTAATAATAAAACTGGAATTTCTATGTCAATCGCTTTTATGAATTTTGCATTTAAATACATAGGGTTGATTTTTTTAAGACAAGGTATTTAAAAGTTCAAATGTGTTTTGTGGTTAAATGCATCAATTTCATAATTTTTCTAAACCCAAACGTATGGCAATAAGGCATCAGAATCCAGTGTTTATCTTCTTGTCAAATAACGTTTTCATTTACTCCAGCTAGATGTCTCCATGCTCCCCGGATTTTTATGCCAACTTGCTCACTTCCACATAAGCATAACAAACAAACAAACAAACAAGACAGGCTTGTAGCTAGAAATTAAACCTTTCAATTGCATTATAATAATGAACACTTCAAGACTCCAAATACCGTCTGATTGCATCATTTTAAAAGACAAAACTATCTTTTCAGAAAACCGCTACAAACACGAGATGATGGTAGACGGGGAGCCTGTGATATTTGAGATTCTCGACACTTGTCCGAAGGTAAGCCTACAAAAGTTTTAAAGTCTCTTTAGTTTCTAATGAATTGTCTTTATAAAGCTCTTCTCTTTCAAATCTTTTTCTCCTTTTCATCCCGCTTGCCTTCTTCCTTACACTTTTATATTTCGTGTCATTTCCTAGTGAGTGAATCATAAGACTATATGAACCCTGGTGGTCACTCCATTGTATAGTTAACAAAGCAGCATGTATAGTCCTTGTAGCAGTTAATAAAACCCTTTCAATTCTTTCATGTGTTTAGTGCATGCTACCAATCATCTTCTGTATTGATTCTATTCAAATATAATACCAAACCATATTCAGCACATATTTTTAAAGTAAATATAATATACGTGTGCACAAACTAGTATATACACACACTTGTTGATCCCATTTGTTCTGTTTTAACAAAAAATTATGTAAATTAAACATTGTCGGCGCAAAAATGACTGGCATTAGCTCTTTTGCATTGTGGTAATGAACAAGATGCGTTTTTAACTCCCTTATGTCACAACATAAAGTGTAGGAATGCTGTAGCTTGTGGAGTATTCACGTTTAATCCTTTTGACAAAGAAATATTGTTGAAGCCCATCATTCTATGTACGTACGGGTCCAAAGACAATCTTGAGGTGCACGACCCTCTTTGTCAAAGTGAACTAGATTATGTATTATTATGAAGTTGTGAGAAGCACGTAGAAGACCAAAGTATCTCGTTCCAATTACAATTAGGAACCAGAGGGAGAGAGGGCTCTCTAGATATTCCACAGTGATCTTATTACGTCAAGTATTGCACTTGTATGGTAGATGGAACTTTTGGTAATTAGTGGTATCGTGTGGCTTGGCCCGTGTGCTTGGGAATTAAGAACCCCCATATTTCCTGCTTTCCAAGTTTTTTAACTTTAACAATGGTTTTAGTTGGTACACAAACTAACTATCTAACTGACTATTTCACTCACCAGCCATCTTAAAAAGACAACATAAACATGTTATGATTATTTCTGTAGTTAGTTAGTCACTGAAAATGTACAGTAGTAAGTAAATAACTGAAGTTGATTAAAAAGTATACAGTATGGGGATACATAGAGTAAAGGGGGGAAATGTAGCGCTCCTTGAAATTGAATATGATAGACTGACAGGTCCATTAAGTTTGGCCCAGCTGACGTCCATCGTAATCAACTGTATTCTTCTCATTGATGTAAAAAATATATAGAGAAAAGAAATCTCAAGATTTAGTCTAGTTTATGGCTAGTCTAGTTGCTGTCAAAACGGTGTCAATTAGTGGACGCTACAAAACCTATTACCAATGATAGTGGGTTGAATGAATGTCTGGCTTTTTGGCGGTCTATTTGTCCCCGTTTCCAAAAAGTCTCTTCTTTACGAAGACAAAACTGTACTCGACAGCTTTTGCACACAAAAGCTGTCATTTGTGCATTAGGTTTACAATATTATACTTACTTTATCTCATATATTTGCTCAAATGTGAAACCGAAGTGATAGACGGATAGATAGAATTCTTTAGAAAAAAAATTCGCGTTTTTTTTGTTGAATTTGCAAAGCTTACATTGCATGCACAGCACATATCGTCTGTATGCAGAGTACATGTAGCTAGCCTGCCAAAAAGTGGATTTCACAGCACATTATTACAAATGGTAAAAGGACGGAATCATTTTACTTTCTCTATAACTGCATTACAGACTGTCAAGAATATATGACATATCCCCGAATGATGATGTGATTTTGGCAGGACATGAGACGCAACTTGTAACCAAGAATGACAAGAGGTATTCTCTAGTGTGTACGAAAAAAGGGGAAACTAAAAGGTCGTCAAGAAGGCTTTTCTACAAATATGTCTCAACAAATCATCAAGCAGATAGGGGATTGAGCTACAAACAGAATTTTTCCATTAGCAATATAGTTTCCAAAAAAATCATTGTCATCATAGCACAAACTTAGCTCTGCAGACTCAAAGGCACAATTTTTCAATGATCATTTTATAGCACACCTTCCCGGTTTAATTTTTTTTTCATCTAGCATCAGTACCCTTAGCTTGCTGCGATATTTAGCTACAGATTAGATACAAATTAGAGCTAATGGCTTGTATTTTGCAAAAATTTGAGCTAAACTAGGGGACTAAAATCTAAAAATATCCTCAGAATGGGAAAGGTAAGAAAGAATAAGTAATGTGAACACAAATTGAGTCCCGAAATGGGAGCCACATCGAATTGGAGTCACAGTCGGTTTTCTCCATGACGGCAGACATGACACTGATAGGAAAAGTGTGTTTGCCGGTTCCTTCATTTCGTTCACATTATAGACAGCCAGAGTGTCAGTCATTCTCTAATAATGTATATGTGTGGTGCACTGTGACCAAAATAATGGATCACTTTTTTCCATCCACTGATCGAGACGACAATGTTACTTTCCTTATTGCGTGCACTCCATCAACTCTAAAAGGAATATAGCAGTGGTGTGTCTTTTTTTTACAAGTTTTTGTACCCTTTCGTTCATGCACAATACTACTGCTGAATTTTACATCTACTTTATATGTGTGTATAGTATTGTAGTGGTACATTTAGGGAAATTTCCTGTTTTCTTTGTATTTAGAATGGTATATAAATCTGTAATAAGTTCTCATGTGACGAGAATACAAAATATTTTAGACAAATCAGAGCTCCTTTAAATAATGCTTTGGAGGTTGGAACACCACGATTTTGTCTTCTGAGTGCCTGTATCCTATTTTTAATAATAAATCATGTAACAACATCATGGCGCGAGTAAAATTGCATTCTATGTATTCCTTTGCAGTGCCTTTGATCCGATTTAATCTCCTGTAAAATCGATTGTCTATTATGCATAGAAATGTGGACAAGTCACTTTTTGCCTTACAGACAGGGAATGAGCTGGTGACATCCGAGACGTTACAATGGGCAGATGGCTTCATTCTCCTGTACTCCATCACGGATAGACAGAGTTTCAATTATATTAAGCGGGTCAAGCAGCAGTTGATGGAGCATCGAAATGGAGGGTCCAATACATTGTCCGTGAACAGTAGTGGTAGTGGTGGTAATAGTCCCAATAGTCTCAATGCATCCATATCACCTACTCCACTACCTATGGTTCTAGTTGCCAATAAAGCTGACATGGTTCATTTGAGACAAATCAGCACTGAAGAAGGTACATGAATGTTTCCTTCAATTAAGAATCTATGCTTGGTATTTGTGCTTGACTTTGTTCCTTTGCATCGCTCGCAATTTAACAATCGGATTTCTTTTTCAATGCAGTTTGCTAGAAGATGTTGTACTAATATGTTTTGTGATTTTTTCTTCCAAGGTGAAATCCTAGCCAAAGACTTAGACTGTACCTTTTCCGAAGTAGCAGCATCCGAGCAAGTGACTCAAGTTGCAGACGTATTTCATGAGGTAAATTCTTTGCATGGTTTATTGGAGCGGAAGGAACCTTGTGTGGAGTGAAAGTAGAACAATGCCATAATATGCATTAGGAATTCCCCTGTTTGAACATTTGACTGGCAACATAGTTTCTCTTCTCTTTGCAAGACTGACATTAAGTTTCTAAATTAATTACAAACCATGTCCACTCTGGGATATGGGAGCAGGAGTCGAGGCATATAAAATGGCCAATCACCCGTAAAGCTCCACGTAAACTGCATGTATTGCCACCATAACAGTAAAATAAAAGAGACGTAAAATCCAATTGTTTAGTCCTTTTTTCCCCGGCTGGCCACACTTGGTCACTTCTTTTTCATGTGAGCTTAGCCAATATGTTTTAAGTGCAGTGCCATATAGAGGAGCACCATAGGCTTTGCAATTCACTTGCTCATAATTAACTATTCTCTTTCCAGTCTATGGCTGCCATGGCCAACATCAATTAAATCTTTAGTTTGCTCCATGGCTAGACATTTTGAGGAGCTTATGGTCAATAAGGTGCATTGGCTGCACTGATAAAAGGAATTTATCTATAAAGGACACATCTTTGAGCCCGGCTATTACTAAAACCATATTTTTCCGCTCATATTTATTAATATTCTTTGCTCTGGGAAGATACACAGTAGTAATACGACCAGTTGTTTTCATTGCGTGAGATCACAATGCATTTTCCCATACCAGTAATAGTGCAGACATGAGCAAAGTTTTGCAGCGTAGGTAACGCTTTTCTCGTCTGTTGCTTTGAATAGCTGGACGACAAAAACAACTAAATTCTTTTCCAATGTTTTCACTATTCTTATTGAATTATTTTTCTTAACTCTAGGTTTGCCGAGAAGTGCAATCAGCCAAAAGAAAAACAAAACAATCTCTGTTGGACCGCGTTCTGGGCAATAAGGCTGCCGCTGGATTTAAAATGTATGCTAGAGGAAAAAGTGATAGTGCTCTGCCCAAAGACTCGAACTAAAAAGATGGACTGGCATTACAAGCACTATTCATGCTACAACCATATTACATACGCTCAGAATGAAAATGGAGAGCACAATTTTCTACTCTAAGGCATCCACCATATCCCTTTTGTAAAATTATACTCAAAGTATCTCCCAGAGTACACAAGCGTGTGTACGTGATTCTTGTGAAAACAAAAACTTGTATGGAAAGTCAACTAAAAATTTAATGCAACGCAGGAAGAAAGATGGTTATCGAGAAGGCCATTACTTACTTACTTCATACTCCATATACACTGATACTGCATGTAACATCAGAACATACAAGCTCACTTTTTGAACAGTCCCTCTGTATGTGTCCTAACTAACAAACTAATATTTAGAACCAGTACCCAGTGCATATTATATATACTCTCCTTGTACAGGATGTTATATTAACATGCGTGCGTCAGCCATCCCTGTATGTTATTATTATTAATATTATTATGCCCTCACTCATGTTGGCCACACTACTATGGATGATTACTTTCACCAAAGCCGCCACCTTATTTCACTTGCTCAGCCATCTATGAAATTCTTATTCGCATGGAAATGAGAGTCATATCACGTTTCCTTCACTTTAATCCTTTGTTATTGAAAACGCATCCATTACTCTGTCCATGTAGCTTACCAAAGGGAATCGTCTATATACCCTCCATTCGTCCATACTTATATGAGCGGAATGTATACTACTCCAGCTGAACAACAGTTTGTTGTTTCACTCATGTCATGTAAGTTACTATAGTTAGCTAGTTAGTTAGTTAGCACCATGTAAATGATAAGAAGTTCCTGCATTTCCCTTGTTTCGTGTACCAACTTATTGTTATGCACACATTGTTATGTTCACGACAATACAAGTTGATAGGTCTACAACTACGCAGTATCGTCTTTTGTAGTACTTTCCCTTGATTATTATACTATATTATCTACTTTTGAATTTGAATTATCAAGTAAAGTAAGGAACCAGTTTTGTTAGTTAGTTTCAACGTATAATACAGTTGGTAGAGTATGAAATGAATGCTGTGTCAGTGGACAATTTGTACTCAATAAGAGCGTGTGAAGTGAAAAAGGAGAAAATGTACCTGCTAGCTATAAGTTTCCTTTCAAATTTATATTCATCAAGTGTCTATATACTATTTAGTAGTTGCATTATTATTTATTCAGGCATTTCGTTTGGGCTGAATGATGGACAGTTATGATTTCTTATGAATATGTACTAGGGTGAGGTGCTGGAATTTGAATAGCATATTTGGGAAGGATCTATGCGTTTCCGTCTCCTATGTTATAGTTTGTTCGGTAGACGTGAATATTGTGACTAGAGAGGGTTACTACCGAAATAATTGTTATTGCTATCTGTACTTCTTGTGTACGCGATAAATATTGAATAAATGTACCAAGTTTTCACCCAAATTCGTGATGGCCTGTATAATAACACCATTTAATGGCATTATGACATATAAGCACTGAGGAGCTTATAGAGCTTGTTCAGTCATCATCATTACTGCTTTGAATATAACAAGAGCTCTTCATAAGCCTCAGAAGTTAACCTGTGCAAATTTCAATTGGGAATAATATTCCAACTTTGGATTTTATGGTTGCAAACTGAAATTTACGGCAAATAGAGAATTGGCAGTTTTGAAAATCAAGACAGCGCAAGATTTCAATCAAACTTGAAAAAAAAAACTGTTTAATTTGGTTAGCTCAAGCCACTTGTCTCAGCCTGTGTAGGAGATCACGCAGGACTTTTATGATGAAAAAACTACATCCTTTAACTCTGATCATGGACAAGCAGCTGTTCTTAAAGGAAAAGAAAGTGAAAGTTGAGTAGCTCTGGCTTTATGTGGATCAATTATTCACGTTATTTAATACCAACAGATTTAAAGACTGTCCAGATTGACACTTGAGACCAACAAATTTCAATTAGTGTCCCTCTTTGTTCCACATTTCTAAACTTCAGGGTTATCGTGTTGGACGAGAAAAGAGAGAGAGCCTGTTTGCTAAATACTGTAGCAGTAATAACAAAAGCGCCCTATTCTGTTCGATGAATCCATCCTCTTCGCTACACTACAGAGCTTGCTTCAAATAAATTTGCTAACGTAACAGCTCATATGCAAAAAAATGCGGATTAAATGACCAATTGATTTTATTATTAAAGAAACGGAAGAATCACAATCAAGCACTGTATAGTGCTAACGAACGAGACTAGTACAATTTTGCAGGACTAGAAAATTTACAAAGCATCTTGTAGCATAAACTGTCTAGTTACACCAATCTCTTTCTAACAGCTAGTATTTAAAACCATATTCTTTTCAAAGGAAGGAATGTTCCTGCAATATTCAATGGCTGCAGCAGAATGCAGTTTTCACACCTAACACATGTTATAATTACATTCGATTAATTCACCATCCCTAACTGTGCAGACAAAAAGCTTCCAAATAATCTTTAAACTATTTATGCAAGAGAAGAAATAGCATTTGTTCACACTAATTAGTATTTAAAATACAGACTGTATATTACTCTGCTAACTAAATATATAATAAATATCAAGGTCTTTCTATAGTAACCAATCAACACATTTACCAGGTCAGCCCATACTTGTCAAAATTGAAATTTTAAAACCCAAATTCTGAATTTTGTGCTCACTTTGAGCTCACAGTATCGAAAACAACTAAAATAACCATAGTTACATGCAGTGTGTACGAGGCAGAAACAAAGGTGAGCACAAAATCCAGAATCTGGTTTCGAAAATAAAATTTTGACAAGTATGGGCTGACCTGGTAAA
>Ga0210040_10001092_pt1 | contig 42148 bp, 46 predicted proteins | sample CryGeyCG12114_NA_FD_185462 | JGI IMG/M metagenome (GOLD analysis project Ga0210040, IMG submission 185462) | Groundwater microbial communities from aquifer - Crystal Geyser CG19_WC_8/21/14_NA (SPAdes) (version 2) | ecosystem: Environmental > Aquatic > Deep subsurface > Groundwater | place: USA...
GCAGGCCTTCGTCGCGCAGGCCGAGGCCGCGATCGCGGTGCTGCGGCAGCGCGGCGGGCTGCGCTCGCTCGACTTCGCGCGGAACCTCGACGAGCCCGACCTGTGGACCATCGCTGCGCGCTGGGACGACGTCGGGTCCTACCGGCGGGCGCTGTCGGGCATCGAGTCGCGCTCGGTGGTGGTCCCGCTGCTGTCCCGCGCGATCGACGAGCCCACCGCGTACGAGGACGCCGACCTGGTCGGTGAGAACGTGGCCCGGGGGTCGGTCCCTCCGCTCTGAGGTCACCCGTGCGCCCGCACCTGCGTCCCCGCCCGGGAGCCTACTGAGGCTTGGCGGCCGCCTTGGCCGAGAGCCTGACCTGCGGCGGGAGCACCGGCTGCCAGCCCGCGGCGACGACCGCGTCCAGCAGGAACCGGAGCGCCTCGACCGACTGCGAGCGGTCCCCGCCGCCGTCGTGCATCAAGATCACGACGCCGGGGTGCAGCCCCGCGACCACGCGGCGTACGACGGCGGCGCTGCCCGGGCGCGACCAGTCCCGCGGGTCGTCCGACCAGCGCAGCGGGTAGAGCCCGCGGGCGTTCATCGCCTTCACCACGTCCGGGTTCCACAGGCCGCCCGGCTGGCGGTAGAAGGGCACGGGGGTGCCGGGCGGGGCGGCCCGCCTGATCTCGGCGAGCCCGTCGCCGACCTCCGCGTCGACGTACCTCGCGCCCTTCTTGCGCATGCCGAGGTCGTGGTCGCGGCTGTGGTCGCAGAGCGCGTGCCCGGCGGCCACCTCCCGCTCGACGAGCGAGGGGTAGGTCTTCGCCTGGTCGCCGATCAGGCAGAAGGTCGCGTGCACGTGGTGCTTCGCCAGCAGCGCCAGCACCTCGGACGTGGACCCGGGCCACGGGCCGTCGTCGAAGGTGAACGACAGCGGGGCCCCGTGACCCCGGGGCACCCGGACCTCGTGGCCGTGGAAGTGCCCGACCCAGGTGTCCGGCGGCGGGGCGGGCGCGGCCTCCGTGGGCCTGCCCGCGGGGCTGGTCGGCGCGCTGCTCGGCGTCGCCGCCCGGGTCGCGGGACGGCTCGCGGCGGGGCTCGGACCGGCCGTCCGGGGGACGGCGGCCTGCGTGGTCGTCGCCGCCGCGGGAGGAGCGCCGGCGAGGTCGGGCGGGACGGTGCCGCACCCGGCCAGAGCCAGCGCCAGGGCGACGGGGAGCGCCGCACGGACGAGCCCCTGCGGGAGGGACCTCGTACGCAGCACCCGTCCACCTCTCGACACGCGAGGATCATCCGCCCGCTCGCCGCGTCTTGCCGGTACCAGGAAGAAGGTCTGCGTGGCGCGGTAATGCTCGGGCCCCGGCCGGCGATGGGGTGGTCGAGAGTCACCGCGCACCTGAACCCCCGAGCAGGCGTGCGGTGACTCTCGCTCACGTTCCCGAGCCGCGGCACTAGGCTCAGACGTCGTGCCGTCCCAGCCGGGGACGGCGAACGACCGTACGTCTGGAGCTCTCCTCGTGGCCGCCACGACCCTCGACTCAGTCATCAGCCTCTGCAAGCGCCGCGGGTTCGTCTTCCCCTCGGGCGAGATCTACGGCGGGACGCGGTCGGCCTGGGACTACGGGCCGCTGGGCACCGAGCTCAAGGAGAACATCAAGCGCCAGTGGTGGCGCAGCGTGGTGCAGGGCCGTGACGACGTCGTCGGCCTCGACTCCTCGGTGATCCTGCCGCGCCAGGTCTGGGTCGCCTCCGGCCACGTCGGCGTGTTCACCGACCCGCTCGTGGAGTGCCTGCACTGCCACAAGCGGTTCCGGGCGGACCACCTGCAGGAGGGGTACGCCGAGAAGCACGGCGTCGACGACCCCGACACCGTCGAGCTCACGTCCGTCCCGTGCCCCAACTGCGGCACCCGCGGGCAGTGGACCGCGCCGCGCGACTTCAACATGATGCTCAAGACCTACCTCGGCCCGGTCGAGGACGAGTCCGGCCTGCACTACCTGCGCCCGGAGACCGCGCAGGGCATCTTCGTCAACTTCGCGAACGTCGTGCAGACGACGCGCAAGAAGCCGCCGTTCGGCATCGGCCAGGTGGGCAAGAGCTTCCGCAACGAGATCACGCCCGGCAACTTCATCTTCCGCACCCGCGAGTTCGAGCAGATGGAGATGGAGTTCTTCGTCGTGCCCGGCACCGACGAGGAGTGGCACCAGTACTGGATCGACGAGCGCACCCGCTGGTACACCGACCTCGGCGTCGACCCCGACAACCTGCGGCACTTCGAGCACCCGAAGGAGAAGCTGTCGCACTACTCGAAGCGCACCGTCGACATCGAGTACCGCTTCGGTTTCCAGGGCAGCGAGTGGGGTGAGCTCGAGGGTGTCGCCAACCGGACCGACTTCGACCTCAAGACGCACTCCGAGCACTCGGGCAACGACCTGTCCTACTTCGACCAGGCGAGCGGCGAGCGGTTCACCCCGTACGTGATCGAGCCGGCGGCCGGCCTGACCCGTTCGCTGATGGCGTTCCTCGTCGACGCCTACACCGAGGACGAGGCGCCGAACACCAAGGGCGGCGTGGACAAGCGCACGGTCCTCAGGCTCGACCCGCGGCTCGCGCCGGTCAAGGCCGCGGTGCTGCCGCTGTCGCGCAACGAGGCCCTCTCGCCCAAGGCGCGCGACCTGGCCGCGGAGCTGCGTCGCCACTGGAACGTCGACTTCGACGACGCCCAGGCCATCGGTCGCCGCTACCGCCGCCAGGACGAGATCGGCACGCCGTTCTGCGTCACGGTCGACTTCGACACCCTCGACGACGACGCGGTCACCGTCCGCTCGCGCGACGAGATGACCCAGGAGCGCGTGTCCCTCGACCAGGTCGTCGCGTACCTCGGCGCCCGGCTCCCGGGCTGCTGATGGTCGCCCCCTGGAGCGCGGCGGCCCCGGTCGTCGAGCTCGCGCCGATGGCGGGCGTGACGAACGCGGCGTACCGCCAGCTGTGCCGTGAGCAGCACGAGGCCGGTGGCGGGACCGACGGGCTCTTCGTGTGCGAGATGATCACCAGCCGCGGGATCGTCGCGGGGGACCGCAAGACGATGGAGATGCTGCAGTTCGACCCGGGGGAGACGACGCGGAGCGTCCAGCTCTACGGCGTCGACCCGGCCACCATGGCCGACGCGACGGCGATCCTGTGCGAGCGGTTCGGCGTCGGCCACGTCGACCTGAACTTCGGCTGCCCGGTCCCCAAGGTCACCCGCAAGGGTGGGGGAGCGGCGTTGCCGTGGAAGCGCGACCGGCTGCGCGCGATCCTGCGCGCCGTGGTCGCCGCCGCCCGCCCGTACGGCGTCCCGGTGACCATGAAGACCCGCGTCGGGATCGACGACGAGCACCACACCTACCTCGACGCCGGCACCATCGCCGAGGAGGAGGGCTGCGCCTCCATCGCGCTGCACGGGCGGACGGCGCAGCAGTCCTACTCCGGGCACGCCGACTGGTCGACGATCGCCAAGCTGAAGGAGCACGTGGGCATCCCGGTGCTCGGCAACGGCGACATCTGGGAGGCCGCCGACGCCCGGCGGATGCTCGACCAGACCGGCGCCGACGGCGTCGTCGTCGGTCGCGGCTGCCTGGGCCGGCCGTGGCTGTTCCACGACCTGGCCGTCGCGCTGCAGGGACCCGGTGGCGGTTCCGACGCTGAGCGTCGCGCGTTGCCGACGTCGGGCGAGGTCGCGGTCACCATCCACCGCCACGCGGAGCTGCTCGCCGCCCTCCAGACCGACCCGGAGCAGGGAGAGCGGCGCGCGCTGACCGACCTCCGCAAGCACATGGCCTGGTACCTCAAGGGCTACCCGGTCGGCGGCGACACCCGGCGTGCGCTGGCCATGGTGTCCTCGCTCGCGGAGCTGGACGCCGCGCTGGCCACGCTCGACCCGGACCTGGCCTTCCCGGTCTCCGAGCTCGGGACGCCGCGCGGCCGCCAGGGCGCGCCGAAGTCCAAGGTGGCGCTGCCGGAGCACTGGCTGGACGACGCCTCGGGGGCGACGCTGGACCTCGACGACGATGCGCACGTCTCGGGTGGCTGAGCCGTCTCCTCGCGCCCAGCAGTGGGCGACGACCATGCACGGCCACGCCGCCGACGGTCTGGTGCGGGCGCACGCGGCCTCGCACGCCCGGGTGGGGCCCGGCCGGACCGTCGACCGGCTGGCGCGGGAGGCGTACGAGCGGGAGGTGCTGCGGGCCGGGGCGACGTTCGCCCGGGGTGCCGGCGACCGTGCGCGGCCCGAGGAGCCCGACGCCGAGCGGACCTGCTTCGAGCGGGACCGGGACCGGATCGTGCACTCGACCGCGTTCCGCCGGCTGGCCGGCAAGACCCAGGTCGTCGTGCACCCGAGCGACCACCAGCGGACCCGGCTGACGCACGCGCTCGAGGTCGCCCAGGTCGCGACGTCCATCGCCCGCGGCATCGGGGTGAACGCCTCGCTGGCCGAGGCGATCGCGCTCGGGCACGACTGCGGCCACGGGCCCGGCGGGCACGCGAGCGAGGACGCCTTCGACGCGTACGTCCCCGGCGGCTTCGACCACGGGCCGTGGGGCGCCGACGTCTCGCTGACCGACCTCAACCTGTGCGCGCAGACGCTCGACGGCATCCGCAACCACTCGTGGTCACGTCCCGCCCCGGCCACGGTCGAGGGCGAGATCGTCAGCTGGGCCGATCGCATCGCCTACTGCGCGCACGACCTCGAGGACGCGGTGCACGCCGGGATCGTGCGTGCCCACGAGATCCCCGCCGAGGTCGCCGACGTCGCGGGGCGGACGCGCCGCCAGCAGCTCGGGCACTTCGTCCGGGCGGTCGTGGCCGGGGTCGCCGAGCACGGCGAGGTCGGGATGTCGGCCGGGTCGGCGGCCGCGCTCGCCTCGTTGCGGGCCTTCAACTACGAGCGCATCTACGTCCGGCCGGAGTCGTTGGCCCAGTCCCGGGCGGTGGTCGAGGTGCTGCAGGCGCTGGTCGAGCACTTCGTCGCCCACCCGGGCGCCCTGCCCGACACCGTCCCCGAGACCGACGACCCGGTGCGCGCCGCGGTCACGTACGTCGCCGGGATGACCGACCGCTACGCCTTCGACCTCGCGGTGCGCGACCTCGGCTGGGACCCCGAACGGCTGCCCCTGCGTCCCGGTGGGTAAGGGTCAGGAATGAAGCAGCGCACACTTGCCGGCCGGTCCGTCTCCGCCATCGGCCTCGGGGGCATGCCCATGTCCATCGAGGGCCGGCCTGACGACCGTTCCCGGTCCATCGCCACCATCCACGCCGCGCTCGACGCCGGCATCACGCTCATCGACACCGCCGACGCCTACCACTGGCACGGTGACGAGGTCGGCCACAACGAGTCGCTGATCGCGGAGGCCCTCGCCTCGTACGGCGGGAGCACCGACCACGTCCTCGTCGCGACCAAGGGCGGCCACGAGCGTCCCGGCGACGGCAGCTGGACCCTCGACGGGAGCGCCAAGCACCTCCGCGAGGCGGCGCAGGCCTCGGCCAAGCGGCTCGGCGTCGAGCAGATCGGGCTCTACCAGTTCCACCGTCCGGACCCCGAGGTCGGCTACGAGGAGTCCGTCGGGGCGCTCAAGGACCTTCTCGACGAGGGCCTGATCGCGCTCGCCGGCATCTCGAACGGCACCGTCGACCAGATCCGGCAGGCCAACGACATCCTCGGCGGCCGGCTCGCCTCGGTGCAGAACCAGTTCAGCCCGGCCTTCCGCACCAGCCAGGGCGAGCTCGAGCTGTGCGCCGAGCTCGGCATCGCGTTCCTGCCCTGGAGCCCGCTGGGCGGCATCACGAACGCGGCCGGCCTGGGCGACAAGTTCGCCCCGTTCGCCGAGGTGGCGAAGGAGCGTGGCGTCAGCCCGCAGGTGGTCTGCCTGGCCTGGGAGCTGGCGCTGGCCGACGTCGTCATCCCGATCCCCGGCGCCTCGCGCCCGGAGACGATCACCGACTCCGCCACGGCCTCGGACCTCGAGCTGACGAGCGACGAGCTCGCCCGGCTGAACGCGGCCGGCTGAGCCGCAGCGACGACGATGAGGATCGTGCACCGACATCGGTGCACGATCCTCGTCGCTCACGGGCCGGGCTTCGCCCGCGTGCTTCAATCGCGGTCGTGACCGTGCCAGACGTCGCCGAGGTGCGCCCCGCCGGCCGGTGGTCGCTGGCCTGGCGCGTCCTCGCCACGCTCGTGCTCGTCGTCCTCCTGTTCAACGGGTCCCTCCGGCTGGAGGACAAGGCCTGGCCGTTCGGCCCGATGTCCCAGTACGCCTTCTCGCCGCCGGCGGACGACACCATCGCGATCACCCGCGTGTACGCCCTGCTGGCGGACGGTCAGCGGGTCGAGGTGCCGCTCCGGGTGGAGACCGCAGGGATCAGCCGGGCCGAGATCGAGGCCCGCATCCCGTCCATCGAGCGCGACCCGAGCCTGCTCCGGACGGTCAGCGACGGCTGGACCGCCCGCAACCCGACCGGGCCCCGGCTCACCGAGCTGTTCCTCGTCGCCGACCGCACCCACCTGCTGCGCGGGCAGGTCCGGTCGAAGGACCTCGTGACCCTCGCCGAGTGGCGGGTGACCCCGTGAGCACGGCTCGTCCGGGACGGGTCGTGAGCTGGTTCGCGCCGGTCCGGCCGGAGGCGCGCATCGCCGTCCTCCGCTCCGTCCTCTACGTGTTCGTGCTGCTGGACATGCACGTGATCGTGCGCGACCCGATCCCGCTCAGCCACCACACCGAGCTCTACCGCCCGCTCGACCTGGCCGTGCTGCTCCACCTGCCTCCGCCGAGCCTGCCGCTGACCTGGACCCTGTACGCCGTCCTCGTCGTCGGCTGCCTGGTGGCGGCGGCCGGACGTGCACCAAGGCTGGCCGGCTGGGTGGTGGCGGCGGCGTTCACCTGGTGGGTGGCCATCGGCTTCAGCTACGGCAAGGTCGACCACGACCACCTCGCCCTGGTCGTCGCCCTCTGGCTGCTGCCGACGGTCGGTGCGGTGCCCGGCGGCTGGTCCGCCACCCGGTCCTCCGCGCAGGCGGGCTGGGTGCTCAAGTGCGTGCAGATCGCCGTGGTGGCCACGTACTTCCTGTCCGCGGTGGCCAAGATCCGCAGCGGGCACTGGACGCTGACCAGCTGGCCGGAGAGCTACATCCTCATGTGGGCGATCGTGCGTCGCCCGCACGGGCTGGGACAGCTCCTCGTGCCCCATCCCGGGGTCCTGCACGTCATGCAGTGGGGCTCGATCCTCGCCGAGCTCTCCTCGGTCGCGGTCCTGTGGCTGCGCGGCCGGGCGCTGCTCGCGGCCGCGCTCTTCTGGATGGGCTTCCACGTCTTCACCGTGGCGCTGCTCTACATCCACTTCGCCCCGACGGTGGTCTGCTGGCTCGCCTTCGCCCCGCTGGAACGGCTGCGGCCGTGGTGGCGGGCCCGGCACCCGCCGCTCGAGCCGCCGGTCCCGGTCCCGCCGCGGCCGGGTTCCGCACTCGTCTCCCGCTAGCGCGGCCTCAGTCGACCTGCCGTCGGGACCCGCCCGCGCCCGCGAAGGCGAGCAGCACGAACCCGGCGAGGACCCCCGTCGCCGAGGCCAGCACCGGACCGACCACGACCGCCAGCACCCCGCCCAGCAGGCCGAGCACGACCAGCGTCCAGGCGAGGCCTGAGAAGAGCGGCACCCGGAACGTCCGCGCGAACGGCAGGAAGTGCACGCCCACGACCAGGACCACCCAGGGCAGGACCAGCTCGGGACGCCCGACGGCACGGACCAGCACCTGGGCGCCCAGCGGGATGGCCACCACCTCGCCGGCGACGCAGACCAGGTACGTCCGCAGAGCGGCCGGCGACGGCTGCGGCCCGGGGCTCACGCCCCCGGGGCGGAGCACCGCCCACCACAGCACCACCGCGAAGGCCACGACACCGACGACTCGCAGGACGACGCTCGTCGGGCTGCCCAGCGCACCGGCGTTCGCGAGCACGAACACCACTCCGCCGACCGCCCCGATCAGCGCCCCGGTCCGTCGGCCCCTCATGGGGCAAGCATCGCCCGGACCACCTGCGCACGACGGAGGCGGCGCCGTACGGCGGCACTAAACTCACGCCTCGTGGCCGGGCGCATCAACGACGAGGACGTCGTCGCCGTCCGTGACCGGGCCAGGATCGACGAGGTCGTCGGGTCGTACGTCGCCCTGCGCAACGCCGGCGGCGGGTCGATGAAGGGTCTGTGCCCGTTCCACGACGAGAAGACGCCGAGCTTCCAGGTCACGCCCGCCCGCGGGTTCTTCTACTGCTTCGGCTGCGGCGAGGGCGGGGACGTCATCACGTTCCAGATGAAGATCGACAGCCTGTCGTTCAGCGAGGCCGTCGAGCGGCTGGCCGACCGGGTCGGGATCGTGCTGCGCTACACCGAGCAGTCCGGTCCGCGCCAGGAGCCGGGCCTGCGGCTGCGGCTGATGGAGGCCAACCAGGCGGCGGAGGAGTTCTACACCGAGCAGCTCTCGACCCCCGACGCCCTGATCGGGCGGCAGTTCCTCGGCGAGCGCGGCTTCGACCGGGCGGCCGCGGAACGCTTCGGGGTCGGCTTCGCCCCGACCGACGGCCGGGCGCTGCTGAAGCACCTGCGCGGGCGCGGGTTCTCCGACACCGAGCTGGTCAAGGCCGGTCTGGCCCGGGAGTCGGGCTGGGACTTCTTCCAGGGCCGGCTGCTGTGGCCGATCCGGGACTCGGGTCGCCAGGTGCTGGGCTTCGGGGCGCGGCGGCTGCGTGACGACGACCGGATGCCGGCGAAGTACCTCAACACCCCCGAGACCCCGCTCTACAAGAAGTCGCACGTGCTCTACGGGCTGGACCTGGCACGCAAGCAGATCAGCGCGCGCAGCCAGGCCGTGGTGGTGGAGGGCTACACCGACGTGATGGCCGCGCACCTGTCCGGCGTCGACACCGCGGTGGCGGTCTGCGGGACGGCGTTCGGGGACGACCACGCCCGGCTCCTGCGCCGCCTGATGGGCGACCACGACGCGTTCCACGGCGAGGTGATCTTCACCTTCGACGGGGACCGGGCGGGTCAGAACGCCGCCCTCAAGGTCTTCGCCGGCGACCAGAACTTCATCACCCAGACGTACGTCGCCGTCGAGCCGACCGGGCTGGACCCCTGCGACCTGCGGCTGCAGCACGGCGACGCGGCGGTGCGCGAGCTGGTGGCCCGTCGGATGCCGCTCTACCGCTTCGTCATGACGAACATGCTCGCCTCCCACGACCTCGACCGGGCCGACGGGCGGCTCGCGGCGCTGCGGGAGACCGCCCCGCTGGTGGGCAGCATCCGGGACTCGAGCCTGGTCAGCGGATACGCCCGCGAGCTCGCCGGTCTGCTGGGGATGGACCAGGAGGAGGTCCGCGCCGAGGTGTCGCGGGCCGCGTCCCGCTCGTCGCGCCGCACCGCACCCGTGGAGGTGGTCGCGGCGGAACCGACGCCGCCGACCACCGGCATCGCGATCCCCGACCCCCGCGACCGCCACCTCGCCCTCGAGCGCGAGACGGCCCAGCTGCTGGTCCAGGCCCCCGAGCAGTTCCCGGAGCACTGGGACGGGCTGAGCCCCGCGGACTTCACGCACCCGGCGTACGCGGCTGTGTTCACCGGCGTGGAGAAGGCGGTGGCTGACGAGTCTGACGACTCCGACGCCGCCCGCGAGTGGACCCAGCGGGTCAGCGACGCCGTGGAGGACGAGCGGGTGCGCTCGCTCGTCGTCGCGCTCTCCGTCGAGCCCCTGCCGCTGCAGGGCGCGCCCGACCAGCGCTTCGTGGTCGCCCACACCGCCGGCCTGCAGCTGCTCACGGTGATGCGCAGCATCGCGACCCTGAAGTCCCGGCTGCAGCGGACGAACCCGGTCTCCGCGCAGCAGCGCTACAACGCCATGTTCTCCGAGCTCGTGGTCCTCGAGGCCCGCCGCAAGGCCCTGCAGACGCGCAGCATCGGCGCGCAGGACTGACGGCCGAGCCCTCGCCCTTCCGGCCCTGCCCGGAGGCTCTCGCAGGCCTGCGTCGGTCGTCCACAGCACGTCCGGGCCGAGCCGGGTTCTCCACAACCAGGCGCCCGGGACCGGCACGGCTGCTCCGCAGTGACCAGACTCCGGGTGTGACCGCAGCGACGACGTCCGCGACCGACCCCCAGGGCCGCGATGCCCCGCACTCCTCGGCCCAGGTCTCGCGCTGGGCGACCGCGATCGAGGTGGGCGTGCTGGCCGCCGAGGCCCGGGCGGACCCGCAGGTGCCGTGGCGCGGGGACGCGACCGAGGAGGAGCTGCTGGCGCTCGAGGAGGCGGGTGCGCGGGCGCAGCAGGAGTTCGTCGCGGCCAACCTCGGGCTGGTCGGGGCGGTGGTCGCGCCGTACGCGCGGGGTGGTGGGTCGGCCGCCGACCTCTTCCAGGAGGGCTGCCTCGGCCTCATCGCGGCGGTCGAGCGGTTCGACCACCGCCGCGGCGTCCGGTTCTCGACCTACGCGACGTACTGGATCCGGACGTACGTCAGCTCCGCGACCTCCCGCCACGCCTCGGCCGTCACGCTCCCGGTGGGCCGCAGCGCGCAGCTGCGGACGGCGCACGGCGTGGAGAGCGCGCTCATCCAGCGTCTCGGGCGGCTGCCGACCGTCGCGGAGGTCGCGAGCGCGCTGGGGCGCGGCGAGCGGTGGACGGCGGGGTTGCTGGGCCAGCGCGGGGCGCAGTCCCTCGACGACCTCGACGAGGGGGTCCTGCACCGGCTGGCGGGGGCAGGCGGCGGACCGGAGGACGCGTCCTCGCCGGAGCCGGAGGTGTGGGCCCGTCGGCTGCTCGCGACGCTCACCGGCTTCGACCGGCGGGTGCTCGAGCTCCGGCTCGGGTTCGGCGGCAGAACGCCGGTCAGCCTGGCGTCGGCCGCCCGCGAGCTCGACGTCCCGGTCGGCCGCGTCCGCCGGGCCGAGGCGCGCGCGCTCGAACAGCTGCGGGCCTGCTGCCCACGAGCGGCGATGGACGGGGTCGCCTCGTGACGACCGGGGCCTCGGCCGAGCGGGAGGGTGGCGGGCCGGCGGTAGCACAATGGCGGGCGTGTCCTCCACCGCCGCGCGCTGCCGATGAGGACGCGGTTCGGGACCCGGGGGCTGCCGGACGAGGTGTACGTGTCCTGGCGGAGCTCGATGACGGCCCGCGGCGGTGCGCCGACGCGGATCCTGGCCTGGGCGCGGTCGGTCGACGGCTTCGTGGTGGGGAGCCCGGCCGCCCTGTCGGTGGGCGGCGCCGGGGTCGGCGCGGACCCCGAGGACTGGCGCCACGTCGGTTGGCACGAGATCGAGCACGGCGGCTGGAACGCGGAGGCCCGGTCGCTGTCGTGGACCCTGTACGCCGGTCGTCGGGGCCGGGTCGAGCTCGCGGAGCCGGGTCGGCTGCCGGAGCTGTTCCGGGAGCGGGTGGCGGCGAGCATCGCCGTGGAGCGCTTCGTGCCGATCCGCGGCGAGCGAGGGGTGACGGTCACCGCGCGACGCGACCTGGGCGCGAGTGGGGCGCTCACCTGGCACTCGTCCCTGACCCGAGGGCTGAGCTGGAGCGGCGAGGGTGTGGCCGAAGAGGTGGCCCGGGCTTCGGCGGAGCTGCAGTCGGAGTACGGATCGACCCCGCAGGGCTGGTAACTTACTCAGGGCCAATCCCCTGTAGCTCAATTGGCAGAGCAGCCGGCTGTTAACCGGCAGGTTACTGGTTCGAGTCCAGTCGGGGGAGCGACGCAGCGGCTGTGCCGCTGCAGGGTGGGACCGGGGTCCCGCCGTGGGTCGGACACTCGTCCGGCCCCGGAGAGCCGCGGGGCGCTCACGAGCCAGGAGCACCGATGACCGTACGCCCCGAGCGCGACCTGCTGCCCGACGCACCGACCGCGGCCGTAGACCTCGCGCCTGTCCAGGGTCTCGTCCTGGGCCGCCGGACGATCCTCGTGGGTGCTCTCGGGCTGACCGGGACAGCCCTGGTCGGCGTCCCCGCCGCAGAGGCGGCACCCGCGGTCACCGGACGGATCCTGCAGACCTACCTGGCCGCCGGGGGCGCGGACGTGCTGGGCGCCGCGCTGCACCGGCAGGTCAAGCGACGGATCGCGCACACGAACACCTACAGCCAGCGCTTCGAGCGCGGCACCGTCTGGTGGGGCGCCAAGGTGGGTCTGGTCGACCGACCGGCTGCCCGCGTCCGCCTCGCCTCGGCGCCGAACTTCCGCCCCGCCGTGGGCGTGCGCGGCCTGTGGCGGACCGACGACCTCGACGGGTGCACCGCGCTCGAGCAACGGGTCGTCGTCGACCTCGGCATCACCACGATGATCGCCATGAACTCGGGCGACGACCCGGCGATCCCCGGTGTGCGCCGCCGGCACTACCCGATCAGCAACGACGGCAGCCACCTGGACTTCTACCGGGCGTACGTCACGCGCAAGAAGAACCGTGTCGCGGTCGGACGGGTGCTGAGCCGCGTGGCCCGGTCGGACGACCCGGTGCTCGTGCACTGCCACGCCGGCAAGGACCGGACGGGCTGGGTCTGCGACCTGATGCAGTCCGTCGTCGGCCTGGATCAGGACGTGCGCGACCTCGACTACCTCGCCACCCGGACCTACTCCGGCGCCGACGTCGACCTGGACTGGCTCAACGCTGCCCGCAAGCAGCTGGTGAGCGACTACGGGTCGGTCTCGGACTACCTCGTCGACGGCTGCGAGCTGAGCCCCGCCGACCTGCGGCTGCTGAGGAAGCGCCAGGCCTAGTGCTCCTGCCGCGAGGCCTCGTGTCCCTGCGCCGGGCCGTGCACCGCCCCGTGATGGCCCCCGGCGGTGCCCACGGCGGGGCGGGAGGGCCACTCGACCTTGCCCTGCACCACCCGGTCGAGGTCGTCGAGGAACGCCCGCGCCCAGTGGTCGATGTCGTGCTCGAAGACCTGTCGACGCAGCAGCCGCATCCGGCGCGACTTGATCCGGGCCGGGGCGTTCATCGCCTCGAGCATCGTCTCCTTGAGCCCGTCGATGTCGTGCGGGTTGATCAGGTACGCCTGGCGCAGCTCGTGCGCCGCGCCGGCGAACTCGCTCAGCACGAGCGCACCGTCGTCGGCCTGCCGGCACGCGACGTACTCCTTGGCGACGAGGTTCATGCCGTCGCGCAGCGGTGTGACGATCATGACGTCCGCCGCGCGGTAGAGCGCCGCCATCTCCTCGCGCGGGTAGGACGCGTGCAGGTAGGTGATCGGCGGACGGCCGATCCGGCCCACCTCCGAGTTGATCCGGCCGACCAGGCGGTCGATGTCGTCGCGCAGGTTGCGGTACTGCTCCACCCGCTCCCTCGACGGCGTCGCGACCTGGACCAGGGCGGCCTCGTCCGGGTCGATCCTGCCCTCGGCGACCAGCTCCCCGAACGCCTGCAGGCGTTCCAGGAGCCCCTTGGTGTAGTCGAGCCGGTCCACCCCCAGGAAGAGGGTCTTCGGGTCACCGAGGTCGGTGCGGATCTCCGCCGCACGCGTGGCGGTCACGTCGCTCGACGCGAGCTCGTGCAGCGCGGCCGCCGCGATCGAGATGGGGTACGCCCGCGCCATCACCGTGCGGCCGTCTGTTGCGTGCACGTACTCGCGACGCGTCTCCAGGTGCAGCCGCTGGCGGACGAGGCGCAGGAAGTTCTGGGCCCCGCCGCCCAGCTGGAAGCCGACCAGGTCGGCGCCGAGGAGGCCTCGCAGGATCTGGTCGCGCCAGGGCAGCTGGATGAAGAGCTCCGTCGGCGGGAACGGGATGTGCAGGAAGAAGCCGATCTGCAGGTCGGGTCGCTGCTCGCGCAGCATCTGCGGCACCAGCTGCAGCTGGTAGTCCTGCACCCAGACGACCGCGCCCTCCTCGGCCACCTCGACCGTCTTGTCGGCGAAGCGCTGGTTGACCCGGACGTACGCGTCCCACCACTCCCGGCGGAACTCCGGCGGCACCACGACGTCGTGGTAGAGCGGCCAGAGCGTGCCGTTGGAGAAGCCCTCGTAGTAGTCGGCGATCTCCGTCTCGGACAGCGGCACCGGCACGAGCTCGAGCCCGTCGTTCTCGAACGGCTCGACCACCTCGTCCGCCGCTCCGTGCCAGCCCACCCACGCGCCGCGGTGGGCGTGCATCACGGGCTCCAGCGCGGTGACCAGACCTCCGGGCGACGTGCGCCACGTGGTGGTGCCGTCCGGGTGCTCGACCCGGTCGACGGCCAGCCGGTTGGCGACCACGACAAAGCTCGCCTTGCGCGTCGGTCGCCCCTCGCCCTCGTCCGCGCCGTCCTGCTGCGCGGTGCCGGGCTCGGCGTCCGCCCCTGCTGCCAAAGCCGTCACCGTCGCTGTTCCCTCACCTGGAGGAGGGTACGGCGAGCAGCGCGGGTGCGGCTGAGCGGGAGCGGTCAGCGAAGGGTCGCAACTTCTGTCAGGCTCTGCCCATGACCTCCGGCGCGCTGGCGCAGACCCGGCTGCAGGCGGTGCTCGACCACCCGGACGAGACGCTCGTCGGGATCGACTTCGACGGGACCCTGGCGCCGATCGTGGCGGACCCCGAGCAGGCGCACGCCGACCCCCGGGCCGTGGCCGCTCTGGCCCGCCTGGGGACGCTCCTCGGCACCGTCGCGGTGATCACCGGGCGGCCGGCACGGACCGCGGTCCGCCTCGGCGGCTTCCGCGGGGTCGTCGGCCTGGGGCACCTGGTCGTGCTCGGGCAGTACGGCGTGGAGCGCTGGGACGCGGCGACCGACGAGTTCGACATCCCGCCGGACCCCGGCCAGGTCGTCGCTCTGGAGCAGGAGATCCCCCCGCTGCTCGACCGGCTGGGCCAGGGTGCCGCCCACGTCGAGCACAAGGGGCGCGCCGTGGTCGTGCACACCCGCCAGCTCCCGGACCCGGACGCGTCGTTCGCGACGCTGACCGGTCCGCTGAACGACCTCGCCGAACGGCACGAGATGGTCGTGGAGCCCGGCAAGAACGTCCTGGAGATCCGCTCGCCCGGCGTCGACAAGGGCATCGCGCTGCGCGACATCGTGGCCGAGACCGGCGCCCGCCAGGTCGTGTTCATCGGTGACGACCTCGGCGACCTGCCGGCGTACCGGGTGGTGGAGGAGCTGCGGAGCGAGGGCCGGGGCGGTCTGCTGGTCTGCTCCGCGTCGCACGAGGAGGACGCGCTCTCGGCGCTGGCCGACGTCGTCGTCCAGGGGCCCGAGGGCGTCGCGACCTGGCTCGAGGAGCTCGCGGACGCGCTCGAGGCGCGCCGCTCCCAGGCCTGAGGGATCACCTCGCAGCCGGGTGGGGTCGAACGGCGCAGAACGCCGGGAGCTCGACCTCGCGCTGCAGGTCGAAGTCCAGCGCGAGGGAGAGGTCGAAAGGCGCGGGCAGGACGCGGTCGGCTCCACCCGCCCCGGAGCCCTCCAAGTACCACTTGGCCTGACGAGAGGTGGGTTGCCGGGCCTCATCCGTGCTGAGGGGCGCGGCAACCTACCGGTCGTAGGGTCCGTAGGGGTCGTGGCCGTGGAGCCCCGTGGCGATCAGTCGTCGAGGTTCGGCGACTGCGGGGAGTCCTGCTGCGTCTGCTCGGGGTGGTCCTCGCGGAGGTCGGAGTCGGCGAGGATCGCCGCGGCCTGCGCCTCGGGGTCGTCGCTGCCGGCGGCTCGCTCCTCGGGCAGGAGCAGCGCACGCTCCTCGACGCGGGAGTCGTGGTCGGCGGTGTCGTCGGGCGTCATGGTTCCTCCTGCTGATGCGGGGTGGGGCCACCCGCGCACGACCGTAGCGGCCACCGGGGAACCCGCCCGGCGCCCGTGCCAGAGTGGCCTCCTCAGGCGTCGTCCGCGCCACTTCAAAGTCGAAGGAGCACCCCATGAGCGAGCACAGCCCCGAGGCCGACCGGATCGACGAGGCCGTCGTCGGCGGGTCCGAGTCCTCGATCGAGTCCGACATCGCGGCGAGCGGCACCGACGGCAGCGACGCGGGCGTGGGCGCGAACGCCGACGGTGCGGGGGACGGCGGCGGTGACTCCCACGCCGCGGACGTGGCTGCCGGTTTCGACGACCCGGACGATGCCCCGGCGCAGTCCTCGGCCGAGGAGGACGGCAGCCTCTAGGCCGGAGGAGCTCGCGCCATGGACCTGGAGCACGCGCTCGGCGCCGCTCGTGCCACCACGCAGTCGGTGCTGGTGACGCTGCGCCGAGACGGTCGTCCACAGCTGTCGAACGTCGTCCACCGGGTCGGCGAGGACGGCCTCGTCCGCGTGTCGACCACCGCCGACCGGGCGAAGCTCCACAACGTGCGGCGGACGCCGTGGGCGTCGCTCAAGGTCGACGGCGAGAGCTTCTGGTCGTACGCGGTCCTCGAGGGCGACGTCACGCTGTCCGAGGTCGCGGCCGACCCGGCCGACGCCGCCGTCGAGGAGCTGGTCGGCCTCTACCGCAGCATCGCCGGGGAGCACCCCGACTGGGACGACTACCGCCGCTCGATGGTCGCGGACCGCCGGGTCGTGCTGCGGCTCCACCCGACGTACGCCTACGGCGCGCTCTAGACGAGCGTCCTCAGCGTCGTCACCAGCGGCGTCGTCGGCCGGCCGGTCAGCCGGCTGAGGTCGCCCGTGACCTCGGCGAGCGTGCCCTCGGCGATGTTGACGTCGAGGCCGACCAGGAACCCGCGGGTGCCCGCGTCCAGCCCGGCCGCGGTCAGCTCGGCGTCGAGCTCCTCCGGAGTGACCGGGCGGTAGTTCAGCTCGCGACCCAGCGCGGTGCTGGCGGCCCGGGTGAAGCCGGCGAAGTCCCACGCCTCGTCGCCGCCGAGCTCGTAGACCGTGTCCTCGTGACCCTCGGTGGTCGCGACGACGACGGTGGCAGCGGCGAAGTCGGGGCGCGAGGCGCTGGCCACCCGGCCGTCCCCGGCGGCCGAGACGATCTCCCCGGTCTTCGCGGCGGTCTGCAGGGTGCCGGCGTAGTTCTCCGAGTACCAGTTGTTGCGGAGGAACGTCCAGGTCAGACCGGAGTCACGCAGCAGCTGCTCGGTCACCTTGTGCTCCGGCGCGAGGATCAGGGTGGTGTCGGCCGCGCGCGGGGCGCTGGTGTAGACGACCCGGCCGACGCCGGCCTGCTGCGCGGCGCGGACGACGTTGGTGTGCTGCGGCACGCGCGCGCCGGGGGTGTCGCCGGAGATGAACACGACGACGTCCACCCCGTCGAACGCGGCGGTCAGCGCCTCGAGGTCCTCGTACGGCGCGACCCGCACGGTCACGCCGAGGTCGGCGGCCTTCTGCGGGTCGCGGACGACGGCGACGACCTGGTCGGCGGGGAGGTGGTCCTTGAGGCCGCTGACGATCAGGCGGCCCAGCTGTCCGGTGGCTCCGGTGACGGCGATGCTCATGGCTCTGGCAACCCCTGCCCGGGCCGAACTCTTCCCCACCCGCGAGGATGGCCTCGTGATCGAAGGATGAGCGGGACGAAGACGGCGGTCGTGACGGGTGCGAGCAGCGGGATCGGTGCAGCCACGGCCCGCGCGCTGGCCGGTGACGGCTGGACGGTCGTCTGCGCCGCCCGTCGCCGGGACCGCGTCGAGGCGCTCGCGGCCGAGATCGACGGCGTGGCCGCCGTGCTGGACGTGACCGACCGCGGTTCCGTCGAGGTCTTCGCGTCCGGCCTGCCCGACGAGGTGAGCCTGCTGGTGAACAACGCCGGCATGGCGCTCGGGCAGGAGCCCGTCGCCGTCGCCGACCTCGACGCCTGGGAGCGGATGTACGCGACCAACGTGATCGGCACGACCCGGGTGACCCAGGCGCTCCTGCCCCGCCTGATCGCCAGCACCGGGAAGATCGTCTTCATCACCTCGACCGCGGCCGACACCGCGTACGAGGGGGGCGCCGGCTACTGCGGGGCCAAGGCCGCCGAGCGGATGGTCGCCGGGGCGATGCGCCTGGAGCTCGTGGACCAACCGGTCACCATCCACGACGTCGCTCCGGGCATGGTGCGCACCGACGAGTTCGCGCTGACCCGGTACGCCGGCGACCGGGCGCGGGCCGAGGCGGTCTACGCCGGCGTGGGGGAGCCGCTGGTCGCGGAGGACGTGGCCGAGACCGTGCGCTGGATCGCCTCGCTGCCGCGGCACGTCGACGTCGACCGGCTCACCGTCCGCCCGCGCGCGCAGGCCGCCCAGCACAAGGTGCACCGCGTCGTCGACCAGAAGGAGTCCTCATGACCGTGCCCACCGAGATGACCCTGCCCACCGAGGTGACCCTGCCCACCGAACCCGTCGGTCCCGTCCCCGGGCCACCCGGCGGCCCCGAGCCCGTCCCGACGCCGGACCCGGGTCCGGACATCGACCCGCCCGGGGACCCGCAGCCGATCCCCGATCCCGGCCCCATCGAGTGACGTGAGCGTGGCTCCTGGATCCGAGCCGACCGACTCCGCCGAACGCCTGGTCTTCTTCACCGACGCCGTGGTGGCGATCGCGCTGACCCTGTGATCCTGCCGCTGGTCGACCTGGTGCCCGAGGCCAGCCGGTCGGGGGTCGACCTGCGTGACCTGCTGCGCGACAACCGCGCGGAGCTCGGGTCGTTCCTGCTGAGCTTCGTGGTGATCTTCCGCTTCTGGTGGGCCCATCACCAGATCTTCCGGCACGTGTCCGGGCTGAGTCCGGCCCTGGTGCGCTGGACCGTGGTCTGGCTGCTCTCGATCGTGTTCCTGCCGTGGCCGACGGCGATCATCACGGCCTACGACACGTCGGCGCTGACCGTGCTGCTCTACACGGGCACGCTGGTGGTGAGCAGCGGGTCCCTGGCCGCGATGGCGGTCGTCGTCCACCGGAACCCGGCCCTCAGCGCCGGGCGCAGCCGGGAGACGCGGGACCACGTCCTCGGCATCGTCAGCTCCTTCGTCGCCCTGGTCGTCGCGCTGGTGCTGGGAACGGTGTTCGTCGACACCGTCAACTACCGGGCGCTGCTGCTGCTGTTCGTCACGGGGCCCGTCGAGCGACTGATCGAGCGACGCTGGTCAAGGCGCCCGGGACCGACCGGTACCCAGGCCCCGGCGGCGAACGGCGACGTACCCTGATCCTGATGTCTGCAGCGTCCGGGGTGACCGAGCGCGACCGGCCCGGCCGGGTCCGCTGATGGGTCGCGACCACGGTCACGCGCAAGCCCACGGGACGCTGACGGCGACCGGGCGGCAGCGCAAGCGGCTCGTCGTCGTCATGATCATCACACTGGCCGTCTTCGTCGCCGAGGTGGTGGGCGGGGTGTTGTCCGGCTCGCTGGCCCTGCTGGCCGACGCCGGCCACATGCTCACCGACTCCGCGGGCCTGGTGATCGCCCTGATCGCGTCCGTCCTCGCCGCCCGGCCCACGACGAACGCCCGGACGTACGGCCTGCAGCGCACCGAGGTCCTGGCCGCCCTGCTCAACGGGGTGCTGCTCATGGCCATCGCGGGCTGGGTGCTCGTCCAGGCCGTCGAGCGCTGGCAGGACCCGGCCGTGGTGTCGAGCGGGCTCATGCTGGGCGTCGCCGCGGTCGGCATCCTGGCGAACGTCGTCGGTCTGCTCGTGCTGCGCGGCGGCAAGGACGAGAGCCTCAACCTGCGTGGCGCCTACCTCGAGGTGCTCGGTGACCTGGTCGGCTCCGTCGCCGTCGTCGTCGCCGCGGTGGTGATCCGGACGACCGGGTGGGTGCGGGCCGACCCGATCGCCTCGGTCCTCGTCGTCTGCCTGATCGTCCCGCGGGCCTGGGCCCTGATCCGCGACGTGGTCGACGTGCTGCTCGAGGCCACGCCGCGCGGTGTGGACCTGAGTACCGTCCGGAGGCACATCGAGGCGACGCCGGGCGTGGTCGAGGTCCACGACCTGCACGCCTGGACCATCACCAGCGGGTTGCCGGTGCTCTCGGCGCACGTGGTCGTCGCGCACGACCACCTCGCGACGGGCCGGTCGGGCGAGATCCTCGACACGCTCGGCACCTGCCTCGGCGAGCACTTCGACGTCGCCCACTGCACGTTCCAGCTCGAGCCCGAGGGCCACCGCGAGCACGAGCCGACGCAGCACGCGTAGGCCCGGTCCGCAGGCCCCCTCAGCGCGCGGCGTCCACGACGACCGTGTCCCGCGCGCGGTCGTCCAGGAGACCCTCGAGCTCAGTGACAAGGGTGGTCAGCGGGTCGCCCAGCCCCTCGATCTCCTGGGCCACCCCACGCGCCGCAGCGGCGAACCGCTGGTCGACGACGACCTGGCGGACGGCGGCCGCGACCTTCTCCGGCGACGGGGTGCCGGTGCGCAGGTCGACCCCGGTGCCGGACCAGGCGACGCGGGCCGCGACCTCGGGCTTGTCCTCGGTGGCGCCCGCGACGACGAGGGGGACGCCGTGGGCCAACGACTGCTGGACCCCACCGAACCCGCCGTTGGTCACGACGACGTCGACGTGAGGGAGCAGCCGGTCGTACGGCAGGAACTCTGCGACGCGGGCGTTCGGGGGCAGCGTGCCGCCGAACGCGTCGGTCACCGACGACACGGGTCGTCCGCCGGTGCTGGCGACCACGAGCACGTCGTCCCCGGCGAGCCCCCGGATCGTCGGCACGACGAGACGTGAGAGGTCAGCGTTGTCGATCGTCCCCTGGGTGACGTGCACGACGGGCCGGTCACCGTCGAGGTCGCGCCACCAGCCCGGCAGGGCGTCCCCGCTCCGGGGCACCGGGCGTAGCGGGCCGAGGAACGAGAAGCTGGCGGGCAGCTCCCGGCGCGGGTACTCCAGCGACGGCGCCGACAGCTGATAGGTCCGGTCGTAGAGCAGCGGCATGTCGAAGATCGTGCTCGGCAGTCGAGCCGCGCCGACCTCAGCGAGCACCTGGGCCGCGGCCCTCGCCCTGGAGGACCCGCACGCGATGCTGGACGCGGTCGCCGACCTCGTGCTTGCCGGGCAGCAGGCCGGGAACGGGATCTGGCGCGCGGTCACCGCGGCGGCGTTGGAGGAGCCCGAGGTGGCCGATCTGTACCGCGCTCTGACCGAGCGACGGCGTGCGGACAACCTCCGCGGCGTGCAGGCGTTCGCCGCCCGCGGACTGCTCCGTCCGGGGCGGACTCCGCAGCAGCACGCCGACACCGTCGCGCTGCTGAACGGCTTCGACCCCTACCAGACGCTGGTGGTCGAGTTCGGCTGGTCACCCGCCGAGCTGAGGGCCTGGTGGGTCGACACCGTGCGTCGGACCGTGCTCGACCTCGGCCGCGCCTGACGTCCGTCCGGGGCTCTCCTCCCACCCCGGTGGTGGTCCCGGGTCGACCACCGTCGACCACGGTGACCCGACGGTCCGGCCTTGCGGCCGGCACCGAGGGTCGGCGGTGTCCGGGACCTGGCCCGCGTGCGCAGTCCTGCCATGAGGTCGCCGACACCGGCGCCACCATCGCGGGGTCGGGAGAGCTGCCGGTGGTGCTGGGCGGCGACTGCACGGTCACGCTCGGCGTCATCGCCGGGATGAGCCGGTCCGCCCCGGTGGGTCTGCTCGACCTGGACGGCGACGTCGACCTGAACCCACCCGGCCGCAGCGGTTCGGGGGTGCTCGACACGATGGGCATGACCCACCTGCTCGCCGGCGGGCGGCAGACCTGTCGACCCGCGCTCCTCGGCGCGTGGCGTGACGTGCTCGTCGCGGCTCTCACCTGGGCCGGGGGAACCGCTCGGCACCGTGGTGGAACCTGCTCCCGGCCGACGTCGCCCGACGGACTCGGTGAGCGGTCACGGACCTCCCGACCGAGTTCCGGGCAGGATGGTGGGGTGGTCCCCGTGAACGCCAGTGCTGACGTCTGGAGCGAGCCCGTGCGAGAGGAGAAGGCGGTGGCGGCGATCGGCCGTGCGCTGGCCGGCGTCGACCGTCTCGGCGTCGCCTTCTCCGGCGGTGTCGACTCGTCGGTGCTGCTCGCCGCCGCTGTACGCCTGCTCGGCCCGAGCCGGGTGGTCGCGGTCCTCGGGGTCTCGCCGAGCCTGGCCGCGGACGAACGGGTCGGCGCGCACGAGGTCGCGCGCGTCATCGGTGCGGCCCTGGTCGAGGTGACGACCGACGAGGGCAGCGTCGCGGCCTACCAGGCCAACGGCCCCGACCGCTGCTTCCACTGCAAGAACGAGCTGTTCACCAAGATCTCCGACGAGGTCGTGCGCACGCATGGCCTCGACGCGGTCGCGTACGGGGAGAACCTGGACGACGCCGCGCGCCCCGACCGCCCCGGCAGCCGGGCCGCGGCCGAGCACCGCGTGCTGGCCCCGCTGCGCGACGCCGGTCTGGACAAGGCCGCCGTACGCCGGCTCGCCCGTGCGTGGGACCTGCCCTGCGCCGACAAGCCGGCCGCCCCCTGCCTGGCCTCGCGCATCCCGCACGGCTCGGCGGTCAGCCCGGAGAAGCTGCGGCAGGTCGAGCAGGCCGAGAGCGGTCTGCGACGGCTCGGCTTCGGCGACCTCCGCGTACGCCACCACGACGAGATCGCCCGCCTCGAGCTGCCCGGGGACGACCTGGCGCGGGCCGCGCAGGAGCCGCTGCGCACCGCCGTCCGCGAGGCCGTGCTGGCCGCGGGCTTCCGCTACGTCGTGCTCGACCTCGGCACCATGCAGCCGGGTGCCTTCACCCTCACGGTCCTGCAGGGCCACGCGTGAGCGACGCTGCGCCCGACGCCTCCGGGCTCGCCGGGTTCGCCGAGCTGGACCTGGGCCGGCAGGAACGCCGCGGCTACCCCGAGGCCGTCTACTGCGCGGGCAAGACGCCCGACCAGGTCCGCGGGATCGCCGAGGCCGTGGCCGGACGACCCGACGTCGTCACCCTGTTCACCCGGGCCTCCGAGGAGCACGCCGCGGCGGTTCGTACGGCACTGCCCGACGCGGCCTGGGACCCCGAGGCCCGGCTGCTGGCCTGGCCCGCGCCGGTCCCGTCGAGCACCGGTGGCCTGGTGCTGGTGCTGGCGGCCGGCACCTCCGACCTGCCCGTGGCCAAGGAGGCCTGGCTGACCGCGCGCTACCTCGGCCGGCGGGCCGAGCTCGTCGTGGACGTCGGCGTCGCCGGGCTGCACCGGATCCTCTCCAAGCTGGACCTGCTGCGTTCCGCGCGAGTGGTCGTGGTCGCGGCCGGCATGGACGGGGCGCTGCCGAGCGTGGTCGCCGGCCTGGTCCGCGCCCCCGTCGTCGCGCTGCCGACGTCGGTCGGCTACGGCGCGTCGTTCGGCGGGGTCGCCGCGCTGCTGACCATGCTCAACAGCTGCGCGCCCGGGGTCAGCGTCGTCAACATCGACAACGGGTACGGCGCCGGTCACCTCGCCGCGCAGATCGCCGAGCCGGCGGACGACTCCCAGCAGGACGTGCGCGCGTGAGGCACCTCTGGATCGACGCGTCGGCCGGGGTCGCCGGCGACATGCTGCTCGGTGCGCTGCTGGACGCCGGTGCGTCGCTCGACGTGGTCCAGCGGGCCGTCGACGCCGTGGTCGCCGGGTCGGTCAGCGTCGAGACCCACCAGGTCACCCGGGCGGGGATGCGGGCGACCAAGGCCGACGTCGTGATGCGCGTGGACGACCCGCCGCACCGCGACTGGCGCACGATCGCGCGGATGGTCGCCGAGGCGGACCTCGACGAGCGCGTACGCGGCGACGTGCTGCGGGTGTTCGGCAGCCTGGCCGACGCCGAGGGCCAGGCTCACGGGATCCCCCCGGTGGACGTGCACTTCCACGAGGTCGGCGCGCTCGACTCCATCGCCGACGTGGTGGGGGTCTGCGCGGCCGTCGCCGACCTGGGCGTCGACTCGGTGAGCGTGGGCGAGGTGTCGGTCGGCTCCGGCACGGTCCGGATGGCGCACGGCCGGATCGCGGTGCCCGGACCGGCCGTCGTCGAGCTGTCCCGCGGCTGGCGGGTCCGCGCCGGCGGCGAGGGGGAGCTGACGACGCCGACGGGCATGGCCCTGGTCACCACGCTCGGGGAGTCGTGCGAGGACCTCCCGTCGATGAGCCTCGAGGGCAGCGGGACCGGGGCCGGGACGCGCGACGTCGCCGGCCGTCCGAACATCACCCGCGTGTTCCTGGGGGAGCGCGCGGACGCCGCGGCGACCGCCGCGAACGAGGGCACGCCCGCGATCGTCATCGAGGCGAACGTCGACGACCTCGACCCGAGGCTCTGGCCGGGCGTGCTCGCTGCGCTGATGGCGGCCGGTGCCCAGGACGCCTGGCTCGTGCCCATCCTGATGAAGAAGGGCCGCCCCGCCCACACGCTGCACGTCCTCTGCTCCCCGGACGCGGCCCCGCGCCTGCGGGACGTCGTCTACGCGCAGACCTCGACGATCGGCGTACGACAGGCCGCCACGACCAAGTTCATGCTGCCGCGGACGTGGGTGGACGTGCAGGTCGACGGGCACGCCGTGCCGGTGAAGGTCAGCCACGACGGCGGCGCGATCACCCAGGTCACCCCCGAGTTCGACGCCGTCGCCGACCTGGCTCGGACGTCGGGCCTGCCGCAGGTCCGCGTCCTGGCCGCGGTCGCCGCGGCGGCCGCGGGTGCGGGTCTGGTACCGGGGTCACCGGTCCCTGAGGCTGACGAGGCCGCGGGCCGGGCCTCGGGTCGTGCGTCTTCTGCCTGAGATCGCCCGCCGCGTGTAGGAGGCCGGCCCTTCCAGACGTCCAGGAGCGGAGTCGCACCCCGTTCGCAGGTGGCCACGATGCGTGAAGTGTTGTCCGTCGCCATCGGGTGTTGTCGGTGGGTGCGGAACGACGGGTCCTGTCAGTGCGGCTCGGCACAAGAGAACACGTGATCGAGCTGCAAGGACTGGACAGTGCGCCGCCAACGCCAGGACAGGTGGGCCACTCTCGCTGGTGCGGAGTCCTGGTGCACCGACCGTCACGCCTTGCAGCTCGACCACGTCCGGGCCTATCTCCCGCGAAGACGCGGCGGACCACCAGGCCAGACCGACCCGGCCAACCTGGCCCCGCTGGTCGGCTCCGAGCACCAGCACAAGACGTCGAGACGCTGGCAGGAACGCACCCCTGCGCCAGGGGTCTACCTGTGGCGCAGCCCGCACGGCTGGGTCGAGCTCGTGACGAACCAGGGCACCTTCCCCCTGGGCCACGGCGCGACCGCTCAGCAGCTCTGGCGTGCGGCAGCGCCACCCGAGGCGGTCGACAGCGGGTCGCAGGCCGCCTGACCACGACGGAAAGTCTCGAGCGGACCAGCTCGGGGAGCGCCCGATGACCTTCCTGCGCTCCCGCGGTCGAAACAGTGACCCGCACGAGTGGAAGAGACCGCCCGGTGGACGCACCCAGCCTCACGAGAGCCGACGTGCGCACCCTGAGCGTGCCGGCGCCGAGCTGACCTACGACGTCCGGGGCGACCTGTCCGAGGCGACGGAGGCCGCGCCGGCGCTGATGCTGATCGGCACCCCGATGACGGCCGAGGGCTTCACCGCCCTCGCCGGGCCCTTGGAGGACCGGGCGGTGATCACCGACGACCCCCGGGACGCCGGTCGCAGCCGGTGCACGACCGACGCGACCCCGACGCCGGAGGACCACGCTGCCGACGTGCACGCCATCCTCGCGGCCCTGCGGTCCGAGCTGGGCCGAGCAGCCGGGTCCGCCCCGACGCCGATGTCCTCGTGGCCGCGTGCGCCGACGTCCTCGACATCTACCACCGCTTCGGGTTCGGGCTCGGTCTGGCGAAGTTCGTCGCCCTGGTGAGCGAGCAGGGACCGCTCGGCCTGGAGTACCTGGACCGGCCGGATCCCGACCCGGCCGCGTTCGGCCTGCCGACCGCGGACGACGGCAGCCGCGACGACCCGCTGATGGTCAACATGGCGACGGTCCCGGTCCGGGCCCGGACCTGGACGCCCTGCGCTCGGCGCCCTGCCGGGTGGTCCTGAGCTCGGCGAGGACTCCGGGGACACGATCGCGGCCAGGGCCCCGCGGGCGATCGCCGAGGCGCTCGGGACGGAGGTGGTCACGTTCCCCGGGGACCACATGGGGTTCGCCGGGGCGAGCACGGCCAGACCGGTCGGCCGGTCGAGCTCGCCGCGACCCTGCGCGCCGTCCTCGGCTGAGGAACCCGGACGCTCAGCCCGTCTTCGTGAACCCCGCGGGCATCCGGTGGAGCCAGGCGGCGGGGTGGACCGCGACCGCACGGCCGCCGGGTCGCGTACGAGCCTCGGCCACCGCCGCGAGCAGAGCGCCGGCGGTGACGTCGGGGCTGTTCCGCTCCAGGATCCAGGCGCGGTTCGCCTCGCCGAGCGGGGCCAGCTCGGCCTGGCGCACCAGCAGGTCGACCACGCGCTCGACCAGGAGCAGGGGGCGCTGCTCCGGCACCCGCCACGCCCCGGGCGCCTCGAAGAGGGCGACGCCGCCACCCCCGTCGTAGCCCGCCACCAGGCAGCCCGCCATCAGGGCCTCGGCGACCGGCAGGCCGAAGCTGTCGGTGTGCGACAGGGCGACGAAGACCGACGCCTCGGCCAGGGCCCGGGCCACCTCGGCCCGCGAGGCGTCGACCAGCTCGCGCAGCGCCCCCGGGGCGACGCGGGGATCCTGCTCGAGCAGCCGCCGCAGCAGGACCGCCTCGTGCGGCCGCTTCTTTCCCAGCAGCGCGATCCCGTGCTTGGCCGCAGCAGGGGCGAAGACGACCGGGTCGACGGGCGCCGGCACGACGGTGACGCCCAGCCCCGGGTTCAGCGCCCGGAGGACCTGGGCGGACTCCTCCGAGACCGCCCAGACGGCGGGGGTCGGTGACCACCCCGGGTAGGCGTCGAGCGGGCCGTCCCAGGTGGCGTACGTGTAGAAGTGGTTCGCGTTGAGGATGATCTTGCGAGCGCCGGGCGCAGGGTCTGTGCCGGGGACGATCGGCGCCTCCGGGAGCACGACCACGTCGTCCTCGCCCACCTCGAGGGTGGCTCCGCTGACGACCGGGACGTCGCCCATCCACGTCGGCGTGCCCGGCTCCGGGAGCCACAGGCTGGCCGCGGTCCCGGCGGCCCGCAACATCGCGATGTGCCGCAGGTGGACGTCGACCCCGCCGCTGAGGTGCGGGGTGGCAAAGCTCGCGTAGACGACGCGTCCGCTCACCCCTCGGCGCTCGCGATCCCGGACACCGGGACCGCGCCGGCGCGGACGACGTTCTGCAGGGGCCGGCCGCTCGCGTAGCGGTCGAGCTGTGCCTTGATCAACCGGTCGGCGCGCGGCGCGAAGGCCGAGCTCGCGCCGCCCACGTGCGGCGAGATCAGCACGTCGGGCACCCGCCAGAGGGGGTGGTCGGAGGGCAGCGGCTCGGGGTCGGTGACGTCGAGGGCCGCCCGCAGCCGGCCGCTGCTGGTCTCGGCCAGCAGGGCTGCCGTGTCGACGAGCCTGCCGCGGGCCACGTTGACCACCAGCGCGCCGTCGGGCAGCCGGGCCAGCGCCGCCGCATCGACGATCCCCTCCGTCTCGGGGGTCAGGGGCGCGATGACGACGAGGACGTCGGCGTGGGGGAGGAGGTCGAGGAGGCGGTCCTGGCCGTGCACCTCCGGGTCGGTGCGGGCGCGACGCGCGACCCGGGTGACCGAGGCGACCTCGAAGGTCTGCAGCCGTGCCTCGATCGCCTGGCCGATCCGGCCGTAGCCGAGGATCAGCACCCGCAGGTCGGCGAGGGCCGTGCCGGGCACGGGGGCCCACTCGCCACGTTCCTGCTGGCGGGCGTACACGTCGAGGTGCCGTCCGCTGGCCAGGATCAGCGCCAGGGCCAGCTCGGCGGTGCTGGCGTCGTGCACCCCGGCCGCGTTGCAGAGCGTGATGTCCGGACCGATGTACGGGAGCACGTCGTCGACCCCCGCGGTGAGCGTCTGCACGACCTTCAGCGCCGGCAGCTCGTCGAGCACCCGAGCGCCGCCTGGCCTCATGTACGGCAGCACGACGAGCTCGACCTCGTCGGCGGACCCAGGCAGGTCGGCACCGTCACCGAGGAAGCAGTCGACCTCGAGACCGGGCGGCAGGCCACCCAGCCGACGGGCGGCCTCGTCGACGTCGGGGTAGGGGAGCCACACGTGCACCATGGCTCGATCCTCTCCTGCGCCGCTCAGGCTGCCCCGATCGTCCACCGGGGCGGCTCGGCTCCGGACCGGGTGCAGGTGTCGGCCGCCACCCGGACGGCGACGGTGAGCAGCGCCTCGAGGTCGGGGACGCCGAGCGCCTCCACGCCGTCCCGGGTCAGCCGGCCGGTCTGCCACAGGAACCCGAGGGTCGCGGACATGAACGCGTCGCCGGCACCCACCGTGTCGGCGACCTCGACCGCGGGGCTGGCGACCCTCGCCTCGCCGGCGGCCGTCCTCGCCCAGGCCCCAGCCGCGCCCGAGGTGACGAGCACCAGCGCTGCGCCCGCCTCGAGCCACCGCCCGGCCACCGCCTCGTCCGGTTCGCCGGGGTGCAGCCAGGCGAGGTCCTCGTCGCTGACCTTGACCACGTCCACGAGCGACACCCAGGACGCGAGCTGCTCCAGGTAGGCCTCCCGGTCGGCGATCACCGTGGGACGCACGTTCGGGTCGAGGCTGATCAGCCGACGCCCCGACTCCGCGCGCACCAGGCCGGTCAGGGTGCCGGCCTGCGGCTCGTACGCGAGGGCGACCGAGCCGACGTGCAGCGCCGCGTCGGGCGGCAGCGCGAGCCCGCCCAGGTGCTCGGGGAGCAGCCCGCGGTCCGCGGTGCCGGCGTTGTAGAAGGAGTAGCCGGCCACGCCGCCGAAGATGTCGGCGACCCCCAGGCCGGTCTGGTCCGTGCTCGCCACCAGCAACGAGTCGTCCACCCCCGAGTCCGCCAGGTGCCGGCGGAGCAGCCCGCCGAACCCGTCGTCGGACACCCGGGCCAGCAGGGCCGTCGGCACGTCCAGCCGGCCGAGCCCGACGGCGACGTTCAGGCAGGAACCGCCGGGGTGGGGCGCGTACGCGGGCCCGCCGTCGAGCGCGGTGGTGGAGGTGAGGTCGACGAACGCGTCCCCGGCGACCACGACGGCCGGTGCGGGCGTCGGCCCGGTCTCCTGCACGTGCGCGCTCATCGGGTGGTCGCGACGACCGCTTCCTCGAACGCCTGCGAGGCCGCGATGGTCAGCTCCTCGGTGAAGAACTCCTCGGCCACCGCGGGGGAGAAGGTGAAGTGGTCGACGCCCGACCGGGCGAGCGTGACCATGGACGCGACGTCCCGGATGCTCGCCAGCAGCACCCTGGTCGGGCTGCCCGTCGCCTCCAGCAGCTCGTGCATGGCGAGCACGTCACCGATCGCGTCCCGGCCCGCGTCGGCGAGCCGGCCGAGGTAGGGCGCGATGTACGTGGCCCCGGCGGCGGCCGCGATCATGGCCTGGCCCGGGTGGTAGACGGCGGTGAGCAGCGTGGGGATCCCGCGCCCGGCCAGCTCGGCGCACGCCGCGGCCCCGGCCTTCGAGACGACCAGCTTGACCACCACGTCCGGGCCCAGCTCGGCCAGACGGAGCCCCCGGTCGACCAGGGTCCTGGTGTCCTCGCCCCAGGCCTGGAAGAAGATCTCCCGAGCCCCGGCCGCCCGGGCCCAGCCGTGGATGTCCTCGATGTCGGCCACGCCGCGCGACGCGCGCTGCAGGATCGTCGGGTTGGTGGTCAGGCCCGCGAACAGGCCTGTGGCCAGCAGCGGTTCGGCGGCGGCGCGGTCGGCGGTGTCGAGGTAGAGGTGCATGCGTACGTGGTCGCTCTCGCTCGGAGGTGTCGTTCCGGCGGCGCCGGAGCAGGCTGCGGAAAGCCTGCCACCGACCGCGCCTCCACGCGTGCTCGGCTCACGTGACCTACGTCTGCTCGCCCTTGTGGCATCTGCGCGAGCTGCAACGCGCGCAGACGTCACAAGATCGAGCAGACGCACCAGATCGAGCAGACGTCGTACGTCGGGGGCGGGGGCGTGGTCAGGTGGAAGTCCGGCCGATGGGCCTCAGGAGAACCACATGCCGCCGTCGACCACGATCGACTGACCGGTGACGTAGGCGGAGTCGGGGGAGGCGAGGAACGAGACCACGCCGGCCACGTCGGCGGGGACCTCGAGGCGACCGAGGGGGATGCCGGCGACCATGGCCTGCATCTCCGAGCCCACGGGCGTCCCGTTCCGCCCGGCGAGCGCGACGTCGATCGACTCCCACATCGGCGTCTGGACGACGCCGGGGCTGTAGACGTTGACCGTGATGCCGTGCTCGGCCAGCTCCTGGGCGAGCGACTGGCTCATCCCGCGGACCGCGAACTTGGTGGCGGAGTACGCCGACTGCCACTTGCCGCCGCGGTGGGCGGCGACCGAGCCGGCGCCGATGATCCGCCCGCCCCGGCCCTGGGCGACCAGCTGGCGGGCGGCGGACCGGTAGCAGTGGAAGACCCCGGTCAGGTTGACGTCCAGCGTCGTCTGCCACTGGCTCGCGGTGGTGTCCACGAGCGGAGCGGTGACGGCGATGCCGGCGTTCGCGACCATCACGTCGAGGCCGCCGAAGCGTTCGACGTGCGCGGCGACGGCCGCGTCCACCGAGTCCGCGTCCGTGACGTCGCCGACCAGCGCCTGCGCGGGCGTGGCCAGCTCGGCGACGGCCGCGTCGAGCCCGGACCGGGCGCCCGGCAGGTCCAGCAGGGAGACGGCCAGCCCGTCGGCCGCCAGGCGGAGCGCGATCGCGCGACCGATGCCGCCGGCCGCGCCCGTGACGATCGCCGACCGCGGCGGGTTCATCGGAGGTGGCTCACGGGACGATGACGATCTTGTGCGCCGTCGGGTCGTGCTGCGCCGCCTCGATCGCCTTCGCGTAGTCGGCCAGGCCGAAGCGGTGCGTGATCAGCCCGGTCGTGCGGACCCGGTCGGTCTGCAGGGCGGCGAGCGCGGCGGCGAACGAGGTCATCTCCGCGAACGAGCCCAGCACCGTCAGCTCCCGGCGGAACATCTCGTACGGCGACAGGGCGAGCCGGGCGTCCTCGGCGGCGACGCCGTAGACGAGCAGCGTGCCGCCGTTGCGCAGCAGCGGGAGGCCCAGGTCGCCCACGACGGCGGAGCCGGTGGCCTCGACCACGACGTCGTAGCCCTGCCCGGTGGGCGACGCGTCCCGCAGCTGCGCCGTCACCTGGTCCGCGTTGTCCTCGGTGATCCGGCCGATCGGGACCGTCGCGTCGACGCCGAGCGCCCGGACGGTGTCGAGCTTGGCCTGCGCCGGGTCGGCGACGGTCACGTGGGCCACCCCGCCGGACGCCAGCAGCTGGGCGAGCAGGGACCCGGTCGGGCCGGCCCCGAAGACCAGGGCGCTGGTGCCCGGGCGCGGGCGGAGGCGCTCCAGCCCGTGCATCGCGCAGGAGGCGGGCTCGGCGAAGACCGCGGTGTCGGGCTCGAGGCCGTCGGCGGCGAACACCTGCCCGACGGGCACGGAGACGTACTCGGCGAACATGCCGTCGCGGTTGACCCCCACGGCGAGGACGTTCTCGCAGCGGACGAGGTCACCGGCCCGGCAGTAGGCGCACAGCCCGCAGTACGCGTTCGGGTTGACGACGACCTGCTGCCCGACCTCGAGGCCGCTGACGCCCGGACCCAGCGCCACGACGACGCCCACGCCCTCGTGCCCCGGGATCAGCGGGAACCTCGCCCCGAAGCCCCCGTGGTGCAGGTGCAGGTCGGTCCCGCAGAAGCCCGCCTGCGTCACCTTGATCTTCACCTCGCCGGGGCCCGCCTCGGGCTCGGCGACCTCGCGGACCTCGGGCTCCAGGGCCCGGTCGTAGACGACGGCCTGCATGGCCGCACCCCTCTCTGGTCGTCGGCTCTTCGCTCGTCGGCGGTGACGCACACGCGTCCGTACCCCGGGAGGCTAAGCCTCGGCGTCGCTCGCCCGGGGCTGGGGCGGGTTCCTAGGCTGCAGGGGTGACCACGGACGAGAGGCACTGACGATGACCGTGCTGACGAGCGTCGACCAGCTGGTGCGCGACCGCGCGGCCGGCCGCGCGGTCCGGGTCCTCGACGTGCGTTGGTCTCTCGCCTCGCCGGACGGGCGCGACGCCTACCGCGCGGGCCACGTGCCCGGTGCGGTCTACGTGGACCTCGAGACCGAGCTGTCACGGCACCCCGGACCCGGCGAGGGGCGCCACCCCCTGCCGCACGAGGCCGACCTGCAGGCGGCCGCGCGGTCGTGGGGGATCGACGACGGCGACGCGGTCGTGGTCTACGACGACGCCGGCAACCTGGCCGCCTCCCGCGCCTGGTGGCTGCTGAGCCACGCCGGCCTGGACGTCACCGTGCTGGACGGCGCGCTGGGGGCCTGGCGGGCCGCCGGGCTGGAGCTGGCCACCGGCGACGAGCCGGTCGAGCCGGGCTCGGTGACCCTCGCGTACGGGACGTTCCCGGTGCTGACGCTGGACGAGGTGGACGCGTGGGTCGCCACCGCGCCCCTGCTCGACGCCCGGGCGGGGGAGCGCTACCGCGGCGAGCACGAGCCGATCGACCCTCGGGCCGGGCACATCCCGGGTGCGCTGAGCGCCCCGACGGCGGACAACCTGGACGCGACCGGGCACTTCCGGGACGTCGCCGCGCTGCAGGAACGCTTCGCGGGGCTCGGCCTCGACCCCGCCGTACCGGTCGGGGTCTACTGCGGATCCGGGGTCACCGCGGCCCACGAGGCGGTGGCGCTGACCGTCGCCGGCTACCGGCCGGTGCTGTACGCGGGGTCGTGGTCGGAGTGGTCGTCCCACCCCGACCGCCCGGTCGCGACGGGCTGACGGCTCCGCCGCCCTGCCCGACCTCCACCCGCCCTCAGACCCAGGAGCTCTCGTGAGCACGATCGCCCCGCCCGCGTGGTCCCGGCTGGCCGCCGTGCTGTCCGCGGACGCCGAGGTGGCGCTCGACCACCAGAGCCGGACGTCGGGCGCGACCGATCGCTCGGGGTGGGTCGTCACGGGTGTCCCCGACGCCGTCGTGCGGGTCCGCACGGTCGCCGACGTGCAGGAGGTGCTGCGGTTCGCGACGGCGACCCGGACGCCGGTGGTCACGCGCGGCGCCGGCACCGGGCTGGCCGGCGGGGCGGTGGCCGCCGAGGGCTCGCTCGTGCTGGACGTCAGCGGGCTGACCCGCATCCTCGAGGTCCGTCCCGACGACGCGGTAGCGGTGGTCGAGCCGGGTGTCCTGACCGCCGACCTCGACCGGGCCGTGCGGGCGTACGGGCTCCGCTACGCGCCGGACCCGGCCAGCGCGGCGATCTCGACCATCGGCGGCAACATCGCCACGAACGCCGGTGGGCTGCGCTGCGTCAAGTACGGGGTCACGCGCGACGCGGTCCTCGCGCTCGACGTCGTGCTCGCCGACGGCACCCTGCTGCAGACCGGGCAGGCGACCGTGAAGGGCGTGACCGGCTACGACCTGACCAGCCTGCTGGTGGGCTCGGAGGGCACCCTCGGCGTCGTCGTCGGGGCCACCCTGCGGCTGACCGCCCTGCCCACCCGCGTGGCGACGGCCACGGCCTTCTTCGACGACGTGGACGCTGCCGCGGACGCGACCCTGGCGGTGACCCGTGCCGGCGTCCGACCCGCCACGCTCGAGCTGATCGACGGCGCCACCCTGGCGGCGATCGACGCCGCGCAGGGCAGCGACCTCGCCACCCGCGGTCAGGCCTTCGTCCTGGTCCAGACCGACGGCTTCGCGGCCGAGGCGGAGCTCGCGGCCGCCGCCGTGGAGCTGCGTCGCCTCGGCGGTGAGGTGACGGTGACGACCGACGCCGAGGAGGCCGGACGGCTCGTGGCCACCCGGCGCCTCGCCCTGCCGTCCATCGAGCGGCTCGGGCGGGTGCTCATCGAGGACATCGCCGTGCCGCGGTCGCAGCTGGCCGAGGCCGTCCGCGGCGTCAACGCCGTCGCCGCGAGCACCGGCGTGCAGATCTTCACGTTCGCCCACGCCGGCGACGGCAACCTGCACCCGATCATCGCGGTCCGCTCGGAGGACCCGGCGCACCTCGCGGCCGTCGACGAAGCGGCCGACGCGGTGTTCGCCCTGGCCCTGCGGCTCGGCGGCACCGTCAGCGGCGAGCACGGGGTCGGCCTGCTCAAGCGTGGCTGGCTCGACGCCGAGCTCGGCCCACGGTCCCGGGAGCTGCAACGGGGAATCAAAGCGGTCTTCGACCCGCTGCACCTGCTGAACCCGGGCAAGGCCCTGTGACCCGAGAACACGGCAAGGAACCTGTGATGAGCGTCGAGCTGAACGACCCCGACCTGGGCCCGTCTGCGCCGCGTGAAGAGGTCCTGGGCGCGGACGCGTTCAAGGGCGTGTTCCGCCGTCACCCGGCCGGGGTCGCCGTGATCACGGCCGTCGTCGACGGGCAGCCGATCGGCTTCACCGCCACCTCGGTCATCTCGGTGTCTGCCGACCCGCCGCTGCTGGCCTTCTCGGTGGACTCGGCCTCGTCGGCCTGGCGTGCGCTGTCCACCGCCGACACGCTCGTCGTCAACTTCCTCAGCGCGGCCCAGGTCGAGGTCTCGGCCCGCTTCGCCACGAGCGGCATCGACCGGTTCGCGACCACCGACTGGTACGCGCTGCCCACCGGGGAGCCGGTGCTCGTCGGCAGCGCCGCCTGGGTGCGCGGCGAGGTGGTCCAGCGGACCCCGGTCGGCCGGAGCTTCCTGGTCTCCGTGCTGGCCCTGGAGTCCGACGTGCCGGACGAGGCCCCGGGCGGCCCGCTGGTCTACCACGACCGCAGCTACCACGGCATCGGCGACCACTCGGTCCTCTGAGGGCCGGCGCTACCGCCGCGGGGCGGGGTCCAGCCAGCCCGTGTCGGGATCGACGCCGGTCGCCGCACCGGCGCCCGCAGCGAAGAACAGCGCGACCGTGACCGCGCCGGGGTCGAGCACCCCGCGCGCCACCTCGCCGACGTAGCTGGCCCGGCCCCGGCTGGCGAGCAGGTCCCGGGTGGACTCCGCGCCGTCGGTCGCGGCCGTCGTCGCCGCGTCGAGCGCGTCGCCGACGGGCACGCCGCTCTCGGCAGCGCGCGCGAGGGCCTGGGCGGCCGGGTCGATCGCGTCGACCATCGTGCTGTCGCCGACCTCGGCCCCGGCGAGCCGCTGGATCGTGGCCAGACCCGCGGCCACGCCGGCGGCGAGGGTCTGCGTCGTCGCCGGTCCGTCGACGGCCTTGGCGAGGTCGCGGAACCACATGCCGAAGAGGGGCCCGCTGGTCCCCCCGGTGTTCAGGAACCCCTTCGAGACCGCGAAGAAGACGTCGGCGTACGTCTGGGGGTCGTCGGCGTCGACGTAGCCCTGGGCGCGGGTCAGCGCGGAGGTCAGGTTCGCTCCGAAGTCGCCGTCCCCGGCCTGCCGGTCGAGGTCGGCGAGCCGCTCGGCCTGCGTGGCGAACGTGGCGCGGAACTCCTCGACCCAGCGGCGGGCGAAGGCGGCGTCGAGGACGGGCTCGGGGGTGGTCATCGCGGTGGTGCTCCTCACCAGGTCAGGGCGGGCGTACGGACGGGGGCGTCCCACAGGCGCAGCAGCTCGTCGTCGGCGCGGACCAGCGTGACGGAGAGCCCGTGCATGTCCAGCGACGTGACGTACGAGCCGACCAGGCTGCGGGCGACGCGGACGCCGCGGTCACCGAGGTGGTGGTGCACGCGGCGGGCGGCGATGGAGAGCTGGATCGGGTAGGTCCCGCCCAGGCCGTTGACGATCGCGATGACCGGGTCCGAGCCGTCGAGCGCCAGGTCGGCGACGAGCGGCTCGACGAGCTGGTCGACGAGCTCGTCGGCGGTGCCGAACCCGACCCGGCCGGTCCCGCGCTCACCGTGGATGCCGACGCCCAGCTCGACGCGGTCGTCGGGCAGCTGAAAGGCGGGGGCGCTGTCGCCGGGGTGCGCCCCCGCCGCGAGGGCGAGGGCGAGCGAGCGGGAGGACCCCACCACCCGCCGCCCGAGCGCGGCGAGCGTGGCCAGGTCGGCACCCGCCTCGGCCGCCGCACCGCAGATCTTCTCGACCGCGACGACGGCGGCGGTGCCGCGCCGGCCCACCTTCGAGCCCGAGGTGGCGAGGTCGTCGTCGACGAGCACCGAGGCGACCTCGACGCCGTCGTCCGCGGCGATCTCGCCCGCGATCTGGAAGTTGAGGACGTCGCCGGTGTAGTTCTTCACGACCTGCAGCACCCCGGCCCCCTGCTGGGCCGCCTTCGTCCCGGCATGGATCTGCAGCGCCGTGGGGGAGGCGAAGACGGCACCCGCGACGGCGACGTCGAGCATCCCGGTCCCGACGAACCCGGCGTGCAGCGGCTCGTGGCCGGACCCGCCGCCCGAGACCAGCCCGACCTTGCCCGGGGTGGACGTGCGGCGCAGCACCAGCGCGGCCCCGGGCTCGTACGTCACGAGGTCGGGGTAGGTGAGCGCGAGGCCCTCGAGCGCCTCCGGGACCACGTCGTCGGGGGCGTTGATCAGGTGGCGTCGGCTCACGTGGTGCATCTTCCTCGCCCCGGGCCACGAGCGCAGCGGCAGGCTGAGTGGCGTGCCAGGAGTGCGCCGACGGCTTCGGGCTGGAGCTCCCGCCGTTCTCGCCCGGCCCGGCCCCACGATCGGTACGGTGAGCGCGAGCGACTCCAGCATCGGACCCGGGGGCCGACCGCAGAGACCCAGGACCCCGCACCCGTGCCCCAGTCCCCGTTCCGCCGCCTCTCGGCCGCCGCCGGCTCGCTGGCGCTGGCTCGCACCGCCCTGGCGAAGGAGCACCACGTCTGGACCGCCCCGTACGCCTTCATGACCTACCCCACCGCCAAGCAGCTCAAGAGGTACGGGTCCTCGGGCCCGTACGTGGGCACGAGCCTCACCACCAGGCTGCGCAACGCCGGCCACGCCGAGGCGATGTTCAACGTCGCCAGCATGAAGAAGGTCGACCTCGAGGCGTCGTTCACCTGGGTCGACGTCGAGTGCTCCCGCTCACCGGCCAAGTGGTCGAGCAGCAGGAAGCACAACAAGGCGGCGCTCGACGGAGCGTTGCGGGCCTACCGCGACTCGGGCCTGACGTACGGCTTCTACGCCAGCATCGACCCGTGGCAGCACCTGATCGGGAACGCCCGCTACCAGGCGCCCGAGTGGCGCACCGTCGGACCGGCGAAGAAGTCGACCGCCCTGGCCAAGTGCCGCACGAAGTCGACCCAGGGCGGCCACGTGGTGCTCGCGCAGTGGTGGAACGCGAAGTCCGACTTCGACGTCGTCTGCCCCGGGTTCCGCACGGACGAGCAGATGGGCACCTCCTTCCACCGGTACTGACCGTCAGCGCTGCCGGCGCCCGACCTCCGCGGCGTAGTCGTCGAGCAGGTCGAGGATCGCCGGCGCCCGGTAGAGCTGCTTGTGCGAGCGGTAGTGCTGGCTGCTGACCAGGACCCCCGCCTCCAGCAGCGGGCCCACCGAACGCCGGACCCCGTTGACGTGCGTACCGGTGTGCCGGGCGACCGTCTCGGCGTCGATGACCGGGTGCGCGGGCAGCAGGTCGAGGATCGCCCAGGCCGCCGAGTCGGACCGGGCCCTCACCGTCGTACGCCAGGTGTCACGGAGCGCGGCCATGCGGTCCACGAGCTGTCGCCCGTGGTGGACCGCCCGGAGCGCAGCGTGGTTGAACTCGTCGACGACGGGCGCCGCGTCGCCGTCCCGGTAGGCCGTGAGCGCGTCGAAGTACCCGTCCTTGGCGACCAGGAGGCCGCCCGAGATCGGTACGGTCGCCGTCCTGGCCAGCCGCTTCGTGCGCAGCATCAGGTGGACGAGCGCCCGACCCGTCCGGCCGTTGCCGTCGGCGAAGGGGTGGATCGTCTCGAACTGCGCGTGCGCGACCGCGATCTGGGGCAGGACCGGGAGGTCCTCGCGGCCGGCGAAGGCGGTCAGGTCGTCGAGGGCGGCGGCGATCCGGCGGTGGTCGGGGGCGACGAAGTCTGCGGTGACGGGGGTCGAGCCGCGCCCGCCGACCCAGACCGGCTCCGACCGCCAGCCGACGAGCTGGGGCGAGTGTCGTTCCAGCAGGGTGCGCTGGACCTCGGCGATGCCCTCCACCGTCACCCGGACGGTGCGGTCGACCGCGTCGGCCATGGCGCGCATGTTGTCGACGATCCCCACGGCGTTCCCCGAGCCGTGACCGGTGAGCTCGGCCTCGGCGATGGCCCGGGCGTTCGCCGTGATCTGCTCGATCTGGGAGGACGACGACGACTCCGACCGCAGCAGGACGGCCGTCACGGCACCCCAGGTGTGCTCGCTCGAGGCGTCGAACCTCGCGATCTCCGCCGCCGCCTCCTCGGAGTCGGCGACGAGGCCAGCGGGCAGGTCGAGGCGCAGGCCGGCGATGACGGCGGGGACCGCCGAGAAGTACGCGCCGCTGCCCGCCCGCTCGCGGCGGGTGTAGCCGGCCGAGGAGGGAGGTGCCCAGTGCTGCCGCTCCCGGCCGGTCGGAGGCACGTCGACGCGAGGGAGGCCGGGCCGGACCGGTCCCGGTCCGCTCTGGTCCGTCGAGGCGTCGTCCCGCACGTGTGCGACCGTACTCCGTCGCTGAACAGCTGGGCCGAGAAGTGTTTAGCCAGGGGTCGGGCCGAACCTCTGGCGGACCCGAACTGTGCTCAACGCCGGGGTCCTCGGCGAGCTGCGCCACCCCGTTCCGGTAGGCCCAGACGACCGTCTGCAGCCGGTCGCGGGTCCCGATCTTGGCCCTGGCCGGGGTGAGGTGCGACTTCACGGTGCTGGTCTCGATGAACCGCTCGCGGGCGATCTCCTCGTTGGACCGACCCTGCGCGAGGACGCGCACGATGTCGGCCTCCCGCGCCGTCAGCCCGTACGCGGCCGCGCCGGACTCGGGCACGGCGTGCCGCCGGGCGAACTCGGCGATGACCCGTCGCGTCACGGGAGGAGCTTCGCCTCCCCCGAAGGTCGGGGGTCGGGCTCGCTCAGGCGGCGAGGCCGGTCCAGCGGCGGGTGTCGCCGCGCTGCAGCGGTACCTCGTCCGGGAGCACGCCGAGCGTGGCCAGGCACGTCTGCAGCTTCGGACCGAAGCGGAACAGCGCGTCGACCTCGTCCCCGTCGTCGATGGCCTCCGCGTACATGAGCGCGCGGCGTTGCACGAGGGGCTGGCGGTCACGGGGGACGCTCTCGAGGGCCAGCACCACACGTTCGACCACGCTCGCCCTGCGCACGCTGATGTCGACGATCATCGTCCTGCCGCCTCACCGGGTCGGGGGAGACCGACGCCCGTGGGAGGTATCGCAGGTCACACCCGCCCTGTTACCGGGTGAGGGCGTGCGAGACGAGGCCGACCGCTCGGTACGGTGTCTGCGAGTCCGTCCCCGCCGGGCTGCTGACGCGAACACCGGCAGCCCTGTCCTTCGGGGGCGCGGCGACCAGCTGCTGAACAGGAGTCGACGATGACCGTCGCTGAGCTCGTGCTCGTCCGCCACGGCGAGAGCCTGGGGAACGCGGCAGCCGCCGCTGCCCACGCGGCCGACGCGGAGGTGATCGAGGTCGGGGCGCGCGACGCCGACGTGGAGCTCTCGGAGGTCGGGCGGGACCAGGCTCGGGCGCTCGGCGTCGGGCTCCGGGCCCTGCTGGCCGACGACCGCCCGACCGTGGTCTGGTCGTCGCCCTACGTCCGGGCGCTGCAGACCGCCGAGCTGTCCCTGGCCGCGGCGGGCGAGGAGCGACGGGTCCTGGTCGACGAGCGGCTGCGTGACCGGGAGCTGGGGGTGCTCGACCTGCTCACCACCAAGGGCGTGCTCAACCGCTACCCGCTGGAGGCCGAGCGGCGACGATGGCTGGGCAAGTTCTACCACCGGCCACCGGGCGGGGAGTCGTGGGCGGACGTCGTGCTCCGGATCCGGAGCTTCCTGAGCGATCTCGCGGCGGTCCCGGACGGCACGCGGGTGCTGATCGTCTGCCACGACGCCCTGGTGCTGACCATCCGCTACGTCTGCGAGCAGCTCAACGAGGCCGAGGTCCTGGCCGTCGGTGCGGAGACCCCGGTGCTGAACGTGTCGATCACCCAGCTCGTGCGCGAGCCCGACCTCTCGTGGCGGCTGGAGCGGTTCAACGACGTCCGTCATCTCGAGGCCGCCGACGTCCCGGTCACCAGGCACGGGGGTGAGGGCCCTGTCCACCCCGGTGCGTGACCTCACGCCGGTCCTGCTGCGGGGCTGGGCCCTCCCGTCGGTGGGCGACTCGAAGTACTCGCGGGGCCAGGTGCTGGTGGTCGGCGGCGCGGCCCGGACGCCGGGGGCCGCGCAGCTCGCCGGACTGGCTGCGCTGCGCGTCGGGGCCGGGCACCTCACCCTGGCCGTCGCCAGCACGGCGGCGGTGCCCATGGCCGTGGCGACCCCGGAGGCCGGGGTCATCGGACTGCCCCAGACCGACTCGGGCTCGGTGCTGGGCGCCGACCTCGAGGCGATCAAGGACGACCTGGGCTCCGCCGACGTGGTCGTCATCGGGCCGGGCCTGGACGACGCCGGGCACACCCGGGACCTGGTGCGCCGGGCCCTACCCCTGCTGTCCGACGAGGCGCTGCTGGTGCTCGACGCGTACGCCCTCGGGATCCTGCCCGACCTGGTCGACGACGTCGCACCGCTCGCCGGTCGGCTGGTCCTCACCCCGAACGTGGCCGAGGCCGGGCGACTGCTGGGCCGCGACCTCGACGTCGTGGAGGACGACGTCCGCGAGATCGCGCGGACCTACCACGCGGTGGTCTCGTGCCAGGGGCTGGTGGCCGACGCCGACGGGGCCTGCTGGCGCATCGGGGCCGGCCAGATCGGCCTGGCCACCTCGGGCAGCGGGGACGTGCTGGCCGGTGCGGTCGCCGGGATCCTCGCCCGGGGCACCGAGCCGACCCAGGCGGTCTGCTGGGCGAGCCACATCCACGCCGCCGCGGGCGACCGGCTGGCCGTGTCGGTCGGCAGCCTCGGCTTCCTGGCCAGCGAGCTCCTGGCCGAGCTGCCGCGGGTCCTGGTCGAGCTGGGGGCCTGAGGACGGCGAGCGACCCGCCCGTCCGTGGCATCCCCTCGAACACCCCTCCCACCAGAAGGAGCTCACCGTGCGCGGTGTCTACCTGCCCGGCCACTCCGACGTCGACATCCGTCAGGTCCCCGACCCCGTCCCGGGCCCTGGCCAGGTGCTGCTCGCGATGAAGGCGTCGACGATCTGCGGCTCTGACATCCGCGCCATCTACCGCGAGCACCTCCAGGGCGACCCGGCCGAGATGTACCAGGACGTCGTCGCGGGCCACGAGCCGGCCGGCGAGGTCGTCGCCGTCGGCCCCGACCCCGTGCGGCTGAAGGTCGGCGACCGGGTCTGCGTCTACCACATCAGCGGCTGCGGCCAGTGCGACGACTGCGTCCGCGGCTACCAGATCAGCTGCTCCTCGCCGAGGCGCGCGGCGTACGGCTGGCAGCGCGACGGCGGGCACGCCGACCTCATCCTCACCGAGGAGCGCGACTGCGTCGTGCTGCCCGAGAGCGTCACGTTCCTCGACGGCGCCTGCGTCGCCTGCGGCTTCGGCACGGCCTACGAGGGACTGATCCGGGCGAACGTCAGCGGCCGCGACAGCCTCGCCGTCGTCGGCCTCGGACCCGTCGGTCTGGCCGCCGGCCTGCTGGGCGCCAAGCTCGGCGCCACCCCCCGCATCGGCGTCGACCCCAGCCCGGAGCGGCGCGAGCTCGCCCTACGGCTCGGCGCGGTCGACGCCGCCTACGCCCCCGACGCAGCCGGTGCCGCCCTCGACGTCCTCGGTGCCGGCGCGCACGTCGCCATCGACTGCTCGGGCAGCGCGCCCGGTCGGGCCAGCGCCATCGGGCTGCTCCGTCCGCGCGGGCGGATGGTCCTCGTCGGCGAGGGCAACGGCCTCACCGTCGACGAGGTCAGCCCGACGCTCATCCACCCCTCGATCACGATCATCGGGTCCTGGGTGACCAGCCTCGAGCACATGCGCGAGCTCGTCGAGCGCCTCCCCGTGTGGGGCCTGCACCCCGAGGTCATCGTCACCGACAGCTTCGGCATCGCCGACGCCGACGCGGCGTACCAGCTCGCCGCCGAGGGGCGCGCCGGCAAGGTCGCCCTCGTTCCCTGAGCCTCAGGTGACCGGGCGGTTGCGGTAGCGCCCGACGAGCTCGCGGGCGGCGACCTGCATCCGCATGGGTGGCAGGCCTCGTCGGATCTGGTCGAGGTCGTCGAGCACCATGTCCCCGATGCTGAGCAG
>Ga0210040_10001093_pt1 | contig 42129 bp, 51 predicted proteins | sample CryGeyCG12114_NA_FD_185462 | JGI IMG/M metagenome (GOLD analysis project Ga0210040, IMG submission 185462) | Groundwater microbial communities from aquifer - Crystal Geyser CG19_WC_8/21/14_NA (SPAdes) (version 2) | ecosystem: Environmental > Aquatic > Deep subsurface > Groundwater | place: USA...
CTCGGGCAAGATCATGCGGCGCATCCTCCGCAAGATCGCCGCCAACGAAACCGACAGCCTCGGCGACACCTCCACACTCGCCGACCCCACCGTCGTCAGCGACCTCATCGGAAACCGCGTGGGGTGAAGAAAGGCGGCCGGCACCGGCCTTGCATGAACAGGAACCGATGACCGACCGCACCCCCCAGGACCTCCCCCGCACGCCCGGCGACCGCCTCCTCGCGGCGGAACCGGAAGCCTTCCCGATCCTGCCCGCCCGCACGGCGCTGATCGTGGTGGACATGCAGAACGCCTATGCCTCCCGGGAAGGCTACCTGGACAAGGCGGGCTTCGACCTGTCGGGCGCGCAATCCGTGATCGGCAAGGTGGTGCAGGTGGTGGCCGCCGCGCGGATGCTGGGCATCCAGATCGTGTGGTTCCAGAACGGCTGGGACCCGGAGGGGATCGAGGCCGGTGGCCCCGGTTCTCCCAACCACTGGAAGTCCAACGCGCTGCGCCTGATGCGCGAGCGTCCGGAGCTGGAGGGCAGCCTTCTGTCCAAGGGCGGCTGGGACTACGCGCTGGTGCCCCAGATGCAGCGCGCCCCCGGTGACATCCTGATCCAGAAGCCGCGCTACGGCGGCTTCAGCGGCACGCAGCTCGAGATGCTGCTGCGCGCCCGCGGCATCCGCGACATCCTGTTCTGCGGCGTCGCCACCAATGTCTGCGTGGAAAGCACGCTGCGCGAGGCCTTTCACCACGAGTTCTGGCCCGTGCTGGTCGAGGACGCCTGCTGGCAGGGCGGGCCGCGTTTCGTGCACGACGCCACGGTGTTCAACGTGCGGACCTTCTTCGGCTGGGTGACCACCACCGCAGCGCTGACGGAGCTCGCCTCGGCGAACTGATCCAGGCGCCTTAACGGCCTGTTTTCGAATCGGCTCCTAATTTCCGGGCGGGCTGGGTTGGCTGGCCGGATGGAGAGCCGGGCGTGCAATACCCCCTGCCGGATGCGGCATCGCCACGCCCGAGGTCCCTCGCCGCGGCCTGCTCCTCCGCCTTCCGCGCCTGCGCCGAATTACGCTTCGAGGCCGCGCTCGTTCTGACGATCCTGGCGGTCCTGTGGGGCGCCATCGGCGTCTGGCTGGTGGAGGAATGCCGCACGATCGAGAACGGCGCGCGGGTGTCGGCCTCCAACATCGCCGGCGCCGCCGAGCAGGGCGTCGCCCGCACCATCGAGGCCATCGACCAGCGCCTGCGCTTCGCGCGGGAGGCCTTCCGCCGGGACCCCGAGGGCTTCACCCTGGACTTCGTCGCCAGCGGCAACGGCTACAACGACGGCATGATGGCGCAGCTCGCCCTGATCGACGCCTCGGGCAAGCTGCGTCAAACGAACCTGGGCCCGACGGACGGCACGCTCGATCTTTCGGACCGCCTGCACTTCCGGGTCCATGTCGATGATCCCGCCGACATCCTCTACATCAGCCGTCCCGTGCTGGGCCGGGTTTCCCAGCGCTGGACGGTGCAGTTCACGCGCAAGCTCTTCGCGCCGGATGGCAGCTTCGCGGGCGTCGTGGTCTGCTCGCTCGATCCCTACTGGATGACGCAGCTCCACGAGCTGCTGGACTTCAGCGGCAACATGCTCCTGCTGGGCCGGGACGGCGTGGTGCGCGCCGCGGCACCCGACGGATCCCTGCTCAGCCATGACCTGTCGGACACCCCGCTCGGCCTGGCGGCCGCGAACTCGGAACACGGCAGCGTCGCCCCCCCGGCGGCATCCGGCATGGCCGGCCGGCTCATCAGCTTCCGCCGCCTGCGCAACTACCCCATCACGGTGGCCGTGGGCATGGACATGGCGCCGCTGCACGCCGCCTACCGGACCCTCCGGTTTTCCGCCGTCGCGATCGGCTCGGGCGTCAGCCTGCTGGTGCTCGCCGTGGGCTTCCTGCTGATCCGGCACAAGCGCCGCGTCCTCGCCTCGCGCGAAGTGCTGCGCCATGCCGTGGAGAACCTGGACCAGGGGTTGGTCATGGTGGACCGGAACGGCCGGATCTCGCTCCGCAACAGCCGCTACGTGGCGCTGCTGGACCTGCCGCCGGACCTGTCCGCCCCCGGTGCGGACTACGCCCAGCTCGTCCGGTGGCTGGCCGCACGCGGGGAATTCGATCAGTCCGGCGCCGGGAAAAGCCATCTCGCCTCCTCGGCCGAGGAAGGCGGCGTTCGCTTCGCCGAACGGGTCCGCCCGAACGGAACGGCGCTCGAGATCCGGATGCGCATGCTCTCGGGCGGCGGGCTGATCGGCACCTACACCGACGTGACCGACCGCCGCCGCGCGCAGGAGGAGATCCACCACCTCGCCCACCACGATGGGCTGACGGACCTGGCCAACCGCACCCTGCTGGAGGAGCGGCTGACCCAGGCCATGGCCGCCGCGGAGCGGAGTGGCGGGCAGCTCGCCGTGCTCTGCCTCGACCTGAACCGCTTCAAGCCGGTGAACGACACGCTCGGCCACGCCGCGGGCGACGAACTGCTGCGGCAGACCGCCCGGCGCCTGCACGGGCTGGCGCGCGCATCCGATACCGTGGCGCGGGTGGGCGGGGACGAGTTCGTGCTGGTCCAGACCACCCTTTCCCAGCCCGGCGACGCGGCCGCGCTGGCGGAACGGATCATGGTGGAGATCTCCCTTCCCTTTGACCTGAACGGACACGCGGTCACCATCGACACCAGCATCGGCATCGCGCTCTTTCCCCATGACGGCCACACGGTGGAAGCGCTGCTGAAGAACGCCGACACCGCCCTCTACCGCGCCAAGGAAGCGGGACGCGGCGTCACCTGCTTCTTCGAGGCGGAGATGGAGGAGCGCCTGCTGGAGCGCGGCCTGCTGGAGCAAGACCTCCGCGCCGCGCTGGCCAAAGGCGAGTTCTCCGTCAGCTTCCAGCCGCTGCACAACTGCGGCACGCGCGACGTCACCTCCTTCGAGGCGCTGTTGCGCTGGGAGAACCCCGAGCGGGGCAAGGTCTCCCCCGCCGATTTCATACCGGTGGCCGAGGAATGCGGCCTCATCCTGCCGCTGGGACGCTGGATGCTGGAACAGGCCTGCACGGTGGCGGCTTCCTGGCCGCATCCCTACACGGTCGCGGTCAATCTTTCCCCGGTGCAGTTCCAGCGGGGCAACCTCCCGGCGCAGGTCGCCGAGGTGCTGGCGCAGACCGGCCTTCCCGCGAACCAGCTGGAGCTGGAGGTCACGGAGGGGCTGCTGATCGAGGATTCGGAGGGTGCGCTGGCGACGATGCGGGCCCTGAAGGCGCTGGGCGTGCGGCTGGCGCTCGACGACTTCGGCACCGGCTACTCCAGCCTCAGCTATCTCCGGCGCTTTCCCTTCGACAAGCTCAAGATCGACAAGTCCTTCATCCAGGCGATCGAGCTGGACGCCGGGGCGCGCGCCATCGTGGATGCGATCCTGGCCATGGGCCACAGCCTGAACCTTCGCGTCACCGCGGAGGGCGTGGAAACGGAGGAGCAACTGGCCTTCCTCCTGCGCCACGATTGTGACGAGGTGCAGGGCTTCCTGCTCGGCCGTCCCGTGCCGGCGGAGCAGCTTTGCCGGTCGCTGCGCAAGAAGGTGGGCGCCGCGATGGCCTGAGCCCTCGCCCGGCCCTTGTCGCGGCAGGGCTGGCGCGCGCGCCCGAAGGGTCTCAAATGGGCGCCGCATGCCAGCCCCACCCGCCGACGAAACCGCCCGCACCCGCTGGCTGATCACCCTCTACGGCCTGACCGCCTTCACCACCTCGCTTTCCGCCCGCAGCCTGGACCCGATCCTGCCCGAGATCGCCCGCGACTTCGCGGCGGCGACCGACACGGTGGCGCTGCTGGCCTCGGCCTTCGCCCTGCCCTACGCGCTGATCCAGCCCTTCCTCGGCCCGGTCGGCGATGCCCTGGGCAAGCGGCGGGTCATCGCGGTTGCCACCCTGCTCACGGGCCTTGCCCTCGTCGCCTGCGCGCTGGCGCCCTCCCTCGGCGTGCTCTTCGTGGTGCGCGCCATCGCGGGGGCGGCGGCGGGCGGCATCTACCCGCTGGTCATCGCCACCTTCGGGGACCGCGTGCCCCAGGCCCAGCGGCAGGTCGCGCTGAGCCGCCTGCTCGCCTTCTCCACGGCCGGCCAGATCGCGGGCGGGGTGTTCTCCGGCCTGGTGCACGGGCTGGTCGACTGGCGGGGCATCCTGGGGGGCGGCGCTGTGGCGGTGTTCGCCATGGGGCTGGTGCTCTGGCGCGACATCCGGCGCGAGCCCGACCCGCCGCCCGGCCGGCTGGACGCCGCCGCCGCCGCGCGGCGCTATGCCGAGATCGTCCGCATCCCCATGGCGCGCCGCCTCTACGCCATCGTCTCGATCGAAGGGCTGCTCGTCTTCGGGGTCTTCCCCTATCTCGCCGCCCTGGTCGCCGGCTGGAACATGGGCGGCCCGCTGCAGGCCGGGCTGGTGATCGGCGCCTTCGGCGCGGCGGGGGTGCTCAACACCGTGCTGGCCGGGCCGATGCTGGCCCGGCTGGGCCTGCCGGCCATGCAGCGCCTGGCGGGCGGGCTGATCTGCTTCGGCTTCTCCGCCATGGCCTGGGCGGGCTGGCAGGCCGGAGCCGGCGCGCCGTCGCTCGGGGTGGCCCCGGTGGTGGCGGGCATGTTCATCGTGGGCGTCGGCTATTTCACCATGCACAACACCCTCCAGGCCCGCGCCACGGAGGTCGCCCCGCGGGCGCGCGGCTCGGCGGTGGCGCTGCTCGCCTTCTCCTTCTTCGTCGGCCAGTCTCTGGGCCCGCTGCTGTTCGGCTCCGCGCTGGTCTGGCTCGGGCCGGTGGCCGCGCTGCTGCTGGTCGGGCTGGGCATGCTGCTGCTGGGGCTGGTCCTCTCCCGCGCCCTGTAGCCCCCGCCCGCCACGTAACCCCCCGACACGATCCTTGATTTCGACGCCGGCGCGGGTTTGCGCTAAGGCCCCGCCCCATGCCGCACGACACACAAGCCCCCATCAACCTCTTCGACGTCCGCGCCCAGCAGGCGCTGATCCGTCCGGAGATCGACCGGCGCATCGCCGCCGTGCTCGACTCCGGCCGCTTCGTCATGGGCCCGGAGGTGGAGGAGCTGGAGCGCGGCCTGGCCGCCTTCGCCGGGGTCGGCCACTGCGTCGGCGTCTCCTCGGGCACGGATGCCCTCCAGATCGCCATGATGGCCGAGAACATCGGCCGCGGCGACGCGGTGTTCCTGCCCGCCTTCACCTACACCGCGACCGCCGAGGTGCCGCTGGTGCTGGGCGCCACCCCCGTCTTCGTGGACGTGGATCCCCACACCTTCAACATCGACATCGCCGACCTCCGCCGCCGCGTCGCCCTGGTGAAGGCCGAGGGCAAGCTCCGCCCCCGCGCGGTGGTGGGCGTGGACCTCTTCGGCCTGCCCGCCGACTGGGAGGCCATCGAGGCGATCTGCGCCGAGGAGGGCATGTTCGCCCTGGACGACGCCGCCCAGGCCTTCGGGGGCGCGCTGCGCGGCAAGCGCCTCGGCGCCTGGGGCGGCGCGGCGGCCCTGTCCTTCTATCCCACCAAGACGCTCGGCTGTTACGGCGACGGCGGCGCGCTGCTGACGGACGATGCCGGGAAGGCGGAACTCTACCGCTCGCTCCGCACCCACGGCGAGGGCAAGACCCGCTACGAGGTGATGCGCACCGGCATGAACGGCCGGCTGGACACGATCCAGGCCGCCATCCTGCTCTGCAAGCTGCCGCTGATGGAGGGGGAACTGGCCGCCCGCGCCCGCGTGGCCGGCTGGTACGACGCGCGCCTGGCCGGCCGGGTGCAGACGCCGGCCCGGCCCGAGGGCGCCGAGAGCGCCTTCGGCCTCTACTCCATCCTGCTGGACGACGAGAACCAGCGCGCCCGCGTGCAGGAGGCCTGCAAGGCGCGCGGCGTGCCGACGGCGATCTATTACCCGCTGTCGCTGCACCACCAGCCCGCCTATCGCGCGGCCCATGCCGCCGCCATCGGCCAGGCGCCGCCCCTGCCGGTCAGCGAGGCGCTGTGCAAGCGCATCCTCGCCCTGCCCATGCACCCCTACCTGGACGAGGCGCAGGCGGCGCGGGTCAGCGAAGCGGTGCTCGCGGGGCTTTAGCCCACTGTCGGGGCGCCCCGGCTCGGCTAAGCTGGGCCGAACCCCGGGGAGCCCCGATGCGCGACGATCCCCATGCTTGAACTGCGTGACCTTTCCCGCCGCTTCGGCGAGCGCGCGGCGGTGGATAGCGTTTCTCTTTCCGTGCCCCAGGGCCAGATGGTGGGCATCATCGGCCGCTCCGGCGCGGGCAAGTCCACCCTGCTGCGCATGGTCAACCGCCTGACCGAGCCGAGCGCGGGCCGCATCCTGCACGACGGCGTGGACGTGACCGCGCTCAGCGGCCGCGCGCTCAGGGACTGGCGCACGCGCGCCGCCATGATCTTCCAGCAGTTCAACCTCATCCAGCGGCTGGACGTGCTGACCAACGTCCTCGTCGGCCGCCTGAACCACCGGCCGGGCGCGCTGGCCACCCTGAACTCCCTGTTCCTCCGCTTCTCCCCGGCCGAGCGCGCCATGGCGCTCGAGGCCCTGGCGCGCTTCGACCTGGCGGAGCAGGCCCTGCAGCGCGCCGAAACGCTCTCGGGCGGCCAGCAGCAGCGCGTGGCCATCGCCCGCGCCCTGCTGCAGGAGCCCCGCCTGATCCTGGCCGACGAACCCATCGCCTCGCTCGACCCCCGCAACGCCCGGGTGGTGATGGACGCGCTGCGCGACGTGAACCGGCGGGACGGGCTGACGGTGCTCGTGAACCTCCACCACCTGGAAACCGCCCGGCGCTACTGCGACCGCATCGTGGCCATGCAGGCCGGACGCGTGGTGTTCGACGGCACCCCCGCCACCCTGACGGCGGCGGAGGTCGAGGCCATCTACGGCGTGCCGGAGGAAGCGCTCGAGAGCGAGGCGCCGCGCGCCGCAGCGGCCGGAGCCATCGCATGACCCCCACCCGCCGCGCCCTTCTCGCCACCCTCGCCGCCGCGCCGGCCACGGCCCTGGCGCAGCCCGCACCCCGCCGCACCACCGATCCCGGCGTCACCTTCCCCGAGCCCGGCCGCCGCCCCTGGGCCGACGCCATCCCCACGCTCCGCATCGGCATCTCCGGCGGCGAGAACGAGACCGACCGCCTCGCCCGCAACGAGCCCTATGGCCGCCTGCTGGAGGAAACCTTCCGGCTCCCCGTCCGCCTCTACCCCGCCCCCGATTTCGCCGGCGTCGGCCAGGCTTTCGCCGCCGGGCGGATCGAGATGGCGCAGATGGGCGCCGCCAACTACGCCGGCACCTGGATCGACACGCGCGGCGCGATCGAGGCCCTGGTGGCCGCGGAAGCCGATGACGGCACCATCGGCTACGTCGCCGTCATGGTCACGCGCGCCGATTCCGGCATCACCAACCTCCAGGACATGCGCGGCAAGTCCCTCGCCTGGGCCGACCCCGCCTCCACCTCCGGCTTCTTCGCCCCCCGCGCCGCGCTGCGCGCCCAGGGGATCGAGCCCGCCACCTTCTTCTCCCGCACGGGCTTCGCGGGCGGGCACGAGCAGGCGGTGGTGGCGGTGCTGCACCGCCAGTACGATGCCGGCTGCACCTGGGCCTCCGGCCAGGGCGATTTCGCCACCGGCTATTCGCGCGGCGCGCTGAAGGTGATGGTGGACAAGGGCATGCTCGACATGCGCGACCTCCGCGTGATCTGGCAGAGCGACCCCATCCCCGCGGGCCCCATCGCCTGCCGCGCGGATCTGCCGGAAGCCTTCAAGGAGGACATGCGCCGCTTCTTCCTGGCCCTGCCCAAGGCCCATCCCGCCATCTACGAGGGCATCGAGCGCGGCGGCGGCACCGGCTTCCGCACCGTCACCCACGCCGACTACGCGCTGGTGGTGCGCCTGCGCGAGGAGGAGGCGCTGGAGCGCCGCCGGAGACGCTGAGATGCTGACGCGCCGCCGCCTCCTTTCCCTGCCCGTGGCACTCGCCGCCTCCCCCGCCCTCGCGCAGCGGCGCAGCACCGATCCCGGCACCGCCTTCCCCGCGCCGGGGCGCCGTGCCTGGGCGGCGCAAGTGCCGCAGATCCGCATCGGCATCCTGGGCGGCGAGAACGAGGGCGACCGGCTGGGCCGCTACGACCCCTATCGCCGCCTGATGGAGGAGACCTTCGGCGTGCCCGCGCGCCTCTTCCTGGCCGCCGATTTCGCGGGCGTGGTGCAGGCCCTGGGCGCGGGGCAGATCGACCTCGCCTCCGTCGGCCCCGCCGTCTACGCCGCCGCCTGGCTGGACACCAACGGGGGCGTGGAGCCGCTGCTGGTGGCGGAGCAGGAGGACGGTTCGGCGAGCTACATCGGCGTGATGGTCACGCGGGCGGATTCCGGCATCGCGGACCTCGGGGGCATGCGCGGCAAGTCGCTCGCCTGGCCGGACCCGAACTCGGCCTCGGGCTACCTCATCCCGCGCTTCGCTCTGCGGCGCGCGGGCATCGATCCCAACACCCACTTCGCCCGCACGGGCTTCGCGGGCGGGCACGAGCAGGCGGTGATCGCGGTGCTGCAACGCCAGTACGACGCCGCCTTCACCTGGGCCTCCGGCCAGGGCGATCCCGCCGCCGGCTTCTCGCGCGGAAACCTGCACGCGATGGTCGAGAAGGGCATGCTGAACATGCGCGACCTGCGGATCATCTGGCAGACGGAGCCGGTGATCTACGGCCCCCTGACCGTGAGGAAGGCCCTGCCCGCCACCTTCAAGGAGGACCTGCGCCTGTTCCACCTGGCGCTGCCCACCGCGCATCCGGAGGTCTACCGCGCCATCGAGCGCGGCGCCGGCACCGGCTACCGCGAGGTGACGCACGAGCAGTTCCAGTTGCTGATCGACATGCGGCGCGAGGAGGCGGCCGAGCGCCGGAGGCGGAATTGAGCACGCCCGGGGCGCGACTCACCTGAGCACAACCCTCTCCCCCGCCGTCGCGCGCGGCGAGGCCGCCTTCCAGGCCGCGCGCCGGGCGAAGCGGTCGCGCACGCTGCTGGGCCTCGCGCTGTTTCTCGCAGCCCTCCTCGCGGCCGCCTGGGTCAGCGAGTTCCACCCCGCCGCCGTCGCCGCCGGCCTGCCGCGCGCGGGCGACTACTTCGCGCGCCTCCTGCCGGACCTGCGCTGGGCCACGCTGTTCGGCGGATGGGAAACCGAGGGCAGCATCGCCTTCTGGTTCTACCGCCTGGACAAATGGGCGCTGCTTCTCCTGGAAACCGCGAACATGGCGGCGCTGGCAACGCTGACGGGCGGGCTGGTGGCGCTGCTGCTGGCCTTTCCCGCGGCCCGCAACACCGCGCCCTCCACCTGGTCCTACCGCCTCGCGCGGCGCGGGCTGGAGGCGATGCGGACGGTGCCGGAGATCGTCTACGCGCTGATCCTGGTCTGGGCCTTCGGCGTCGGGCCGCTGGCCGGCATCATCGCCATCGCCGCCCACACCACGGGCGCGCTGGGCAAGCTCTTCGCGGAGGCGATCGAGAACGCGGAGATGGGCCCCTGGGACGGCGTGCGCGCCACGGGCGGCACCTGGGCCCAGGCCTGCCGCTTCGCCATGCTGCCGCAGGTGGCACCCAACATGGTCTCGTACCTGCTGCTGCGTTTCGAGATCAACGTGCGGGGCGCGAGCGTGATCGGCTTCGTGGGCGCGGGCGGGATCGGGCAGGAGCTTTATCTGGTGATCAGCCAGAACTACTACGAGGAAATCTCCGCCATCATCCTGCTGATCGTGCTGGTGGTGGCGACCATCGACCTCCTGTCGGACTCCATCCGCCGCGGGCTGGGCGGAGACTCCCGGGCATGAGCGAAGCGAATGTCCCGCCCGGCATGAGCGAAGCGAATGTCCCGCCCGGCATGAGCGAAGCGAATGTCCCGCCCGGCATGAGCGAAGCGAATGTCCCACCCGGCATGAGCGAAGCGAATGTCCCACCCGGCATGAGCGACGCCGCTGTCGCGCGCTGGCAGGCCGCCCTTCCCGCCGCCTTCGGCCCCTCGCCCCGGCAACGCAGGTTCCGCATCCTGGGCGGCACCCTTTTCCTCTGCTGGCTCGCCTGGGCGCTCTGGCTCTTCGACATCACCCCCGCGCGGCTCTGGAACGGGATGTCGGGCCTGTTCACCATCATCCGCCTGATGATCCCGCCCTCCCCGGGCGAGCTGTGGGGCGACATCCTGCGCGGCATCGCCGAAAGCATCGCCATGGCCTTTCTCGGCACGGTGCTGGCCGCCAGCTTCGCGGTGCCGCTCGGCTTCCTCGGCGCACGCAACATCGTCACCGCCACGCTGTTCCGCTTTTCCTTGCGCCGCGTCTTCGACGGGTTCCGCGGCGTGGACCAGCTCATCTGGGCGCTGGCCTTCGTGCGCGCCGTGGGCCTCGGGCCGCTGGCCGGCGTGCTGGCGCTCTTCGTGTCGGACCTCGCCACCCTCTCCAAGCTCTATGCGGAGGCGATCGAGAACGCGGAGCGCCGCCAGTCCGAAGGCGTGCTCGCGGCCGGCGGATCGCGCCTCATGGCCATTCGCTTCGGCGTCCTTCCGCAGGTGATGCCGGTGATGCTGGCGCAGGCGCTGTACTTCTTCGAGAGCAACACGCGCTCCGCCTCCATCCTCGGCGTCGTCGGCGCGGGCGGCATCGGGCTGCAGATCGCCGAGCGCATCAAGGTGCGCCACTGGGACGAGGTGGCCTTCATCATCATCCTGATGGTGATCACCGTCGCCGTCATCGACTGGCTGGGCGGACGCCTGCGGCGGCGGCTGATCGGCGGCCGCCCGCAGAACTGAACGGCCGCGCGCGCAAGAAAAAGGCCGGGGCGCTTCCCCCGGCCTTCCCGCAATCACCTCCGGTGGAACCGTGCGATCAGGCCGCGTCCTCGCGCCGGTCGCGCGCCTTCACATAGGCGATGGAGGCATGCTCCAGGCAGTAGGGCTTCGCGCCCATCGCCTCGCTCGTGCAGAAGCGGAACTCGGGCGTGCCGGGCTCGCCGATCGGCCAGCAGCAGCTTCGCGCGCTGCTGCGCTGGAAGGGGCGCACCACGGCAGGCGGCGCCGCGCGCACCACCGGCACGGGCGCCGGCCGCGGCGCGGGCACCGGAACGGGGCGCGGCGCGGGTACCGCGGCAACGGGGCGCGGCGCATCCGATGCGGCGCCGGCCGCCGATTGCTCGCGCTGAATGGGGCTCGGCCGCGCCGGCAGATGCAGGCGATGCGCCTTGCCCACCACCGCGTTCTTCGAGATGCCCATGCGGCGTCCGATCTCGGCGGTGGAGTGTCCTTCCGCCCAGAGAGCCCGCAATTGCTCGATCGCTTCCGCTGACCAATCCATCGCGCCCATCCCCGTCAACGCCGATACAAGATACGGTAGGTCAGGCGGTTGCCTGCCCACAAGATGCGGCGCACGAAAACTTGTGTATGGAACTGTGGGCGAACCTGTGGACAGGATTCGCGACGTGAATCGGATCAGCCTCTTGGTATGACCACTTCACACGAAATCAGAAGAGCAATCCCTTCCTCAACATGCCGTGCACGCCCTTCTCGCCGTTCACGGTTTGCGTCACGCGGAAATCCACCGCGAGCGAGCAGAACTGATAGGCATCGGCCGCGGACAGGTTCGTGCGCGCGGCAATGAAGGCGATCATCTCGCGCAGCGCCTGCTTCATCGCGAGGTCCAGGTCCTCGTTCATGCCCATGGTGATGAAATGCGTCGGCGTTTCCGCACGTGGAAAGCGCAGGATCGGATCGCGCGCGCCGCCGCCCTTCTCCACGTGCAGGCCGAAGGTGCCGGTCAGGCAGGTCTCCAGCGCATTGATGCAGACCTCGCCGTCGCCCTGCACGCCGTGCCCGTCACCGGCCGAGAACATCGCGCCCGCCACATGCACCGGCAGCCACAGCACCGTGCCCTGCACCAGCTCCTTGTTGTCGAGGTTGCCGCCATGGGCGCGCGGCTCCTTGGTGGAGATGCGCCCCCAATCCTCCGGCGGCGCCACGCCCATCACCCCGAAGAAGGGCGCGAGCGGCAGCCTGATGCCGCCACCCATCGGCAGCGTGCAGGTCTTCGCCTCGCGGTCCACGGGAATATGCAGCATCCGCCGGAAGGGGAAATCCTCGGGCAGCGTGCCGGCCAGCGGGCGGAAGCCGCAGAAGCCCCAGTCCGAACCCAGGTCGATGCGCTCGATCTCCACGCGCAGCGCGTCGCCCGGCTCCGCGCCGCGCACCTCAACCGGCCCCGTGATGATGTGACCCGAGACGCCCGCGACATTGGCCGTGCCGATCGCGCGCAACGCAGCGGGCACCGTCATGCCGCGCCCTTCCTCCGGCACGGCGTCGCCCAGGCCCGACACGCATTCCAGCGTCACCCGCTCCGCGGAACCAACGCTCGCCACCGGCGGGAAGGTCGCGTCGAACACGCCGATGCGCGTGGTCTCGGGGCTCGCGGGAACGAAAAGGGGATCGGGCATCGGGCACTCCTGACGAGCACCCAGTTTCGCCCTTCGCCCCGCGCTTGGCGAGGGCCCGACACGCGCGCGCCCGGGGCGAAACGGGCCCCGGGCGCGAACAGCCTCGCCAATGCTCCTCCCGCCGCGGGGAGGCCGCTCTCACATCACGGTCGGCGGCATTCCGCCGGGGCCGGGGCCGATCGGCGGGATGTCCGGCCCGACCGGGTCGGAATCCGGCCCGATGGGGTCGGTGATGGGCGAATATTCGGGCCCGGGTGCCGGCGGCGGGGAGATCGGCTCCGGCACGGGGTTCTCGGGCCCCGGCGCCGGGCCGGGCGCGGGCGAGGGGTCGGGGGGCACGATCTCGGGATTGTCGGACACGGTGCGATCTCCTTTTTCTCCGCCGAACAACGCGGCAGCGGCGCGGATGTTGGCGGCACCGCGATCCGGCGGGGCCGGTTTGCCCCCTCGACTTGATCGGGTGCCGCCGCTAAGGCGCCGGGCCATGGCCCTTGCCCCCTCGTTGTCCGGCATGCTGGACCGCCTGCCGGAAACACGGCGGCCGCGGCTGTGGCTTTCCCTCCTCTGCCTGCTGCTCTGGGTGCCCGGCCTGTTCTCCCTGCCCGCCGGGGACCGCGACGAATCCCGCTTCGCCCAGGCCAGCCGCCAGATGGTGGAAAGCGGCGACCACGTGCGGATCCGCAACGGCGAGGTGGAGCGCAACAAGAAGCCGGTCGGCATCCACTGGGCCCAGGCCGGCATCGTCCATGTGATGGAGGCCACGGGGCTCCCCGCCCGCCGCTGGATCGGCAGCTACCGCCTGGCCGCGGCGATCGGCGCCTGGCTGGCGGTGATCGCCACCTTCTCGCTCGGACGCGGGCTGGTGGGGCGGCGGGCGGCCTTTCTCGCCTCGGCGCTGCTGGCGGCCTCGCTGCTGCTGGTGGCCGAAACCCACATCGCCAAGACCGACGCGGCCCTGCTGGCGGCCATCGTCGCCGCCATGGGCCTGATGGGCCGGGCCTATCTCTCCCCCGCCGGCTTTTCCCCGCGCGCCGCGCTGGGCTTCTGGCTGGCCCTCGGCGCGGGCGTGCTGCTCAAGGGCCCGATCGCGCCCATGGTGCCGCTGCTCGCAGGGCTCACCCTCTGCGCCGCCGACCGCGGCTGGCGGGCCGGCATGCCCTGGCTGCGGGCGCTGCGGCCGGGCTGGGGCATCCCCCTGATGATCGCCTGCGCCCTCCCCTGGCTGGTCGCCATCGGCATCGCGACCGAGGGCCGCTTCTTCACCCAGGCGCTCGGCGACGACCTGCTGAACAAGGTCGGGTCCGGCGAGGAGGCCCATTGGGGCCCGCCCGGCTACTACCTCCTCACCTTCGGCATCGCGGCCTTCCCCGGCGCCTTCCTGGTGCTGCGCGGCCTGCCCCATGCCTGGGGGGCGCGGATGCGGCCGGGCACGCGCTTCCTGCTGGCCTGGGCCGCCCCCACCTGGCTGCTGTTCGAGGCGGTGGCGACCAAGCTGCCGCACTATGTCCTGCCCGCCTATCCCGCCCTGCTGCTGCTGGGCGCCGCCTGGGCCTGCGACCCGCTACGCCGCCCCGCCCCGCGCTGGCTGGCATGGCTGGGCTGGGCCGCGCTCTTCGGCACGGCCCTGGGGCTGGCGGGGCTCGCGGTCGCGCTCCCGCTCCTGGCGGATGGCCGCGTCGGCCTGGCTTCCCTGCTGGCGATCCCCTTCGCCGCCGCGCTGCTCTGGGCCGTGCCGCACGCCGCGCGGACGGGGGAATGGGCACGGGCTGGGCTATCGGCCGCGCTGCTGGCGATGCCGCTCTACTGGGTGCTGCTGGAGGGCGTCCTCCCCCGCCTCGCCGCGCCCTGGGTGTCGTCGCGCGTCGCGGCCCTGGTGGCGGCGGAGGGCGTGCCGGCGGAGCGCTTCGGCATCACCGGCTTCCACGAGCCGTCGGTGGTCTTCGAGGCCGGCACCGCGACCCGCCTGCTGGGCGACGGCGCCGCGGCCGCGCGCTTCCTCCGGGCGGAACCCGGCCGCGTGGCGGCGGTGGAGGCGCGCGAGGTGCCGCGCTTCGAGGCCGAGGCCAATGCGCTGGGCCTGCCCCACCACGCCGTGGCGCGGGTGGAAGGCTTCAACTACGTGCGCGGCCGGCACGTCGCCATCGTCCTGTTCCGGACCCCCTGAGGCCATGCTGGAATTCGTCGCCGACATCATGGCCGCCACCGGCCTCTTCGGCATCTTCCTGCTGATGCTGGCCGAGAACATCTTCCCGCCCATCCCCTCGGAGGCGATCATGCCCGTGGCCGGCTTCGCGGCCGCCCAGGGCAAGATGGACCCCGTTTCCGTGTTTCTGGCCGGCGTGTCCGGCGCCATGCTGGGCAATGCCTGCTGGTACGAGGCCGCGCGCGCCGTGGGCCAGACGCGGATCGAGCGCGCGGCGGACCGCTGGGGCCGCTGGCTCGGCATCATCGGCGAGGACGTGCGCGCGGCCAGCGCGCTTCTGGTGCGCTGGGGCGCCTGGGCCGTGCTGGCCTGCCGCTGCCTGCCCGGCCCGCGCACGCTGATCTCCGTGCCCGCCGGCCTCGTGCACATGAACCGCGCCATCTTCTACGGCGCGACCGCCATCGGAACCTGCCTCTGGACCGGCTTCCTGATGACCGCGGGCTGGCTGCTGCAGGGCCAGTGGGAGCGGATCGGGCATTGGATGGAGCCGCTGGGAATCGCCGTGCTGGCCGCCGCCGCCCTGGCCTACGCCTGGCATCTCTGGCGCACGCGCGGGCGCTGGCGGCGGCGCTGAGGCCCCTGGCCGAGAGGCCGCTCAGCGCCCCTGGAACACGGGCTTCCGCTTCTCGTTGAAGGCTGCCACGGCCTCCCGGAAATCGGCGCTGCGGGGAAATTCCTCCAGCTCCGCCCGGTCCGCCGCCGTGATCGGCAGGGGCCCGCGCAGCGCCCGCAGCGCCCGCTTGTGGAAGCGGTTGGCCAGCGGCGCCCCCTCGGCGATGCGCCGGGCCAGCGCCAGGGCCTCCGCCTGCACGGCCTCGTCCGGTACCAGCCGGGTGAGCAGCCGCCGCTCCAGGGCCTCCGCGCCGGAATAGGTGCGGCCCTCCACCAGCATCTCCATCGCCACGGCCTCCCCGGCGATGCGCAGCAGGGCGTCCAGCCCCTCGTGCGGATAGAACAGGCCGAGGTTGCGGGCGGGGATGCCCATGCGCGTGCCGGGCCCGCCCACCCGGAAGTCGCACATCAGCGCCAGGCCGCAGCCGCCGCCCAGGGCATGGCCGGACAGCGCCGCGACCACCGGGTGCGCGCAGCGCTCGATCGCCAGGAAGGCCGAAACCAGGGCGTCGTGATAGGCGCGCTCGCGCTCTTCGGTGCCGCGCTCGGTGGCGAAGGCGGCGATGTCGGCACCGGCGGAGAAGGCCTGCTCGCCCGCGCCCCGCAGCACCACGCAGCGCAGCGAGGCATCCGCCGACAGCGTCTCGAACAGGCCTGGCAGCGCCTGCCACATCGGCAGGGTCAAGGCATTGCGCCGCGCGGGGCGGCTGATCGTCAGCGTCGCGATCCCCGCGCCCTGCGCGAGGTGGAGGTCGGGATGGCTCATCGTCCGCCCAGGGTGCGGGGGGCGCCCGCGGCAGGCAACCCCCTCGGTCCGGCACGGGGCAACCGCACCGGGCCGGCGCCGTTCCATCGCCTGTTCCGAGAGCACGAGGAGAGCCCCATGGCCGAGGCGAAGACCGACCACGAGCAGCGCGAAAAGGTCCGCGCGATGATCAAGGACGTGAAGACGGCCGTGCTGGTCACCCACGGCGACGGCGACAAGCTGCGCGGCCGCCCGATGGTGGCCGCCGCCCTGGATCCGGACGGCAAGACCCTGTGGTTCTATTCGGGCAACAGCACCGAGAAGACCGAGGAGATCAACCGCAACAACCGCGTGCTGCTCTCCTATTCCGACCCTTCGAGCCAGAACTACGTCTCCATCTCCGGCACCGCCAAGGTCATTCGCGACGTGGCGAAGCAGAAGGAGCTCTGGCAGGAAACCATGAAGACCTGGTTCCCCGACGGCCCCGAGGATGCGCGCATCGCGCTGATCGCCGTGGAGATGACCGGCGCCGAATACTGGGACAGCCCCTCCTCCACGCTGCTGCACGCCTTCGGCTACGTGAAGGCGACCCTGACGGGCGAGCCGCCGAAGGGTGGTGAGAACGAGCGGGTGAAGTTCCCGGCCTGACCACGATCGGTCGCCCCCTTCCCCCTCGGGCGGAAGGAGGGCTGCCATCCCGGTTGGCGGCCACCGCACGGATCAACAAGCTTTTCGTTACGAAAACCTTCCAATCGCACCATCTTGATTCTATGGTCCTGGGACATGGCCGGAACGCCCCGTCGCGTCCGGCCATGACCGATTCGCCGGACTGATCAGGAACCTGCTTTCGATGTCTGTCGCCTGCTCCGCCCTTCACTCCGCCTTCCAGCTCGCCCTCATGGATGCCGTCCGTCCGGGCATGGACTGGGAGGAGGCCATGTGCGCCCTGCTGGACGCGCGCGACCGCCTGGCCGCCCCCCTCGCCCTCCGCCCCGAGACATGCACCGTCGACCTCGGCGGCGCGCGCGAGCAGAACAGCCTCGTCTCCGCGCTTCAGGCCAGCTTTCGCCAGGCCATGCGCACGATCCCCGTGCCGGCGGACACCAAGGGCGAGAGGCTCTGCCTGCTGCCCCTTCAGGCCTGATTCAACTCGATCAGGGAACGCCGGATCTTCCGCCCGCGGCGGATCCGGTCCTCGATGAAGCCGGCCTCGCCCCAGCGGATGGCGCGGCCGAAGGCCTGGGCGTCCTCCGTCAGCCGGGCCAGCATCTCCAGCACCGCCTCGCGGTTGTTCAGGAAGATGTCGCGCCACATGTCCACGTCGCTGGCCGCGATCCGCGTGAAGTCGCGGAAGCCCGAGGCCGCGAAGCGCAGCACCGCCTCCCGCGTCTCCTGCGCCAGGTCGTCCGCCGTGCCGCAGATGGTGAAGGCGATCAGGTGCGGCAGGTGCGAGACCACGGCCACGACCTTGTCGTGCGTGGCCGCATCCATGGTCTCGATCATCGACTCCGCGCGCTCCCACAGGCCGCGCAGCCGCGCGACGGCCTCGGGGTCCGTGCCCGGCGGCGGCGTGATGATGCACCAGCGCCCCTTGAACAGCGTCGCGAAGCCCGCATCCGGCCCGGAATGCTCCGTGCCGGCCATGGGGTGCGCGGGCACGAGGTGCACGCCCTCCGGCAGCAGGGGCAGCAGGTCGCGCAGCACGCTGCCCTTGGTGGAGCCGACGTCGCTGAGGATGCAGCCGCGCGCCAGGTGCGGCGCGATGATGGCCATCACCCCCGCATAGGCGCCGACCGGCACGCAGAGGATCACCGCGTCGCAGCCCAGCACGGCCTTCGCGGGATCGGCCTCCACCACGTCGGCGATGCCCAGCGCCCGCACGCGCTCCAGCGTGTGCCCGCTCCGGGCGTTCGCCACCAGCGTGCGGGCGATGTCGCCCCGCTCCCGCGCCAGCCGCAGGATGGAGGAACCGACAAGCCCCGGCCCGATGATGCAGAGGCGCTCGAAGAGCGGCTGCTCAGGCATGGGCCGCGCTTCGCACAACCGGGCTCTGCGCGTCGGCCAGCGCGTCCAGCACCATCTGGCATTCCTCGGCGGTGCCCACGGTGATCCGAAGGCAGGTGGGCAGGCCGTAAACGGCCACGCCCCGCACGATCAGCCCGCGCGAGCGCAGATGCGCGTCCGCCGCCTTCGCGGCATCCGCGCCGCCGAAATCCACCAGCAGGAAGTTGCCGTGGCTCGGGTGGACGCGCAGGCCCAGCGCCTCCAGCCCCTCCGTCAGCCGCGCGCGCCAGGCGCTGTTGTGCGCCACGCTCTTGGCCACCCAGTCGGGCTCGGACAGCGCCGCGATGCCCGCCGCCATGGCGGGGGCCGAGACGTTGAAGGGCCCGCGCACCCGGTTCATCACGTCGATGATCGCGGCCGGCCCATAGGCCCAGCCCAGCCGGATGCCGCCCAGGCCCCAGACCTTGCTGAAGGTGCGCGTCATCACCGTGTTCGACCCCGCATCCACCAGCGCCTGGCCGGGATCGTAGCCGGGGTCCTCCACGTACTCGGCATAGGCGCTGTCGAGCACCAGCAGGATGTCCTCGCGCAGCCCCGCGCGCAGCCGGTTCACCTCCGGCTGCGGCAGCAGCGCCCCCGTCGGGTTGTTCGGGTTCGCCAGGATCACGAGGCGCGTGCGCGGCCCGCAGGCGGCGATCAGCCCGTCCACGTCGGCCACCAGGTCCTTCTCGGGCACCTTGATGATCTGGCAGCCCGCCCAGCGGCCGGTCAGCTCGTACATGAGGAAGCCGTGGGCGGACATCACCAGCTCCGTCCCCTCCCCGCCATAGGCCAGGATGATCAGCGCCAGCAGCTCGTCCGATCCGTTGCCCGTCACGATCCGCGCCGGGTCCAGCCCGTGGTGCCGACCGATCGCCTCGCGCAGCGCCGTCGCCCCGCCATCGGGATAGCGGTGCGCCTCCCGCCCGGCCTCGGCGATCGCGGCGATGGCCGCCGGCGGCGGGCCGAAGGGCCCCTCGTTGGAGGAAAGCTTCACGATCCGGTTCACGCCCGGGACCTTGGATTCGCCGCCCACATAGGGCTCGACCGAGAGGATGGAGGGGCGGGGCATCACGGGCATGGTCGTCGTCTCTCCGACGGAATGGGGCGAGGGCCCCGAGATATGGGGGTTCAGCGGCCCGCCGCCTGGGGCAGGTCGGCCTCGGGTTCGGCATAGCCGCCGACCGGCACCGCGCGCAGCGCGGCCAGGGAGCCCAGGCGCGGGTCGCCCGCGGCCACCAGCCCCTTCACCTCCGCCAGGACGCGCAAGCCGCCCGCCGAGAAAACCAGGCGGAGGGGCGCCAGCCCCGCCGCGGCCATCGCCGTCACCATCGCCTCGCGCGCGGTGCCGGGCGCGCGCTCCAGCCGCAGCAGCCCGCGGTCGCGCGGGGTGGCGTCGGCACCGAAGCGGGCCACAACCAGCGCGCTGGGCAGCAACTGCCCGTCCCGCATCAGAAAGGGCAGCGCCGCCACCACCTGCACCCGCGGCACGTCCAGCCCGGCCCACCAGGCGGCCTCGGGCGGCTCGCCATCGGCCGGGGAAGGCAGCACGGCGACCGAGCACTCCCCCGCCGCCAGGGCGGCCAGCACCGCGGCGGGCGTGGCATGGGCGCGAAGCGGCGTGTCCAGCCCGAAATGCCCGCGCGCCAGCCCCTCCGTCCCCGCCATCGCCGCGACGGCGAAGTCGGATTGCTGGCGCAGCGAGGCGCCGATCACCTCCCGCCACAGCCGGGCGACGTCGGCGCGCGGCATGGGGCCCGCATGGCGCGCGAACAGCCGCCGCAGGATCATCGCCTCCCGCCCCGGGCGGAAGGAGGCGCCGCCCGCCTTCATCCCCTGGGCGGCCAGCGCGGCCGAGAGCGCCGCCCGCCGCATCAGCAGGTCGTGCACGGCATCGTCGATCGCGTCGAACTCGGCCCGGGCCGCCAGGAGGGCCGCGGGGTGGACAACGGACGGGTCGGTGAGGGCGGGATCGGGCATGTGACCGGGCATCGTGGGCCCGCCGGGTCTAGCGCCCCCTTGCCGGGGCGCCAAGGCGGGGCGGTGAGGGCCGCCCCGGGCAGTCCGCACCTTGCCCCCCCGGCAGCGGGCTCCTAATCCTCCCGCCCATGGATGAGGTCGTGCCGTTTCTGCCGGACGTGGCGCACCAGCGGGCCGTTTTCGCGGACGGGCTGCTGCTGGACAGCGGCGCCATGCTCGCGCCGCTGGTGGTGGCCTACGAGACCTACGGCACGCTGGACGCGAACCGCGGCAACGCCGTGCTCGTCTGCCATGCCCTGACCGGGGACCAGTACCTGGCCGGCCGGCACCCCGTCACCGGCCGCCCGGGCTGGTGGGAGAACATCGTCGGCCCCGGCCTGCCCATCGACACCGACCGCTTCTTCGTCATCTGCGCCAACGTGCTCGGCGGCTGCATGGGCAGCTCCGGCCCGCGGGAGGAGATGACGGACAACGAGGGCAACGGCATCGGCCGCCCCTGGGGCACCGATTTCCCGAGCGTGACGATCCGCGACATGGTGCGCGCCCAGAAGCGCCTGGTGGAGCGCCTGGGCATCACCCGCCTGCTGGCCGTCGTCGGCGGCTCCATGGGGGGCATGCAGGCCCTGCAATGGGCCGCGACCTTCCCGGAATCGGTCTTCGCCTGCGCCCCCATCGCGACGGCCGCCCACCACTCCGCCCAGAACATCGCCTTCCACGAGGTCGGCCGCGCCGCCATCCACGCCGACCCCGACTGGTGCGGCGGCGCCTACTGGCGCGAGGGCCGCCTGCCCGCGCAGGGCCTGTCCGTCGCGCGCATGGTCGCCCACATCACCTATCTCTCGGAAAGCGCGCTGACGCGGAAGTTCGGCCGCCGCCTCCAGGGCGCCAAGGCCGTCACCTTCCTGGAGGACGTCTTCGCGGTGGAAAGCTACCTGCGCCACCAGGGCAGCACCTTCATCCGCCGCTTCGACGCCAACTCCTACCTCACCATCACCCGCGCCATGGACTATTTCGACCTGGCCGAGGACTGCGGCGGCGACCTGTCGCTCGCCTTCCGCAACACGCCCACCCGCTTCTTCGTCGCCTCCTTCTCCTCGGACTGGCTCTTTCCCACCGCCGAGAGCCGCGCCATCACCCGCGCGCTCAACCGCGCCGCCGCCCGCACCTCCTTCATCGAGATCGCCTCCGACAAGGGCCACGACGCCTTCCTGCTGGACGAGCCCGAGTTCCACGCGGCGTTGGCCGGCTTCCTGCGCGGCGCGGCCGACGCGGCGGGGGCCTGAGCGTGGGAATCCGGCCCAAGTCGGAGCCGATCCGCCCCAAGGCGGAGCCGATCCGCTACGTCGCCAAGAACATGCGCCTCGACCTCCGCCTGATCGCGGAGATGATCCCGGCCGGCGCCAAGGTGCTCGACATCGGCTGCGGCGACGGCGCCCTGATCGAGCACCTGACGCGCGAGAAGCACGCGGACGCGCGGGGCATCGAGATCGACATGGACGAGGCCACGCGGGCCGTCGCCGCGGGCCTGGCCGTGATCCACGGCGATGCCGATGCCGACCTCGCCCACTACCCCGACGGCGCCTTCGACTACGTCGTGCTGAGCCGCACCCTCCAGGCCGTGGAGCGCCCGCGCGAGGTGCTGCGCCAGATGCTGCGCATCGGCAGCCACGCCATCGTCTCCTTCCCGAACTTCGGCCATTGGCAGATGCGCTGGCGCCTGCTTTCCACGGGCCGGATGCCGGACACCGACACCTGGAACCGCCCCTGGTACGAGACGCCCAACATCCATCCCTGCACGATCCTGGACTTCGTGGCGCTCTGCGAGACGGACGGCTACGCGGTGGACGGATGGCTGGCGGTGGACGAGCGCGGCCTGCGCGCCCCCTGGCGCCGCGGGCTGCGGCTGGCCAACCTGTTCGGGGAGCAGGCGCTCTTCCTGCTGAGCCGGAAAACCTGAGATGAAGTACCCGGTGACGCCGGACGGCCGCTATTTCGCGGTGCGCGGACGGCTCTGGCGCATGGCCAATCCCGCCCTGCCGCCCGAGGAGCGCGAAACCCTGACCGGCGCGCTGATGAACGCCCGCCGCGCGGTCGGCGCCGCCCTGCGCGCGGAGGACGAGGCCGCGCTCAAGACCGCCCGCGCGGCGGTGGACGAGGCCAAGCGCGCCTTGGGCGAGCGCGGCCCGGTCTGGTGGGAGGACGACGCCCCCGACATGAACCGCAAAAAGGTGAAGAACACGCCATACGCCGACTGGTACGCCTCGCTAGGCCTCTGAAGACGCTTTAAAAACAGGCGCATGGACCCCATATCGGGTCCATGCGCAACACCCCTGCGGGGCCCCGCGCCGAAGCGTCCCCGCCCCCCTCCCGAACCCTTCGCCGCCGCGTCGCCCGCCTGGCCCGGGCGGTGCGGGAACGCCGCGCGCTGGAGCTGCTCTATGGCGGCGCCTGGCGCGTGGTGCACCCGCACGCCATCGGCCGCATGGGCACCGGGCGCACGGGCCTGCTGACCTGGCAGACCGCCGGGCTGGCGCGCGGCCCCGCAGACCCCGGCGAGGGCTGGCGCATGTTCGACGTCGCCCGCATCGAGGCCACGCGGGCGCTGCGCGCGCACTTCGCCCCCCGCCCCCGCGGCGGCCCGGCCTGGACCGCGGGGATCGACGCACCGGTGGCCGAGGTGCCGCCGCGCGCCGAGGCGCTGGCCGCCTGAGCACCTGAGGCGCGCCGCGCACCTCGCCCGCGGTTCCGCCCGCGGCAGGCATAAGGCCGATCGGCGGGAAGCGGACACGGGCCTCCCGATCATGGAGGCCGGGCCCGGACTAGGCGCGTCCGGGTGACTTCAGCACCTGTGCCAGCACGCCGCCACCGATGACGAGGAGGGCACCGAACAGGCTCCCGGATGTCGGCGTGGCATGCAGCACGAGGGCATCGAGCGCCATGGCCCACAGCAGCCCGGAAAACTGCCACGGCGCCAGGCGCGACGCCTCGCCCCGGTGCAGGGCCGCCGCGATGCTCGCCAGCGCGGCGGTCTGAACAACGGTCACCACCACGATCAGCCCGGCGGACACAGGGCTGACGGGGTGCCAGTCGGCAGCAACCGGCACGGCCAGCAGCACGACCCCGACCAGGGCAACCTGCATGATCGTGTCGAGCGTGGTGGCGACCTCGCGGAGGCGCCGGATGAAGATCTGATAAACGGCATAGGTGAGCGCGCCCGCGAAGGCCGCCGCGATGCCGGCCAGGCTTGCCTCCCCGCCCGGCTTCACGATCAGCAGCATGCCGGCGAAGCCCACCAAGGTCCCGAGCCAGCGGCCGAGCGAGACCCGCTCGCGCAGGAAAAGGCCGCCGAGCAGGGCGAGCAGGAGCGGTGCGGTGAAGCCGAGGGCCGAAGCGGCGGTGACCGACAGGAGCGTGTAGGCAAGCACCGCGAGCGCATTCGAGACGACGAGCGCCGCCGCCGCGGCCCTCTGCTGCCACGCCCTCTCCGGCCGAAACAGGCGATGCCACGTCATCCCGTTCCCTGGCCAGGAGGTTGCGGCCAGGCCGACCAGAAGGATCACGACGCAGCGGAGAAAGGTGACCTGCAAGGGGGTCAGCCCGTGATTGGTGACCAGGCCCCTGGAGAGCGCGTAGCCCAGGACGTAGAGGAGCCCCGAAAGAACCGTGAGCCCGATGGCAACCGACGTCATCGAGCCCCGGGGAGGGGTCGGTCCCGTCTTCAACGCGTCCAAGCCATTCACTCCACCCCTCGGGATCGGCTCGGTGCTGCGCCGTCAGGCCGCATCGTAGCCCCGGACAGGCCTGAAGGGGATGCCGCCGGCAGGCATCCGAACCGCCTTTCTTTCGGCCCCCAGCCGCCGCTCAACACCGCGGCACGCTCCGGGCATCGGGCGACGCCGCACCACGCTGACAGGTCCGTGGCCGGGCTCTAGGATGGCAGGCGCGGCCTCGGGGGAGGCCCTGGGGATTGAACGAATCGTGGCGGGCATGATCCTGCGCCTGGCGCTTCTCGCGCTGGCGGGCGGCGCTCTCTCGGCCTGCGGCTCCACGCGGGGCGGGCCGCACGCGGCGGGCCAGGGCTACGAGGCCGGGGATGGCTACCTCTCCTGCGTGCCCTATGCCCGCGCCCGCTCCGGCCTCGACCTGCGCGGGGATGGCTGGCAGTGGTGGGAGGCCGCCGCCGGCCGCTACGCGCGCGGCCCCCAGCCGCGCGCCGGCGCGGTGCTGGTGTTCCAGCGCACCGCCCGCCTGCGGGACGGGCACGTGGCCGTGGTGTCGCGCGTGCTGGGCGCGCGCGAGATCCGGGTGGACCACGCCAACTGGGCCTCGGGCGGGCTGCGCGGGCGGGTGGCGCGCGACCAGCCGGTGATCGACGTCTCGCCGCGCAACGACTGGTCGGAGGTCCGGGTCTGGTATCCCCCGGCCGCGGTGGTGGGAAACACCGTGTTTCCCGCCTACGGCTTCATCCTGCCGGAACGGCGCTGGGCCGGCCTGGGCGCGGAAGGCGGCGGATGACGCGCCTGTCATCTCCCCATTGCGCCGGCGCGGCGCATGGCCCATGTCCCTTCCGCAATTCCAGGGGCAGCCCTGCCGGGTCAGCCGGTAGGTTTACCCCGGGGGGGCGCCGACCTAGTCTCCCCTCCGGAGTAGGGGCCTCAGGTCGCTGGCTCACCAAACCAGGCAAGGATATCGGGGCTTAAAATGGGTTCGTTCAGCATCTGGCACTGGCTCGTCGTGCTGCTGGTCGTGCTGCTGCTCTTCGGCAGCGGCAAGATCAGCGGGCTGATGGGCGACCTGGCCACGGGCATCAAGTCCTTCAAGAAGAACATCAAGGAGGATGAGCCCGACGCCTCCATGACAGACACCACCGTGGTGCCTCCGGCCGGCAACCTGCCGTCCCCCCATGTTCCCGGCGCCGGCGTCCACGCCGCCAGCACGGATGCCGCCCGCACCACCGTCCGCCAGCCCCCGGGCGTCTGAACACCCGCGCCTGAACATCGGCACCCAAGCCCGGACCCCGGGCCCGGGTGCGACACCGGGTGCCCCGTCGGGGCCCCCGGGGCGCGGCTCTCGCGGGCCTCCCTCGCGGCCCGCATCGGCGCGCCGGTCCCGCAGGGGGCCGGCGCGCCGCGCTTGGTTTTTCCTGCATCCCGGAGGGGCGATGCCCAACCGAATTCCCGAGGCGGCGATCCACGCCATCATCGAGGCCGGCCGCCGCATGGCCGAGCGGAACTGGGTGCCCGCCACCGCCGGCAACATTTCCGTCCGCCTGCCCGGGGACCGCGTGGCGATCACCCGCTCCGGGTTCCACAAGGCGCATCTGAGCGCCGACGCCGTGATGGCCGTGGACCTGCACGGCGCGCCCGAGGACCCGGCGCTGCGCCCCTCCGCCGAAACCGGGCTGCACTGCGGCATCTACCGCGCCTTCCCCGACACGCGGGCGGTGGTGCACGGGCATTCCATCGCCAACACCGTGCTGTCCCGCCGCGCCGGGGACACGATCCGGCTGGAAGGCTACGAGCTGCTCAAGGTGCTCCCCGGCCTCGACACCCATGCCGCCGCCGTCGCCCTGCCCGTGCTGGACAACGACCAGGACATCCCGCGCCTCCAGGCGGCGGTGGAGGCGCGCTGGGCCCGCATGGCCGCCCCCGCCCTTCCCGGCTATTTGATCCGCGGCCACGGTATCTATGTATGGGGCCCCGACATGGACGCCGCCCTGGCGCGCCTGGAGGGGCTGGAATTCATGCTGGCCTGCAAGATGGCCGCCATCAGCCTGGGAGGTTCCGACCCATGAGCCGCCTCGTCGTTCACGACGCCACCACCAAGGCCGTCCTGCAGGACACGCAGGACCCCGCCGAGATCGCCGCCACCCTCGGCGCCATCGGCGTGCGATTCGAGCGCTGGGAGGTCGCCGACCTGCCCGAGGGCGCCGAGGCCGAGGCCGTGCTGGCCGCCTACAAGCCCCGCCTGGACGCCCTGATGGGCGAGACGCAGGCCGGCACCGCCGACGTGATCCGCCTGACCGCCGACCACCCCCAGGCCGATGCCATCCGCGCCAAGTTCCTGGCCGAGCACCGCCACACCGAGGACGAGGTCCGCTTCTTCCACGAGGGCGCGGGCAACTTCATCCTGAACGTGGGGGGCCGCGTCTACGACGCCCACTGCACCCGGGGCGACCTGATCTCCGTGCCCGCCGACACCCACCACTGGTTCGATGCCGGCCCGGTGCCCAGGGTGACGGCGCTGCGGATCTTCACGGACACCACGGGCTGGACGCCGCACTACACGGGCACCGACATGTCGGAGCGCTTCCCGGCCACCACCGCTTGAGCACGCCCGGCAGCGGCACGCCGGTCCGGACCGTCCTCCTCGACATCGAGGGGACGACCAGCGCCATCGCCTTCGTGAAGGACACGCTCTTCCCCTTCGCGGAGCGGGCGCTGGACGGCTTCCTGCGCGACCGCGGCGCCGACCCGGCGGTCGCGCCGGTTCTGGACGAGGTGCGCGCCCTCGCGCCCGGCCATGAGCCCGCCGAGGCGCTACGCGGCTGGATGGCGCGCGACGAGAAGGTCACGCCGCTCAAGGCGCTGCAGGGCATGATCTGGCGGCAGGGCTTTGAATCCGGCCAGATCCGCGGCCACCTGTGGCCGGACGTGGCGCCCTGCCTGCGCGCCTGGGCGCGGGGCGGCATCGCGCTCCGCATCTACTCCTCGGGCTCGGTGGAGGCGCAGCGCCTGCTCTTCGCCCATACCGAGGCGGGCGACCTCACCCCCCTGCTCCAGGGCTTCGACGACACCCGCACCGGACCCAAACGCGAGGCCGCCTCCTATGCCGCCATCGCCGCCTCGGCGGGGCAGCCGCCGGGCGCGGTGCTGTTCCTCTCCGACGTCGCGGAAGAGCTGGACGCGGCGGCCACGGCCGGGATGCGGGTCTGCCAGCTCGTCCGCCCGGCCGATGGCACGATCGCCAGCGGCCGGCACCCCGCCTGCGGCACCTTCCCCGAAGTCGCCGCCCGCTTCGGCCTGCCCGCCCCCGACGAGCCGCCACCCGGCTGAGGCCGGGCATCCCGCCTTGTCATCCGACCGCGCTTGCGAGGTGCCGCGCGCGGGTCCAGAGGGGTTCGGCCCCAGGCCCGATTCGCCCTTTTCCCCTTGCCCGGACTCCGGGAGACAACACCGATGTTGACCACCTATTCCCTCCGCGGCGGCGCCTGCGCCGTGCACGGGGGCCTCGACACGCCGGAGGCCATCGCCGCCTCCACCTGGATCGACCTCCTCAACCCCACGCCGGAGGAAGAGCGCGCCGTCCAGGAGGCGCTGCAGATCGAGGTGCCGACCCGCGAGGAGATGCAGGAGATCGAAAGCTCCTCCCGCCTCTACAAGGAAGGCGAGGTGCTCTTCCTCACCGCCTCCTTCCTCTACGGCGCCGACGAGGGGGAGTTCGGCTCCACCCCCATCACCTTCGTGCTCGCCCCCACCGCGCTGATCACGGTGCGCTACGCGACGCCCAAGGCCTTCTCGGTCTTCGCCGTGCGCGCCCAGCGCCAGGCCCTGCCCATCCTGCGCACGCCCGACGGCGTGATGCTCCACCTGTTCGAGCAGATCGTGGACCGCCTCGCCGACATCCTCGAGCGCACCGCGAGCGAGATGGACCGCGCCAGCCAGACCACCTTCCGCAACGCCCGCAACCAGGGCGTGAAGGCGAACAAGCGGGACGTGGACCTGCGCCAGGCGCTGCTCACCCTCGGCCAGGTCGGCGAGGTCACGACGCGGGCCAGCGACACGCTGCTGGGGCTGACCCGCATCCTGACCTTCGTCGGCGCCGAGAAGTCGAACGCCGTGCGCAAGGAGAACCAGATCATGATCAAGACCCTGGTCCGCGACGTGCGCTCCCTCGTCGAATACGCGAACACCATGGCGGCCAAGGCCCAGTTCCTGCTGGACGCCGTGCTCGGCATCATCAGCATGGACCAGAACGGCATCATCAAGACCTTCACGGTCGCGTCCGTGGCCCTGATGCCGCCCACGCTGGTGGCCAGCATCTACGGCATGAACTTCCAGCACATGCCCGAGCTCGGCTGGGAACTCGGCTATCCCTGGGCGCTGCTGCTGATGGTGGCCAGCGCCCTGCTGCCGATCGTCTACTTCAAGCGCAAGGGCTGGCTGTAGCGGCCGCTCATTCGGCCGCCACCATCGCGGGCGGCTTCTCCGGCATCTCCGGCCCCATGCCGTGCCGGTGCAGCCAGGACAGCGTGTGGTACACCGCCTTGAAGGACAGGATCGGCAGGATGGCGCGCGGGTCGCCGAAGCGCCCGCCGGCCAGGTTCCCGGCCAGCATGTTGATGATGCCGTCCCGCATCCACAGCGTGTTGCGCGGCGCCATGAACAGACTGCGCATGACCGGGTCGTTGATGCGGTAGATCAGCCAGCCGATCCGGTCCATCGCGCGCGCCAGCTCCGCATTCGTGGCCCGGCAGGCCGCCGCCCCGCGAACGGGGTCGTCCAGCCAGGTGTCCGCGGCCTTCGCGCCCAGCTCGCCCGCCGTCATCGCCATCAGCACGCCCGTGGAGAACATCGGGTCCACGAAGCCGAAGGCGTCCCCGATCATCAGAAAGCCCTCCCCCGAGCCGGAGGTGGCGCGATAGGAGTAATTGGCGGTGGAATGGATCTCCGAGGTGATCTCGGCGCCGCGCGTGCGCGCGGACACCGTCGGGCTGCTCGCGATGCGCTCCAGGAACAGCTCCTTCGCGCTTCCCTTCCGCCCCTTCCAGGCCGCCTGGTTGCCCACGAAGCCGATGCTCATCACGTCGCCCGGCAGGGGGATCAGCCAGAACCAGCCATCCTCGGCCAGATGAATGGAGATGTAGCCGTCCAGCTCGCCCTCCCGCCGCTCCACGCCCGTGAAGTGCGCGTACATGGCGGCGGTGTTGTTCTGCTTGTTGGCTTCCTTCAGCCGCATCTTCCCGGCCAGGAAGGTGTCGCGCCCGGACGCGTCCAGCACGAAGCGCGGCCGGAAGGAAAGGTCCACGCCCTCCTTCGTGCGCGCCGTCACCGCGGCGCGCTCCCCCGGGGCCGCGAAGGCGATGTCGGTGACGCGCGTTTCCTCCAGCGTGTTCGCGCCCAGGCGGCGGGCATTGGAGAAGAGCGCCGCGTCGAAGTCCGAGCGCCGCACCTGCCAGGAATGGGTGCGCGCCTTGTTCAGCGCGCTGGCGAAAGGAAAGGCGCAGGAGCGCCCCGTGCGGTCCGAGACGAACTCGGCGCCCGGCTTGTGCACGCCCATCCCGCGCACCGTCTCCATCATCCCGAGCCGTTCGAGGATGTCGAGGTTCCGCGGCAGCAGGCTCTCGCCGATATGGAAGCGCGGATGCGCCTCCTTCTCCACCAGCACCACGTCGCGCCCGGCCTTGGCCAGCAGGGCGGCGGCGGTGGAGCCGGCGGGCCCGCCGCCGACGATCAGCACATCGGGTGTCGCGCTCTGTTCCATGACCCGAAGAATTCCGTCTCCCGCCCCCGCCGGTCAAGTATTGCGGCCATGCCCCGGGGCGCATCGCCGCGCCCGCCCGGCCGTGCCAGGCTGGGTTCATGCACCCCGCTTACCGCCTGGGCGCCCGCGAGGCGCTGGGCGCCCAGGCCGTCGCCATGGCCTGCACCTTCATCGCCTTCGGGGCCGCGGTCCACGCGGCCGGCTTCGGGCTGGGCTGGGGGCTCGTGTCCTCGGCGGGGGTCTATGGCATGGCCGGGCAGATGGTGCTGCTGGGGGCCCATCCCGGCGCGGAAACGGCGGCGGTGGCGGGCTCCCTGATGGCGAACGCCCGGTTCCTGCCGATGGCCGCCTCCCTCGCCCCCCTGGTGCGCGGCCCCCTCGCCCCCTTCTGCGTCCCCTTCGTGGCCATCACCCCCTGGGCCGCCGCCATGCGCCGCCTGCCCGGCCTGCCGGAGCCCGACCGCGCCCGCTGGTTCCTCGGCTTCGGCCTCACGGTCTGGACGGTGGGGCTGCTCACCACCGCGCTGGGCCACGCCATCGCCGGCTACCTGTCGCCCCCCGTGCTGCGCCTGCTGCTGATGGTGAACGTGCTCTACTTCGCCCTGCTGATCGCGGCGGGCCTGGCCCGCGGCGGGCCCTGGCGCGCCTCCCTGGCGGGGGCGGTGGCGGCACCCTTCGCCCTGCTGCTGCCGCCCGGCCTCCCCCCGGCCTGGGGGCTGCTCGGCGCCGCCCTCGCGGGCGGCACGGCCGCCTTCCTGCTGCGGCGGCGGTGATGGGGGAAGGCTGGGGCCCGCTGCTGGCGGCGGCCGCCGCCACGCTGCTGCTGCGCGCCACCGGCATCGCGCTCGCCTGGCGCCTGCCCGCCACCCACCCCGCCATCGCCTGGGCCGCCGCCGTCAGCGAGGCCGCGCTCTCCGCCTGGGTGGTGCTGGCCCTGATCTCTCCGGGCTCCTGGCCGCTTTCCGCACGGCTGGCCGGGGCCGCGGTGGCGCTGGCCGCCTTCTTCCTGGCGGGCCGGCGCCTCCTGCCGGGCATGGCGGCCGGGCTGGCGGCGATCTGGGGCGTGAACTGGCTGCTGGGCTGAGCGGCGCCCTTATTCCTCGTCCTCCTCCCGCGCCGGCGGTCGCTGGATCCGCGCCTCCAGCCGCCGCCGGAGCTGCGCCATGCCCCGGCGCAGCTCCTCGTTCTCCCGCTGGCACTGCCGCAGCCGCGACTCGACGGCACTCAGCACATCCGGCGGGGGCGGGGCGGCCCGGCGGGGATCGGCGCCCTCGGGGCGGGGCATCAGCACGTCGGCCCAGGTCAGGCCGAGCCGCTTCATCAGCCGGCTCGCCGCCAGCGCCGCCGAGGCCCGTTCCCCCGCGAAGTCCGACCCCAGCAGCGCCAGAACCCGCGCCAGCTTCGCCGCATCGCCTGCCTGCATCCCGCACCCCCGTTCCCGGGCCGCTCAGGCGCCGCCCGCGCCGGGTTCCCAGCCCGGCGGCGCCATGGCGAAGCCCTCGAAGCGGAACGCGGGGCTGACGGTGCAGGCCACCAGCGACCACGCGCCAAGGCTTTCCGCCGCCTGCCAGAACCCCGCCGGCACCAGGGAGAACAATTCCTCCCCCGCGCCGAGATCCGGCCCCAGCCGGCACGAAGCCGGCGCGCCACCCTCCGAAACCCGCAGCAGGAGCGGCGCCCCGCCCTGCCAGTGCCAGCCCTCCGCCGCATCCACCCGGTGCCAGTGGCTGCGCTCCCCGGCCGCCAGAAGGAACAGGATCGCGGTTCCGGCGCCCCGCCCGCCACCGGCCGGGGCGTCGCGCCATGTTTCGCGGTAATGCCCGCCCTCCGGATGCGGCGCGAGGCCCAGCGCCGCGATCACCGCCCCCGCCGGCAGGGAGGCGTCGCGCAGGTCGGGGCCCGGCCTCACGTCGGCACGGAGCGCGCCAGCGCCGGCCGGTCGGCCACCGAGGCCAGCCAGGCGGCCAGGCCCGGCCAGCCCTCCCGCCAGGGCTCATGCGCGAAGCGGAAGTCGAGGTAGCCGAGCGCGCAGGCCACCGCGATGGCGCCGACATCCTCCAGCCCCGCGGGCGGCGCGGCCTCCAGCCGGTCCAACCCGCGTGTGACGGCGGCCTTCTGCCGGGCGTCGAAGGCCTGCCGCCCCTCGTCCTGCGGCAGCGCCACCTGCATGCGGCGCGCGACGGCGGCGTCCATGATCCCGTCCGCCAGCGCCTGCATGATCGCCACCCGCAGCCGCGCCGGGCCGGAGGGCGGCATCAGCGGCGGCGCGTCGCCCAGCGTGTCCAGGTAATCGCAGATCACCGGGCTGTCGAAAACGGGCGTGCCGTCCTCCAGCAGCAGCAGCGGCACCTTGGAGAGCGGGTTGCCCGCCAGAAGCTCCGGCGGACTGACATGGGCATTGGTCGGCACGATCTCGATCCCCCCATCGAGCCCGCGCGCGATGGCGCAGGCGATCACCTTGCGGGCGAAGGGGCTGGCGGAGGAGGAAAACAGGCGCATGGGGCGTTCCCGGTCGATACACGCGGCAGGCTAGGCCAGGGCAGCGGCCCCGGCGAGAGGCTCACCCCACCGGCGGAAACGCGCCCCCATCCGTCGGCCGCAGCGCCTCGAACAACGCCGTCACCTCCACGTAGTCGCGGTATCCGCAGCGCGCGATGGTGCCGGCCGCCACCATGTCGAAGCGCCCGTCCCGCAGGCAGCGCTGGTCGATATGCACCCCCACCACCTGCCCCACCGTGAGGAAGCCGTTGCTCGGGCGCCCTTCCTGGTCGTGCAGCTCCATCGCGTGCACCACCCGGCATTCCAGCGCCGCCGGGCTCCCGGCCACGCGCGGCGGCCGCACCAGGCGGCTCGGCGCCGCCGCGATCCCCGCCGACTCGAACTCGCTCACCCCTTCCGCCTGGTTGCCGGAAGACGCATTCATCGCCTCGAACAGATCGCGCGTGGCCAGGCTGAACACGAACTCCCCGGTCGCCCGCGCATTGGCGGCGGAATGCTTCATCCCCTCGCTGCCGAAGGCGATCATGGGCGGCGCGTTGTGGACGATGGCGAAGTAGCTGTAGGGCGCGAGGTTCACCCGCCCCAGGGCATCCACCGTGGAGATCCACCCGATCGGCCGCGGGGCGACGATGGCCTTGAAGGGGTCCCAGGGCAGCCCGTGCCCGTTCCGGGGCTCGTAGAACACGCGCCCCCTACCCCTTGAACACGTCCTTTCCCGCCCGCCGCGCCGCCAGCTCCTCCACGCTGCGCGCCCTCAGGAAGGGATTGGTCGCCCGCTCCTGGTCCAGGGTGGTCGGCACGGTGGCGAGCCCCGCCTTGCGCAGCGTCCGCACCTCCTCCGCCCGGTCCCGCAGCGCGGCGTTCTCCGGCTCCACCGTCAGCGCGAAGCGGGCGTTGCTTTCGGTGTACTCGTGCCCGCAGAGCACCAGCGTGTCGCCGGGCAGCGCGTCCAGCAGGCGCAGCGCCCGGAACATGTCGGCGGGCTTGCCCTCCAGCAGCCGCCCGCAACCCAGCGAGAACAGCGTGTCCCCCGCCAGCACCGCATGGGCGGCGGCGATGTGGAACGCGACATGGCCGATCGTGTGCCCGGGGCTGTCCAGCACCTCGATCTCGCCGCTGCCCAGCGGCACGCGGTCCCCGGGCTTCACCGCCCTGTCCAGCTTCGGCAGCCGGTGGGCATCGGCCGCGGCCCCCAGGACCTTCGCCCCCGTGGCCCGCACCATCTCGGGCACGCCGTCGATGTGGTCGGCGTGGTGGTGGGTCAGCAGGATCCAGTCCAGCCGCCCGGGCTCGGGCATCTCCGCAAGGGCCGCCAGGTTGGCGCCGGCCTCGCCGGGGTCGCACAGCGCCACCAGCCCCGTGGCCCCGTCGCGCAGCAGCCAGGCGTAGTTGTCCGACAGATTGGGCACGGCGCGGATGGTCCAGCCGGTTGTCTCGCTCATGCGCTGTCTCCTGGGGTCGGGAACCCCTATATCCCCCTCATGGCCGCCGAGGTCCACTTCACCGCCCGGGGATTGCAGGGCTTCTACGAGGCCCCCCTTGGTGCCGTCACGCGCCGGATCCTCCGCGCCCGCCTCCGCCAGGTCTGGCCGGAGCTGACCGGGCACGAGGTGCTGGGCATCGGCCATGCCGGCCCCTACCTGCGGCTCTGGCGGCGCGGCGCGGCGCGGCTGGTGGCCGCCACCCCGGTCTGCCTGGCGGTGGGCCGAAGCACCATTCCCTGGCCACCGGACGGCCCGGGCGCCACGACGCTGACCGAGGAGGACCGCCTCCCCTTCGCCGACGTCTCCTTCGACAACATCCTGCTCGTCCACGGGCTGGAGGCCGCGGAGAACGCCCGCCGCCTCCTGCGCGAGGCCTGGCGCGTGCTGCGGCCCGAAGGGCGGCTGCTGGCCGTGGTGCCCAACCGCCGCTCGGTCTGGGCCCACCTGGAGCGCACCCCCTTCGGCCACGGCCAGCCCTATTCCCCCGGCCAGCTCGCGCGCCTGCTGGAACGCTCCATGTTCGAGGTGGAGCGGCGCGAGGCCGCGCTGTTCATCCCCCCCTTCGGCCTGCGCCCGCTGCTGCGCGGCGCCAAGCTGTGGGAGGCCGCCGGACAGGCCCTGCTGCCCCAGCTCGGCGGCGTGACGGTGATCGAGGCGCGCAAGACCGTGCAGGGCCTGATCCCGGCCGCCGGGCTTCCGGCGCGCCCCATGCGGCGCCCCGTGCGGGCGCAGGCGGTGCGCCAGGGCTGGGCGGTGGCCGACCAGGCGCCCGGGCAGGCCCCGGCGGCGCGGGCGAGGGGCGGCGACTGACCGCCGCGCGTTTGCCGCGGCGGGCGCCCGGCCCTAAAGCCCTCCCGCGGCCTCCTGCCGCAAGGAACGCATCGTGCTGCTGGACCCCGCCCTGGCCTGGATCGCCGAGAACCGCACGGGGGTGATCATCATGGTCGCGGTGATGATGATCACCATCTGGTTCCGCCGCCGCTAGCGCGTCGGGCGCGGCTTCTCGCCCGAGTAGTCGTAGAACCCGCGCCCGGTCTTGCGGCCGAGCCAGCCGGCCTCGACATGCTTCACCAGCAGCGGGCAGGGCCGGTACTTGCTGTCGCCCATGCCCTCGTGCAGCACCTGCATGATCGCGAGGCAGGTATCCAGCCCGATGAAATCCGCCAGCTCCAGCGGCCCCATCGGCTGGTTGGTGCCAAGCTTCATGCCCGTGTCGATCGAGGCCACGTCGCCCACGCCCTCATGGAGGGTGTAGACGGCCTCGTTGATCATCGGCATCAGGATGCGGTTCACGATGAAGCCGGGGAAGTCCTCGCTCGTCGCGGTGGTCTTGCCCATCGCCCGCGCCAGCGCGTCCACCGCCTGGTAGGTGGCGTCGTCGGTCGCGATGCCGCGGATGATCTCCACCAGCTTCATCACCGGCACCGGGTTCATGAAGTGCATGCCGATGAAGCGCGCGGGCCGGTCCGTCACCGCCGCCAGCCGCGTGATCGGAATGGAGGAGGTGTTGGTCGCGAGGATCGCCTCCGCCTTCAGGTGCGGACAGAGCGAGCGGAAGATCGACTTCTTGACCTCCTCCCGCTCCGTCGCCGCCTCGATGACGATGTCGCAGCCGCCGAGCGCCGCCATGTCGGTGCCGGTGGTGATGCGGGCCAGCGCCGCGTCGCGCGCCGCGGCCTCCAGCGTGCCCTTGGAAACCTGGCGCTCCATGTTCTTCGCGATGGTGGCGCGGGCCTTGTCCAGCGCCTCCGGGTTCACGTCGATCATGATGGCGGCGAGCCCGGCCTGGGCCGCGACATGCGCGATGCCGTTGCCCATCTGCCCGGCGCCGATGACCCCGACGGAGCGAAGTGCCGGCGCCGCCTCGCTCACTTGCCGAGCTCCGCCTCGATCTCCGGGATGAGCTTGAACACGTCGCCCACCAGGCCGTAGTCGGCCACCTGGAAGATCGGCGCCTCCTCGTCCTTGTTCACGGCGACGATGACCTTGCTGTCCTTCATGCCCGCGAGGTGCTGGATCGCGCCCGAGATGCCGAAGGCGATGTAGAGCTCCGGCGCCACGATCTTGCCGGTCTGCCCCACCTGCTGGTCGTTCGGCGCATAGCCCGCATCCACCGCCGCGCGCGAGGCACCCACGGCGGCACCCAGCTTGTCCGCGATGCCGTCCAGGATGTGGAAGTTCTCGGCCGAGCCCATGGCGCGGCCGCCGGAAACGACGATGCGGGCCGCCGTCAGCTCCGGCCGCTCGCTCTTCACCAGCTCCGCGTTCACGAAGGTGGAGACGCCGGGATCGGCCGCCGCCTGCGCGGGCTCGACGGCGGCGCTGCCGCCCTCGGGCGCCGCCGGGTCGAAGGAGGCGGCGCGCACCGTCAGCACCTTCTTCGGGTCGGAGGACTGCACGGTGGCCAGCGCGTTGCCCGCGTAGATCGGCCGCACGAAGGTGTCGGCGTCCACGATGCCCGAGATGTCGCTGATCGGCTGCACGTCCAGCAGCGCGGCGACGCGCGGCATGATGTTCTTGCCCAGCGCGGAGCCGGGCGCGAGCAGGTGCGTGTAGCCGTCGGCCAGCCCCGCGATCAGCGCGGCCGCGGGCTCGGCCATGATGTGCTCGGCGGGGGAATGCACGACCTTGGCGACGCCCGCGATCTTCGCGCCGGCCTGGGCCACGGCCTCGGGCCCGATCACCAGCAGGTGCACGTCGCCGAGCTGGCCGGCGGCGGCGATGGCCGAGCGCGTGGGCTGGTTGATCGCGGCGTTGTCGTGATCGGCGAGGACGAGGACGCTCATGGGATCACCTTCGCTTCGTTGCGGAGCTTGGAGACGAGTTCGGCGGCCGAGGCCACCTTCACGCCGGCCTGGCGCTTGGGCGGCTCCTCGACCTTGAGCACCTTCAGGCGCGGCGCCGTGTCCACGCCGAGGTCGCCCGGCTTGATCGTCTCGATCGGCTTCTTGCGGGCCTTCATGATGTTGGGAAGGCTGGCATAGCGCGGCTCGTTCAGCCGCAGGTCCGTCGTGACGATGGCCGGCAGCGTCAGCTTCACCGTCTCCTGCCCGCCATCCACCTCGCGCGTCACGCTCGCGCTGCCATCGGCGACCTCGACCTTGTTGGCGAAGGTGCCCTGGCCCCATCCCAGCAGCGCCGCCAGCATCTGGCCGGTGGCGTTCATGTCGTCGTCGATGGCCTGCTTGCCGAGGATGACGATCTGCGGCGCCTCCTTGTCCACGATCGCCTTGAGGATCTTGGCCACCGCGATCGGCTCCACCGCATCGGCGGTTTCCACCAGGATGCCGCGGTCGGCACCCATGGCCAGGGCGGTGCGGATCTGCTCCTGCGCCTGGGGCACGCCGATGGAGACGGCGACGATCTCGGTCGCCACCCCCTTCTCCTTCAGCCGCACGGCCTCCTCGACGGCGATCTCGTCGAAGGGGTTCATGGACATCTTCACGTTGGCGGTCTCGACGCCCGTGCCGTCCGGGCGAACCCGGACCTTCACGTTGTAGTCCACCACGCGCTTGACGGGGACGAGGATCTTCATGCGGAAGGGCGGTCCTCTGCTGGGCAGCGGCTCTGGCCGATGCGTTTTAGGGGACCACGGGCGGCCCCGGAAAGGCGGACACACGAAGCGGATGCGCACAGAAAGGCGCAAGCGGGCCTCGGGTGCCCGGAGTCCGCGCGGTCTATACGGCCCGGCCCCACCCGCCACAAGCCGGACCCCCGCGAGCGGGGCGCCGGCAGGCCGGAGAGGCCGCCCGCCTCAGCCCCGCATCAGGTAGAGCAGCAGGGCGAAGAGCGCGAGGGTGATCCCCTGCAGCGTCACGCGCCAGCGCATCAGCGCGTTGGCTTTGTGGCCGTCCTCGCTTCCCCGGGTCATGCCGACCATGCCGTAGAAGAGGGTGCCGAGGGTGCCGAGCATCCCGAGGCCGACGAGAATGGTGAGGAATGTGATCATGACCCGATGAATGTGGTCATGCCCGCCCCCGCGGCAACGTTCACGCCCCCGCGCGCGGGGCATGCCGGGCCCCGCCGCGGCGCGTGGGCATCCCCCTTCAACCCCCGCGCCGCCTCCCCTTGGCCGGCACCTCCGGCACCGGGTCCGGCACCGCCATCTTCCGCACCACCGTCAGCAGCGCCGCCTTGGTCGGGAAATCCAGGGAACGGTAGGCGCGCAGCAGGGCCTCCTCGTCCCCCGCCAGCAGCCCCAGGCTGCCCTGCTCCTCCTCCAGCACCTCCTGCGGCGGCATCACGTCCGGGTCCAGCCCCACCAGCCAGGACACGGAGGTGCCGAGCACCTCCGCCAGCCGCACCAGCCGCGCCCCCCGCGGCACCGGCGCCGTGCCTTCCCGCAGCCGGGGCAGCAGGTCCGGCGGGAGCCCGGCCCGGCGAAAGGCCTCCTCCGGGGAAAGGTCCAGGCGCTCCAGCCGGGACTCGATCAGTTCGACCATGGGCGGGGGTTCTTGGTCCATGACCGGGAAACGCCGGTGCGCGGCGCCGGTCGGCAAAGCGCCGGGCCGGACGAACCCAGAAAACGATCCCGGAAAACGAACCCAGAAAACGATCCCACGAAAATACGAGCGGGGGTCCCGCCCTCCGGCTTCTTGACCGCGCCCTCCCGCGCCCCGACCTTCGGGGGTGATCCCCAACGGGGCCCATTCGGGAAAACAAGCGATGAGCGAGAACACCAAGGCCGTCAGCGACGACAGCTTCAAAACCGACGTGCTGCAGGCCGAGGGCCCGGTGCTGGTCGATTTCTGGGCCGAGTGGTGCGGCCCCTGCCGCACCGTCGGCCCCCTCCTCGACGAGATCGGCCGCGACTACGCGGGCAAGCTGACGGTCGCCAAGGTCAACATCGACGAGAACCCGATGACGCCCAACGAGTACGCGGTGCGCGGCATCCCCACCATGATCCTGTTCAAGGACGGCAAGCCCGTGGACATGAAGGTCGGTGCCATGCCGCGCGGCCAGCTGCGCGACTGGGTGGACCAGGCGATCGGCGCCAAGGCCTGACGCCGGCGGAACCGGTGGTGCTCCGCGCCACGCGGCGCCTCGCCTGCCTGGCGGCGCTGGGGGCCGGGCTGGGCCTGGCCGCCTGCGCGTCCGCCCCGGTTTCCGCCCAGGAAACCGTGCGGAGCGAGCGCGGCGCCTTCCGCGTCAGCGAATTCGCCACCGGGCTCGACCGCCCCTGGGGCGCCGCCTTCCTGCCGGACGGCCGGATGCTGGTGACGGAGCGCCCCGGCCGCCTGCGCCTCGTCGCCCGGGACGGCACGCTCTCGCCCGCCATCCCCGGCGTGCCGGAGGTGGTCGCCGCCGGCCAGGGCGGGCTGCTCGACGTGGCGCTCGCCCCCGACTTCGCCACCACCCGCCAGATCTACGTCTGCCTCGCCGGCGCGGCGGAGGGCGGCGTCCTCACCCGCCTCGCCACCGCCACCCTTTCCCCGGACATGTCGCGCCTGGAGGGCACCCGCACCCTGCTGGACGCGGCGCCCGCCCAGTCCTCCGGCCGCAACCACTACGGCTGCCGCATCGCCTTCGGCCGCGACGGCAAGCTCTTTCTCTCCACCGGGGAGCGCTTCACCAACAAGCCCCGCGCCCAGGACCTCGCCGACCTCGGCGGCAAGGTGCTGCGGCTGGAGCGCGACGGCCGCCCCGCCGGGGGCAATCCCTTCCTCAACCGTCCCGGCGCCCGGCCGGAAATCTTCACCTACGGCCATCGCAACCCGCAGGGCCTCGCGGTGAACCCCGCCACCGGCTCCCTCATCGAGATCGAGTTCGGCGCAAAGGGCGGCGACGAGGTGAACCTCCTCCGCGCCGGCGCGAACTACGGCTGGCCCCTGGTCTCCCACGGCACCGACTACGACGGCAGCCCCATCGGCACCGGCCGCGCCAGCGCGCCGGGCATCGAGGAACCGCTCCGCCACTGGACGCCCGCCATCAGCCCCTCCGGCGGCAATTTCTACACCGGCGGCGCCTTCCCGGCCTGGCAGGGCAACCTGTTCCTGGCCGCCCTCAACCCGCCCGGCCTGATGCGGCTCACCATGGACGGGGACCGCGTGGTGGCGGAGGAGCGGATGCTCTGGGGCCGCACCCGCTTCCGCCAGGTGCTGCCCGGCCCCGACGGCCTGCTCTACATCCTGACCGACGAAACCCGCGGGCGCATCCTGCGGCTGGAGCCAGCCCCTTGAGCGACCCCGACCTCCTCGCCCTTTCCGCCCCCCTCCCCGGCGGCGGCGCGGCACCGCTCGCCGATCACCGCGGAAAGGTCCTGCTGATCGTCAACACCGCCAGCCAGTGCGGCTTCACGCCCCAGTACGCGGGGCTGGAGGCCTTGCAGCGCCGCCACGGCCCGCGCGGCTTCTCGGTGCTGGCCTTCCCCTGCAACCAGTTCGGGCGGCAGGAACCGGGCGACGCGGCGGAGATCGCGACCTTCTGCACCACGAAGTACGACGTGACCTTCCCGGTCTTCGCCAAGGTCGAGGTGAACGGGGGCGGCGCCGATCCCATCTTCCGCCACCTCAAGCACGCCGCCCCCGGAGCGCTCGGCACCGAGGCCATCAAGTGGAACTTCACCAAGTTCCTGGTCGGCCGCGACGGCCGCGTGGCCGCGCGCTTCGCCCCGGCCACCGCGCCCGAGAAGCTTTCGGCCGAGATCGAGCGCCTGCTGGACGCCTGAGCCGGCCTCAGCCCGCCTTCACGCCACCCGGCCGCGGCACGGTGATCACGAAGAGCCGGTGATTGGCGATGTCGATGTTGCGGCGCGCCTTCTCGTTCCAGATCCGGTCGGCGGTGCGGCCGTCGTGATAGGGGCCGTAGGCCTCCTCCGTTCCGGGCTCCAGCGTCGAGAAGCTCGCGTCCGTGAAGACGCCGCCCCAGATGAAGTGAAGCTGCGCGGGGTTGGCGGGCGAATCGGACATGAAACCTCGGTTCGGCGGATGATGCGCCGCAGCACATAATCCCATGGCCACCATTTCCCAAGCGCGGGCGCGATGTGAATCCGGCGCCCCTGCCACGGCGGAGCCGCCGGGAGAGACCCGCCGCCAGGCCTTCCGTTCCATGTCCGTTCTTGCGGCGGCGGGATGCGGGGCCATATCCCCATGCCAGCCGGAAGACACCCACGATGGAGCTGCGCGAGAAGCTCGAGATCCTCGCCGACGCCGCGAAATACGACGCCTCCTGCGCCTCCTCCGGCACCGAGAAGCGCGACAGCCGCGACGGCGGCCTCGGCTCCACCGAGGGCATGGGCATCTGCCACGCCTATGCGCCGGACGGGCGCTGCATCTCGCTGCTCAAGGTGCTGCTGACCAACGCCTGCGTGTTCGACTGCGTCTACTGCATCAACCGCGCCTCCTCCAACGTCCGCCGCGCCCGCTTCTCCGTGCGCGAGATCGTGGAGCTGACGCTCGACTTCTACCGCCGCAACTACATCGAGGGCCTGTTCCTCTCCTCCGGCATCATCCGCTCCCCCGACTACACGATGGAGCAGCTCGTCCGCGTCGCCCGCGAGCTCCGCACCACCCACGGCTTCAAGGGCTACATCCACCTCAAGACCATCCCCGACGCCGACCCCGCCCTGCTGGCCGAGGCCGGCCTCTACGCCGACCGCCTTTCCATCAACGTGGAGCTGCCCGAGCCCACCAGCCTGAAGGCGCTCGCCCCGGAAAAGGACGCCGGCCAGATCCGCCGCGCCATGGCCGGCCTCCGCACCCGCATCGACGACGCCAAGGAGGCCCGCCGGGAGGCCGCCACCACCCGCATCGCCATGGCCGGCGGCCGCCGCGCCGAGGCCCCGCGCTTCGCCCCCGCCGGCCAGTCCACCCAGATGATCGTCGGCGCCGACGCCTCCACGGACGCCACCATCCTCGACCTCAGCGCCAACCTCTACGGCTCCTACCGCCTCAAGCGCGTCTACTTCTCCGCCTATTCCCCCATCCCCGACGCCGCCGCGGCCCTCCCCCCCTCGGCCCCGCCCCTGGTGCGGGAGCACCGCCTCTACCAGGCCGACTGGCTGCTCCGCTTCTACGGCTTCACCGCGCCCGAGGTGATGGCCGGCGGCGAGGGCGGCATGCTGGACCTGGAGGTGGACCCCAAGCTCGCCTGGGCCCTCAAGCACCGCGCGGTGTTTCCCGTGGACATCAACCGCGCGGACCGCGAGATGCTGCTCCGCGTGCCCGGCCTCGGCGCGAAGACGGTGGACCGCATCATCGCCGCCCGCCGCGTCCGCGCCTTCCGCATGGCCGACCTCGCCCGCCTCCGCGTCAGCCTGCGCAAGGTCGCGCCCTTCGTCACGGCGCTGGACCACCACCCCCGCGCCGGCCTGCTCGACCGCGCCGACCTCCGCGCCCTCGTCCTCCCACAGAACGGGCTGGCGGAGCGCAACGCCATCCTCCCCGCCGGCCTCATCGCCCGCCCGGTGCAGCTCCCCCTCTTCGGCCATGTTTAGCGTCCGCCTCGCCGCCCCCGACGACTTCGACGGCTGGCGGGAAGCCTCCCGCGCCCTGGTCATGGCCAACATCGCGCCCGAGGAGGTGGACTGGCTGGTGGAGGGAGACCCCGTCCCCCTCTTCGGCGGCGGCGCC
>Ga0210040_10001094_pt1 | contig 42094 bp, 35 predicted proteins | sample CryGeyCG12114_NA_FD_185462 | JGI IMG/M metagenome (GOLD analysis project Ga0210040, IMG submission 185462) | Groundwater microbial communities from aquifer - Crystal Geyser CG19_WC_8/21/14_NA (SPAdes) (version 2) | ecosystem: Environmental > Aquatic > Deep subsurface > Groundwater | place: USA...
CGGCGCGCGGCATCGACCTGCCGCCACACCGGCGCCATGCCGGCTACGTCTTCCAGGATGCCCGCCTGTTCCCGCACCTGAAGGTCGCCGCCAACCTCGCTTATGGCGAACGCCTGGCCTTGCCCCGCCAGGCATCGTCCGCCGCCGGCCTGCCCGACCGGGCGGAGATCGTCGATCTGCTGGGCATCGCGCCCCTGCTGCAGCGGTGGCCCGCCAGCCTGTCGGGCGGCGAGGCACGCCGGGTGGCGATCGCCCGCGCCCTGCTGTCGGCCCCGCGCTTCCTGTTGCTGGACGAGCCGACTGCCTCGCTCGACGAGCGGCGGGTCGGCGCCGTCCTGGAACTGGTGGAGCGGATTCGCGACACGCTGCCGATTCCCATTCTGCTGGTCAGCCATGTGCGGGCACAAGTCGATCGTCTGACCGACGCGGTCTTTGTGCTTGACCATCAGCAAGTTGGGTGAACCAGCAAGTATTTGCTGGCCAATTGGCAAAGGAGTATAAGGCGCCGTCACCTTGGGGAAGGGCAGGCGCATGAGCGAATTCATCGGCAGCGGCGCACCATTCAGCGACGGAGCGGTCGAAGATGCGGCGCAGGCGCTTGGCTGCGAGGTCGCAGCGGTGCGGGCGGTGATCGATGTGGAGAGCCGGGGCGGCTACCTGTCGGACAAGCGGCCCAAGATCCTGTTCGAACGCCATTACTTCAGCCGTCTGACCAAGAATGCGTTCGATGCCGCCCACACCGACATCTCCAACCGCAAGTTCGGCGGCTACAAGGGCGGGGCCGGCGAATATGCGCGGCTGGAACGGGCGATGGCGCTCAACCGCGATGCGGCGCTGCGCTCCGCCAGCTGGGGCGCGTTCCAGATCATGGGCGACAATTGCAGGATGTGCGGCTTCGACACGGCCGAGGATTTCGTTGCCGCGATGGTGGAATCGGAGGATCGCCAGCTTGCCGCCTTTGTTGCGTTCGTAAAGTCGGCCCGGCTGGATGACGAGCTGCGGCGGCTGGACTGGGAGGGATTTGCCCGCGGCTATAATGGCCCGGCCTTCCGGACCAACAATTACGACAAGAAGATGGCCGCCGCTTATGCCTTCCACGCAGCCGGCCCGCCGCGCACCTCCGCCGGGCGCCCGTTGCTGAAGATGGGCGCCGTGGGCGACGAGGTGGAGGATCTGCAGCAGGCGCTGGGCATAAAGGCGGATGGCGATTTCGGCCCTGCGACCAAGAAGGCGGTGATCGCCTTCCAGCAGCAGCATGGGCTGAAGGCGGACGGAATCGTCGGCGCCGGCACCTGGAAGGCGCTGGAGCCGCAGCTGCACTGACCCTCGGCTGGGCCTGCGCGCTTGACTCGAAGCGCCGCTTTCGCGTAACCGCCCGCGCCTGTCCGGCTGCCGATCCGTTGGCGGCCCGCATCTGTATTCTAGATTCGGGATTTTGTTGAGATGAAGCGCACTTTCCAGCCGAGCAACCTCGTGCGTGCACGCCGCCACGGCTTCTTCGCGCGCAAGGCGACCCCCGGCGGCCGCAAGGTGCTGGCCGCCCGCCGCAAGCGCGGCCGCAAGGTGCTCTGCGCCTGATCGAGGGCGATGCGGGCGCTGCCTCTGCGCAGCCCCGCGCTTCTGAAGCGGAGCCTCGCACCGTCTCGGTGCTGACGCGTCGCGCAGACTTTCTTGCCGCCAATCGGGGCACGCGCGTCGCGCGCCCCGGTTTTGTGCTGCTCAGCCGGCCCAATGGTGGGCTGGGCATCCGCTATGGCATCACGGTCACCAAGAAGATCGGCAATGCTGTGGTGCGCAACCGCATGAAGCGCCGTTTTCGGGAGCTTCTGCGCGCTGCCCTGCCGGGTGGCGGCCTGCCCGATCACGACCATGTGCTGATCGGCCGGGAGGGCGGGGTGGAACGCGATTTCGCCCTGTTGGCCAGCGAACTCGCCGCGGCGCTCGCCCGGGCAGGGGACGGCCAAGGCGATCCGCCGCGCAAGCCCCGCAGTGGCAGGCCGCGGCGCAAGTGAACCGGCTGGTTGCCCGCCTGCTGATCCTGCTCGCGCGCGGCTGGCAGATCGGTCCTTCCGCCATCCTGCCGCCCACCTGCCGCTACCAGCCATCGTGCAGCCAGTACGCGATCGAGGCGCTTTCCCGCCATGGCGCGATCAAGGGTGGATGGCTCGCCACCAAGCGGCTAATGCGCTGCCATCCCTGGGGGGGTCACGGGCACGATCCGGTGCCCTGAGCACCGCGCAAGCGCCCGTCCCGCCCGATCCTGTGCGTATATTTTCCGAAAGCCCGAGCCGTTGAACAATCCGCGTAACCTGATCATCGCCGTGGTGCTGAGCCTGGTGCTGCTGCTCGGCTTCGACCTGGTGGTCGGCCGGCTGTACCCCCAGCCCGACCTGGACCAGCCGGTCACGACGGAGCAGGACACGCCCACCCAGCGCGCTGTTGCTCGTCACAGCCGCGATGGCGGCCTCGCCGATCCGGCCGAGTTCGCGGAGGAGGTGCGCGATGCGCGCACCGCGCTGGCCAGCCCCGGACGCGTTCGCATCGACGCGCCCGAAGTGGCCGGGTCGATCAACCCGGTGGGGGCGCGGATCGATGACATCGTGCTCAAGACCCATCGCCAGACGGTTGACCGTGACAGCGGCCCGATCCGCCTGTTCAGCCCCAACGGCACCCCGGCGCAGCAATTCGCCCAGTTCGGCTGGATCGGGCAGGGCGTGAACGTGCCCACCCCGCGCACCCAGTGGCAGGCGAGCGGCGGCCCGCTGGCGCCCCGTCGCCCGGTGGTGCTGAGCTGGGACAACGGGCAGGGGCAGGTGTTCACCATCCGCTTCACCATCGACGAATTCTACATGCTGACGGTCGAGCAGACCGTGGGCAATCGCGGAACGGGCAGCGTGGCGCTGAGCCCGTATGCGTTCGTGAATCGCACCAGCCGTACCTCCAGCCAGGATACGTGGAACGTCCATTCGGGGCCCATCGGCGACTTCGCCGGATCGGTGAACTTCGCCTGGAACTATGACGATGTGGACGAAGCCGGCACCGCCAATCCCGAAGGCGCGACCGGCTGGATCGGCTTCACCGACATCTACTGGCTCTCCGCGCTGATCCCGCAGGATGGCGCACGCGCCGCGGGAACCTTCCGCGCGCTGGGTGACGAAAGCTATCGCGCCGACCTGATCTACGATCCCGTCAACCTGGCTCCGAACACACAGGCGACGCGCACCACGCGGCTGTTTGCCGGCGCCAAGGAGAGCGAGGTCCTGGACCATTACGAGGATGGCGGGATCGACAAGTTCGGCCTGGCGATCGACTGGGGCTGGTTCCGGTGGTTCATGAAGCCGATCTTCTGGCTGCTGCGCACGTTGTTTTCCGTCACCGGCAACTTCGGTATCGCGATCATTCTGCTCACGGTGATCATCCGGGGGCTGATGTTCCCCATCGCGCAGAAGCAGTTCGCCTCCATGGCGCAGATGCGAGCGGTGCAGCCGAAGATGAAGGCGCTGCAGGAACGCCACAAGGATGATCGCGCGACGCTGCAGCAGGAGATCGGCAAGCTTTACCGCGAGGAGAAGGTCAACCCGCTTGCGGGGTGCCTGCCGATGTTCGTGCAGATCCCGATCTTCTTCGCGCTGTACAAGACGCTGCTGATCGCGATCGAGATGCGCCACCAGCCCTTCATGCTGTGGATCCGCGACCTGTCCGCGCCCGATCCGGCAACCATCCTGAACGGGTTTGGCCTGCTGCCGTTCGATCCGCCCAGCTTCCTGGCGATCGGCGTGCTGGCGGTACTGCTGGGCATCACCATGTGGCTGCAGTTCAAGCTGAACCCGGCGGCGATGGATCCGATGCAGCAGCAGATCATGATGATAATGCCCTGGGTGCTGATGTTCGTCATGGCGCCCTTTGCCTCCGGCCTGCTGCTGTACTGGATCACCTCCAACCTGCTGACGGTGGCGCAGCAGCGCTACCTTTATGCCCGGCACCCGCAGCTGAAGGCCCAGGCCGACCGCGACCGCGCGGAAAAGGCCATCATCGAGGCGAAGAAGTAGCACCATGCCCGAAGCCGTGGCTCCCGAACTGCCTGCCGCCCTGGTGGAGGAAGCGCGCCGGCTGTTTGCCGGCCGCGTGGAATTCCTGCTCTCGGCCCCGCAGCTGCAATTCCTGCCGGAGCCCGACTTTCCGGAGGTCGCCTTCGCCGGACGCTCCAATGTGGGCAAGAGCAGCCTGCTCAATGCGGTCACCGGCCGCAAGGCGATTGCCCGCGCATCGGTCACACCCGGCCGCACGCAGGAGCTGAACTTCTTCGAGGTCGGCACGCCGGTGCAGCTGCGGCTGGTCGACATGCCCGGCTACGGCTTCGCCAAGGCGCCGGTGAAGGTGGTGGAGCGGTGGAAGTCGCTGGTGCGCACCTTTCTGATGGGTCGCACGGTGCTGCGCCGGACACTGGTGCTGATCGACAGCCGTCACGGGGTGAAGCCGCCCGATCTTGAAATGATGAAGATGCTGGACGAGGCCGCCGTCGGCTATCGCCTGGTGCTGACCAAGGCGGACAAGGTGAAGGCGAGCGAGCTGGAAGCGGTCCATGCTGGTGTGGCGGCCGAAGCGCGCAAGCATTCTGCGGCCTATCCGCAATTGCACGTCACCAGTGCGGAAAAAGGGATGGGGATCGCCGAACTGCGCGCCGCGATCCTGGCCGATTCACGTAGCTGAAGCCTGCCACGGGCGCTCGCCTGCGGTGAACAGGCCAGGCGCTGCCGGCATCGGCCCTGCCAGCGATGGGCTGCGCGAGGCGGTGCGGCCGGTGCCCGGCCGCGCCTGGCGTGCCGCGCCGGGCGAGCAGCGCAGCCAGCCCCATCTTGTGCATCCCGGAAGCACTCGCCTTGGCGCGTCCCTTGCCCTCCGCCAATGCGCCGACGATCTCCGCCGGCGTGAATTCCGGCCGTTCTGCCGGCAGGTACAGGATCACGGCCGAAGCGCGCAGCAGCGGGAAGAAGCGCATCTCGCCAAAGCGATCCGTCGTCCTGAGGCCGCCCGCCGCCAGGTGCTCCTCGCTGTAGAGCCCCTCCGCCCGTTGGCGGAACTCCGCCAGCGCGCTGCGCGCCACCTGCTCCGCGATCTGTTCCTCCAGCGGCAGGCCGGCAAAGAAGTCGTCCCCGCCCACATGGGCGACGAAGCCGCCATGTTCGCGGCCGATGCGCTTCAGGATCTCGGCGAAGAGCAGGATGATCTGGTCGCCCGCGGCGAAGCCGTAGACATCGTTGAAGCTCTTGAAATTGTCGAAGTCGAAGAACGCGATGCAATAGGGCTGGCCCACTGCGGAGCCTTCCAGGTGCCGTCCGATGGAGCCATTGCCGGGCAGAGCGGTCAGCGGATTGCGGTCGCGCGCGTCCTCCACCGCCCGTTCGGAAATGAGCTGCAGGACGTTGTGGCTGCTCAGCAGCCCCGCCAGCCGCCCGTCCAGCGTCAGCACGATGCCCTTGGCGCCGGGCACGATTAGGAAGCTTTCCACGATGGCATCGGCCGATGCAGTCGCCTCACTGACCGGGCAGCGGGTCATGAACCGATCGAGTCTGTGGCTCAGGCCGGAATTGCCCAGCAAGGCGGTGCCGAACTCCCCGAACAGGAAGCGGTTGAGATCGGCTTCGAACACGGCGCCCAGCACATGGCCCCCAGCGTCGGTCACCGGCAGAAAGCCCAGATCCACACCTTCGCGGAACCGGGCAACCGCGTCGGCAAGGGTGGCGCCGATCGGCAGCGGCTCGACCTCGATCAGCAGGTCGGCAATGCGGCGCGGAATGGCGCTGTCGCGCCGCAGCCGCGCGACGACGGGGGCGGCAGGGGCGATCTGCAGCTGGGTGTCCGGACGGCCGGTGAGAAATCCCTGCATCAGGTCGCAGCCGAGTTCGCGAAGCAGCCGGAAATCGGCCTCGCTCTCCACCCGTTCGGCCACCGTCTGCACGCCCAGCGCATGGCCCAGGCCGATAATCTTGCCGGCGATTGCCTGGACGCGCGCATTGCGGCTGATGCCGCGGGTGAATAGCCGGTCGATCTTGAGGTAATGCGGCGTGGCCTGGAGGAGGCTTTCAAGGTCGCCCGTGCCCCGTCCGAATCCGCCCAGGGCCACCCGCAGACCCTGGGCCAGCAGTTCGCCGGCCAGCCGCGCCACACCGGGCGAGGCCATTGCGGTGACCGGTGGGGACAGCTCCAGGCACAGATCCGCCGGTGCCAGGGCGTGCTGGCGGGCAAGCCCGGTGATGCGGTGGGCCAGCCCTTCGGTTCCCAGCACCAGCGCTGGGTGCAAATTGCAGAACAGCCGCGCTGCCCGGCCGGCCCGCAGCTCGGCGAAGCGGGCCATGGCACCTGCCAGCAACTCGAGATCGGCCAGCGGCAGGTCGCCGCGACCGTCTGCCACGTCGAGCAGGTCGGCGGCGCCCGCGAAGCCGCTCGCATCGGGCAGTCGGGCGAGCCCCTCGAAGGCGCGCGGCTCCAGCGATGTCGGGCTGACAATCGGCTGGAACACGAACTGGGCTGCTTTCGCCGCTGCAACCGGGTCCGGCCGCTGCACCGTTGATAGATCATTCATGCAAACAGCCCCCCGCTGACCGCAGCGGCTGCAATAAAGCACGGCGCAGGTAAAGGAGCGGTTAGCACCCGATTGCACGCAGATCGTTGCCGGGTACGTTGCGCTCACGACAGTCATAATCGTTCAGCCTCGACACGCTGATGCTGAATGCGTAGGGCTGGAGGCAGGGCACGCCAGGCAATATCAGTGGGGATGGCCGCATGAAGCTGATCATCGGCAACAAGAACTATTCCAGCTGGTCGCTGCGCGGCTGGCTGGCGGCCCGGCAGTCCGGCCTGCCGTTCGAAGCGCTGACAGTCCATATCGACGGCGACGACTGGCAGGCGATGAAGCGGCAGGAGGAGGATTTCCAGCCCTCCGCCGGCAAGGTGCCGGTGCTGTGGGACGGCGATGTCGTGGTGTGGGACTCGCTGGCCATCCTGGAATATCTGTCCGACAAGGTGGGCCGCGACCGCTTCTGGCCCAAGGACGATGCCGCGCGTGGCATGGCGCGGGCGATGGTGTCGGAAATGCACAGTTCGTACCTGCCGCTGCGGCGGCTGTGCCCGATGAACATCCGCAAGCGCATCCCCGGCCTGGTGCTGACGCCGGAGGCACGGGCCGACATCGTGCGCATCCTGGGCCTGTGGGCGGAAGCGCGGGCGCGCTTCGGCGCGGGCGGACCGTTCCTGTTCGGCACCTTCAGCGCGGCGGACATCTTCTACGCCCCTGTGGTCAGCCGTTTCGTCACTTACGGTGTCGGCGTACCCGGCTTCGCCCGTGCCTACATGCAGGCGGTGTGGGACCATGCCTGGCTGCAGGAATGGATCGGCTCGGCCGAGGACGAGCAGTGGGTCATCGAACAGTTCGAGGTCGCCTGATCTCTTGCCTGCCACTGCCGACCTTGCCGCCGGATTCGCCGCCCGCCTGATCGCCTGCGAGAGCGTGACGCCTGCGCGCGGGGCCGTGTTCGATGCGCTGCAGGCCATGGTGGAGCCGCTGGGCTTCACAGCCCACCGCTTCGTGGCGGGGCAGCCCGGAGCGGACGAGGTCGAGAACTGCCTGGCGGTCCGACGCGGCCCGCCCGGCAGCCGCCACTTCGCCTTTGCCGGCCATCTCGATGTGGTGCCGGCAGGGGAGGGGTGGACCGCCGGTGCTTTCACGCCAGAAGTGCGCGGCCGGCTGCTCTATGGCCGCGGAGCGGTGGACATGAAGGGCGCGGTAGCTGCGTTCGTCGCCGCCTGCGCCGACATCCCGGCACAGGTCGGCACGATCAGCCTGATCATCACCGGCGACGAGGAGGGCGAGGCAATTCACGGCACTCGCGCCCTGATCGACCTCATCCGGGTCCGCGATCTGGTACCGGACCTGTGTCTCGTGGGGGAGCCCACCAGCGTGAACCGGCTGGGCGACACCATGAAGATCGGCAGGCGCGGATCGGTCAATTTCTGGCTGGAGGTGCCTGGGCGCGAGGGCCACGTTGCCTATCCTCATCTGGCCGACAATCCTGCCCCGCGCCTGGTCGCGCTGCTGGCGGAACTCGACGGGCTGGTGCTGGACGAGGGGACCGACTGGTTCCAGCCCTCCAATCTGGAGATCACGGACATCGCCATCGGCAATCCGGCAACCAACGTCATTCCTGGCAGCGCGCGGGCGCGGCTGTCGATCCGGTTCAACGACCGCCACACGGGCGAGGCGCTGGCTGCGCAGGTCGCCGCCATCGCCGCGCGGCATGGCGCGACCGGTCGCGCGGTCATCTCGGGCGAGCCATTCCTGACGCTGCCCGGCGCCTTCTCGCAATTGGTCGCCGACGCCGTAGCGGCGGAGACCGGCATCGTGCCCGAGGCGTCCACCAGCGGCGGCACGTCCGACGCCCGGTTCCTGAAGGCCCTGTGCCCGGTGATCGAATTCGGCCTGGTCAATGCCACCATGCACAAGCGCGACGAGGCGGTTGCGCTGGATGATTTGGCCACGCTGACGCGGATCTATCGCCGCATCGCCACCCATGCCCTGGAGGGAGCACACCGATGAGCACCGATGCGCAAGCGATTGCCCAGGAAGCCGGCCCGGCCGGCCACGGCACGCTGCAATGGCGCATCCTGATCGGCTTCGTTGCCGGCCTGGTGATCGGCCTTGCCGCCTATACCTTTGCCCCCGGGGCGCCATGGATCGACACGGTGGTGACCTATGTCACCGGGCCGATCGGGCAGATCTTCCTGCGACTGCTGTTCATGCTGGTGATCCCGCTGCTGTTCAGCGCGCTGGTGGTGGGCATCGCCGAGATGGGGGAGATCCGCAGCCTGAAGAAGATCGGCCTGTATACGCTGGGCTATACGGTGATCGTGTCGGGCATCGCGGTCGTGATCTCCCTCGTCGTGGTCAATCTGCTGCGGCCCGGCGCGGGCGTCGATCCCGCCGCTGCACAGGAGCTGCTGGCACAAGGCGGCCGGGGCGCCGCCAGCATTGTGGCGGCCACCGCAGACCGCCCCTCTGGCGTGGAGCAGGTGCTTGCCATCGTGCCCAACAACATCGTCGCGGCAATGGCGGCGAACGACATCCTGGCGGTGATGTTCTTCGCCCTGTTCTTCGGCATCGGCCTGCTGCTGGTGCAGACCCGCCGCAGCGAACAGGTGAAGGATGTGGTGGAAGGCGTGTTCGAGATCGCGATGCGCCTGATCGGCATCGTCATCCAGCTCGCCCCCATCGCCATCTTCTGCTTCATGTTCAACCTGTCGGCCCAGTTCGGCTGGGACCTGCTGGTGAAGCTGGCGGCGTTCGTCGGCACGGTGGTGCTGGCGCTGGCGATCCAGACCTTTGGCGTGTTTCCCGCCCTGCTGGCCTTCGTGGCGAAGAAGAACCCCCTGGCCTTCTTCCGCGAGACGCGCGAGGCGAGCCTGATGGCGTTCTCCACCGCCAGTTCCAACGCCACGCTGCCCACCTCGCTGCGCATCGCCGAAACCGAGCTGAAGCTGGACAATCGCATCTCCCGCTTCGTGCTGACCATCGGTGCCACCGCCAACCAGAACGGCACGGCCATGTTCGAAGGGGTGACGGTGCTGTTCCTGGCGCAGTTCTTCGGCGTCGACCTGACGCTGGGCGATCAGCTCTTTGTCATGGCGGCGGCGATCCTGGCAGGTGTCGGAACGGCCGGCGTGCCGGGCGGGTCGCTGCCGGTGATCGCGCTGATCCTGGTCAGCGTCGGCGTGCCGCCGCAGGGCATCGGCCTGATCCTGGGTGTGGACCGCTTCCTGGACATGTGCCGGACCGCGTTGAACGTGATCGGCGACCTTGTTGCAGCGCAGGTGATCTCGTCGCTTTCGGCCAAGGATGCGCCCGCCGTCCGTTGACAGACGGTAGGTGCCCTCAATTCGTCGGGCTGTTCGGCTGCTCCTCGATCAGCTCGACCGGCATGAACTCGCCCAGGATGCACCCTGCGCCCCCGCCGCCGGCGCCGTAATTGAGCACCGTGATGATATCGGTCGTGCACAGCTGATTGTTGTGCGTCTCGTAAGCGAAGCGTTCCTCGAAGCCCAGATTCGGGCAGCGGTTGGGCAGTGTGCTGCGATAGACGCGATTGTTGCGCATGTGGAAGTCGATCACCTGGTCGCCGTGGACGTCGGTGTTCTGGATCGCACTCGATTGGATGCAGCGCTCCCCTTCCCTCAGCACACGGGCGGGAGGCACCTGATCAGCATCGGCGATCGTGCCCGGCGGCGTATCGCCAGCGGCAGTGCAGGCGCCCAGCATGAGGGCGGGAAGGAGGGAGAGGCGACGTGCACATGCAATCATCGGGAAGGCTCCGGCAGGCACTGGCTCAGGCTGGACGTGCCCGAACTGTTGCATCTGCAACGGGCCGCTTGCCGGGCCGTTCCAGCACCTTGGGCCGGTAGGCGCACAGGTCCACCACCGGACAGCGCCAGCATTCCGGCAGCCGGGCCTTGCAGGTGTAGCGGCCGTGCAGGATCAGCCAGTGATGGGCATGGCGGCGAAACGGCTGCGGCACCCGCTTCTCCAGCTTCGCCTCGACCGCCTCCGGCGTCTTGCTCCGGGCGAGACCGGTGCGGTTGCCGACGCGGAACACATGGGTGTCGACCGCGAAGGTCTCCGCACCGAAGGCGCAGTTCAGCACCACATTGCCGGTCTTGCGGCCCACGCCCGGCAGTGCGGTCAGCTGTGCCAGCGAATCCGGCACCTCGCCGCCATGCAGATCCAGCAGCTGCTGCGACAGGGCAATCACGTTCTTGGCCTTGGAATTGAACAGGCCGATGGTCCTGATGTGCGCCTTCAGCCCGTCCTCGCCCAGTTCCACCATCTCGGCGGGCGTCCGTACCTCCTGGAACAGCGCCCGGGTCGCCTTGTTGACGCCGGCATCGGTCGCCTGCGCGCTCAGCACAACGGCGACCAGCAGCTGGTAGGTGTTGCCGGAGGCGAGCTCGGTCTCCGGTTCCGGATTGGCTTCAGCGAGCCGGCGGAAGAACTCGAAGATCTGCTCGCGCGTCATCGCAGGCCCAGCACCTGCGCCATGCTGTAGCGGGCGGGCTCGCGCGCGACCAGCCACGCGGCGGCGCGCACCGCGCCGTGGGCAAAGATCATCCGGTCCTCGGCCATGTGCGACAGGACGATCCGCTCCTGCTCCCCCGCCAGGATCACGCTGTGCTCGCCCGCAACGGTGCCGCCCCGCAGGGAGGCGAAGCCGATCGCGCCCTGGGCCCGCACGCCGGCCACGCCGTCGCGCCCACGCTCGCTGCTGTCGGCCAGGGCGATGCCGCGCGCGGCAGCGGCGGCCTCCCCCAGCAGCAGCGCGGTGCCGCTGGGCGCGTCGACCTTCATGCGGTGATGCATTTCCAGCACCTCGATGTCCCAGTCCGGCCCCAGCCGGGTGGCCGCTTCGTGCACCAGATGGGCGAGCAGCGTGACGCCCAGCGAGGTGTTGCCGGTCTGCAGCACGGGAATTGCGAGCGCGGCACTGTCGATCAGCGCGTGGTGCGCCGCCTCCAGCCCGGTGGTGCCGACCAGAATCGGCACGCCGGCCCCCACCGCGGCGTGCAAATTCGCCTCCAGCGCGGACGGGCTGGAGAAATCCAGCAGCACGTCGCTGGTGTCGGCCAGCCGCGCCGGATCGTCGCCCTTGTCCGCTCCGCCGGCGGCCTCGTGCCCGGCCGCATTGATCGCCTGGACCAGCGCCTGCCCCATGCGCCCGCTGCTGCCGATGATCCCGATACGCGCCATTTGCCGACCCTCCCTTGCCTGTGCTTCATGGTGGACATGACCGACATCCGCAACATCGTGATCCTGACCGGCGCGGGCATCAGCGCCGAGAGCGGCCTGGCCACCTTCCGGGCGGAAGACGGCCTGTGGGAGGAGCACCGGGTGGAGGACGTCGCCACGCCCGAGGCCTTCGCCCGCGACCCGGCCCTGGTGCAGCGCTTCTACGACATGCGGCGGGCCGGCGTGCTGGCGGCGCGGCCGAACGCCGCGCATGAGGCGCTGGCCCGCCTCGACCGGGAATGGAGGGGCGAACTATTGATCGTCACCCAGAACATCGACGATCTGCACGAACGCGCCGGGGCCACCCGCGTGCTGCACATGCATGGCGAGGCGCTGAGCGCGTGGTGCACCGCGTGCGATGCGCGGCACAAGTGGCGCGCCGCGCTGAGCGATGCTCCACCCTGTCCCGCCTGCGGCACGGCGGCGCTCAGGCCCGACATCGTCTGGTTCGGGGAGATGCCTTACGAGATGGACCGCATCTTCGCCGCGTTGGCCCGGGCAGACCTGTTCGTGTCGATCGGCACGTCGGGCGCGGTCTATCCGGCGGCAGGCTTCGTGCAGGCCGCGCGCGAGCATGGGGCGGCGACGCTGGAGCTGAACCTGGAACGCAGCCTGGGCTCGCGCCTGTTCGACCGGACGCGGCTCGGCCCGGCGACCTCGCTGGTGCCGGACTGGGTGGCAGAAGTGCTAGCCGGCTGAGGCGCAGGCCGGACAGGCGGGATCGGCGGCGATGGTGATGGTGCGCATCGCGGGCGCCAGACCGTCCAGCAAGTGCAGCCGGCCCCATTGCGGGTCGCCCATCGTGCCCCCGCCGATCGTTGCCGTCAGCAGGCGGATCGCGTGCATCGCGGCGAAGGTGCCGACCCAGCCGCTCATGGCGCCCAGCATGCCGTCCGCCGCGCAGGTGTCGCAATCATCATTGTCGAAGGCATCGCCCACGAAGCAGCGGTAGCAGGGCGCACCGTTGAACGCCGCGACCTGCCCCTGGAAGCGGCCCACCGCGGCGGCGAGCAGCGGTACCCTGGCGGCAGTGCAGGCGTCGGATACGGCCAGGCGAGTCGCGAAATTGTCGCTGCCATCCAGCACCAGGTCGGCCCCGGCGACCAGTGCGGCGGCATTGGCGCGGGTGATGCGCCCGTCGCTGATCTCCACCTGCAGCGCGACGTCGAAATTGGTCGCCCAGCGCTTGGCGCCGACGACCTTCAGATGGCCGATGTCGCGTTCGGCATAGATGGTCTGGCGCTGCAGGTTGCTGGGGTCGACCCGGTCGTCATCCACCAGCACCAGCTGTCCGATGCCGGCAGCGGCCAGATATTGCAGCGCCGGGCTGCCGATCCCGCCCAGGCCGACCAGCACCACCCGCGCGCCTGCCAGCGCCACCTGCCCCGCGCCGCCGATTTCCGGCAGGACGATGTGGCGGGCGAAGCGGTCGAGACGTTCGGGGGGCAGCATCGGCGCTCTCTAGAGGCGCCGTGCCGCGGTGGGAAGCGGCACGCGGGGCCTGCCCCCGGATCAGTCCTCCAGCTGGCGCAGCAGGGACCGCACGTCGCCGTCCATGTCCGAATCGCGCTGGCGCAGATCCTCGATCAGGCGGACGGCATGGATCACGGTGGAATGGTCGCGGCCGCCGAACTTGCGCCCAATCTCCGGATAGGAGCGCGGCGTCAGCACCTTGGCCAGGTACATCGCCACCTGCCGCGGACGGACCACCGCGCGGGCCCGGCGCTTGCTGGCCATCTCGCTGCGGTCGATACGGTAGAACGAGCAGACGGTGCGCTGGATCTCGTCGATCGTGATGCGCTTGCGGTTGGCGGACAGGATGTCGGTCAGCTGGTCTTCGGCCAGTTGCAGCGACACCTCCTGCCCGGTCAGCTGGGCATAGGCGATCAGCTTGTGCAGCCCGCCGACCAGTTCGCGCACATTGCGGTTGATGGTGCGGCTGAGGAACTCGATCACGTCCTCCGGCACCGCCAGCGGTGCGAAGCGGGCAAGCTTGGAATGGAGGATCTGGCGGCGCAGCTCGATATCGGCGGGCTGGATGTCGGCCACCAGGCCCATGGACAGGCGGCTGAGCAGGCGCGGCTCCACCCCGTCCAGCGCCTGTGGGGCACGGTCGGCAGCGAAGACCAGCCGCTTGCCCTCGGCCAGCAGCGCGTCGATCGTGTAGAGCAGTTCCTCCTGCGCGCTGGCCTTGCCGATGATGAATTGCAGATCGTCCACCAGCAACAGGTCGAAGCCGCGCAGGCGCGTCTTGAACTCCATCATCTCGCCGCTTCGCAGCGCCTGGACGAAATCGACCATGAAGCGTTCGGCCGAACAGTAGAAGATGCGCGCGCGCGGATGGGTCTGGCCATAGGCATGGCCGATCGCGTGCAGCAGATGCGTCTTGCCCTGGCCGGTCGAGGCCTTGAGATAAAGCGGCGAGAATTGCGGCGTTTCCGGCGCGGCCATCCGTTCTGCGGCATTGCGCGCCAGCACATTGGCGGTGCCGGTGACGAAGGCGGCGAAGGTCAGCGAGGGGTCGAGCCCGACCGGGGCCGACAGCAGTTCCTCGCCAGCGCCCTCGACCAGCCGCAGGCCGTCATTGGCCGCGCGGTGGCCGAAGCCGTCCTCCCCGCTGCGCAGGTCCAGTTCGGCCAGCTTGCGGCGGCCGGGATGGACCCCGATGCGCACCATGCGCACTTCGGCGCGGGCGATCTTCCATGCGAGCGACAGGCGGTCCTGCAACCGGTCCTGCACCCAATTGGCGGAAAACTCTGTCGGCAGGTACAGGTCGAGCGTGCCGGTGTCCTTGCAGAAGGCCCCCAGCTCGATCGGGCGGATCCACTGCGTGAACAGCTGGTGGCCCAGATCCTTGCGCAGGCCCTGAACGATATCCGCCCAGTCCGCCGCCAAATCGACCGCGTCCCGTTCCTCGACACTCATGCTTCCCGCATCCTGTCCGTCGCGCCGTGCATTCGCCGGGCGGCCGGTGTGCGGCCCCATCCTGATCATGCCCGAACTTGCCCCTTTGCTTCGAAAATAGCCGTCCAACGATCCCACACTGCCAGCAGGATCAGGGCACACCGATGGGTGCCGCAACCGCACATGGCTGCGCCCTCGCCGCAACCGTAGGTCGGTGGCAGCGGTGACCAGATCAATGGTTCAGTGATGGCCGCAGCGTCCTCCGCCGCGGCCCTGGGCCTGTTATGAAGCAGGGGGTGCGGCGGGCAAGAGCGCCGTTTCAAATAAATGTAAAAATAGCCCATTGACCACCTGCAAACCCGCAGGTTTGCGTTCAAGTCGTTGAATCAAAAATGATATCTATGTGACAGCCGCGCGAATCGTGGATTTGCGCCGAGTCTGAGATGGTTGCTGCGCATGCGAACGCCGGACGCGAAAAAGGCCGGTGGTCGCCCACCGGCCTCGTTCCTTTTCCGTTCCGTCACAGCCGCCGCCGGATCACGCCGGCGCGGCCGAATCGCCAGCTCAGAGAGCGGCGACTCGCTTGCTGAGGCGGCTCATCTTGCGCGATGCGGTGTTCTTGTGGATCACGCCCCGGGCCACGCCGCGGGCCAGTTCCGGCTGCGCCGTCTTCAGTGCGGTTTCGGCCGCCTGGCGGTCGCCGGTCTCCAGCGCCACTTCCACCTTCTTCACGAAGCTGCGGATGCGGCTGACGCGCGCGCCGTTGATCTCGGCACGGTTCTCGTTGCGGCGGATGCGCTTGCGGGCTTGCGGCGTGTTGGCCATGTTCGTCCTTATGTTCCTGCCGGCGCGCCCCCCGGATTATTTCCAGGCGCGGGCCGGATGATATGCTGGTTTAAACAAGAATCGCGCGAGGCCTTCGGCTCGCAGGAAAGCGGCGCGCTTAGCTTTGCCGGTGCGAATCGTCAAGGATTGCGGTGTTTACAGTGTAAACACGCTTAGCGCTGGCACCGCGGGCAGAACCAGGTGCTGCGCCCGCCCTGCACGATGCGGGTGATGGCGCCGCCATCCCCGCGCGCGCAAGGCAGCCCCTCGCGGTCGTATACCGCAAAGGAACTGGCGAAATAGCCGAGCTGGCCATCGGGATGGGCATAGTCGCGCAAGGACGATCCGCCCTGTTCGATGGCGAGGTCGAGCACCGCGCGGATCGCCGGCACCAGCCGGCCAAGCGCCGCCGCCGACACGGTGCCGGCGGGTTTGCGCGGATCGATGCGGGCACGGTGGAGCGCCTCGCACACATAGATATTGCCCAGGCCGGCCACGATCCGCTGGTCCAGCAGCAGCAGCTTTATTGCCTGTCGGCGCCCGGCCAGCGCCGCCTTCAGATAGGCCGGCGTCAGTTGCGGTCCCAGCGGCTCGGGCCCCATGGCGGCAAAGGCGGGGTAGCGGTCCAGCGCCGCGCTGTCCGCCAGGGCGACGAAGCCGAAGCGGCGCGGATCGCACAGGGCCAGCCGGTGGTCGGCGGTTTCCAGCAGCAGATGGTCGTGCGTCCCGATGCCATCGGGGTCGATCCGCCAGCGCCCGCTCATGCCCAGGTGGAAGATCATGGTGGTGGCCCGGTCGGTGTGGAGCAGGCCATATTTCGCCCGCCGGCCCAGGCCGGTGACGCGCGCGCCGGTCAGCGTCTGCACCAGTTCGGGCGGGAAGGGGTAGCGCATGTCCGGCCGGCGCGTCTCCACCCGCGTGAGCCGGGCACCGTCCAGCACCCGGGCCAGGCCGCGCATGGTGGTTTCTACTTCGGGCAGTTCGGGCATGCTTGTGCCCAGATAGGGTGAGCCTGGGCCGGTGTCACGCGGTGCCGCGACCCGACCGGATGCGCCCCGTCGCCAAGCCGGGGCAAAGCGGGTAGGGGCCCGCCCCATGCCTGCCGACAAGAGCCAGACCCGCGCCTTTGCCCTGCTTGGCTTCGTGATGCTGCTGTGGGCGGGCAATTCCATCGTCGCGCGCGCCGTGCGGCTGGAGGTTCCACCGTTCTCCCTCGCCTTCGGGCGCTGGCTGCTGGCGTTCAGCATCATCCTGCCTTTCGCCCTTGGCGCCCTGCGGCGCGACTGGAGCGCGCTGCGGCAGGGCTGGGTCATGGTGCTGGTGCTGGGCCTGCTGGGCATCGGCGCGTTCAACGCGCTGCTTTATACCGGGCTGCAGCATTCCACCGCCACCAATGCGCTGCTGCTGCAATCGCTGGTGCCGGCGATGGTGGCAGGCCTGGACCGCGCGCTGTTCGGCGTGCGTGCCGGGCCGATGCAGTTGCTGGGCATGGCCGCCTCCATCATCGGGGTCGCGATCATCGTGTTCGAGGGCGACCCGGCGGCGGCCGCGCGGCTGGACCTGACGGGCGCGGACCTGCTGTTGCTGGGATCGGCGCTGGTCTGGTCGGTGTACACCGTGCTCCTGCGGCTGAAGCCGCCGGTCGCGGCGACCAGTTTCGTTGCCGCCACCTTCTTCGTGGGCGTTGTCACCATGGCGCCGCTGGCGCTGTGGGAATGGACCCATGGCGCGCAGGTGCAATGGTCGGGGCGGGTGGCCGGCGCCTATCTGTATGTCGGCATCCTGCCCTCGCTGGTCGCCTACCTGATCTACAACCCGGCCAGCCAGGTCGTCGGCCCCGCGCGTGCCGGGCAGACGATCACGCTGATGCCGCTGTTCGGCGCCTTCCTGTCGGCGGCGCTGCTGGGGGAGGCGCTGCACGCCTACCACTTCACCGGCATGGCGTTCATCGTTGCGGGCATCGTGCTGGGGGCGATGAGCCTGCGCGGGGAGAAGGTGTCGGCGGAACTGAGCCAAAGCGCCGCTGGCGCAGGTGGCAAGGCGCCGCTAGAGGGTTGAACCCATGAGTGACAATGCGCTGAGCGAGCAGGCGGCGGGGGGGCAGGTCTCCTTCGGCTACCAGGAGGTGGCCCCCGAGGAGAAGACCCGGCGCGTCGGCGCGGTGTTTTCGAGCGTGGCTTCGAAATACGACATCATGAACGATGCGATGTCCGCCGGCATGCACCGCCTGTGGAAGGACCGCTTCGTGCGCCGGGTCAAGCCGCGCAGCGGAGAGGCGATCCTGGACATGGCCGGCGGGACCGGCGACATCGCCTTTCGCCTGGCGCAAGGCGGCGCGGCGGTGACTGTGGCCGACATCAACCAGGACATGCTGGATGTCGGAATAGAGCGGGCGATCGAGCGCGGGATCGACACGCTGGTCTGGTCGCGTCAGGATGCGGCCGCGCTGACCTATCCCGACAAGGTGTTCGACGCCTACACGATCGCCTTCGGCATCCGCAACGTGACGGACGTGCAGGCCGGGCTGGACGAGGCGTATCGCGTGCTGCGCTATGGCGGCCGGTTCTTCTGCCTGGAATTTTCCACCACCACCTGGCCCGGCTTCAAGGAGGTGTACGACCTCTATTCGCACCAGCTGGTGCCCCGCATCGGGCAGGCGATCGCGGGCGATGCCGAAAGCTATCGCTATCTGATCGAATCCATCCGCCGCTTCCCGCCGATGCCGGAATTCGAGGGCATGATCCGCAAGGCCGGCTTCGTGCGCACGAAGGTGGAGCCGATCCTGGGCGGGCTGGTCGCGATCCACTCGGGGTGGAAGGCCTGATCTTTCCGGCATGACCGCACCTGCCACGCATATCCTGCGCCTGCTCGGCTGGGGCCGCACGCTGGCCCGCCACGGCGCGCTGCGCGGGATCGAGCGCGATCCCAACACGCCCGCGCCCGTGCGCCGGCTGGTGCGCATCGCCCGCTTCGGCACGGCCCAACCGGCAGAGCCAGACTATGCCGCGGCCTTGCGCGCGGTCGGCCCGGCCGCGATCAAGCTGGGGCAGACGCTGGCGACCCGGCCCGACATCGTGGGGGAGGATGCGGCGCGCAATCTCCTCAGCCTGCAGGACAATCTGCCGCCCGTACCGTTCGAAGGCATCCGCCAGGCGATCGAGCGCAGCTTCGAGGCGCCGCTGGAACAATTGTTCGCCGAAGTGGACCCGGTGCCGGTGGGCGCGGCCTCCATCGCGCAGGTCCACAAGGGCGTGACGCTGGATGGACGCACCGTGGCGATCAAAGTGCTGCGCCCCGGCGTGCGCGAACGCCTCGCGCGCGACATCGACACCTACGAATGGGCGGCGGCGCATCTGGAGGCACTCGGCGGGGAGGCGAGCCGGCTGCGCCCGCGCCTGACCATCGCCAATTTCAAGCGCTGGACCAATCGCGAGCTGGACCTGCGGCGCGAGGCGGCGAGCGCCAGCGAACTGGCCGACACCATGCGCGGCTTCGACCGCTATTCCGTGCCTGCGGTCGAGTGGGACCGCACCAATGGCCGGGTGATGACCGTCGAGTGGATCGACGGCATCAAGATCGCCAATATCGAAGCCTTGCGCGCCGCCGGCCACGACATGCCCGCGCTTGCCCGGCGGCTGGTGCTGGCTTTCCTGACCCAGGCGATCAGCGCCGGTTTCTTCCATGCCGACATGCACCAGGGCAATCTGTTCGTGCGCGGCGACGGGGAGATCGTGGCGATCGATTTCGGCATCATGGGCCGGATCGACAAGCGCGCCCGGCAATGGCTGGCGGAGATCCTGTACGGCCTGACCACCGGCAATTACCGCCGCGTGGCGGAGATCCATTTCGAGGCGCAATATGTGCCCGGCCACCATTCGGTCGACGAATTCGCCACGGCCCTGCGCGCCGTGGGCGAGCCGATGCGCGGCAAGCCGGTGAGCGAGCTGAGCGTGGGCCAGATGCTGGACGGCCTGTTCGCCATCACCCGCGATTTCGACATGCAGACCCAGCCGCATCTGCTGCTGCTGCAGAAGACCATGGTGATGGTGGAGGGGATCGCCACGCAGCTCGACCCCGCGATCAACATGTGGGACGTAGCCGCGCCCTTCGTGCGCAGCTGGATCCGTGACGAGCTGGGGCCCGAGGCGGCGCTGGCCGACCGCATCCGCAGCGATACGGAGACGCTGCTGCGCGTGCCGGCGCTGATCCGCCGGCTGGAGGAGCAATATCCGCCGCGCGGCGGCGCGCCCGATCCGCCACCCTTGCCCAAGGTGGACCTGCTGTGGGAACGGCGCGGGCAGGGCAAGAAGCGCCCATGGCTGGGCTATGCGCTGGCGGCGCTGGGCGGAGGGGCATTGGTCTGGGCAGGGAGCATGGCCGGATGGATCGGCTGACCACATTTGCCGGCGCGCGCGTGCGCCCGCTGTCGCTGCTGGGACAATGGGAGGCGCTGGGCCGGCCGTTGCGCATGCTGGGCAAGGTGCCGGCGCTGATCGCGCTGCTGCTGGCGCTGGCGGCGCTGGGCTACAGCGCGGTGTCGACCCAGCATTTCGACCAGGTGAAGCAGGCCCGCGCCGCCGACCTTGCCAAGAAGCGCGCGGCTGGCCGCCAGGGCGATCTGGCGCTGTACCAGCGGATCAACGCACGGGTCGCGGGAGGCGAGAACTACTACACCGTCGCCACGGACGAACAGCGCCGCAACCATTATCCCACCCGCCCCTTCGTGACCGTGCGCACGCCGACCATGGCGCTGAGCGCGGCGGTGCTGGGGATGCGCGGCTGGCACTGGCTGGGGCTGATCCTGCTGGCCGGCACCGCCGGCGCCTGGCTGTCGAAATTGTGGGACCGCACGCTGGCGCTGGAGAAGGCGGCGGTGTTCGGCCTGGTGATCGCGGCCGGCTGGCACGCGACCTTGCCGCTGATCGGGCTGAAGCATGACATCGTCGCCGGGCTGCTGCTGTCGCTCGCCTTCGCGCTCCATCGCCCGGACCGCTGGTGGCCGAGCTGGATCGCGGTGGCGCTGGCGTTGGCGGTGCGCGAGCTTGCCTTTCCCTTTGTGCTGGTCTGGGCCATGGTCACGCTGGTCGATCGGCGCTGGGGCGAATTCAGGGCGGTGCTGGCGCTGATCGTGCTGTTCGTCGTCGGCTATACATTGCATGCCTGGGCGGTGCAGGCGGCGCAATTGCCGAACGATCCGATGAGCCCGGGGTGGACCGAGAGGCTGGGGCTGCCGCTGGTCTGGGGCAGCCTGGCGGATGTCACGCCGATGCGGCCGTGGCCTGCCTGGCTGACCGGCCCGCTGGCGCTGCTGCCGCTGCTCGGCTGGCTGGGGCTGGGCGGGCGCACCGGGCTGTTCGGCGTGCTGTATTATGGCGGCATGACTGTCGCCATCGCCATCTTCGCGCGGGCCAACACCTTCTATTGGGTGATGGTGATGCTGCCTGCCTATTTCGTGGGCCTGGCGTTGGCCCCCCGCGCCCTGGCAGATCTGGCGCTGGCGGTGCTTGGCCGTCCGGCGAGGCAGCGGTGGGGTCTGGTGGGCCAGAGATTGTCGGAGGTCTGATGCAGGGCCGGCGCATCCTGCTGATCGTGGGCGGCGGCATCGCGGCCTACAAGGCGTGCGAGCTGGTGCGGGTGCTGGGCCGGCAGGGCGCGTCCGTCACCTGCGTGCTGACCGATGGCGGCGCGCAATTCGTCACCGCCATGACGCTGGCGGCGCTCAGCGGCAATCCGGTGCACACCTCGCTGTGGGATGCCGGGCTGGAGGCGGGGATCGGCCATATCCAGCTCAGCCGTTCGGCCGACCTGGTGGTGGTCTGCCCCGCGACCGCCGACCTGCTGGCGAAGATGGCGGCCGGGCTGGCCGACGATCTCGCCACCACGCTGCTGCTCGCCACCGACACCCCGGTGCTGGCGGTGCCGGCGATGAACGTGCGCATGTGGCAGCACCCCGCCACGCAGCGCAATCTGGGCTGGCTGCGCGAACAGGGCGTCACCGTGATGGAGCCGGACAAAGGGCCGATGGCCTGCGGCGAGTTCGGCCCCGGCCGTTTGCCGGAGCCGGAGCGCATCGCGCAAGCGATCGGCACGCTGCTGGCCGATCCGCTGGCGCACCAGCCCGATTTCGCCATCGCCGACCATCGCCCGCTCTATGGCCGCCACATCCTCGTCACCGCCGGGCCGACGCATGAGCGGATCGACCCGGTGCGCTTCATCGCCAATCGCTCCAGCGGAAAGCAAGGCTTCGCCATCGCCGCCGCCGCCGCCGCGGCCGGCGCGCGGGTCACGTTGATCGCGGGGCCGGTCACGCTGCCGACCCCGCCGGGCGTGGAGCGGGACGATGTGGAGAGCGCGGCGCAGATGCAGGCGGCGGTGCTGGCGGCGCTGCCGGCCGATGCCGCCATCATGGTCGCCGCCGTGGCCGACTGGCGCCCGGCGAGCGCCAGCGAGGCCAAGCTGGGCAAGGGCGCGCTGACCGGCGGCGGCATCCCGCTGGCCGAGAACCCGGACATCCTGGCCGACCTCGCCCGCCACCCCCAGCGCCCCCGCCTGCTGGTGGGTTTCGCCGCCGAGACCGGCGATCCGCGCGACAGCGGCGCGGCCAAGCGGCTGCGCAAGGGCGCCGACTGGATCGTCGCCAACGACATATCGGGCGATGTGATGGGCGGCGCGGTAAACCAGGTGCACCTGATCAGCGCGGCCGGCACGGAGAGCTGGGACCGGCTGCCCAAGGAGGAGGTCGCCCGCCGGCTGATCGCCCGCGTTGCCGAGGCGCTGACTGAAACGAGCGAAGATCATGACTGAAGCCGTCCCTGTGCAGATCATGCGCCTGCCGCATGGCAAGGGTCTGGCGCTGCCCGCCTATGCCACCGCCGGCGCCGCCGGCATGGACGTGCTGGCGGCGGAGGATGTGGTGCTGGCCCCGCTGGCGCGCCACGCTGTGGCGACCGGCTTCGCGCTGGCCATTCCGCCCGGCTACGAGGTGCAGGTCCGCCCCCGATCCGGCCTCGCGCTGAAGCATGGCATCAGCGTGCCCAATGCCCCCGGCACGATCGACAGCGATTATCGCGGGGAGCTGAAGGTGATCCTGGTCAATCTCGGCCCCGAGCCCTTCGTCGTAGCCCGCGGCGACCGCATCGCGCAGCTGGTGCTGGCGCCCGTGGTGAAGGCGGCGTGGGCCGAGGTCGGCGAGCTCGACGAAACCGCCCGCGGTGTGGGCGGCTTCGGCTCCACCGGGGGGCATCGGAGCCTCTGAGCGCGGCCATGCAGGAGGGCGAGTTCGACGCGATCGTGCTGGGTGCCGGTGCCGCGGGCCTGATGTATGCGGGCGTGGCGGGTCAACGGGGCCGGCGCGTGCTGGTGCTGGACCATGCCGATCAGCCCGGGAAGAAGATCCTGATCTCCGGCGGCGGGCGCTGCAACTTCACCAATCTGGGCACCGCGCCCGACCGGTTCCTGTCGGCCAACCCCCATTTCGCCCGTTCCGCCCTGGCGCGCTACACGCCGGCCGATTTCCTCGCTTTGGTCGAGCAGCATGGCATCGCCTGGCACGAAAAGACGTTGGGGCAGCTGTTCTGCGATGGCTCTGCCAAACAGATCGTTGCGCTGCTGCTGGCCGAATGCGACCGGGCCGCGCAGGCCGGGGGCCGGGTGGAGGTGCGCTGCGGCCAGCCGGTGACAGGCGTCGAGCACGCCGATGGCCGCTTCGTGGTGGAGTGCGGCGGCAGGCCGGTCCGCGCGCCGGCGCTGGTGGTGGCGACCGGCGGCCCGTCCATCCCAAAGATGGGCGCGACCGGCTTCGCCTACGATCTGGCCCGCCGCTTCGGATTGAAGGTGGTGGAGCCGCGCCCGGCGCTGGTCCCGTTGACCTTAGATGGGTCGGAACTGCTGTTCCGGTCTCTGTCCGGCATTGCGGCCGAAGTGGTCGCGGGCGCGGGCAAGGCTCGGTTTCGGGAGGCGGCCCTGTTCACTCACCGTGGGCTGTCGGGGCCGGCGATCCTGCAGATCTCCTCTTTCTGGCGGCACGGGGAGAGTGTGGCGATCGACTTCCTGCCCGATCGCGATTCCGGCTGGCTGCGGCAGGCCAAGCGCGACAATCCGCGCCTGACGGTGCAGCGGGTGCTGGGCCGGGCGGTGCCGGAACGGTTGGCGGAAGCGCTGGCCGAACGTCTGGCGCTGACGGGCGAACTCGCCAATCTGGCCGATGCGCGGCTGGCGGCGGCGGAGGCAAGGCTGGCAGCCTGGGCGTTCCACCCCAACGGCACCGAAGGCTATGCCAAGGCGGAGGTGACCGCGGGCGGCGTCGCGACCCACGGGCTGTCGCAGCAGACGCTGGAGGCGCGCAACGTGCCCGGCCTGCACTTCATCGGGGAGGCGGTGGATGTCACCGGCTGGCTGGGTGGCTACAACTTCCAGTGGGCCTGGGCCAGCGGCTGGGCAGCGGCGCAGGCGTTGTGAACGTAACGCCTCGCTAGATGTACAAAGGGCGGCGACCCGGTGTGGATCGCCGCCCCCTGGCTTGTCACTTTGCTGTCCGGGATTACCGGTCGGTGCGGCGCACCGGCTGCTCTTCCGGCGCGATGGAGATGCGCACCGTCTCGCCCGAATTGCCGGGGAAGTCGGTGAACATGGCTTCCACCAGATTGGGCACCAGATATTGCAGCCGGTTGCTGGTCGACACTGCCTGCGCATTGCCTTCGAACAGGCGCTGGCCATCGACCGCGCGGTCGATCTTCACCTCGATGCCGCTGGTGTAGACGGTGTAGCTGTTGACGTTCCGGCCACCACCCCAGGCACCGCCGCCGAAATAGCCGGGGTTCCAGCCATAGCCCCACGGGCCGCCGAAGCCGCGCCCGCCGTAGAAGCTGCCGCGATAGCCGTACCAGGGGGAGAAGAACGGATCGGGGGTGCTGACGACCCGCTCACGCCCATTGTCCACGCCATAGTCGAAGCGGACCAGCAGGCTGGCGTTCTCGGGCGTGGCGGCACGGGCATAGCCGAGCTGCTGCATCTGCTCGGCCAGCTGATTGGCATACATGCTAAATTCCAGCCCGCCGGCGAGCGAGGGATCCTCCGCCACGACGGCGAAGCTCTGCCCCTGCGGCGCGGGCAGCTGGGTCTGGAAACGGGAAACGTCGGCCCGGAACGGGCTGGCGCAGGCGGCAAGCGTGCCGAGTGCCAGTGGCACGGCGGCCAGCTTGGCACCCTTGGCAAGGCGGGACAGGAAGGACATGGCGGACTTTCTCCAGCGATTGTGCATGGTCCGGCGCCGGGTGTCTGGACTGCACAAGCGAACCTGATGAACTAGACGTAGCCGATATAGGGACACCCGGGCGGTTACGATAGGGTGAGCCATACAGGCGACGCAGTGAACGGTTCTTGAACACGCAAGCGCTGCAAGTGGTTGCAAACTAATGATTTGTTACATGCCGGCGGGCTGCCGGCCGGGTCGGTCAGCGCACCATGCCGAGCGCGGCGTAGGCCGCCTCCAGAGTGGGCGCAGCCAGCGTCCGCGCCCGTGCCGCGCCATCGGCCAGCACGGTGTCGAGCGCGGTGCGGTCCTGCAGCAGGGCGGTGAAACGCCCGGTGATCGGAGCCAGCGTGTCGACCAGCAACTCGCCCAATGCGGCCTTGAAGCTGCCGAAGCCCTGCCCGGCATGGTCGGCCAGCACCCGGTCCACGCTGGTGTCCGCCAGCGCGGCGAAGATGGTGACCAGGTTCAGCGCCTCGGGCCGGCCTGCCAGACCCGCGGTCTCGGACGGCAGCGGCTCGGCATCGGTCCTGGCCTTCCTGACCTTCTTCATCACCTCGTCCGCCGGATCGGTCAGGTTGATGCGGCTCATGTCCGATGGGTCGGACTTGCTCATCTTGGCGCTGCCGTCGCGTAAGGACATGATCCGCGCGGCGGCGGGCGGGATGATCGGTTCGGGCAGGGTGAAGACCGGCGCGTCCTCGGTCCCGAAATCATTGTTGAACTTCTGGGCGATGTCGCGCGCCAGTTCCAGGTGCTGCTTCTGGTCCTCCCCCACGGGCACATGGGTCGCCTGGTACAGCAGCACGTCGGCCGCCTGCAGCACGGGATAGGTGAACAGGGCGACGCTGGCCCCTTCGCGGTTCTTGCCCGACTTGTCCTTGAACTGCGTCATGCGGTTCAGCCAGCCCATGCGGGCGGTGCCGTTCAGCAGCCATTGCAGCTCCGCATGGTGGGGCACCTGCGCCTGGTTGAACAGGATCGAGCGCGCCGGATCGATCCCGCAGGCGACCAGTGCCGCGGTCAGTTCCAGCGTGCCCGCGCGCAGCGCCGCCGGGTCGTGCGGCATGGAGATCGCATGCATGTCCGCCAGGAAGAACAGGCACTCGCTCTCGGCCGGCAGATCATCCTGCATGCGCACCCAGTTGCGGATGGCGCCGAGGTAATTGCCCAGATGGAGCTGGCCGGTGGGCTGGATGCCGGAAACGATACGCATGGGCGCAGCCCCTAGCACAGGCGCGTCACTCGGCAAGATCGACCGGCTTGGGCGCGGGGCGGCGGCGTAGCTGCGCGATCAGGTCGCGGTCGATCGCCCCGATCGCCCAGGCCAGCCCGAAGAACACCAGGCCGCCGGCCCCCACCAGCACGGCCAGCGACCAAACCCGTTCCACAACGTGGCCACCAAAGAAGGGCGTGAGCAGCGGCATCAGCCACAGCAGCAGGCCGCTCATCACCGCAGTCGCCACGATCTGCCGCGCGATGCGGCTGGCGAGCTTGCCCGTGAAGTGGAACCACCCCCGCAACTGAAGCACTGTGTACAGTGTAAGCGCGTTCAGCGTGGAGGTGAACGCGGTCGCCCCCGCCAGCCCCACGATGCCGTAGCGCGGCACGACCCAGAAGTTCAGGGCGATGTTGATGATCAGCGAAGCGGCCGCGATCCACACGGGCGTGCGCGTATCCTCCCGGCTGAAGAAGGCGGGCTGAAACACCTTCACCAGCACATAGGCCGGCAGACCGCACACCAGCGCGATCACGATGTTCGCCATGGTCGCGCCGTTCTCCGCCGTCATGCGGCCGCCCACGAAGAAGGCGGTGACGAAGGCCGGCGCGCAGATGGCCAGCGCCGCGGCAGCGGGCAGGGTCAGCAGCGTCGCCACCTCCACCGCATTGCCCTGCAGTCGCTGCGCTTCGCCGCGGTCGCCGCTCTGGATATGGCGCGCCAGCATCGGCAGGATCGCGGTGCCCAGCGCGATGCCGAAGATGCCCAGCGGCATCTGGTTCAGCCTGTCGGCCAGCTTCAGCAGGGTCAGCGACCCCTGCGGCAGGCTGGTGGCGAAGAAGGTGTCGACCAATTGGCTCACCTGGTAGATGCCGGCGCCGAAGGTGGCGGGCAGGATCAGCATGCCCAGCCGCCGGACCTCCGGCGTGAAGCGGGGCCGTGTCAGCTTCAGCTGGACGCCGGCCCGGCGGGTGGCCCACCACATATAGGCGAGCTGCGCGATGCCGGCGGCGAACAGCGCGAAAGCCTGGGCGTAGGAGACGGAGACATCGCTGCCCGTCACCGCTTCGCGCCAGTAATAGCCGGCGACGATCCCTGCGATCAGCACGATGTTCAGCAGCACCGGCACAAAGGCGCCGGGCGCAAAACGGCTGCGCGCATTCAGCAGGCCCGACAGCATCGCCACCAGGCTGACCAGCATCAGATAGGGGAAGGTGATCCGCGAGAGGGTGACCGCCAGCTCGAACTTGCCCGGCACCTCCTGATATTCGCGCGCCAGCAGCCAGACGATGCCCGGCATCGCCAGCATGGCCAGGGCGGAAAAGCCCAGCAACACCCACACGAACACCGCCAGCACGTCGCCGGCGAAGCGGTCGGCCGCCTCCTCGCCCCCATCCGCAGCGTGGAGCCGGCGGCTATACATCGGCACGAAGGCGACGGAGAACGCGCCTTCCGCGAACAACCGGCGGAAGGTGTTGGGCAGGGTGAAGGCCAGCTGCCAGGCATCGGCGGCAAGGCCGGCCCCCAGCACGCGGGCCAGCAGCAGGTCGCGCACGAAGCCGAACACGCGGCTGACTGCCGTCAGCCCGCCGATCGTGCCCACATTTCTGACCAGGCTCACCAGCCGGAATCCGGCGTCAGGCGATCAGGCCTCGCCGGCCGGCTCGCCGGCAAGCTGCTCTGCCTGGCGCTGCTGCTGCTGCAGCTGCTGGACATAGAGGCCGTTGAAGTCGATCGGGTCGAGCAGCAGCGGGGGAAAGCCTGCATCGCGCACCGCATCGGCGATGACCCGCCGGGCGAAGGGGAACAGGATCCGGGGACCCTCCGCATAGGTGAAGGCATGGCGCTGGTCCTCGCCCATGTTGCGCATCCCGACCAGGCCGCAATAGCTCAGCTCGACGATATAGGCGGTGCCCTGGCCCGCCTTTGCGGTGACCGCGATCTTCAGCTCGATTTCGGTGAATTCCTCGCTGATCCGGCGCGCCGCGATGTTGAACTGCACGTCCAGCTGCGGCGGCTCGCTCCACTGCAGGCTCTCGGGCGCGCGTGGATTCTCGACCGACAGATCCTTCACATATTGTGCCACCAGCCCGGCGACCGGCTGGGTGTCAGCGCCGTTGGCGGCGCCATTGCCGGTCAGGGAATCGAGGGAGGTCAGGACGTCGCCTTCTTCGGCCATGATGCGTGTCGACTTTCGAAAGGTTGCGGCGGCAATTGCGCCGTGTTGGATGCGAATTGCGGGCGCGTAGCATCGCGGGCATGGGCCTGCAATCGTTGCACCGCGTGCCCGCTGTGGCGGTTTGCGGACCGATCGCCAGCTTCACGCGTTGCGGATTTGTAATCGGTCCTTATTTCAGGCAGGAAACACCCTTCATCCCCGGTTTCATATCTGCCGGGCAAGACGGCCGGCGCGGGCAAGGTGCCGGCGAGCAGCGGGACAACAACGTGATCGAGATCGTCATCCTCGCCATGATCGCCGCCTTCCTGGGGCTGCGTCTCTATTCGGTGCTCGGCCGCCGGGCGGAGCACGAGGAGGAGCCGGTGCCGACCCGCTTCGAACGCCCTGACGGCGCAGCAGCGCCGCGCCCGCTGGCGCCGCAAGCGGCGGAGCTGCCGCGCGGCTCCCGCGATCTTTCCGGCCTGGCCCCGCATGTGGAGCAGGGGCTGCGGCAGATCAGCGCTGCGGATCGCCGCTTCGACCTGGCCCAGTTCACCGCCGGCGCCCGCGCGGCCTATGGCATGGTGCTGGAAGCGTTCTGGCGTGGCGACAAGGAAGAGCTGCGCAGTTTGTGCGACGATGACGTCTATGCCAGCTTCGCCGGCGCGATCGATGCGCGCGTGGCCAATGGCGAGGTGCTGGACAACCGGCTGGTCCGCATCGAGGACGTGGAGGTGCAGGGCGCCAGTCTGGACGGGCGGACGGCCCGCATCGCCGTTCTGTTCGTTGCCGACATCGCGGCGGTGACCCGCGACAAGGATGGTCATGTGATCGCCGGCTCGCTGGTCGATGCGATCGAGGCGCGCGACGTTTGGACCTTCAGCCGCGACGTGTCCTCTGCCGACCCTGACTGGCTGCTCGACGAGACCGACGAGGGCTGAGGCCCATCTTCGTCGCTTTCGTCATCCATAATCGATGAGCCGGCCTCCGCGCGGCCTTTCGCGCGAGGAGCAGGCGCTGTGGAGCCAGCTGGCCCGCAGCGTCACGCCGCTACCCGGCCGGCTCCCGCCGCCCGCGCCCGTGGTGGCCGCAGCTGCCGAGCCGCCGGCTGCCCCGGCGAAGGCGCCCAAGGTCCGTGGACGGGTTCCGCCGCCCAGATTGCCGCCGGAAGCGCCCGCCAACGGCGCTGCCACAGGCCGCGTGCCGCCACTGGCGCAGGCCGCAGGTCTCGACGCCACATGGGAGCGGCGGCTGGCGAAAGCCGGCGTCCAGCCTGACTTCACCATCGACCTGCACGGTCACACCCTGGATCAGGCGTGGGACCGGCTGCATATGGGCCTGGGTCAGGCGCGGGCCATGCAGGCCCGGCTGGTGCTGCTGATCACCGGGCGTCCGCGTCCGGTGGAGGCTGCCGACCGGGGCAGCCAGCGCGGGGCCATCCGGGCCAAGGTGCTCGACTGGCTGGCCGCAGGGCCGCACTCCGGCGACGTGGTCGCCATCCGCAAGGCCCATCGCCGCCATGGCGGGGAGGGCGCGCTCTATCTGGTGCTGCGTCGGCGGTAGCGCCAGGCGATCACGGAACCAGCACGGCACGGGTCAGGCCGCAGCAATATTGGTCGCGGGAAGCAGTCGCCCTCAAGAAAAAGTCGCCAGACAAGGGCGCTGAGGATGCCACGCAGAACCGGGGGAATTTGCCCGCGCACGGGTTCGCGTTACACCGGCAGATTGACGGGAGCGGGGCGGCCGTCGGCCGCCCCGAGGTGAAGGCGCGTGCCGGTCGCGCCGTTGCGGTCAGACCCGGCGGTCGCCCACCGGGCGGCTTTCCACGTCGAAGCGATCCGCGTCCATCACCTTGGTCCAGGCCCTGATGAAGTCGCGCACGAACTTCTCCTCGTGCCCCCGCTCGGCATAGACTTCGGCCGTGGCGCGCAGCTGCGAGTTGGAACCGAAGATCAGGTCCGTGCGGGTGGCACGCCACTTCTCGGTCCGGCCGCCGCGATCATAGCCGATGAACTCCTCGTCCGAGCTCTCGTCCACCAATTGCCAGACGGTGTCCATGTCGAGCAGGTTGACGAAGAAGTCGTTGGTCAGCTGGCCCTTGCGGTTGGTGAACACGCCTTCCGGCTTGTCACCATGGTTTGCGCCGAGGACGCGCAGGCCCCCCAGCAGCACCGTCATTTCCGGGGCAGAGAGGCCGAGCAGCGAGGCGCGGTCGAGCAGCAGCTCCTCCGTCTTCACCGACTGCCGCGTCTTCAGGTAGTTGCGGAAGCCATCGGCCAGCGGTTCCATCGCATCGAAGCTTGTCGCATCCGTCCATTCGGGGGTCGCGTCGCCCCGGCCGCCCTTGAACGGCACCTCCACGGCGAAGCCCGCGTCACGCGCACCCTTCTCCACCGCGGCGCTGCCGGCCAGGACGATGGCGTCGGCCATGGACAGCGATCCGCGCAGCTCGTCGATCTTCGACAGGATCTGCCCCAGCTCCTGCGGATCGTTGACCGCCCAATTGCGCTGCGGCTCCAGCCGGATGCGCGCCCCGTTGGCGCCGCCGCGATGGTCGGAACGGCGGTAGGTCGAGGCCGAGGCCCAGGCCGTCCGAACCAGCTGCCCGATGGTGAGGCCCGAGCCCAGGATTGCCTGCTTGAAGGCGGCGACGTTGGCGTCGGACGGCATCGTGCCATCCGGCACCGGATCCTGCCAGATCAGGTCTTCCGCCGGCACTTCCGGCCCGAGGTAACGGACCTTGGGGCCCATGTCGCGGTGGGTCAGCTTGAACCAGGCGCGGGCGAAGGCGTCCTTGAACGCCTCGTGGTCGTTGCGGAACTTCTCCGAAATGACGCGGAATTCCGGATCGACCTTCAACGCCATGTCGGCGGTGGTCATCATGGTCGGCACCTTCTTGCCCGGATTGTGGGCGTCGGGGGCCATGTCCTCCTCGCGCTGGTTGATCGGCTGCCATTGCCTGGCCCCGGCCGGGCTGCGGACCAGCTCGTAATCGTAGTCGAGCAGCAGGCGGAAATAGTTCTCCGTCCACTCGGTGGGCGTGTTGGTCCACGCGCCCTCCAGTCCGCTGGTGATCGCGTGTGCGCCGATGCCGGTCTCGAAGCTGCTGGTCCAGCCGAGCCCCTGGAGGTGGATTTCCGCCTCGCTCGGCGACCTGTCGACCAGACTGGGATCGCCCGCGCCATGGCACTTGCCGAAGGTGTGGCCGCCGGCGGTGAGGGCGACGGTCTCCTCGTGGCTCATCGCCATGCGCTCGAACGTAACCTTGATGTCGCGCGCGGAGCCGAGCGGGTCCGGTTCGCCGCCGGGCCCTTCCGGGTTCACGTAGATCAGCCCCATCTGGATCGCGGCGAGCGGCGTTTCGAGGTCGAGATCCTCTTCGGGGATGATGCGGGTCTTGTTGTCCGCATGGCCCACCATGGTGTCTTCCGAACCCCAGTAGATGTCCCGCTCCGCCTCGTAGACGTCCTTGCGGCCGCCGCCGAAGCCAAAGACCGGGCCGCCCATCGACTCGATGGCGACATTGCCGGTCAGGATGAACAGGTCGGCCCAGCTGATGTGCTTGCCGTACTTCTGCTTGATCGGCCACAGCAGGCGCCGCGCCTTGTCGAGGTTGCCGTTGTCCGGCCAGGAATTCAGCGGCTCGAAGCGCTGCTGGCCGCTATTGGCGCCGCCGCGGCCGTCGGCGGTGCGGTAGGTGCCCGCCGCGTGCCACGCCATGCGGATGAAGAACGGGCCGTAATGCCCGTAATCCGCCGGCCACCACGGCTTGGAATCGGTCATCAACGCCAGCAGGTCGGCCTTCAGCGCGGCGTAGTCGAGCTGCTTGAACGCTTCGTTATAGTTGAACTCGCTGCCCATCGGATCGGGCGAGATGCCGCCATAATGCAGGATCTCCAGCGGCAGCGCATCGGGCCACCAGTCGCGATTGGTCCGCCCGAGCAGCGCGCGCGGCTTCACATTGTCGTCGAACGGGCAGCCGCCGGACAGGCTTCCAGTCTTGATATCCATGATCCACTCCTCTCTGATATGATGCCGCAGGCTACTCCCGATCAGGGTGGCAGACCAATGCGACGTCCCGATGAGTATGAGAGAGACACTCGCTCAATCGACGGTCAGTCCTGCAAACGAAACGGCGCGCCGCAGCCACAGCCACGACGCGCCATCATTGGTCCGGACGGGTCTGGCGGAATCAGGCCGCCTGAGCGATCTCCTCCACCGCCTCGTTGCGGATCAGGTAGTCGAAGGCGGACAGCGCAGCCTTCGATCCTTCCCCCATGGCGATGATGATCTGCTTGAACGGCACGGTGGTGCAGTCACCCGCGGCAAACACGCCGGGCAGATTGGTCGCCGCATGGCCATCGATCACGATCTCGCCGAAGCGCGACAGTTCCAGGCCGCTATCCTTCAGCCATTCGGTGTTGGGAACAAGGCCGATCTGCACGAACACGCCTTCGAGCTCCACCGTCTGCTCGTGGCCGGTGGCGCGGTCCTTCCACACCAAGCCATTCACGCGGGAGCCGTCGCCGGTCACCTCGGTGGTCTGCGCGTTGGTGAGGATGGTGACGTTGTTCATGGAGCGCAACTTGTCCTGCAGCACCTGATCCGCGCGCAGCTTGGTGTCGAATTCCACCAGCGTCACATGACCGACGATGTTGGCAAGGTCGATCGCCGCCTCCACGCCCGAATTGCCGCCGCCGATCACCGCCACGCGCTTGCCCTTGAACAGCGGGCCGTCGCAGTGCGGGCAGTACGCCACGCCCTTGTTGCGATATTCCTGCTCCCCCGGCACGCCGAGGTTGCGCCAGCGGGCCCCGGTGGACAGCACGATTGAGCGGGCCTTGAGCGAAGCGCCGCTCTCGAACACCACCTCGTGCATGCCGCCCGGCTGGCGCGCCGGGATCAGCTGCCTGGCGGTCTGCAGGTTCATCACGTCGACCGGATATTCGGCGACATGCGCCTCCAGCTGCGCGGCGAGCTTGGGGCCTTCGGTATAGGGGAGGGAGATGAAGTTCTCGATCCCCATCGTGTCCAGCACCTGCCCGCCGAAGCGTTCGGCCGCAACCCCGGTGGAGAAGCCCTTGCGCGCGGTATAGACCGCCGCGGCTGCCCCGGCGGGTCCGCCGCCGACCACCAGCACCTCGAACGGCTTCTTGTCGGCAAGCTTTGCCGCGGCCCGCGCACCGGCATTGCCGTCCAGCTTGGCCAGGATCTCTTCCACGCCCATCTTCCCGCTGGCGAACATCTCGCCATTGAGGAAGGTGGCGGGCACGGCCAACACATTGCGCGCGTCCACTTCCTGCTGGAACGAGCCGCCTTCGATCAGCGTCGCGGTGATGCGCGGATTGTACAACGCCATCAGCGTCAGGGCCTGCACCACGTCGGGGCAGTTGTGGCAGCTGAGGCTGAAATACATCTCGAACTCGTAATCGCCCTCCAGCGCCTCGATCTGCGCCAGCACCTCGTCCGACACCTTGGGCGGATGGCCGCCGGCCCACAGCAGGGCCAGCACCAGGCTGGTGAATTCATGACCCATCGGCAGGCCGGCGAAACGCACCCACTTGCCCGCATCGCTGGCGCGGCGGATGATGAAGCTGGGCCTGCGCTGGTCGTGGCCGTCGAAGCTGGCGGTCACCTTGTCGGACAGGGCAGCGATTTCTGTCAGCAGGTCGCGCGTGTCCGCGCTGCGCTTGTCGTCGCCAAGCGATGCGACAAGCTCGATCGGCTCGCGCAGATTGGCGAGGTACTGGCGAAGCTGCTGCGTCATGTTGGCGTCGAGCATCGAAATCTCCGTATTGCAGACGAAAACGGCCCGGGATGTCCTGCATCGAAATGCCTGGACACCCCGGGCCGCGCGACCCGAACTTGCGGGCTCGGGGTTATTCGGTTGGGGGCAGGCTCAGAGCTTGCCCACCAGGTCGAGCGAGGGAGCCAGCGTGTCGCTGCCTTCTTCCCATGCCGCCGGGCAGACCTGGCCGGGGTTGTTGCGCACATACTGAGCGGCGCGGATCTTGCGGACCAGTTCGTTGGCGTTGCGGCCGACGCCTTCGGACGTGATTTCCATGATCTGGATCACGCCGTCGGGATCGATCACGAAGGTGGCGCGATCGGCCAGGCCGCTCTCCTCGCGCAGCACGCCGAAGTTCTTGGACAGCGTGTGCAGCTGGTCACCCAGGAAGGCGTACTTGATCTTGCCGATCTTGTCGGACGTGTCGTGCCAGGCCTTGTGGCTGAAATGCGTGTCGGTCGACACGCCGAACACTTCCACGCCCATCTGCTGCAGCTGCGGGTAGAACTCGTTCAGATCCTCCAGCTCGGTCGGGCACACGAAGGTGAAGTCGGCCGGGTAGAAGAAGAAGATCGCCCACTTGTTGGCGATGTCGGCTTCCGTGACATCGAAGAAGTCCTTGCCTTCCTGATAGGCCGTGGCCTTGAACGGCTTGATGGTGCTGCCGATGATACCCATGCGTGTTCGCTCCGTTTCTGCGGTGTCGTTGTGGCGTGAGCAGGAGATAGTGCACGGGGGGGTGGAGCGCCAATGCAAGCTTCCGATTGCATTGATCGACTGAGCCAATCGAGCGGATTTGATCCGTTGGGTCGATCAAGCAGAGCCGCGGGGCTTTAGTCGGCCAGCAGCTGGCGAGTGCTCGGCCAGCGCCACGCGCGGTAAAAAGGAGTGAGAGGCGCGAGCCGGCCAGCGAGATGTCGGCATCTCGGCCGCGAAGACCGCGCCGGCGCACCGTCCGCAGCGCAGGCGTCTCTGCCGCAACCGGCGCTGCAGCGGCAAAGAAAGTTCCGCAGCTAGTCGCGCAGCTTCCACGCGTCGGTGGAGAAGGCGAACTCCGTCACCGAGCGGAAGGTCTCGCCCGGGCGCAACACGGTGGAGGGAAATTCCGGCCGGTTGGGGCTGTCGGGGAAGTGCTGCGTTTCGAAGGCGATCCCGTCCCCCTGCCGCATGGGCCCGGCCATCCGCATCCACGGCGGAGCCGAGCATGTTGTTGGCGGTGTAAATCTGCATGCCAGGCTCGCTGGTGCGCACCTCCATCCGCCGCCCGCTGGCAGGATCATAGAGCCGGGCCGCCAGGCGCGGTTCGGCGGCCGAGGTTCCGTCGAGCACGAAATTGTGGTCGATCCCGCGGGCAAGCAGCATCTGTGGGTGGTTGGCATAGACCCGGTCTCCGATCCGCGCAGGCTCGCGAAAATCGAAGGGAGTGCCTGCGACAGCGGCGATCTCGCCCGTCGGCACCTGGCGCTCGTCGGTCGGCGTCCACCTGGTGGCAAAGACCTGCAGCAGCTGGTCGTAGACCGGCCCGCTCGCATGGGTGCCGAGGGTGAAATAGGCGTGATTGGTGAAGTTCACGACCGTCGGCCGGGTCGTCACCGCCTCGTAATCCAGCCGCAGCGTGTTCTCGGCGCCCAGGCTGTAGGTAACGGTCAGAGTCACCTCGCCAGGAAAGCCGTTTTCGCCATCCGGGCTGACATAGGTGAAGCGGGCGAGCGCGCGATCGCCCTGTTCCTCGATCTCGGTGCGAAACAACCGCCCGGCGAAGCTGGGTCGACCGGCATGCAGCGTCACCCCGGTCTGCGGATTGGCGCCAGGCAGGTCATGGCGCACGCCGTCGAGCGTGAAGCCGCCACCCCCGATGCGATTGGCAAAGCGGCCGATGATGCTGTTGCCGGCCGATGACAGCACCACGTTGCCCATCGTGCCGGCCCTGTCGGGGACCAGGATTTCCGTGATGGTTCCGCCGCGGCTAGAAATGCGCACGACCATCCCGTTGTCATTGGTCAGCGTGACAAGCTCCGCCTGTTCGCCGTTCTCGGCCGGGCCGAACGGGCGCCGCTCCGCACCGGGAGCGGCATGAGCCACCCCCGGCGAAAGCAGCGCCATCGCGGCGGCGGCGAGGATGATCCCCGCCGCACGCCGGCCGGCCATGCGCGTCCGCTCAGAAAGCGGCACGCACCGTCACCTCGAACTGGCGGCCGAACGGGCTCGCCTGTGCGGGCAGGTAGCCGTTCGCATTGTCGACGAAGGGCGGATCCTCGTCGAGCAGATTGGCGATGCGGCCCTGGATCGACAAGCCTTCGCGCAGGCTGTCGAGCGCGACCCGTGCGGCAAGGTCCACCGTGGTGAAGCTGCCGACACGCTGGATCCCGTCTTCGAAGGTCACGCGATTGCCCGTTTGGAAGTCGAACGAGCTGATATGGCTCACCGCCACGTTCAAGGTGAACGGGTCGTAATTCCAGTTCAGCATCATGCGGCCCTTCCAGTCTGGCGACAGCTCCGTGCCGATCCGGCTGCTCCAAGGCGTGCCGGGCAGCACCTGCTGCTTGTCCACCAGCGGGACGTTGGCGTTGGCGCTGAGGCTGAAAGTACCGATCCCGGTGGGCAGGTCGTAGGACGTCTCGATATCGAGGCCCTCGAACTTACGCTGGCCGAGATTGATCGCGTAGGAGCGGAAGATCACGTCCCAGTAGATGTAGGAGGCGACGTCCATTTCCGGCGGGGAGATCAGAAATTCCGCCGCCAGTTCGGCATCGAGCGCCGGATTGGGTACGCCCGGCGTCGGATTGACGAAGACGTAGGGCGCGAATGCCGGGTTGGTGAACACGTCCTGCTGCGTCGCCTTGTAGATCGTGTTCTTGTAGGTGACGTTGTAGTAGGTGACCGCCAGCCGCAGTCGGTCGATCTGCGGCGGTTCGATGTCGACGCCGATCGACCAGGTGTTCGCCGTTTCCGGCTCCAGGTCAGGGTTGCCGCCGCCCGAATTGTAGAGGTTGTAGACCGGCAGCTGCGTTCCCGCGATGTTGCCGATGATGATGTTCTGCCCGTCCGGCGAGGTGTAGTTCCAACCGGTGGTCGTGTTCTGCGACCCGACGAAGCCGAAGCGATTGCCCAGCAGGCCCAAGTTCGGCGCCACGAAGGAGGTGCCGTAGCTGCCGTGCACCGAGTAGCCGAGGAACGGTTCCACCACGAGGCCGACCTTCGGATTGAATTTGGCGCCGTACTGGGTGTAATAATCGAGGCGTCCCGCCAGCGAGAGCGTCAGCCGTTCGAGGAACGGCATCGCGTTCTGGCCGCTCACGAAGGGCACGTTCAGCTCGCCGAATCCTGCCATCACGGTGCGGGTGATGTTGTCGTCACGCACCAGGAACAGATCGTCTGGCCGGGCCGGCGTGCCGCTGGTCTGCAGCTGGATCGCCTGCTCCTCGCGGAAATCCACACCGATCGCGGCCAGAACATCGCCGCCGCCGATCGCGAATAGCGGGCCGTCACCCTTCACCTGCAGCTCGCGCAGCCGCTGGCTGGTGATGTTGTCGCGCCGGTAATCGTTCTCGATCAGGGCCAGCGTAGCCGGGTCGTTGTCAGCCGCCTGGCCGAACGGGTTAAGCGCGGCGGACGTGGTGAGATTGGCCGCCGCCTCGTAGCCCAGAGGGTCGAGTTCGGGATCGCTGTTGAAGTCGTTGGTCTTCGACACATGCAGCATCGGCGTGATGCGCCAGTCGCCGCCGACATCGATGTCCGCGCCGACGGTGACGCCCCACACCTTCGACGATTGCTCCTGGGCAGGGTCGCGCGGGTCGAACAGGCCCAGCGCACTGCGACGAACCAGGTAGTAGCCACCCGCCACAGTGGACGGATCCATCCCGGCGGGCAGGCCTTCGGCAAAATACGGGTTGGTGCTGGGGATGCGCAGGGTCAGGTTGGACTGGGTGCCGAAGGTCCGGGTCTGGTAGTTCGAGTAATTGCCCTCGAACCACAGATCGACATTGGCGCCGAGTTGCTGATGAGCGGTAACAAGCACCGCATGGCGATGTGCATCGGGAATGATGGTGGATGGACTGAGAACGCCGCACCGGTTCTGACCGGCAGTGACCGTACCATCGGCGTTGTAGGCGTAGTTCGTGCCGCGCACGTCCCCGCCTTGAGTCACGACATTGATGTTGGGCAGCAGGCAGTTGGTGCCGCGCAGATCACGTCCGCCGCGCGACCTTTGGTCGCCGCCGAGCGCCAGGAAGTCGATGTCGGTGTTGAGCGGCGACTTGTTCTCCGAATATTCGTAGGCGGCGGTGATGTTGCCGCCGTCCCACGACTGGCCGGCGATGATCGCCGCATTGTACTTGCGGTAACGCGAATCGTTGAAGCCGAAGGTTCCGGCGACCTCGACCCCCTCCACGTCCTTACGGTAGATGAAGTTCACGACGCCGGCGACGGCATCAGAGCCGTAAATGGCAGAGCCGCCATCGGCGACCACCTCGACCCGTTGCACGGCGATCACCGGGATGATCGACGGGTCGGGGAACACTGCCTCGCCGCCAACCGGCGCGAAGCGGTGGCCGTTGAACAGCGTCAAGGTGGCGTAGATGCCGACATTGTGGATGTTCGGCTGGTAGCCGGCGGTGCGGAAGCGGTTGGAAGTGGACTGTTCCGCATTGGTGCCGAAATTGCCGAGCTGCGGCACGTTCGCGAGCAGTTCCTTGGTGTTCGCCGGTGCGTTCGTCTGGATCGTGTCGCGGGTCACGCCGATCAGGGCGGAGCCGACCGGCGCCGCGCCGCGGATGCTGGAGCCGGTGACGATGATTTCCATGTCGCCGCTGGCATCCCGCATCTCGTTTTCCGACCCGGGTACCACGGATGGCGAGGTGCTGGTCTGGTTGACCGGATCCGTCACATGCGGCGCCTGCGGATTGACCGCCGGATCGCTTGTTTGTGCCGGTGCCTGGCCAGCCTGGGCCAGCGCGACCGCCGGAAGGCAGGCCAGCGTCAGACCAGTCGATCCAAGCAGAAAGGCGCGCGCAACCGTGCGCGGCGAAAAGCTCACCCCCATCAACATTCCCCTCTTCCCCGCCGCCGCGACACATTTCCTGCCGCGCGGACTATCTGCCGTTATGATCTTGACCGGGGCGGAAGTGACGTTCCGCGCCTGTCAGATCATCGGATAGGTGACAGCTACCGTATACTGTATACCGTAGTCAATCGAGATAGTGAGGCTGCTAAGCTGCCGTTGCGGCAGGCACGACGGATCTCGGCCGGAATGGGCGAAATCGTGGAACAGGGTGTGGGGCGACCTTTCGGTTGCTGACGAAAACCGGCTCTAGTGCGCCGCGTCCCAACTAATGCCGTGGCCGATCTCGATTCCCAGCGGCACGCTCAGTTGAACAGCGGGCGTTGCGGCCTCGGCCATCACCCGTTCGATCACCGGCCGGGCGGCCGCAACATCCCGCTCGGGCAGTTCGAACACCAGTTCGTCGTGCACCTGTAGCAGCATGCGGACGCGGGGCAGGCCGGCGCCGGCCAGTGCCGGGCCCATGCGGACCATCGCGCGCTTGATGATATCGGCGCTGGTGCCCTGGATCGGCGCGTTGATTGCGGCCCGCTCGCTGCCCTGGCGTTCGTTGATATTCCTGGAGTTGATCCGCGGGAACCAGGTCTTGCGCCCGAACAGCGTTTCCGAATAGCCGCGCTCCCGCACCGCCTCCAATGTCTGCACGATGTAGCGCTGGATGCCGGGAAACCGCTCGAAATAGCGGTCGATCATGGCTTGCGCCTCGTCCGCCTCGATCTCTAGCCGACCGGCCAGGCCCCAGCGGCTGATGCCGTACAGAATGGCGAAGTTGATCGTCTTGGCCCGTGCGCGGGTGTCGCGGTCCACTGTCCCGAACATCTCCTCCGCGGTGCGGCTGTGGATGTCCTGCCCTTCGGCGAAAGCTTCCTTCAAGGGCGGCACGTCCGCCATGTGCGCGGCGAGGCGCAGCTCGATCTGGGAATAGTCGGCGGCGAGCAGGACATTGCCTGGCTCTGCCACGAACGCCTCGCGGATCTGCCGGCCGATGGCGGTGCGGATGGGGATGTTCTGCAGGTTGGGGTCGGTCGAGGACAGGCGCCCGGTCTGCGCGCCAACCAGGCTGTAGCTGGTGTGGACGCGGCCGGTGTCCTTGTCGATCGCTGCCTGCAGCGCATCGGTATAGGTCGTGCGCAGCTTGGTAAGCTGGCGCCAGTCCAGCACCATCCGGGGCAGGGTGGCGCCTTGCGCGGCGAGCTTTTCCAGCACCGTGACGTCGGTCGAATACTGCCCGCTCTTGCCCTTGCGCCCGCCTTTATATCCCATCTTGTCGAACAGGATGTCGCCCAGCTGCTTGGGGCTGCCGATGGTGAAGGGCTGGCCGGCCTCGGCATAGATGGTCTGCTCCAGCCGGGCTGTCTCGGTCGCGAACTCCTCCGACAGGCGGGCCAGCGCCTCGCGATCCACGCGGATGCCGTGGCGTTCCATGGCGGCCACCACCGGGATCAGGGGGCGGTCGACCATCTCGTAGATCCGCGTGCCGCCTTCGGTGGCGAGGCGCGGCCGCAGGTGGCGATGAAGGCGCCAGGTCACGTCGGCATCTTCCGCCGCATATTGCGTCGCGCGGTCGAGCGGTACCTGGCCAAAGGCGATCGTCTTCTTGCCGGTGCCGCAGATGTCCTTGAAGGTCAGCGTCGTGTGGCCCAGGTGGCGCTGCGCCAGCTCGTCCATGCCGTGCCCGCCGCCGATCCCTTCCGGGCTGCGGCCGGCATCGAGCGCGAAGCTGACGATCATCGTGTCGTCTACCGGCCCCAGCACGATATTGGCACAGCGCGACAGAATGTTCATGTCGTACTTGATGTTCTGCCCGACCTTCAGGACCGCATCGCTTTCCAGCAGAGGGCGCAGCAGATCATAAGCGACATGGCGCCCCACCTGTTGCGGCCGTTCGGCGAACATGTCGTCGCCGCCATGGCCGAGCGGCACGTAACAGGCGTCGTTGGCCCCGAGCGCAAGCGAGATGCCGGCAAGTTCCGCCTGCATCGCATCGAGCGCGCTGGTTTCCGTGTCGATCGCCACCAGCCGGGCGGCAAAGGCGCGCTCGACCCAGTGCCGCAGCCGCTCCGCCGTCTGCACGCATTCATAGGCGGTGCGGTCGATCGGCGGCATGTCCGGCAGGGGCTGGCTGTTGCCCTGCGCCGGTATCTCCGCGCCGCTGGCCTGTAGCTTGGCCGGGTTGAGATCGGTCGTGCGCGCGGGCGATCCACGCCCGCCATCCAGCCGCTTGAGCAGGCTGGTGAAGCCGTGTTCGGTGAGGAAGGCGGCAAGCGGATCGGGCGGCACGCCGTCCAGCCGGAAATCGTCGAGCGGGGCAGGAAGGTCGCAATCCTCCTTCAGCTGCACCAGCACACGGCTGAGTTCCGCCATCTCGCGCCCTTCGATCAGCCGGTCGCGCAGCTTGCCCGGCTTCATGCCCGGCGCGGCATCGAGCACGGCCGCCAGAGACCCGTGATCCTGGATCAGCTTGCTCGCCGTCTTGGGCCCGATGCCGAAGATGCCCGGCACGTTGTCGACCGAATCGCCCATCAGTGCCAGGACATCGCCGACCAGTTCTGGCGGCACGCCGAACTTCTCCACCACTTCCGGAATGTCGATGCGCTGGTTCTTCATCGTGTCGAGCATGTCGATGCAGCCACCGGCGCAGCCTTCGTCCGGCTGGGCGCACTGGCCGACCAGTTGCATCAGGTCCTTGTCGCTCGACACGATCGTCACGTCCCACCCGCGGCGGGTGGCGGCCCGGGCATAGGAAGCGATTAGATCATCCGCCTCCAGCCCCGCCTCCTCTATGCAGGGAAGCGAAAAGGCGCGGGTGGCATCGCGGATCAGCGGAAATTGCGGGCGCAGATCCTCCGGCGGTTCGGGCCGGTTCGCCTTGTATTGGGGGTAGAGCTCGTTGCGAAAGGAATGGCTCGCCTTGTCCAGGATCACCGCCAGATGTGTGGGACCGTCCGCCTTGTCGAGATCCTCCGCCAGCTTCCACAGCATGGTGGTGTAGCCATAGACCGCACCCACCGGCGTGCCCTGCGGGTTCGTCAGCGGTGGCAGGCGGTGGTAGGCGCGGAAG
>Ga0210040_10001095_pt1 | contig 42092 bp, 19 predicted proteins | sample CryGeyCG12114_NA_FD_185462 | JGI IMG/M metagenome (GOLD analysis project Ga0210040, IMG submission 185462) | Groundwater microbial communities from aquifer - Crystal Geyser CG19_WC_8/21/14_NA (SPAdes) (version 2) | ecosystem: Environmental > Aquatic > Deep subsurface > Groundwater | place: USA...
AGTCAGTGGCAATGACGGTTGATGAACAGCGGAAATTATCAACGTCGTTTATTTTCATTATGTGGGGTGATTTCGTTTTGCGGACTTGTGGTAGGAAATACAAGTAAAAGTTGATGTGCTTGTGTTTGTCATCGGCGGGCTGAATCATGTCAATATTGCATATTTGTATTTCATTTTTAAGTAGATCACGAGGATTGGGAGTATTTTAGAATAACTGGGAAAGTGCAAAAATAATGTTTGGTTTGGAAGCCACTCAGCGTTTCTATATGAAATAAAAATTCCTTCTCAACCCTTGTAAAAATATGCAGTTCGACATCCTAGTCACTACGCATACACATATGGAAAAATCGTAACTTTCTACAATTTCTATATTTGGTACCGCTGTTGACACAGGTGTTTTCCCAAATTTTTAGGCAAAAGTAGTATATGATAAGTACCATGGACTCTATTCGTTCACCTCTTCTTTGAACATACTAGAGTCAAAAAGCTCTTGCCACAAACATAACATTACAAATATGATGAAGATGGGAAGACGTCAAGTTCTCAAAGTGGTTTACTTAACAAAAAAGAATGCGCCATCTTGTGTATAGTCAACGATCCATGCAAATTTATTAACCGTCAGAGAAGCTAATGTACATGATACCAGGAAATATGGGTGTACACACAGCAATATGTGTAATGAATAATTCATGGACAGTGCAAACACGAAATAGGAAGGACCCAAACAAACTATGCTTACATATTGTGAACTAATAATCATAATGCATAATTTAGGGTAGCAGTAGTGGTTATTATTATAATATGACTTTCATGTGTACCCTATGATGATTTATCTTCTATTCCGCTCCAAACATATTAGCATACACCCTGTACCAGTTCCGGACCACAACATGCCATCCATTAATGCAATCTCCATATAGTATGCATCCTCCAATCCGAGAAAATCCATCTACTAAATTCGGATTTCACCAAACCTATTAAATTGTTGAAACACTCACTAATTAGTTAACAAGTTGCAGGACATTGGAAACGTAAAATGCTCATTCCATTGTGGTCTTCTGGTCACCATTGCGCAACTTACTTTTTGGAGCACATGCCTGTACACAGGAGGATCATAAACTTTACCATGTGTATGTGTGTTGTATAGATCTGTATCACAGGATTGACTGGGGAGGAATAAAATAATGCATGCTCGCACGTCTATGTATGTATGCTGCGTGCAACATACTCAGATAGCGGCGGCGGTCGTCGTAGGTCGCATTTTGGGATCGATTGATGGATCGTGTGGAGTGGAATAGCTGGAAGCTTTTAGCACTAATGCTTCCTCCCCAGTCAAAAACAACCCGAGTCACTCTCTGCTTTTACAGCTCCCTTTTTTCACTCGCTCACTTACTCATCTATTATAACCAGAGTTTAATGTATGTTGCGTAACTACTGTACTCACTCCACTTGCACTATATTTTGTTAGTTAGTTAGTCAGTTAGCCAAACTTCTAGCAAAGAAAAGAGTAGCAGAATAAAGACAGAAAAAGTTAGAAACACATGCATTTTCTCATCGATTGATTCTTTTTGCATTTGACGTTTTTCTGTATATAGGGTGAAACGAAAAGTTATGATTTGAACAAAGTAAAAATATCATGATGATGATAACTTGCGGACCTTTTCTAGATGATAAAAGTTTCAGTCAAGACAATAATAATAGTAATTGTCATCATCAGTGTTATAAATGTGGTACTTGCTCATGGAAGTATAGCTAAAAGGGGTTTCATTGCGTATAGAAAGTGTCCCAGGAGCCAAAATGGTGGTCATCATCAGAGTCCCACAATGTGACTTATCATCGTCATCAGTACTCAGTACTGGGCCGGTTTGAGAGTCATAAATAGTTGAGGAGTGAGTCAAGTATTTGGCCATAAGCATCATCCTTGCATCGGCAACCTTCATCATGTGTGTCCAGAAAAGGGCTTGTGATTAGGTAGGATACTTTTTGGGATCCTTAAAGGCTGTATACATTGTAGGAGGTCGATGATGATCATTCAGTAGTTAACTAGTTACTGGGTAGTAGTAGTAGTAAAACAATTAGAAATGAAGAAAATTTGGAGACTAGACATTTTTACCTACTTTATCATATCGTCCAATGTCTGTGTGTTTTAGCTACATACGTGAGAAATTTTTTGGGAGACATGGAAAAATTTGTCGGGATGGAATTCGTGTGCTGCTCACCTGGAATTAAACACAGTTTGTCGCCTCAGCTATCATAATGTAGTACACACATACGGAAATAAAAGCTTGTGCGGATTGATATAATGAGAATAGAATGGTACTCATGTGTCACGTGAATTATCTGGATGGTAAATGCAACTGTAGCGATAATAATGGTTTGTTCTGTCGAGATATGATGATGAACCCTTTGGTCCCACAAGAGTGCACGTAATGGGTTTGCTGCTCAATCGCTAATGCACTTATTATCAAGGAAGCATATATTGTTATAGTGTGATACTGGATGGATATTAGGGCTGTGTGTGTGCCTTCATTTTCACAAATCATATTATTATCTTGTAACTCGTAAGTAAAGCAAGCTGTATGCACTCAAAGAGCACAGGCTCCTTTGTAATAATGTGTCTGTCTTTATTGTGGAATATCTTGGGGAGAAAATGTCCTTTGTGTGTTATAATATGCAAGTGATGAGAGCCTTTTTAAAAGGTGACGCTAGTGAGAGATATGAGTTTTAGTGTTATCCACTTTGGCTTTTAAAAATGTCTCCGTGGTAGAAAAAAATAAGTTGCCGTCTTTTAGCACAGACCAAGGTATATTGAATAGCACGTAAGGGACGTATTTGTGCATTGAAATGAAATAATCAAATTCAAAATCCGAAAGGGCATTTCATCATCTTGTAATCAAATTAATTCTAATAGGATGTACTAAAAAAATCCAACTGGCGTGCAAACTTTCACAAAACACATTCAATAGTAGTTAGTTAGTAGCTGATCGCAATTCCTGTTAAAAAAGTAAAATAAATATTTGCGTATTGAAAGTGAAATATAGCACTCCCCTTCGAAAATATTATTGTGGATTCAGCATAAGAGTGACCCTTGAGAAACACACAATTCCTGTGTTTCCTCACTGACTGAATTTTTCAATATTGACTCAACTAACTCTTCGTCTCTCTCTAAGCATTATCCTATTGCAAAACATTTTGTGTGCACCACTTGAAACTCTGTTAATAATACAAGTGCGTCATGTGGACACTGCTCATACAATAAGCATTGTCGTGAGCTTGCATCCATATCATGGATTTAAAGTGGCTTCCGCTCATCTCTTCCGTACTAACTTCCGAATCTAATTTTCCTTTCTCTGGACAATGGTCAGTTTTTGTATTCCATAGAAAAAGGATCGAGTTCTCTCACCAGTTTAATGAGCGATGACGATGAAAGTCAGACTGACCATTTCCTATACCATACTGCTAGATACAATGAGCATCACAAATCTGGCAGAATAGATGGACCAAATGAGTACAACAAGAATTATCTAGTCATAGTAAGTTACTTTACTATAACTTACTGCTTACAGAGGAAATCTGTGTCCGTCCAATATGGAAGTAAATTGTTTGATAGCAAGGGTCACACTAAAATCTCACGGAGCAGTTGTATTTTCCCTATCATAGATGATAAATGTGAAATGCTTCATTCTTTTTTCCACTTAAGACTGTTTTTTGCACTTTAAGTGCCTTTTCCTTCTATCACAGGTAAAGATTTCAGAGCTCAGTGTCCATTAGTCAAGTTTTATGATAAACAAAGGGTAGAGATATGTCCACAAATATTGCATGTTGTATCTCGCTTTGAAGGGGGAAAAGTACCTTGAGAGCTGTTGACAAGTTTTTTGCCAATTTTTTAAACTCGTCCTAGCGTAGTGATTGATTGGCAATTCAGAGTACTTTAATTTATACCTTGTGCGCAAAAAGGAGGTAAATTTTATCCTATCCTACTACACAAATTTATCACACACAGGACAGGAAAAATGTACCTCCTTTTTCCGCACAAGGTATACATAGAATTTTGCCATTATATATGTCTTTGCAATAGATAGTTAGTTTGCGTTAGGACTAAAGGTTGAAAATAATTGCACATCACGTCAAAGGTAATCTGCATCTGGTCTCACACACAGTACTTTGGTTTTAGAAAAGCTTGTACCATCGAATTGACTAATACACCGTGTAGTTCACATACTACCAGATTTTAGAGTTTCGGGCCCAACACATTAGTAGTACCGTGACTAGGTAATGAGAGATGACTACATGATGAACAAGAGGTGGTCATCTTGTCAACAGAAATTGAATTCCCCCTCCCTCCCTCAAAGTGGTTTCGGCTCCCATATGTACAGTATATGTATGAGAAGGGAGTGAAAATGGAATCTGGTACAAAGTGACGAAAGCTTGGAAGAAAAAACCGCAGCATCACAAAACCAAAGTCCATTCCCGAAATCCTAAATGTCCATTAATGCATCATTTATCAGCTCAAGGCGGACACACAATAATGGAACACATTAGGTAGTCATCTATTATGGAATAATTCAGATTTCCTAAAAATCTTAATGCACTTAGCCAGATAGGCACAACAAGTAATTTATGTATAGCCCGTTAATTAAAAACGGAATGGGAGTGTATAAAACTAAAACACTCAAGTCTGAAAGAAATAATTTTTACTTTAAACACGTTAAAAAAAAGCCCCACTTTTTTTTACACAGTTCATGCCTAAGAATAATATAAAATCATTCAAGTCTCCTCAATCATGATAATGAATTCAACTTTTATTTGTTCTTTTAGTCTCACAAGCCCCAAGTTTCGTTTCCAAACAACATGTGAAAAAAAGTTGATTGTTCCTTTTGCAGTGATTACACATTTTCATTGGGATTTGGGATCCCAAGCATACCGTGACTATGTCAACAAAGGGCAATTTTTGAGTACTTAGCACTTACTTACTTACAAAAGCATATACGTAATGCATGTCCCAATGTGTTAAGCTCTATTCATTCGCACGCGGGGAAAGAAAAGCAAGTGCATTGGCAATGAAATGAAAACTATGGGGCTTATTGCTCGCTACTGTAGCAACTTAAGCCTCCGAATTACTCCCGCTCCCATTATCATTATTATGATTACTGTATTTGCGTGCACCCAGTCAGTCAGAGGGAGGGTGAAAAAAATCTTAATCTCGAGTACATGCACATGCATTCGAGAGGGCAACTCAAAGATTTATATATAACAGTGGGATGAAATTCCTATATTGATTAGGGATCTGAAATCTGTGCAGCAGCTAAAATGCAATAAAATGTCTCCACGGTCTCTATAAAGCTCCTGTCAATGTCAATCTTTATTTGTTTGCTTCACTTGTCACGCTCTCACACAACATTGTATGCCTGCATGCATGCAACTACAACTACAGCTTTCTAAAACGGGTTAGCTAAAACTCGCGAATCGCTGAAAGTGTAAAATTTTATACTGAGATCACAAAATATAACCAGAGTTGGCTAAACAAAGGTGGTTTTCTTTTAGTCACAGATTAAATAGTCATGACCTTTGTTTGCCTTTTCCTGCCATATTATTTACAACTCACAGAGCATCTTTCTCATCCTTATCTCAATGGACAACAAAAAGGAGATTATCTCCATACAAATCTGCATGAAATGGATCAAGTGAGCCATTCCCTAAATGATGGATTACTTATTGTCCACTAAACCAACATTTATATTAAGATGAGTAACTACAATGCAAACACAAGGTGTTTATCATCCACATTTGAGACCATTGGTTTCTAACTAACTAACTCACTACCTGGAGTATATACGCTTGACCACATAGTTTATAATCCATTTATTTAGCAAAAGTAGAACCACAAGGAGTGACCCTCAAGTCTTAGACTCGTTTACATAGTTTAAACACGTACAGAAAACAAAAAAAGCCAGGTGAGGTGAGCTATGCAGCCTTGAAATGATAGTAGTATATACTATGGCCATGTCTGTGCACACTGCATGAAGAAAACCCAGAGATAAGATTAAGAACAAGGACCTATTAGATACAGTGAGTAAACATGTCATAAGGCAAGAGTAGTTAGTTAGTTAGTATACCAGTAGTTTAAAATCTGTGGACTGATTCATCAACTCATCATTATAATCACTCATTTTTCAGGTACATTCATCCTTAAGGAATATATGTTCATACTATATGTGTCACAACAAAGTTGACTGTGACTTGACTTGTTGTTTTCTTCACAACTCGAGTTGACATCTCTGTTGATGACTCTGTGTCAACAAGTTGACAACTTTATGCATCCACACGTAGTATTACAATGATTGTGTTGGACCCAAAAGAATGGGACGTAAATTTTGAGACCCTTACTTCACACTACACCATAGTGGGTTGCAGTTGTGCCACAATAAAGGCTAAAGTGGTAGAAGTTGTCAGTCACAGACAGATGAAACGGACGTATTGGATGCAATGCTATTATTTGCATACTGTAACGGGTTTGCACTCACTACACGTGTACTGTGTGAAATTCAGGGACATGATTTCTAAAAGTTTTCTGTCTCCAATAGAAAGAATGAGTATTCAGTTTAACCAGATAAAAAATTCAACACTACTAACTTATTGTATAGTTTAGAAGGTGAAAAGAGCTGCTAAATATGTAATTACCGAGCGTTTTTCAAGTATACTCGAAATGTGTGTGGTTTTGTTGGCTGCCTGACAGAAGCGTGGTAAAATTTTCACTGGGAACAAGAGAAAGGGTGCTGGGTTGTGCATAATTACTGTATCCATGAATAAAGAAAATAATTTCTCTCGTTCAGTTGCCACCATTGTTAGTTACATTTCAAGTTGCATTCTTCTTTTGAAAACAAGAGTGTGCTGAAAAGAGAGGTGAAAATTTCCCTCAATCCATTGTTCTTGTCAAGTGTAGATAAGGATGTATAGCAGCAGAGCCTATTGTGTTGGCACGAGAAGGAAACAGTACTTTCCATTGTTTAGTACGTGCACTGCACAAGACTTTGATTCCGGAAAAAGTGTGCATATACTTGCTTTGTTCTTTGCTAGTATTATAAAGCTGCAGTAGCTACAATAACGTGTTGTACGATCCTTTATTCACAGAGGAAAACTTTTTGTTATCCGCATTTCATAATATCTTCTATACTGCATGTCTATACTAGCTAACTAACTACAGTGAACATATTATATCAAATGACTATAGTATTTGTATTCTTCATTGTATGAGCGCGTAGATGCTTCTAATTCTCCATCATCACAACTCTCATCTCAACTCTTTGTTTCCTTCCTTTCCTCGGATGAGCCCAAAGAAAGTAATTTTGCAACTTTTAGAGTAAAAAAATTGTACAATATTTTCTCCCCTTTTTCCTTTCCCTATATGTGTAAGCACTACGGGGAATGTGGGCAATACTCTTGTATTTAGTTGCATAAAAAGTTTTTATTTTCGTGCCGACCAGAAAGTCATAATAATTTTGCCATATGGTATCATCAGCTGTAATAAAAAATAAAGGGATGAGCTCAAATACTTACTTGCTTTCTCATTTAGCTATTATTTGCATGACTCTTTCATCGATGGCTCATTCACTTCAATATTTAATTGCTTCTCGTCATGACTTTTTACCTTGTGCTAGATATGGGGATAGGGAGCTACTGTGTGTAATAATTGTGAAGTAAATGACTGTTTTCATGAGCTATATAATGGTGGCAGTAAAAAGTGTTGCACGTTTTTCAGGGGCCATTAGCCCTATGTTATATTGAACGCAGGTGGATCTCATCATACGGCTAGTTTGTTGTTCAGCTTTTACCTCACAGATTGATGTGTGCGTAGGCTGATATTTTTGTACAGGGTGTTTTTGAAACCTAAAATCAAATATATTTCTTCAAGAAATATTTATTAAATCATAGTTCATTACTATTCAGTTATTCCGATAGAAATATTATTTTTTTCGTTTTCAAAAATTTTTTTTCAAATTAAAGCAAAAATTGCACAAATGGAATGAAAAATATACGGAAGTCATTCATGACCGATTTTTTTCATTTACTTTAATGCACTCTGTACATGGGTGAAATAATGAGTGACATGCAAAGAGAACATCACCACAAAAAAGTTGCACAGCCTTTACACATGATTCTCCATACTGGTGTGACATATGGAGCATTATGAACTAGCCAACTGGCTCATCTTCCTTTGATTCTTTCGTTTTGGGTGCAACAATATGACGGCAGTTCAATCATAAAAGCTACAGTAGCTACATATAGTCATTCAGTTAGTTAGTTAGTTATTGCCGTAAAGTCGGATTGAATCTACCAAACATACTGCTCGCAAGCACTACTAAACCCAGTAACCCGAGGGATTAATTCATGAATTAGTATTGCTCATCTATCTACGCGGAAAATTGGAGAGCCAGGTGCTCTGGAAAAAATGAAGCAGCTAACAACACTTTATTATCATTTAGTACCATCATCAACCCATCTTTTCTAACTAACTATATGTCCATATTTATTCATTATTGATCATCATACATACACAACCATGACTCCTAACACAATGCACGTACTTATAGAATCCCAATGACCCCATATATTATGCTTGTACATGTGTGAAATCATTTTTCTTCCACATGAGTAAGTCACAGGGTGGAGTCCCTTCACAATGTAAAAAGAGTACTAAGCTTGTTTTATCCACGAGTTTTGGTCATATGCTCAAATTATTAGGGTTATTATAAAGAACTTGTTAACACCTAACTCACATGGATGAAAAACTGGCCAGTAATTTTATCATCCCATATTTTTGGTATGGGTGCTGATTTATTGATTCCGAATGAAAGAGGATTATGGAAACTATCATACATTTTGGGTGAAAATCAGCAAAAAGGTTTTCTCTTGTTGGATTGTCGGATTAGTGGAAAAATTACTTTCAGTTAGTTTGTTTAGATAATTCACTCATCTGGCATATTCTCTGTTGTGCACATGACACATGTTGTTGCCACGAATTCTTGGATCATACTACATTTTGTGCACGCATCCTCATATCATTAACGGACGACGGACGCATTATGGCTTACTACTGTATGTTTTGCCATCGGCCTTAATTTAGCCGTACATTACGGGAAATTGGACAACCATATGATAATGATAAGCCTTAGGGCTACAATACGACTAATTAATTCTTGCTGATAATCATCTTTGGCTAAATATGCCTTGGAAGAGATCCACTGCCATTTCAATGCTTTATGTATGCATTTGGAGCTTTTAAATTCTTTCAGAAGCATTTCTATTTTGCAATTTTTTGGTTGGCCAATGAACCAAGGAGAGTGTAGTGTCCATGTCCACATTATTGCTTCCGGTGCAGACAAAAAAACTGAGTCTGAATGAGATGTTGCATTGTGTGTGTACAACAGGAGCATGTGAGAGCGCACACACACTTATTTCGTACTTCTCTCTGTTTGTCAAGTGTCAATGACATGCAAACACAACAAGACTGGAGAGTGTGAGATTCAGATCCAGAGAAAGGTGATGACAACAAAAGGATAAAATTTTATCCACTCGTTCAAAGCGGAAGGGAGGGAGCAAATATGAGAATTGTCACCAGTGCGTGGGAAAAATCACAGTCCTCTTCACATTTATATCTCAAAATGTATAGGGAAATAAAGCTAGAGAAAAGGACAAGAAAAATGTTCCCTGGTAGTAGAGAATTCAGACTCGCTTACGATGTTATTAAGTAGCTGTCACTGAGCCAAATCTGTAGTTGAGTAAATAATAAAACAAGCTCAATTCATCTGGCAAGTTTCTCAGTTACTGAATTAGTTTCTGTAACGACATCATGATGTGATATATGATTGAGAAAGAAGAGATTGATAAAAGAAATAAAATCTCCTTTCGGCTTGGAATATATATACACCATATCATTTGCAATCGGGTGTAGCAGAGCCTCAGAAAAGTATTTTTTTCATCTGAGAGAAAATGAATGCATTTTGTAATGAAAAGTTACTAACTAAAAATGTTTTACTTTTAAACCCTGACTTCAGACAGGCGCTATGTCGATACCTAAAATCATGTAACTACTGTAAAAATGCATTAAGCTGTTAATGAAAACTATGTTTTCCCCAAATTTCCAATGATTTACGCTCCTTTCACATTTAGTGCGTAAATGAAGACGTCAACAAATTGATTCTTCCTTGTATTTCATGTTTTTGCTTCATTTCGGTGCACCCGGATGAATGAGCTCATATTGTTACTTAACGTACATATAGTCAAGCTTAGATGCCTCTGAGCCTTTATCAAGTAATCTGACACTGGGTCTCAAAAGTGAGCTTCTGTTGGATACCAAATCCAGGGCTCGAGTTTTCCACCTAGACATGTTAGGGGTGAAATGTACAGACAGACATAACCTTTTCCCCAAAAAGAAAAAAAAAACGTGCGTCAATTCACAACACAAGCATATGCACATGTTTGGAAATGGAACAAGAACTAACTAACTGTCAATGCGAACATAAGGGACCACAAAGACTCCCTAAAAGCTACATGACATCAGTTCATCTATCTACATACAATGAGTGGGTACGTCCACGGCGACCGCAAATGTGTGCCCTTTTTACTTCATGTCAATAAGTCAAGAAAAATGAGATCCGTTGTTACTTTTCAGAAAAAACTCATGTCACAAATTCATGTTCTCTTTCTCCAGGAAAATATAAGTCACTCAAACTCTTTAGTTCAACTACCCACACATTCTGTCACACTCATAATGAACACATACTTTACCACTGTAAATAGTTTGGATTTTAAAAAAGCATTTTTCTGCTCCTATTCCAATTCTTTCCTCAAATTATTGCATTCTCTACTAGTCTACGTATAAACACTGAGTCAGTAAGTCAGTTAGTTTGTTCAATGCACCGCGCGTAGAAGTATAAAACAAGGAATCCGAAATTCGAGAATATTTCTAATCTAATCACATGTTTTGAATTCCCAAACACTTAAAGTGACAGAAAGAAGAAGTATATGGAACGTGGAGTCACAAAAAGCATGTAATGGAATCCCCACTTCCCTGAGGGACAATGGGAAGAGAACGAGTGGCCCTGTAATTTGGCACATGGTGGTAAACTCATCTCATGTGCACTTAAGGACACAGTAACTAACTAACTAATAATAATCGATCCCTCTATTGTTACTCCCCAAGTTCATCTGATATGAAGCTACACAAAGATTATCACTACTTTTTTTGGGGTGACTTTTACACAGTGAGTGAGTGGCAATAATAATAGGAGTGGCTGTAACAGAGCAGTAGCACTTTACTTTTCCTTCTGGACAACAAATACTCATGCTTTCAACCATTTGGGAACATTAAGTGACTATGGAGCGTTTCTGGATCTCATGCTGTGATAACAACAGCATCTTCACAAAAATTCTAGTAATTTACTGCATACAGAGCACAGTTAGTGTGTATTTCCTTATCGGATAGAAGATCTGGTAAGGAAATGTTCCCTTTATGTGCAAATGGAGTACATTCTGAACATAATACAAGCTATTGACTATTGACTGTACGGTGTAATCATATAAAATAGGGATAACATTTTGAAGAAAAATTTATCGTTACAAAATGGTTGTTTTATAATAAGTTATCTTACCAAATTATCACATCAAGTATAGCGATTAGATAATGCATGTGAATGATAGATACATTCTTTATCTTTAGGTGTACAGTATATGACCGTTTGTTTACACAAAATTATGTTCCACTTTAGTTAGTCTAACTCAGTCAGTGAGATGACCAAATAAGTTTAATTTAATAAATTCTCAATGGATCCAGAAAGAGCAGTAAGAATAACTTTACAACAGAATATTCACAGGCTTTGCGAACGAACCACGGACTTGAATAACATTTTGCTCAGTTTAATAACGACAAATACATTAACAACTAATGAGTATGATACTGTGGTAAGCATAAATATTAACTTGAAGTTGTTGATTCATCTCATAGTTACATGTACGGAACTACAGTGAAATATACCACGCATGACTGTATTAAAGTTTGAATGAAATATTTTCAGAAATCAAAAGACACTCCACTAAACCAAAGCACCGAAATGTATTCAATGGTAGCCAGGAAAGGACCTTCCGGATTTTTTGCATTAATAAAAGCTCTGAATGAGTCGTGCAGGGGAAATCAAGATTTAGCAACTAAATTACAACAAGACTATAGTAACCTTCTTCTTCAAAATGCGGATTAACCGAAACAAAGCAGAAAACAACATACACAGTAAATGTATTTTTTCATATCATACAAAAAATGTGTGCAAATAAAGCCGACTTGCAACAGGATACTTCATTGGTCTGCGGTTTTGGAAAAACGATCGTATCTTTTCATAACTAAAAGCATATATCCGGTCCGGAATGATACTTCTTATTTTACAAACTAAAACTATATCGTGTGTCGCAACATGAACAATTGCTGATTCCAAAGCAGAATTGAAAATTTAATAGAAATAGAACACTAGCCAAACTAAAACAATAAACAAAAAGAATCGATAATGCAACTGATTTGTGATTTATGACTAATTTTGTAACCCTATATCCACTTATACGTAATCAATTGCAAATATACTGTGCATATTGTATCACGTCATGCTGACTCACACTATACGTGATATCAATGGGCTCCATACAAGCAGATAAGCATTTTTTGCAATCGTGCAATGGCATAATCGTAAGTATTATCTTCAGCCATTTCTACGACTAACTCACTACAACTAACCAACTACAAGAGAGTACAAAACCTGTGTGCGTTCAAATTTACTGTAGTACAAAATCATTCAAGTAAAATATCATTAGTACAAAATGGGTTCTAGAGATTTAAGTGGATCGAAAGCAATTCAGAAAAATTTGTTCAAACTGTGTCACGAAACCGTGGATTTAAATGGAATCCTACTCGATTTGCTAACAACTGGAGCATTAACTTCCCAGGAATTTGATTCCATTGTAAGTAAAAATTACAAACTTTGACTGCAAAAAATATTTTCTTTTAAATTCAATAATCATTAATGAATGTATCTTTTTGTTATCTTTAGCGAGCGGGAAATACCGAACAATTACGAAATGAAGAACTGTACAAAATCATCTCGACTAAAGGCGCTTTTGAATTTTCCGAATTAATAAATGCATTGGAATCTTCCCGTCAAAGAAACAAAGAACTAGCAAATCTACTGAAATCAGATTATAAAGACATTGAGGCACGCAGTTGACTCCAGTAATTAAAACAAGATGTAATTAACGATACAATTCATTTTTAATCAAGTATACAAGGCTGTACGGGTTTAATAAACGCAATAATATGATTACTACTGCAAACTACAACGTCTTCAAACTATAAGTTGGCATAAGATTTTTTGTTCAGATTACAATTTTCACGGCACATGCATGCGTACAAATTGAGTAAGCAGCCATTAAAATGGTAGTGGGTTGGTACACAACTCCGCCTTGTACTCACATTCCATTACAAATGATGACATTGTTTGGTTGCTTTTTGGTCATGTAAGATGAAGAATCCATTAAGGTCCCACATTACTAATTACATGTTTCTTTTTCACTCATTCATTCACATGTAGTCTGTAGGTGTAACAAACTTGCTTGGCTATTGACTATATAGTCCTCAGTAAGACAGTTGGAACTAAAATTTTCATTCAAGCCTTGATAAATTGAGTTACTTCCTAACTATATAATTACATAAAGTGAAGTAGGATTTCCCTTTGTCATGCATGCGTGAGAAATATAATTATTGACCATAGGCTTCTATGTGATTGTAGTTGAGTAGAGAATTCCTGTTTTTGCTGTGCACCAATCTCGCCTAATCGAAAAGAAATTTTTGGTATACAAAGTATAGTTGGTGTCTGAAGGTGGGTACAATGTATAGCAGCGTTACGGGACGGCAGAACTAGGAAAGTTTTTGTTATCACTTTTTTCATCTTTATAAATTATAGTGTTCAAAAAGGTTTTCAATCTATAGACTTCTGTCATGACTTCACATAGTTATGGGAACTAACTATTTCCAAATCTACTATTTCCGTAGCAGCAACTATAAGTCTCACATGTCCACGTTTGGAATACATTTTAGAAATAGTTTGTTCAATCAACTTAGGAATCTATATACAAGTACAGTACAGACACACGTACAGGTGTGTAATTATTATTTAGTAGCAGTTCAGTCGGTACTTTAAAAAATGAACGTTATGGCTATAGAAAGATAGGTCAATATTACAAACATAATGGAAAACGTGCACTCTTTAATGTTTTCAAGACTAATGTATATTATTGATTTTTTACCACTTTCGGTATATTACCTCTTTTATTGAAGACCAACTCAAGTCCCATTATATTATTATTGTTATTTAGTTCCAATGAAGAAGAAAATAACACCAAGTGTCTATTACTTCTTCCCAATGACTGTGTTGTGACGCAAAAACGAAAACCAATTGCTTCCATGTCACATCATCACACATGGTCATAATAAAACAATAAAATCCTTTTCAAAAGGTCATTCCGACGGACATCTAAATCTTGCCAGCAACTCGAAAAGCACGTAAAACTTCTAGTAGACAATAAAACAAAAAGATTATTGCTTTATTGGGCACTACCTTTATTTCTTCCATTTCCAGAAACCTTCCAATGAACACAGTTTTCAGCTTATACTCTTTCTTATGACCTTTCTGCGGTTGACCGCGAACCAAAGGTGATTGATCACAAATTCAGCTACTAGATCACAATGTCAGTCGCACAAATTTTGTAAGAAACCCGATAACCCAACACTAAAGTTTCTAACTTAAACATCTCGCTTGGTTTACCAGTCATCTAATTGAGCAAGCCCTGAAACTATAAATTAATTATTATACTGTAGTCGGCTTCAATCAATCATTTTCAAATCAATCCAACGATATCTATCAACGACGTTTTAATATTACAACAGTATTTTCCAATCTTGCATTGTGAAACCAACAATTTCTGAATCCTATTATCCGCAAAACTGCATTTTAGCTCTAAATTGGAGTAATCCTAATTTTCCCTTTTGAAAACGCCAAGCATTCAAAAATGTTATATGGCATGCATACACGATGACTGTGGTGATTATTAGTAATGAAATAATTGTGGGACGGATGCAACACAAGATGGGATTTTGTGGTGACACGCGATAGGAGTTCATAAAGTCGCGTGTCCACCTATTGTGGTCGTCCCCAATCTCTCAGGATGAGTCAACAATCCAACATCAAGTCATTGTCTGCAAACAACAATTTGTTGTGATCATTATTATGCATACCCGGGGTCGGGAATCTTTTCTATAGATACTTGCGGAAGTACCCAAAAGCACGGAAATGAGTTCAACTTGTATTATTGTGTATACACACAATGATATGTTATTCCCGAAAATATTTTTCTGTAACTCTACTCGACTGTTGATTTTTCGGTCACTTTGCTATTGTGAATAATAATAGAATCAGCCAGTCACCACTCAAAGAAAAGATTAGTTGATACAATGTAGAATCATCTATACATATTTTGTTGTACACTGACTACACATTATAGGAAAAGAAAGCAATCAAATATACATGCACTTGTACATGGATGGAAAAATGTACACAAAAAAAGGATACATTATAGTAGTGTATTGGTACGTGTGCCCATTGTTTCCGGCACGAGACCTTTTTTAATTTATTACATACTGTGTCGAATGATGGGAGCTTATGGGTTTTATTCAATAGTGGTAATGACTCTAATTGCAAAGTGAGGTTGCACATATTCTTTTTTACTACACAATACACTTTACATTGATTGTACACAGACACACGACTTTTTGCCACGGTTGGTGTGAACTTTAAATCAAACTTTCTGAATTCCTTTCTCTACCAGGGTGAGTAGTCAATATTGACGTTAATTTCCCACACAAGTGAACAACAGAACTCTCACGTGTTTTATATACGGACGGGTGTACAGGAGTTGGTTGTAGGAAGCAATGACTTTAAAATGTATTGTTCAGCTCATTTCAATCGTAATAATAATGATAATTATTATTATAAAATCCCAGAGATGAAATGAAGTGAGCAGTATACAATTGAGAACAGGAAGTTCAATGGCGAGGGAAAAGTCACCCTTTTTGTTAATGTGAGTTTAATTTGGACGGATGAATATTCATATACATATATGAGAGCGTATTTAAGCTGCGTAAAAAGTGAATGGAAATCGCTGGGTGGGAATGAGTCAATTTTTGGTGTAAATGGTAAAACTTTTCAATCTGTTGTTTAGTCTTCCCTGTGAAATGTCAAGCATTGGTGGCACACAATGTTTGACATTTGGCCGGTGCCAGACTCTCCATGCGTGAGTCCAATATTCTCACACCAAAATGTTTACGACAAACAGTAAGAAGGAATGTGCTCTTTGGTACAGGAAGGGAAAATTCCAAACATAGACATTACATGTGGACACATGGTTTGGTTGGCGTCTTCCACCAAAAATATAAGATTCCACATTTGCGCAAGAAATTTACGAGGAAAAAATGATATGTGGACCCTTTTACGGGTAAAAGCTTTTAACATGTTTCTGGTGTAGTTGTAGTGAAAGCAATAATAATAATAATCAGCCGTTTTTGCTTGTCTTAAGTTCACACCAGTGGAAGTTTAGGGTACACTCATGGAGATATCTAGTCCCATTTATTTCGTATCCAACTTAAAAATGACTTACCAACTAACATCAACGAAAATGTACTAAACCTTAACTAAAGTCTATAGCAATTACAATTCAGAAATTGTAATCGAAACTAATTTGTTTTGTTGAATATCCACGTTGTTCGAACATAGAACATAACATTCAGGCGTCCATATAGGATTGAAATTTTAGTTTTCGGTTTGATTTGCATTGAGTTGTAAATTAAAAAGTAACTTTGTAGAGAGAAAACTGATTGAAATCCTTCAAGTCCAAAAATATGTACGACTAACTATAAAAAAAAGTATATTTTAGTTGAAAGGTAAGTGCTAGTAAGTAAATTATGCCCTTGTATGTGTATTCACTGTTTATACATAGTAAGTACAAGATGTTTTTCAGGTTCTAAGTGAATTGTCATGAAAAGAGTCAGCCAAGTAAATGCAATGTTTCGACACAACACTTTTCTAAAAGTCTACTCATTATTCTCATAAAAAACTATTACACGAGGGAACAAAACTTTTAGTGTAGTTTACTCCTCTTGAACTAATCCTGAAAGGTGTTTGCCCAAGCACCAACTTACCGTAAACTGTGAAATTATTCGATCCAACAACAAATCCTGATCACCTTTTTGAAAATTTTTTTGGAAAAAAATCCCGCCTTTCCATAACTTGTACTATTTAGAATGATGCTATAGTAGAAAAATTCCTAAAAAACTGGTGCCAGAAAGTGCCAAACAAAATGTTGCCCATAATTTTTCACTCATCGACTCACCGTTTTTTTACAATCCTGGCTCAAATGTTTCAATCTCCAAATATAAACATTATAATGCGGCATATCCTTAAAACTTACAGGAGCTTTTTGCTCCCGACAAAATTTCTGACACAACCATTCATCATGTAGCAGTTATCTTTTTTACTCTTATAGTCTGTGCCCTTAACATAAGCAAAGTTGTCTGGCCCGGAACCAGATTCTTGTGCTCCAATCTTTACAATTTATGAGCCCCATTTTTTATTGGGAAAAATCTCCCAAGAAACTCGTGAAAAAAACTTCTACCAGTTAACTTGAATTAACAATTTACATATACCAAAATCTAAAAGCAACGCATAAATGACTCCCAGTTTACACGGTCTTTTACATAACCATAAAATCAGTAGCAGACTAGTAAAGTAGATGATGAAATTGAAAAGTTTTTTCCCTTGTAACTAACTAAACTATTTACCATATGATTTGCATACTAACAGTATGCATACTTTCTATACATTTTCTCTTTCTGTAAGCCAAGATTGAAGCCCATCTTTGGCCACTTAGTTCATTTCTATACGTGCTTGCCATACAAACCGAAAAAACGGAGGCCAAATCACGAACTCACACTACTGTGTATAGAAATGTAGACTAGACAAAAAAAATGCATTAAGATGGGTGCTACTTGCTGCTACTACGACTACGATTATATTATATGCTCGTGAGTGTGCAAAGAAGTAGTAAAAATGGTATGGGAATGGAATTATTGTTATTACGACAACTATACTAACCAACTAACTATTATTATTACTACATCTTTGAGTTTAATAGCTGAAGCAGAGGGAATGCATATACTTAATAAGTGAGTGCATTAGCAGCAGTAGCAGTGAAACTTTTTTCTCTTTCCAAAAGTAAGAAGCCATTAGTGCGGCTGCGAAACACAAGAGAAAGAGATGGAGGAAGGGAAAAAAATCACTTTGTTACTGCTTGCTTACTCACTTACATGCACTTTGAAGCTTGAGATGAAAGATAATGGCATGTATGGATGTTCTTGTGTTTTGTAAAGAGAGTAAGTGAGGAGGCAAAACATATTTTCATATGTTTCAAGTGTTAAGAAAGGGATTCCGTCTTTTGTCAACGGTGCATGCATTTCCTCTCTGTGTGTCACTATAATTTCCACGCACTCATCCATGTTTTTTGGGATGTACCGATTTTTATTGTTGAGTCAGGGTATGGGAATTAGATTTTTTCATCTCGTGTGAGAACGAAAAAAAAGACTAAAAGAGCTATAGGATTGGTAAAAAGTTTTTAGTGCATGTCATGACATTTTTCAATAATGCACAGCGTATGGCACTGGATTATATTTACTTGAATAGGAGTTTTAAAGAACCGTGTTCAGCATTTTTTCCCCATTCATCGTTTGTTTGTACAATTGTCGGCAAGATAAAAAAATATGTTCACAGTTTTTGGAATAAGAAGACAACGTAAATCATTATTGACATTACAGCTTGCAGAAAATATCGGTGTGAGAAAGGAATCAAAACATGTCATTTTAATCAGCGGCAATGTTATCTTAAAGCTATACTGGTCACAATCGATAGTCAATACAAAATCAATGTTCGTTTCATCATGCCCGTAACAACGTGGTTCCATTTTAATCTTATTACGCTTCCCCATATGAACTTTGTAAGAGTCCGTAAATGCCGCAATCATAACTATTTACTTTCATATTATGCAGTAAATAGAAATCAGAATCACACAAGACTTTGGTTGGTAACCAAAACCCACAATCAATAACCAATACGATAAAATTAACACCAATAAGTTAAACTCATATTTCGATCATTTAATCTCCCAAAACTGTTTGCAGTGTTCCAGACAAAAAAAAACTTTAGTGCGTACAAATCGATTTGTTGACAAAGTGACTCCTAGGAATTCCAATTCTGTGTACCAAACTGCACACGCACTTTATTATTTCCACACACAGAGTGCATCAAGCAAGAAAAAAACTGGTGAATTCCACCATGTTACTCACCAACCGTGGTTCGTTACCAACAACATAGAAGGAGAGAACAAAAAACCACTTAAGTAAATTAAATCCACTCCCTGGAGTCCACAATTTGCACCCGAAAAGACTTTTGTGTGTGCAACTTGTTCCAAAAGTTAGCTCCTTTCTACTATACTACAACTTGTAGGCCAAATCATTATACTCCGCGGATATACATGCAAGTATTTGCAACAAGTTATCCATCCCATACTCGTTCGTTACACTTAAACTAGTTAGTTAGTTAGTTACTATAGACAAAAAATTATTCTACCAACTAACTAACTAATGACAGGTGCGAAGTCATAAAATATATATAAGATGCACCATCCATGCACATAATTCTCCCATGTATGCATGCATGCACTATGTAACAATGTACATTTTCAAGCCATTTTTTAATCGCCCTGGTAAACTAACTAGACTTGGGCCCGGATTGGTAGCTCGTACTTTGCCCACACTTTACTTAAAAATTAAGTATTTACTGTAATTTTGTATTTTTACATCTCACTAAACAACTCACTAAGGAAACCCTAGATAAGTTTGGTAAATCCTTTATTAAATAGTGCATTCGTATTTGTAGCATTTCCTAAGTAACAGGATATACTCAAAAAGAGTAGTAAATACTTTAATTTGTCAAGTGTGGTCTGACCCACACTTAACGTTTATGTTTGCTCTATTTTCGGCTCTAATTTTACATTTCAGTACCTGATTTTGCATCTAATCTACAGAAATAGCATAATTTTTAAACTTTACCGACTTTTTGTTTGATATTGACCGGGATTTAAGCAAAAATAAGTCGCTGAAAATAAATTGAATTTTTTCAGAGGCTTGAAATTACAATAGTTGCCAGGTGCAACCGATAGCAAAAGGTGACACTTGACAACTTACTAATCAACATACTTAAGATAGCATGCACTCTATACGGCAACACTTTACTTAACAAAGTAACTTGTTAGGAAAACGTAAAAATACGCCGGACTTTACTAAACTTTTAAAGTAAAACCTAATACTTAGTAAAGTATAACCTTAGTGAAGAGTTTAGTACGAGCTACCAATCCGGGCCTTGGTTTGGTTTCAACCTACCTGCATAATAATATATAGTTAGTTAGTACTCGCTGGGAAACTAATTAGTTATGAAATGCATGGGACAAATGACTAGTATGTAAAACATGGGAACGACATACACCTAGTTAGTTAGTTGATTTGTTAGTCATTCCCAAACCAAAACCAGTTGAAATGGCTCATAAGGAAAGTAACATTATTTTTCTGTACAATAACTCTATTAATAACTAACTAACAAACACAGGGCTAGGCTTGCCAGGTGTGTCCACTTTTTAAGCACACACATGTGTCTGTCCGTGTACACATGCATTTGATTCCAGTGGTGAGTGAGTATGAGAAGAAAGGGAAAGAGTTGTGTAAAAAATGACAGGGAAAAAAGTTGAAAGCATATAGGAAAGAAAATGGGAGTTGACATGACCCAGTAGGGAGGAGTCTTTGAGACCATTTGGCTTTGGTGCATGATAAAGCACTACCCGATATGCAGGAACTCCTCCTGGCCCTCCCGGGCATAATAATATCATTCGTATCCCTAATACTTACTTACTTACGTACTCACTGGGTAAGGTACTGACTGACTGCAACTCACTGTGAGCAAAATCCTTCCTCTCTATATATGTGTGTGTGTCAAGTTAGTTAGTTAGTTACTAGCTGTAGGAATATGCTTTTGGTTCACTTTTCTCCCAAATGTACTAACTAACTCACTTCTATAACCAACCATGTACTAGTTAGTGAGTTACAGCTACTACTGACTAACTTTGCCCATTTCTGTTTTCAACAGTCAGTCAGTGTTTGCCACTTTGAACAAACACACATACAACACAGGTGACCATCGTAATAGTACGGATTATATTGTAGCGTGATTCAATACATACTCATAGGCATCAATGTATTGTCATTGTGGAATCTGAAAAACGGTGGTCATTTCAGGCTTGACCAACTTTCGAAGTGTGTTTTTTTGCGCTAAGTGTGAGTTAGACACTAATTAGCATTGTTAGAGTGTTACTGTTGTCACTTCTTAAATATAAAAGTTTGCCGTGTGAAATAGGAAGGCAGGAAAAATTCTTAGTGGAGATCAAGTGAGATTCTAAGGAGTGAAAATATGAAGAATAGTTAGTTGACTAATTGAGTATAGACTAAATGATAGTTTAGTGAAAATTTTTGATCCGGGAAAGTTAGTTTGTTCGCTCCAATTAGACACTGTGATTACTCGGTTCGTCTATACAAAGTGCATTGACAGGAACTGTATACGAGAGTATACAGTAAGGGTGACAATTGTTTGGGGTGAAGTGGGACATTTGTTGTAAACTCGGAGTTGATTTTATTTCATCTGGAACTGTTCTCCAGTCAATCTGGAGACTCACGAATTCAAACTGTTGTTCAAAACGAGAGTGACCATTTCCCCTTCCAAGGTAGACGACATGACCGACCAGCCGCAGAGTAAGTCAACTTTGTATCATTCAGTTTGCCAGTTTGCCATAGTTAGTTGTTGAGTGACTGAGATGATAAATAAATAAATTGGTTGCATCATGGTAGAAGTAGTAGTATAGATTTGCATAGAATTTCGTAAGATATTACAGTGATTGCTGTCATTTGTTTGCAAAGCTTTAGTTAGTTAGTTAGTTGGGCACGGGGCGAAGGGAGTGCTAATCCCTTGAACTAACGAGCTAAATATTCCCTGTATCAACGCATGGTAATCCCAGTCCAATTCAATTCGATATGGGTGCAATTAAAAGAAAATATTTTCATTGCATTTGCATTAAGGGTGATGATGATAACACATTGATCCAGTGGCTAGCTGCGTTCTATTTCTGTATTACTGTGTTCCCAATGGGACTAGATGCTCAACAGTGACACCTTAATACAGAAAAGTAAAAAATGTTTTAATTTAAATCATAATTGTATCGTTTTGAAAATTTTGCACTGCTAAATGCATGCTTTCAGTAGCTAATATTGATTTCGATCGGGCTATAAAAACTAGTAGAACAGTGGCGTATTTCACCATGGGTTCTATGGGTTTAAACCCATACCAAAAAATCGGACTAAGCACTAGATATGATCATATTTTTTTAAAGAAATAGCAATGATGAATTCTTATGAAAAATTATTTGGAAAACCCATATCTCAAAACAGGGTGAGATACGCTACTGTAGTAGAAGTACAATATACCAAAGCATAAAAAATTCGTGCTTTAATTTTACTATAAGGCTTGATTTACATCAAAATGGCAAAATTGCATTTCTCCAGCACACATCAACAGTGGTTAAATAACCCAGGTCAGTTGACTATCACACAAACAAATTGGACCATGATGATTATTAGACCGTCAACTTTTGAACTCTACATTTGCGTCTGATAACAATAAAAAATAGTGAGCGACTTGCCCATACATATGGATGAAGTTGTAATTATCCACCACTATAGTAAGAACATGGACATTTGAAGACAGAGTTGGACTAATCTTTGTAATATGCATAACAGACTTGACCAAGAGACAAAGAAAACATGTGACAAGCAAACACCGGGCTTCATTCTCATTAGGAGATAAAACTATGAAATCCTCACAGTGTCCATCTAATTAAAGGGGGGAAATGATGATAGTACCTAACTAACTAACTAACAATGCAGACGAATGACATGATGGAAATGAAACACACGGTGTTCTCAAGATTAGATAGACTCATTATATTATTCAGGATTGAAAAAAACCAAGATGGTTGTGGTAAATACTTGAATCATCATATATAAACCTCATGCAGGCAAGTATTTAATCTAGACAAGAACAAATAATAACATTCTTACAAACTATAGTATAGTATTTAAGGTAGACTTTTTACTACACACTTTTTATAGCTCCCCATTGTATTCTAACTATTTGACGGGGTAGCAACAAAGATAACAAGGAAATAATGGGAAAATAATGATGATGATTATTTTGACGAGATCATCATCTTAATAATGAAGTTATGCTCTCTTAAATATGATGAGGTAGTAAAAATTTTCGTGCTATGACTACATTTTTTTAACGTTTACGCGCGAGAACACGTTTCAATCTGAATTCAAAAATGTATCAGTAGCACAAGAAGTATTTTTTTGCAATGACTTCCAAGCATTTGCGTTTTCGTCCAGGTCCATGCTTGAAACTAACTAACTAACTAACTAGCTAGCAAGGTAAGTGAGTTTTTGAAGCTCCTTTTTATTATGAAAGCAACAATAGCCTTGGGCGTTCAAGATCATCATTTATTTCACAATCTGTAGTCAGTTTGTAGCTAGTAGCTCTAAAAAACGAATTTGTAATCACAATGTTCCCCATGTAGTAAACTTCAATCACCAGTGCATAACAAGTCAGCCTAGCAAAAATTCATGTACAATGTGTCATTAGCAAATTATTTGCTTTACTACTGCACAAATTTATAAACTACTGCGCTCTATAAATAACTGCTTTAGTTGGTTAGTTATAGAAAGTTTAAACTCATTTCAGTCAAATTGGTGTTATTTAGCAATCGTGTGAATTCCTTTCTTTGCCCACATTAAAATCAACCAACGAAATGTTACTAACTGAATATAGCTCACTAGACTCAATTTTTCCTAGTCTTGTTAATTAAATTGTAGACGACCCAGAAAGCCAACTTTTAGCTTCCGTCTGTTCAATCCTCCTGTCATTGTCAGTTAGCCATCACCCAATCTAATAATAATAATAGCAATATAATAAACTACAGCCACCACCATGATACTATGACCAACTAGCTCCTATCTTACATTGTATACCACAAACAAACCTATTGGCGACTGGCTGGAGTGAATGACTGACTCGAAAAACGGGATAGCTAACTAACTAACTAACTACACCAACTAAACACAAAGGCGTCAACTGCCTGACGCTCCAACTTGAATTTTTATTACCTGCCTTTTAATTATAAGAAAAGGGAAGAGAAAAAGAAGAGATAGAACGACGAGTTATTATTGCTAGCAATTAGCAACCCTGGTTTAAAACAATGGATGAGAAACTTTGCTTAGCCAGCTAACTAACTTGGTTACACTAACTTCTTGAATCCAAGGCTCACACACGTTTACTTACCCAAAACATAGGAGCCATGTATACAGTGAGCTCCTTCCTTTTTTAAATATAGCTACGTATACAAACACACACGAGAACGTGTCATAGGGATGGAGACGCAGATGAGATGTCTGGAGTCATTAAGGGCTATTACAAGGGACTTTCCCTCTCCAAGGGTCGATGCGACCTCTGATAACCAGTCTCAAGTGGCGACAACCAAACCTAAAGTCTCACTCCACAAATCTTCTCACTCTTCCGAACACACGTTGTTCCACTGTACATTTACTATGTGTGTGGAAACACTTTTTTCAAGTCCCTTACTCACTACTAACTAACTAACTAACTATAGTAGTTACAGTTTGTATTAGTATCTGTGATATTATTATTGTTTGGTTCCTTCCTGTAGTTAGATATATCTCTATGTATCAGTTACTCACCAACAATAGTTAGCTAAGGACTGACTACTTGTGCCCTTTTGCAAACCAAACCAAACCACACACACACTGTTGATAAATAGTTAGTAACTAACTAACTAACTAACTAACTGAGAGTGAGTATGCATTGTCACCTATCGATGTGTGTGTGCGTCTATTGCGGTTGCACTTTGGTACCGTCCATTGTGAGTTAGCTAAAGGATCCAAGAAGAGATAAGAGAAAATAATGTTGGAAAGGATTCACTTCCTTCCTAAAATTGTTATAATGCTGCGTAGAGCAATGTCATTAAGAAACTAAAAGGTAATAATTTTTGTGTCTAAATGGCATTTAAGTCATGTAATTGCATTCTTCCTTTTGGAGTGTACATACACACACACAAACCAAAGGGATTTATTTTCAATGAGAGAGGCAAGGAGAAAATCAGGCAATTGTTATGCACAGGCAGCACAAGGTCTATTTCACGTGTGTATCATAACCGATTGCAAAAAAAGGTGGACAGCTAGTTACTCGGTCAGTAGTTTTCTATACTATGTGTTTTATAGTGTGGGCAGTTCAACCATCAGATACAAACTAAGGTAGGCGAAACTAGGTAAGGAAGGATAGATAGGCGCCGAAAAGTTGGTTGTCGCCTTGCTAGGAATCTGGACAAGTGACAATGGCCTAGACTCCCTATATATCTTAGTGTCCAGAAAGAGTTGCTTCACTCCATTCAGCATAAGGTGATATAGTTAGTTAGTAACTATAACTAACCAACTAAACAGGATGATCATGTGTTGATGATGAGAGCGAAAGGAGTGAGAAAAAAACTTTTCTTCCGTCTCAAAGGCAGTGAGATGAGATTGTCCGATGAGATAATGAAATGTATAGATGGAGTGAGAACATTGTATTGTTTATATAAGGACTAGTCCATCTCTCTTGTCCCAAATCAATCTTTGGAGGTAGGCAGGCATTTAATTTCTTTGGCGTGGACAAAAAGACCGACAGGGTTGAGAGTATAATGTGAATTTAGTTAGTTAGTTGACTGCAGTGTGTACTTTGGAAGTAGTAGTATCCATTATTGTATACGACTCAATGAGCTATATCTTCATCTTCATTACAAGGTGAAAACGAGAATGGAGAAACAATAAAAGATGATCACATGGATTCCAACGCGGTTGTATGGGACTCGCCTTTCAATAATCCATTCAAAGAATCAATTACGCAAACGGAATGGGTCATAAGATTCTCAGCTTAGGTGCTCCACCAATATAATAGTGGTCATTACGTATTTACAAACTGTACCATTATTTTTTTTCTAGGTTATTGGTCTTTGTGTTTCACAGGATTGGCTATACTTTTACTTTTATAGTTATGGCTTGGAACACAGTGGAAAAGTTTCAGCAAAGATTTACCCGCGGAACCAGAATTTTTTGCATTTTGTATAGTTTGGTGTTTAAACTAAATGTTTGGAAGAATCTTGTACTTATGACTTATGAAAAATGACAACATTACGAATTTTAGCTGAAAATAGAATTTCGTCAATGCATAACAATTACCAGTTTTTGTGTCACGAGGTACGCCTAGAAACGTGACTCCTGTGTTCTACAATCTTTAGCGATAGCAAAAAGCAATACCAGTTTCATCAATACACATGTCTGCAATAATAATTAGCAATATGAATCATTGAAATTAATAAGAACAATGTCAACTGCTGATTGAAATGAAGGGAGCAGTGTGAACACTACTCGCGCAGGCATTGTCCTTTTGTGATTGTGCAAGCAAAGCATGAGGACTAGACATTGAAACCAATTGAGGACACAATCATCATGATCACTGTTGCGGAACGATTCCCTCCCATTCAACTGAATAACAGGAATGATCATGCTTATTTTGTGTCCGTGCACCAACTCTTTTTTTCTTGTTCAGATTCTTTCCTGTCTGTCTGTCTTTGTATTTACTTTACTGCTTCATAAAAGCTCACTATTATAGATTTAGCCTGCAATTTATAAAATAAACGCCCGAGAATCGTCGTACAACATTATTATACATTATTTCATAAACAGAATCCGCAATTTTTGATAGTTTTATATAGTATGCTGTTAAGTGTATAGTAGTGGTGACCAAGGTCCAAAAAACTCATTTTTGGTAATAATGCTCCGTTTAGATGACAATTGGAAAATTTTCACATGAACTGGCTTGGCAGGACACTATTTGGCTTGAAATATAAAAGTTTTGGCATTAAAAGTGGTTTCCTTCCGTTCGCAGTCATCACTCAATAGTAATCATAATAAGTAGTTGAACTAACCCTAACTAACTAACCCTTTCCATAAGTTAAGCTTGCTAGTTGATGTGGAAATATTGCATGGAGTATGTGAACAAGATTTCTTGCTGAGCTTTTGTTTCCAATATCCGATTCATTTGCTTTCAGTATTTTTGGAAACAATCACTGTTTTGTGTTGCAGATTATGCCCTTCGATTTTGTGAATCAAATGTCTGTATTCTGTTACATGAGGAATGGAATGAATGTCGTGATATAATTATTTGAATTAATTTATTTGCAGAAAAAAGGCGGCTGACTCTGTGCGTCGGTTGTGGTTCCCAAATTCATGACCAGTATATCCTAAGGGTAGCTCCCGATTTGGAATGGCATGCAGCTTGTCTAAAATGCGTCGAGTGTCATCAATTTCTGGACGAAAGCTGCACTTGTTTTGTTCGCGATGGCAAAACCTTTTGTAAAAGAGATTATGTTAGGTGAGTTAAACCAAATTGCTAAAAAAGGGGAAAAAATAATCATTCTATATCGTATTTTATAAGAAAATCAAATTTAAGTCCAACATTTACAAACTAAACAAACGTAAATAAATGGCAATACCAGGAGCAGCCAAATTTTTGGAAAACTTAAATGAATGTTTACAAATTCAAATTGGATCATCTATTTATTCTGAAGGGAAAGGAATATAATGATGTTTGCACTCCTGGGTTAAACTGTTTTCATCTCTATTTGTTTTATACTGAATCTCATGATATTTCACGAATCATATCCGCGTCCAAATTCAGAATTCATTCATGCATGAAATCACTACTAAATTATTATTTGTTTTGTGTTCTACGGATCTAAATGTATATTCCTTTTGAAGTCAACTCAAACAAACGATAAAGTTGTATAATTTCAATTATTTTTTGCAGCCAAAAGTTACAAGCCACATTGTCTTTCCCTATAGTACAAACTTGATTCATCTTTTGTTGATTTTTCAAGCCAGTTTGTAAAGTAAATGCAACTAACTATATTTGTCTAGCTAGCTTTTTTTACTATAAAAAGTTAGTTTCAAGGGCGTAATAAACTTTTAATGAATTTTCACGTGTAACCAACCAAACCCGAGAGCTAACATGTCCCCATAGACTAACGGAGACCTTTTTTCTTCTTTCTTTCAGACTGTTTGGTACAAAATGTGAAAAATGTGGACTGTGCTTTAGTAAGAATGATTTTGTGATGCGTGCTCGAAATAAAATCTACCACATGGAGTGTTTCCGTTGTGTGGCATGTGAGCGTCAATTGGTGCCTGGAGATGAGTTCGCCCTTCGAGAAGACGGACTTTTTTGCAAAGATGATCATGAGGTGCTCGAAAAGGCTGTCAATGGCGTCGAGTCCACCACAATCCCGAATCCCACTCCCATCACTCCTGTTCTCCACGAAGCCTCTAATTCTGGTAAGTTACCAAATAAATTCTCTTCAGAAAAAGTTGTTTTTTAAGAAATTGTTTTGGTTTGGGGACGTTGTACATTCTCTCATGTCAAAATCGAAAGGTGACAACCAGGGCACTTGAAAGTTTAAAAAACAGCATTCAATTACGTACCCGTTCACTTACATACCCACTATGTAATAAACAAACACTATTTTTTTCTAAAATGAACTAAGTTTTTATTGGGAAAAATTATTATTGTGATCACGGGAGTTAAATACATAGAAACCGCGATCAGTTCGTAACGCAGCATGAGGTTTGGCCTCCTTTTCTAACTATGCGCAATTACAATACTCGTGGATTGCATCTAAAACACTAGACTAAGAGTTGGAAAGTTAGTTGGAAAATTGTATGAAAATAAACACAAGTCAATCTATATGTCAGTTTGTTGTACTACTGCGAGTCCCTTTTCTACCATACATTCTCATTTCCGGAAGAACTGTTCCCTATGTTTGTACAAGGTGTCTAATATTCATGCACTATTTTTACAGACCCATGAAAAATGTATGCTTTCCTTATCCGTAGTAAGCTCCTTTGGTTTTTTTTTTGTTCTTCGCTCTATTGATTTTATTACTGACTGACTTGACTATATACCTTCTTGTCATGCGAATATGCTGTTAAGCTCTACATAAAAAAGTTTTAGTACTCCCTACACTCAAAGGTATGCACAATACTATAACATAGTACAGAATAACCGTAGTTTTTGTTCAACAAAAGAAGATTACTTTGATAAAACAAAGATTACTATGTAAAATAACACTTTCCAGCTCTCATTTTATAGAATCTGGTATATATAAATTATACCGGTCTGTACAAAAAGACTATAGACATGCTTATATAGCATTTTCTCCCTAAATTTACCAGATAAGGGTGTATATAGAACCACGTGATATTTCTCTCATTCTAATTTTCTCAGTCCATCCCTGCGACGATTTAAACTTTCAAAATAATCACTATTTCATTCTACAGCTGTAGCTGTAGTGAAAAGTTAATTTGTCATTGCATGTTATGTACTATTTTAAAAAATTAGTGAATTATTATGGATAACCCGCAGAGATGAATTCTGATAAGCATTCATACAACGTACTACAAACTGCTTTTCCAAATTTCTGTATCAAATCCTATGCATCTGGCAAGTGTTAGGAAAAAATACCAACGGTGTGAGACTCTGGAGAGAAGTTTACCACCACAATGCTGCTATAGTCTGAAACTCGCATGCGGCACAAGGAAGCCAAAATGGGAAAATCAATGACGGGAGAACTTTCTTCCTACTACAGTCAGCATTATTGCTACAAACTAAAAGCACTACTACAACTACTACTGCCTATGTAGAGGTATTCACTTTCGGCTTCTCCCTACTCCCACCCTGATCCATAAAATATAGTGACTAGTGAGTGAGTGAGTGAATTTTGGGAGTTGAGTGACTTGACTTTCTACATAAAACTACCTACTATAACCATTGTAAGAAAAAAAAATTTGCCCCATGTTACTAACGAAACGAATACAGATGAAAACCAACTTCCAATATTCCCCCCTTAAACTTCAACTGGATAGACAGTCGAATTTGGTTAGATAAACAGTAGATTTTTCCACTTTTAGAGGGTACAAATATGTTCGATTGTAGTATAGCTAGATTTAATATGCATGCGTGACAGTAGACTAACATTAGATATGCAGGGAGGTTGTATTGAATTTTGGAAGCTGGCTCATGCTCGAACCGTACTTGAGAATGCGGAATCCCAGACTTGGAAATTGAGCCACTCATGTGTTTAGTTTGCACATGTAAATCTCTGTACACAGCAAGTTTGCTTTCCAAAAGAGTCAGTCAGTTAGTCCATTCATGAGTGGGTAAACATAATGTGCACACTATTATAAGAGAGAGAGAGTGATTTTGGGCGAACATGTATTTTTTCTTGTACCGCTGATGATGATGGGCCACATTTTGTCAACAATTAGATAGGTCAAAGGCTCAAGCCGCGTTGAGTAAATATCATGCCATAGAACATCCTTCGTCACTTTTGTTGATCTAGATGATGTGCATGAATTGAGGAAATACTTTTTGTCGGTATACTTGAAATATTCATGATGATTTATTCCGTTTCAAGGCCACCCACAACTGTTGTTGATTTTAAGGGATCGTGTTTGGACTTACAGATTACGCATTTATTCATTTCTCTAGTGGTTATGAGCTTTTATTATGTGGTTCCTTTCTTTTCGGTTGCTCGCCGCAAGGAATAACAAATAAAGGAAATTCAATATCTTCATTTGCTAATGCATAGTTAGTTAGTTAGTTAGTTGGTACAAAAAATTCAGTTCCTTTTATTGACAAACAGGCTGAGGAAATTCACTAACTAACTACCTGAAAGTTAGTTTTCTAGTTTCACAGATTTGACCAATTCATAATAATACTGTGGTTAAAAATACATTTGTCCACCTGAGAACGTGAAAACATACAAATTGTCATTGTTTGTTCCCCATGCTATAAATACATGTTCAGTTTGTGGTAACGAACAAAGCAACAAGGCACGTTTACAAGGGTCAATGATGACTTCTAAAGGGCTTATTCAACTACCAATACAAAATAATGACTTTTTTGGGTCTACATGCATTATTTTACAGGGATGAAATACAGTCATCCTTTAAATGCATTGGATTCCACCTGGTGACTTGTGGCTCAGTTCTTACCACGCTTTTCCTTTATTTTTAGTTATCATTGTTGTGCTCTACTAAAAATACTGTGCTCGCAATTGTTGTCATAATATATTCCAAGAAAATATTATGCTGGCTCACCGAATGTACAGCCCAATAAAATGCAACTTCCATTTCTAGCTCACTAGACCATGAATTTGAGAAACCCTCACTCTGAGACAAACTGACATCCTAGAACTTAATTTTCCTCGTCAAACAATCTAATACACACGTCCATATGATGAAAGGGCAGAGGGAGCACACTTGAACGCAAAAAAAAAACGCATAAATCTGAATCCATCATAATTAAATCAAGTTAGTTAGTTACACATTGCACCCATAGTGAGTCAGTAGGGAACCTAATGCAATAATAATAATACAGTAATGATAACAACAATGATTGCAACTTGAGACTAAAGACTTGAGTTTCCCCTTAATTGAAAATGACACTCGTGGAGGGTCCATCCTTGTGGTAGTCATAATAATATTTCTGTGTAGAAAAAATGAGCAACGCCGAAAGTAGTCTCCAGTGTACACGGAGAAATAGATTCGATTTTAATGTAGTTATCACAGAGATTACATTTCAGACCCTCTATCTGTGTTTGTTTTTGTGCACATCTGGTGAAAATTCCAAGTTGTAGAGCAGACCTCGTAGTTGTCAAAAGTTTACTCACTCTCTGTATGAAATATATAGATGGTTGTAGTAGCATGAGGCAATTAAAAATGCATACAGTGGGCTGGAGCCCTTGCACTGCAGTGACAAGCCACAATAGGAGTCCATTGAGACATCAAATGTCATCTCTAAATAAACTGTGAATGGAGAGAGCACACTTGGTTTCGTTATGGAGCTCTAGTATAGGAAGTCACAAGGACCCAAGGGTCCCCATGCATGCATAATACTACTTATACCATCGGGAAAACCAACTGGTTTACTCCATATATAATGCAAAGTTGTATGGATGACCCAAAGGGTGGCTCATTTTGGGTTCATCAAAATAATCATCATGATGATCATCCATTCTGATTGAAAGGAAGCTGTAGGATTCACAGTTTTCACAACTGTTCCAGTTACGCATCAATTCTTTCTCTGTGTGATCTCTGCTCTTTGTTTAGTCAGCAATAATAAATTCACATATGCATAGCTTACTTTCAGTATAAGTGACTATCATGTGCAATAAATCTTTTGAGTTTACATGCATAGACTATATGGGTTACACAGTATTATGATTAAATACGGCCATTAACTAATTAAAATGCAGTTAGTTAGTTGGGTTGGTGGGCATGATGAGTTGCAGTTTTGGGTAATCACCTGTACTCACGTCATAACTGGTTCCAATACTTTTTTTTATATCCAAAGGGTTCTTTCTTGTTGATGATAATTGATGGGATTTTAACTCGACAGTTCTTTAGGGGGGAAATGAAAATGCAAGGTCAGAACTAAGCAGCGAGGTTTTTTTTGCATAGTAGCTAGCAACTAAACTATCTTAATATGATTGATTTTGTAGATTCTTCTGAATCCGGGACAACTCCGGTGACTGGGAAAATCAGGGAAGGAAGATCCTCTAAATCAGGCGAAGGGAAACCAACACGAGTTCGAACTGTTTTGAATGAAAAACAGCTGCACACTCTCAGGACCTGTTACAATGCAAATCCCAGACCTGACGCCCTCATGAAGGAACAATTGGTGGAAATGACAAGTCTCAGTCCTCGGGTCATTCGTGTTTGGTTTCAAAACAAGAGGTGTAAGGACAAAAAACGGGCCATTCTCATGAAACAAATGCAACAACAGGAGAAGGTATAGAGAGTTTATACAAACGAGAAAATAAATAACTAACAACTAACTAACTAACTAACTAAAGACAAAAAATCAATTAGCACAATCACAGTATAAGAGCAATAGCTTTATCTTAAATCTTATTCCACAAGTAAACAAAGTGTGATTGCAGTGGTAATGTTACAAAAACGTATTAGATTTTTCTATTAACTTTTCATTCATAGTTTGAAAGTGAAGCACTCTAGATTATTGCAATCATTGTAAATATAGTTTATATTTTGAGTTGGTTCCATGCTTCATGCTGCGCATTTCGCTGAACAATGAATGAAAACCTGCCGTTTTGTTTATGACTACGGAAGGAGCAAAACCAGACAGAATTGCAGTTAGTTACAAGCATAGAATAGTTTTTTTTCTGGAGAATTCTGTACGCAACCTAGCAAAGTCACTATAATAAAAGAAGAAGACAAATGGAGGGTGGGGACACGAACTGAATAAAATGGAATGTTGCGTGGAAACACATCATTATGGTTGATTATTATATGACTGCTATGGAAGAACTAGGACGACTTTTTCGTTCCCTGTACTCTTGTAAATCTTCTCGTAGGTAAAACATAGCTCTCGTTCTTTTTACCCACGATTTTTACTTTATAGTCCAAAACAAATGACGTTTGTAATTCATAACTGAGTCCACACCTATGTATAGTCAGGAGAGTAAAGTTAGAGTTTGGGCTCAGCAGGAGATTTTAGAAAGCTACTGGATTATTTATGTGATATATTAAGTGTGATTTATCATTATATATTTTCAAACTTAATAGAAATTGATTGAAATGGACGTAATCAGTTATGGGATATTTGTATTTTTTACGTCAAGGAGGGAAGGAAAATGGGTTACGGGTCCATGCAAGGTATTCCACTAGTAGCCTCCAGTCCGGTTCGACATGAGAGCCCTTTAGGAATGAATCCCGTGGAAGTCCACTCATACCAACCGCCATGGAAGGCTTTGTCCGATTTTGCATTACACACTGATCTGGATCGGCTGGATCCGGGTGCACCTCCGTTTCAACACCTTGTGAATCAGGTAAATTTTTATCATGTGAGTTTGTTTTCTTGTTTTGTTTGCTGCTTTTCTACGCCTTTTGCTTTCTTTTGTATAAGTTAGTAAATTGTGGTTGAAAATGCAAGTTGGTATTGCATCCTTCGTAAGCGCAAAATTTTTAATATGTCTATAAACAAGATGAATTTAAGACAACTTCCTTGTCATGTGTGTTAAAAGGCTCATTCAGTCAGTTGTTCTATAAGGTCAGAATGAAAAATTTGGTGAGCAGCAATAATGTATGATAGTTAGTTAGTAAGTGTATGCAAAAGCTATACAGTACAAGTAACAAGACAAGTGAATGAGTGAGTAGCCCTTTAGGTCAAGCAGTCGAGGCGAAGAGGCCATGCAGTGAACATGACATGTTGGCGCGACATCAAGTTGAAACATCAACTTTTAGGCATCTAGTCTTGCATTGAAATGCGGACTGAACACAAAACATTGGTTGTTGTACTGAAATCCCTTCACTGAGGTCTAGACTGGTTTCTGAAATGAATGGCGATTTTACATTTCCTGAACCAAAGACAGTTTTTACTCTTAAACTTGAGCGAGCGATCCAGTAACTTTTTAAAACATTTGATTTTTTCCACATGATTAAAAAAATATTTTGAAATTTTTGGGAAATAAAAAGCTGTATAATTTAGCCTAGCAGCTATAGAGACTTTATCTTGATTTAACCAGGGAGTGATTCAATCTAAACCGCCAATCGTATTCTGACAATTACATGGATATTTAAACGATATAGTTTTTTCTGACTCTTTGAGTTTCGGACCTGCACCCTTTCTAACTAGCAAAGTAACTAACTAGAATAATACATAGGCAATAAAATAGGGAACGATTGTGGTGTGCAATTGAATAGTTCCTGCGTCACGCAAACACTGGCTATATAAAACTAAATGTTCTTCTTATCTAGCAGCCCATGAAACAATGGCATAAAGTCAACTTGTAGACCTTGAAGTCACCTATGTCTGCCATAGTAATTAATTCGTGTCCAAAAAAAGTATGTTGCAACTCTCCATATTTGCTATTTTTGTACAGCCGTCATTTATTAATTTAGTTTAGTTGCAGGGCAACTTATAATTCAAACGTGATGGTCGGACTTACTGAGTAGGAGTAAATACGCAAGCTTTAAACAGATAAGCCAAAAATGATATGCATACTAGTTTTTCCTTCACCGGTATCATTTTATCTATAAAACAATACTCGTGGACAAGTCCATGTCATGATTACATATTCATGAATTGGAAACATGCATGAAACATTTTGTGCCTTTGCTAGCAAGCAACATTGCAAATTAGTATAGAGTTTGTTCCACCCGTTTCACCCATATACACAAAGCGTTTTCTATACAAGCTGGATTTGTTTGATGCAAATGGATGAATTGATGAGTTGAAAAAAATGTTGGAGCCTAGTAATTCATATTAGAGGGTGGTGTATTGTTGTTAGTTAGTTAGTTAGTTAGTTACTAACATACACCAGTTAGTTTTCAGGGGAGATTGGGAAATTGAAAGGGAAGATTTCATTACAAGATTAAAGGGTATGTGTTGCGCCCTATTACGTTGTTTTCACCTTCCTTTTTTGTCTTTGTTTCATCCCTGTAGGCCAAAGTAATTGGTGTGTTCGTTCAAAGAGAGCCGTAGTTGTGTTTTGTATGCAATGCACTTTGCAGTTTGGCGAGTGCACCCTCATTGTTTTTTAAAGGGAACATCTGGGCCTTAGAATGTGATCGTCAAGTTGTAATTAGGGTGGATTGTGTGTGCAATGAAGGTTTGGTTTTGATATAGGAATCACAAATGTAGAGTATTTTTTGACAGAGTATAGATTTAGAACGGAATATTTTTGTACTGGATTTTTTCCCTAGTGAAATTAATTCATGAGACTATATTTGCACAAGGACCAATATTTGCTCTGCCTAATTAGCATACTGTTGTGAAACTATGCACAAAGTCAATACTGAACGTATTCCTTTTGTTTGCTCTGTTGGATTGGCAAGCAAACGAAACTCGTAAAAATTAGCATGTGTGTGGCTAACACATTAAATGCAGCTAACACGATTCATAAATTCCAATGACAAATTATCAACAGGCTTTGTACATATTTGTTTAATGATAGAAAGATAAAGATTCAATAAAAAATCACCATAAAAGCCTATTGTATATAAACTTTCATCAACTTTTCTCATTTACCTTACTGTTAATATTTAAAGCTAGGAGTACAGATTATTTTTGAACATTGTCAGACCTCTAGACGGAAAACATTCTGGACAAGAACAAAAAGAGATGACAATATAAAACCAAATTATCCTTAATTTTTTAGATTCCACATCCTACTCTTTAAAGCAACGACTAAACTATACATATTTTATACGCCTACCTGATTGTTTTTCCTTCCATTTGGATCCCGAAGAAAAATAAAAGTTAATCCTCTTATTATTACTACAACTAGCTAACTAACTATACCATTTGGAGAGAAAAGTAATGTTATAGCGTATAGTTTAGTAGCCAGTGCTCTGTGTGACTGGAAATTGAAGTGCGGATCAGAGCGACTCGCATCCAAATATTTTGACGGCAATCTTAATCCTCCTTCGTCGTCTGTCTCCCTTTTCAAATCCTCAAGAGTGTCTTGTTCAACCTTTTTCTCCCTTTGGCTGGCTGCTCTTTTAAAAACAGTATTAGTAGACGTGCTCTGGTATGAAAAATCCGTAACTGAATAATAAGTAGTGGTGGCTACGAACACATGATGATGATCTAGACCCAAAGGGAATTTTTCATGCAGCTATAGAAAAGGGAAAAATGAGAGTTTTTTTATACAGTGGGCTCTACTTACTCACTCCATGTATAAATAAATGAATACAAGGATCAATCGAGTGAAAGGGAGACATGCCTTCCCTTTTATCAACCCCTATATTCATTATGACAATTTTTACATTTTTTTTGGTGCATTTAAAAGGAGAAACTTGTTTTCACTCTCTCTTTCACTGCAGTTCATTCCAATGGTAGATGAAACAATTTTTTAAAGACTCGTTTCGTCATGCAAGTAAAACGGATGAGTTTTTCAGATTAGTCGTATATCGCTTAAATCAAGTTACTCATGCCACACGCATAATGTAGAATTATTGTCCGAGATTGACACACTGCTTGTGATTAGGATCTAAAGTCAATCAAATGTTGACTTGGACCAGTTTCAAATGGGGCTTGACAAGGTAGACAGTAGATGAATGTCAGGGGTTTTTGATTGATTCCATTATTTTTAATCCAAGACGTCTCTCATGTGTGACGCAATGGGGATTATAGATTTGTGCACAATAGAGATGGTAGTTAGCTTCAAATATTTTGGTGGCAAGTTGGACCTAACAGGTTGAGGTGGAAACTAGTTAGCTTTAATTCTATTAAAGCTAGCTTTTTTGGCTAGTTGGCTAGAAAGAAACTATTGGTAAAGCGAATGTAACGTGCTGTAGCATTTACATTGTTTACTTGTCCATTATTGCGTGGACAGAGATAGGAGCAATATGAATACCTTTATCATACATGCTACCACCATGTGAATATCCTTAAGAAAATGTTTGCTCCTCCTCTTTGGTAGCAGGCAGGATATAATAAACTAGCTATTGTACATGTATGTTGTGAATGTGAACATGGCAAAAATGTAGTCAATCCCCTTTGGTAGTAATTGCCAGTCTGAGACAATAAATTACTATCCTTATCTAATACAAATTTTGCAACAAAAGGAGACAAACAAGTTTGGACAGTTGAACAGCACATAAACATTCTTCAGAAGTTGGCACAGCAGTCCCTGTGCATATTTTCCTTGTCACATGAATATTCATGAGTACCAAGACTTGTGATTTTTTCTCCTTTTCTTGTTCAAAATTATTGAAATTTATTATGACAGAGTTTTCGCCAGTCTACTATATTTATTCGACAGAATGCAACGTGCATTTGTCGTTAGTTTTGGATTTTGACTTCATTACATGGCTTAGACTTTTATGCTCTGTTGAGACGAGATCCCTGTGCTATAAAGCTAGTCCATATAGTTCGTGTAGGTAGCATTAGTATACAATCCTCCCTTCATGCGGTGGTACTCGCTGACTGTAATGAATAATTCATGTAATACTATGAGAAGGAGTCTTTTACAAACGCTTCAAACCAACTAACTAACTAACTAACTATATATATGCTGGATACTACTAACTAACTGAACAACAACTCATCGCTGTTATTGCCATTGTAATTTTGTCCATTATTGTGGTACGCTGAAGCTGCATAAGCAAAAAAAATACGCCACACACATACAATGTGGAATGTAATATTTTATTTGCTTCCATATAAGGACGGTATCCAGTTGATAAAATGTAAGCTTTATACAATGCACATCGATTATCTGTAACTACTGCAACACCCTATGAGTTTTCGTAGCCACCACAGCACGGACATTTTATCTTGTTAGATAGATGTACATGCATGCATAGCTAGATGAAGATAGGGAGTGAGTGGATCAGTTAAGAAAAGATAGTGAATTAGTTGTTGGTTGAAAAGGGAACTTTTTGTTCCCATATCCTTTTCCTATTGGTGATGGGAGGCTGAGAAAGTATGTAGGTGGGCGCTTTGTTGATCTTGACATCCGATAGGTTCCTTCATATTACAGATTACATTTCGTTTGACTCGACACACCATATATGTTTTGTCTTCCCTCAAGGCGTCCTTTCATGTTATTTAACCTTAGTTGATCACGGAAACGAAAAATTTCCAAACGTCATATTTGCACAGTGATTAGTTTAGTAAAATTGTTGACAATTCTTCTCCCAGGCGAAAGGAAAAAGTGTCAATTTACAAGAAATGCTATGCTTTCATTTTTACAATGTTATGTCTCTACTGTGTGATATACTCAAGTTATAGTTTTGTCATAGTTGAATATTTCTCCTATAAAGAAACTAACTACCTAACTTGTTATAGTTGCAGCTTGAGGCAAATTATCATCATTATTTAATCTAGTTGAACTTTTAGCTAGCAGTTGGTGATGTGATATGAATGAAAACAAAAGGGAAGAATGCATACAAGGGAAAGAGTAAATACAGCTTGCCTTGTCTTTTCCTAATATATCAAATTACCGTGAGCACTACCCGCTACCTTAACTACACGCCCGCGTATTTTCCTAAAGTTGTGTTCACAAGAATAGGATGGACGGACAGTTCGGTTTCCGTCTTTTTTGAATGTCATGTCAAATGCCTGTCAATGTCAGGAGTTGAAAAATATTTGCTTATCATAACACTCGTGTATGGTGTGTGGTCTTATCCTAATAGTCTTACCAATACCACATTGCTGCTTTATAATCTTCATTATTTATTCGTCCATTATGATTCCCATGTGGGCTCTATATTGCTCCAAACCCAGGAGGCTATGAATTTTTGACTAACGAAGGATTTTTTATCGGTTTTTTTAGATGCATGGCTACGATATGAATGGAGGAGGTGACATGGGAGGTGGACATGGGAATATGGGACATGGAGGTGGTGGAATGACGCATCCACCGAATGATATGAATCACCATGATTCTACTGATTCCTATGTCACATACCTGGAGAGCGATGACAGTCTTAATAACCATGACGCGTCCAGTCCTTAGCATCAGCTTTCCATCAAATCATATTAGTTAGTTAGTTAGTAACTAGCCCCAAGCCCTTGAAGTGGATTTTTTGCAAAACAAATCATCATTATTAATAATTATCGAGCCATGGCTATCATATTCTGTTCGGAAGGGATGTTTTAATGATTGTGAAATGAATCCCGGAAAATCTCATGTCTTTATTTATACTTGTGTCGTTCAGTGTAATTAGCTTAGGGAGTGACTGCCGTGTTGTCAATATATAAATATTCTATACTTATTTATGTCGTTTATATTAGTATGTGGATATGTAAATTTTTGTGTAACTAGTTAGTTAGTTAGTTACGACGGCTGCATTTTGCCGTGATTGCATTTTTCGAGTTTTAGAATGCTAATACTATTCATGTTCCTATTGTGCTCGAGAAAAATTGAATGCATTGTTGGATTTGAATTAATATGGTAACTTGCTGGTAAAATTGCAGTAAGCTGAGTATGAGAGTGAATAATGATTTTTTTATTTCGGTGGTGACGAGCATATTTGTTAACACAATCACTTGTAGAGCTAGTTGGAGGCTACAGGCTAGGATTTTGAAATTATAGTGGTATAGGCTATATTGATTGATTGACTCATTAAATGAATCAAATATACCAAATAAGTATTCAGATATTTGCTTAGAGACTTTATCAAGTATTTTATTGTTTGAGTCTTCAGAGCGAAGAAGTTAACATAGGTACTCGATTAAATAGTGTTAAAGTACTATGATGATCTTATTTTGCAATGTATAGTTAATACGTGTCTAGTGTATTCAATGACTTCGTTTGAGTTGTAAAGTTGAGTAGGGCTGCTAAAGCACTACCGAATGTAACTTCAAAATATACTGTCCAAAATCAATAAAAAAGGAATTTGATACGAAAGAAAACCTTTTAATTTTATTATTTTATTCCATTGAGTTTACCAAGGTACACTAAAAAAGCTTATAAGCTCATACGAGTCACGTTCCATGACACCTTATTTCGACTTCGGATTGCATGTTCCACAACTTCTTGTATCTTTTACTACAGTACTTCACAGAGAAGCAAAAAGTTGGCATATGTAATTCGGCCACCCCCGATGAATGTTGGAATTATACAATTCACGAAATCTGTAAAAATTTTGTGGCAGCAACGTGATCATTTTTTAATCTTGCAAAAAAAATTTCATCTGAAACAGTTTGTTAACACTTTTGACAACGAAGCAACCAACGCCATATAGCATAGCGAAAAAATAACTCTATTTTAGTTTGCAACGTACAATAAGAGATTCGTCATTTTCAAGTGCTTAACTAAGAACTTGAAACATTAAGATAACTACGTCTGCAGATATTGGACAAATACTAAAGGAAGTGCAAATTTTTACTCTTCTAGAATTCGTTCAATGGGTTTTCGTGGACTATTAAAAATGGTATACCGATTCAGCCAAATAGTTAGTCCATTAAAACTTCTACGAAAACAAAACAACATGCCGGACACAGACTTTGTTTTTAATACAATCCAAGGATACATGCGACATCTAGCGTTTCAGTTACACGCTATTTCCCTAACACTGAAAAAATATTTTCACTATATAAATACAAAACAAAATCGTTTTGATTATTGTTTTAAATAATTAATTTAAATTTTGATAGGAAGCGTTTGTTTGATCCACCACCCTCCCCCATTTGGACACGAGCAACTTAAAATACTTTGTTGAAGATTTGTAGTTTGTAGCACATCCATGGTCTGTCCCAAGCAACAAAAATATATTGGTTCTTCTTTAGCTTATGAAACAAAATTATGGAGTAGACAGGGATAAATTAATTGAAGTTTTTAATATCAAATACAAAAGCTGTCAATTTTTCGGATGTTTTATGAAAACCCAATGTTGCGATGATTGAAGAGCTTAGCTTTAAATCCTAGCGTTTTTATTTTATTGTTTTATCTTCTCAATAGAGCAAATGTGTAGCGGGAAGCCGATGTATTTCAAAAACCTTGTGTCTTTGATTTGTTGTTGTAATTTTGTTTAGTTTGTGGTTAAACACTTTTGTGAACTTGATTTTGATTTAATTATTAATTGATTTCTGTTTTGTTTGGTATAATTACAATAAGGATCGTCTAATCTACTATCAGTTGTTTCGTGTCGTTCGCTAAAC
>Ga0210040_10001096_pt1 | contig 42071 bp, 36 predicted proteins | sample CryGeyCG12114_NA_FD_185462 | JGI IMG/M metagenome (GOLD analysis project Ga0210040, IMG submission 185462) | Groundwater microbial communities from aquifer - Crystal Geyser CG19_WC_8/21/14_NA (SPAdes) (version 2) | ecosystem: Environmental > Aquatic > Deep subsurface > Groundwater | place: USA...
CGGCAGGTATCCGTCGGCGTCGGAGGCTCCTACGAACCCGGAGACGACCGGTGTCAGCTGCTCCACCGCCCTGTCGCTGAGTGCGAGGTAGCCGGTCCCCCATCCGGCACGCAGCCACTTCTGTCCACCGCCGACCACGATGTCGGCGAGCTCGAACGGAGCATCCGTTACACCGGCGCCTTGAGTGGCGTCGACGATGAGCAGGCGGTCGCCGATCACCTGTCGAATCCCCTCGATGTCCGCCAGGTATCCGGTCCGCGCGTCGACGAGGCTGACGGCGACAGCGGCGATGGTCGAGGTGAGCTGGTCCCGGATCTGACCGGGGCTGACCGTTCCGTGATCCGTTTCAAGCCAGATCGGTCCGGACACTCCGAGCGCTTGCTCGGCTCGTACCGCTGCGAAGGGGAGACTCGGGAATTCCGCGGCGGATACGAGAACCGCCCCGGTCAGACCGAACATCGCGTGCATGAGGCCCATACTCGTGTTCGGCTGGAGAACAACCTGATCAGGCCGGAAAGAAAGCAGATCGGCGACGGCTTCTCGGGCGCGTGCCTCCTGGACAAGCAGCGCGTCGATCGCGCCGAATCGTGCACTGGAAACCGAGGACATCCACGCATCGTTCTCGGCCACGACCGCAGCCGAGAGAGGACCGAAAGAGGCGTAATTCAGAAATCCGGGCTCTTCGGAAAAAGTTGAGGCGAAGCGTTCGATTGGTTCCATGGCCGCTTCAGCCTAGATCGTGCTCCCGGGCGGGGGCGCGCTCAGCTCCCGAAGCGACGGTTTCGGTTGCTGTAGTCCCGCAGTGCACGCAGGAAATCGACCTCGCGGAGGTCCGGCCCGAGCGCTTCGACGAAGTAGAGCTCGCTGTGCGCGCTCTGCCAGAGCATGAAGTCGGACATCCGCTGCTCGCCTGATGTACGGATCACGAGATCCGGGTCCGGCTGACCTCCGGTGTAGAGATGTTCGGCGATCAGCTCGGGCGTGAGGATCGAGACGAGGTCCTCGATCGTGCCGCCCTGCAGGTGGTGCGCCTCGACGATGCAGCGCATCGCGTTGGCGATCTCATGTCTGCCGCCGTAACCGACCGCGAGATTGACGTGCAGGCCGCTCTTACCGGCGGTCCGCGCCTCCGCACCTCCGAGCGTCTGCACGAGCGGATCGGGAAGACCGTCATTCGATCCGACGTGCTTGACGCTCCAGTCGCGGAACCGCGACAGGTCATCCGCCAGTTCGCCGATGATCTCGATCAAGGCGTTCAGCTCGTCGGAGTCGCGAGCGCCGAGGTTGTCGGTCGAAAGCAGATAGAGCGTGACCACCTGGATGCCGAGGTCGTCACACCAGATCAGGAACTCGCGGATCTTCTCGGCCCCCGCCCGGTGTCCGTGCGCCGCGGTCTCGAGGCCCAGCTGTCGAGCCCACCGCCGGTTCCCGTCGAGGATCATCGCGAGGTGCTTCGGCAAAGTCTCCGAGGTGAGGCTGCGCCGGATGCTGCGCTGGTACAGCGCATACAGCGGGTTCCGCGAATCGCGACTACGGCCGGTGAGCACGAGAACACGTTAGGCCATGGCACTCCATACCGGGCTCGCACAGAACCGAAGCACGGACGTGTCCTGTCGTAATCTGAGCGACGTGACCTCTCGTGATGACTCCGACGACGGCTCCCCCGAAGCGCTCGACTCGCTCGCGGAGCGCTCGGTCGACGAAGACCGATCCGCGGCTGTCGCCGACCGCGAGGACGCAGCTCAGCTGCCGAACATCCCACTCCTCGAAGACGAACTCGACCACCGCGGCGAAGTCCGTCCCACCTGGCGCGGCTGGATCCACGCGGGCACCTTTCCCCTGGCGATCGTGCTGGGCATTCTGCTCATCACGGTGGCGCACGGCGGCGTCGCCACGACCGCAAGCGCCGTCTTCATGGCGTCGTCACTTCTCCTGTTCGGCAACTCCGCGCTGTACCACCGGTTCGACTGGAAGCCGAAGACGAAGCGAATCCTGAAGCGGATCGACCACGCCAATATCTTCCTGCTGATCGCCGGCACCTACACCCCACTGTCACTGCTCGCCCTGCCGCCCGAGAAGGGCATCCTGCTGCTCTCGATCGTCTGGGGCGGAGCGCTGCTCGGCATCGGCTTCCGCATGTTCTGGCTCAGCGCGCCGCGCTGGCTCTACGTTCCGATCTACATCGCACTGGGGTGGGCAGCGGTGATGTACCTCGGCGATCTCCTCGAGGCGAGCGCGGCGATGATGCTGCTGGTCATCGTCGGCGGACTGCTCTACACGGGCGGCGCTGTCGTCTATGCCCTGAAGCGTCCGAACCCGGTGCCGGGGAAGTTCGGCTTCCACGAGATCTTCCACACCTGCACGGTGCTCGCGTTCGGCTGCCACTGGGCAGCAACGCTGATCATCGTGCTCGCACCCGCCTACAACGGCTGACGTCGACGACTATTCGCCGTCGCGACGTTCCTGCTGCTCACGGGCGATCTCTTCCCGGACTTCTCCGCGGTAGCGCACACGCCGCACCCGCCGAACCATGTCGAGGATCAGCAGAACAGCAGCGACTGCCACGAGGAAGATCGCAAGGAAACCGAGGGGCCCGGGAGTGATGACATCAGGGTCGAACTCCGTCGTCGGGGTGGGCGTGGGTGTGACGGAGGCGACGAGCATCGCGGCGTAAAGCACCGGTTCGGTGATCCTTGTCTCCACGCACGTACGGCGAGGGTCGGTAGCGTTGGGTCAAGAATAAGCGGCCGACGACGAGAGGAGACCGGACGTGAGCGAATCCGAGCGCACGGTCGCATCGACGTCCCCCCGCTCGATCCCGTCCGGTGCGGACCTCGACGAGCGGTATGGGCGCACGCCCAGGGCCCGCCGGCGCGCTCGTATCGTGGGCTGGATCGCTGGCAGCGCGGTCGCGCTGGTCTTCCTGGCCTGGGTGGTTTGGGCCGGCCTCGACGGAACCGCGCCTGACCTCGAGACCCGTGACACGGGTTATCAGCTGACCGACGACACCGCCACCGCCCGTTTCGAGGTGACCGTTGCGCCGGGAACCGCGGTCCGGTGCGCAGTGGAGGCGCTCAGCGAGGACTTCGAGATCGTCGGCTGGAAAGTCGTCGACATCCCTGCCTCGGACGAGCGGACACGGAGCTTCGTCGAGACGGTTCGGACGACGATGCCGCCGACGACCGGGTTGATCTCGCGGTGTTGGCTCCCGTAACCTGGCATATCCGCCGCGCGGACCAGCTCGCTACGAGGGTCCCCGACGGCGATGGCCGTAGGTCCTTACCGGCGCTGCATACGGCATACCGACCGCCGAATCCGATTCGGTAGCGCACTGCGAAGGCGGTGTCACCAGCATTCACGAGGAGTTGCTTTGTCTCAGGAACCGCAGGCCACCTGGCTGACCCAGGACGCGTTCGACCGCCTGTCCGCCGAACTCGAGCAGCTTTCCGGCGAGGGCCGCACAGAGATCGCGAAACGCATCGAGGCTGCTCGCGAAGAGGGCGACCTCAAGGAGAACGGCGGGTATCACGCGGCGAAGGAAGAGCAGGGCAAAATCGAGGCTCGCATCCGCCAGCTCACTCAGCTCCTGCGTACCGCAGAAGTCGGGCATGCTCCGACGACGGTCGATGCCGTCGGCCTCGGCACGGTCATCACGGCGACCATCGCGGGCGACGAGAGCGTCTTCCTGGTCGGCAACCGCGAGATCGCGGGCGACAGCGACCTCGACGTGTACAGCGAGCAGAGTCCTCTCGGCCAAGCCATTCTCGGTAGGAAGGTCGGCGAGACCACGACCTACACCGCGCCGAACGGTCGCGACATCACTGTTGTGATCGTCAAGGTCGAGCCGTACACCGGACAGTAAGACCGCTCACCATCGGCGTTCATCCTTCTCAGAGCGAACGTCGATACGGTCGCTGAGTGGATTCCAGATCGCACGTCCGGCGTCGTGCGGCCGCTGTTGCCGCCCTCTTCTTCTCGATGATGCTGGCGCTGGGCGTCGCGACTCCGGCGTACGCAGAATCACCCGTCGACTTCGGTGCGACCGACATCGTCGACACGGTGGGCGCCCTGGGCGCCGGTACCGATGACGTGCAGCAGGCTATCGACGAACTCCAGCAGGACACCGGCGTCACACTTCTCGTCGCATATATCGACGAGGCGACTAACCCTGCCGACTTCGACGCATGGGTCGAGGCAGTAGCCGAGAACAACGACCTCGGCAGCCGGAATGCGCTGCTCGCGGTCGCGGTCGACGTCCGCGATTACAAATTCGCCCTCGGGACCGACGTCGTCGTCACCGACGCCGAATGGGACGAAATCGAGACGGGCCGGATCGTGCCTCGCCTCGGTCAGGACGACTGGGTCGGAGCTGCGATCGGCGCCGCCGAAGGCCTGAACGCCGCTCTCGCCTCCCCCGGCGACGAGCAGGAAAGCGCCGAGACCGTGGCTTCGAGCGGCGGCGGCTTCAACTGGTTGCCCACCCTGCTCATCCTCGGCGGATTCGTCCTCCTCGTTTTCCTCATCATGACGATCGTCCGCCGTCGTTCCGCGTCGGCAAAACGCAAAAGCAGCCAGCAGAGCGCGAAGGAGCTCGAGCTGAAGGCAGGACGAGCCCTCGTTTCTCTCGACGATGCGTTGAAGACGAGCGAGCAAGAGCTCGGCTTCGCGGTCGCCGAATTCGGCGACGAACAGGCCGCGCCGTTCCGTGCTGCGCTCGATTCGGCTGACGAGAAAGCACGCGAAGCGTTCCGCCTCCGCCAGCAGCTCGACGATGTAGAGCCGGATACGGCGGAAGAGCGTCAGGCGTGGACGCGACGGATCATCGAGCTGTGCGCGTCAGCCGATGCAGACCTCGACGCGCAGACCGAAGCATTCGACCGGCTAAGGGAGCTCAGCCGCAATGCTCCCGCAGCTCTCGACGCCACCATCCGAGATGCCAAAGCGGTCGAGACCCGACTGACCGAATCGCTGCGGGGCCTCGAGTCGGTCGAGGCGCGCTACTCGACGTCAGCGATCGCGAGCGTCGCAGGCAACATCGCTCAGGTCCGCTCTCTCCTCTCCTTCATCCGCGAACGTGGCCAGTCCGCCCGGACCGAGCTCGACGCGGGCCGAGCGGGTCAGGCCGCCGGCGATGTGCGCAGTGCGCAGCAGGCCGTCGGCCAGGCGAACACTCTGCTCAACGCGATCGAGAGAATCGGCGCCGATCTCGATGCGGCAGCGGCCGGAATCGATGAAGCGGCGGCATCCCTGCGCTCCGACGTCGCTGAGGCGAAGACCCTCTCCGATGCGCACCGGGCGACCGCGACCGAAGACGTCGATGCCCGCGCCCGTGAGGCCGAGCAGCTACTCGCCCAGCTGACCCCGAACGGCGACCGCCGACGAAACCCCATCGCAACCCTCAGCGCTCTGGCTGAGACCGAGCAGCGACTCGACGCGGCTCTGGCTCCATCACGTGAACGCCAGGAGCGCGAACGCCGCGCCCGGGCGACCCTCGATCGCAGTCTCGCCGCCGTCCGAAGCCAGATCGCCTCCGCCGACTCTTACATCACCACACGGCGTGGCTCGATCAGCGAGGCGGCCCGCGCACGCCTCTCCGAAGCAAAGCGCCATCTGAACGAAGCCGCGACCCTCGCAGCAACGGATCCGGAGTCAGCGCTCGCCGAGTCCGGTACCGCGCAGAGTCTTGCGGCCGATGCCCTCAACCGGGCGTACAGCGATGTCAGCAACAGCGACCCGTTCGGCGGAACCGCGTACCGCGGAGGCGGCGGTTCCGGCGACATCACCGGTGCGCTTCTCGGCGGCATCATCGGCGGAATGCTGACCGGTGGAGGTGGCCGGTCTCGCGGAGGTTTCGGCGGCATGGGCGGCGGATCCCGCAGGGGCTTCGGCGGCCGTGGAGGCGGGTTCGGCGGCGGTGGCTTCGGCGGCGGCCGAAGCGGAGGAGGGTCCTTCGGCGGCTCCCGCGGATTCGGCGGAGGACGAAGCGGCGGCGGCCGGTTCTAGAACGACACCCATTCACACGCACAACGAAGAACTAAGGAGACAATCATGTCGAAGCAGTCAATTCTCGGTCGTATCGCCCAGCTCGCGAAGGCCAACATCAACTCCCTCCTCGACCAGGCCGAAGACCCCCAACTCATGCTCGACCAGCTGGTGCGTGACTACTCGAACAGCATCGCCGAGGCCGAAAGCGCGATCGCGCAGACCATCGGAAATCTTCGGCTGCTCGAAGACGACTATCGCGAAGACGTTCAGTCGTCGAAGGAGTGGGGCCAGAAGGCGCTCGCGGCCAGCCGCAAAGCGGACGAGCTGCGTACCGCGGGCAACTCGGCCGACGCCGACAAATTCGACAACCTCGCGAAGGTCGCGCTCGGCCGCCAGATGCAGTCCGAGAACGAGGCGAAGGGCGCCGAGCCCACCATCACGGCTCAGACCGAGGTCGTCGAGAAGCTCAAGTCCGGGCTCGACAAGATGCGCGAGAAGCTGAACCAGCTCTCCGCGAAGCGCGACGAGCTCGCGGCGCGTGCGAAGACCGCTCAGGCTCAGGCGCAGGTGCACGACGCTTTGAAGAGCATCGACCTGATGGATCCCACGAGCGAGGTCAGCCGTTTCGAAGAGAAGGTTCGCCGCGAAGAAGCGAAGGTCCGCGGCCAGCAGGAGTTGGCTTCCTCAAGCCTCGACGCCCAGTTCGAAAGCCTCGAAGACATCGGCGAGCAGACGGAGATCGAAGCCCGCTTGGCGGCGTTGAAGACGGGCGGCACCTCGGGCGCCATCCTCTCCTGAGGAACAGCGGTATCTTTTCGAGCAAGACACGACAGGAGCATCATGGCCATCGCTATCATCAATCCGACCACCGGTGAGACCGAGCAGACCTTCGAACCGCACGATGCCGCGGAGATCGACCGCCGTATCGCGGAGGCGGCGGCTGCAGCTGAGGCCCTCCGCAGCACGACCTACGCGCAGCGCGCAGACTGGATGCGCGCCGCAGCGGACTCGCTCGAAGCGGACGTCGACAAAACCGCTCGCATGATGACGATCGAGATGGGGAAGCCGCTCGCGCAAGCCGAGGCAGAGGTGTTGAAGTGCGCGAAGAACATGCGTTTCTATGCAGACAACGCCGAGAGCTTCCTCGCGGACGAGCCCCTCGCTGATCCCTCCAGTGTCGGAGCGAGCGCGGCATACGCCCGCTATCAGCCGCTCGGAGTGGTGCTGGCTGTCATGCCGTGGAACTACCCGCTATGGCAGGTCATCCGCTTCGCCGCTCCCGCCCTCATGGCCGGGAACACGGGCCTGTTGAAGCATGCATCGAATGTGCCGGCGTCCGCCCTCTACCTCGACACCCTGTTCGAGAAGGGTGGTTTCCCGGCCGGCTCGTTCCGTACCCTGCTGATCGGTGCACGCGAGGTCGCCGCTGTGCTGGAAGACCGTCGGGTCAAGGCGGTCACGCTCACCGGTTCCGAGCCTGCGGGGCGCTCGGTCGCTTCGACGGCGGGGCAGCAGATCAAGAAGGCCGTTCTCGAGCTGGGCGGCTCCGATCCCTTCATCGTCATGCCGAGCGCCGACCTCGAGGCGGCGGTCGGAACTGCTGTCAAGGCGCGCATCGGTAACAACGGCCAGTCCTGCATCGCGGGGAAGCGGTTCATCGTGCACACCGACGTCTACGACCGGTTCGCTGAACTGTTCGCGGCGAAGATGAACGCGCTCGTGGTCGGCGACCCGCTCGACCCGGCAACCGAGGTCGGCCCTCTCGCGACCGAGGGCGGCCGGGACGACATCGTCGAGCTCGTGGACGACGCGGTCGCCAAGGGCGCGACTGTCCTCGCTGGCGGATCGGCGCCTGAGGGTCCGGGGTGGTTCTACTCCCCCACCGTGCTCGCAGACCTGACCGACGACATGCGCCTCGTGCTCGAGGAGGCGTTCGGTCCCGTGGCCACCCTGTACCGCGTCGCCGATCGGGAAGAGGCGGTTCGCATCGCGAACCAGACGACCTTCGGCCTCAGCTCAGCCGCATGGACCAATGACAGTAGCGATGAGGACTACTTCGTCGGCGCACTCGACGCAGGCGCGGTCTTCATCAACGGGATGACGGTGTCATACCCCGAGCTCCCGTTCGGTGGCATCAAGGATTCCGGCTACGGACGGGAGTTGGCCGCGGCCGGCATCCGCGAGTTCTGCAACCTCAAGACCGTGTGGAAGGCGCCGGTTCCCGACGGTGGCGAGAACACCGAGGGCGAACCGGTCGAGTAGTCACCCAACGCCACGAAAACGACGGCGGTTGCGCATCTCGGGCGAGATACGCAACCGCCGTTGTTTTCCCGTCAGTGCCGGACGACCCTCGGGTCGTACCCCTCGGCTCGCAGCCGCTCGATCACATATTGAGCATGCTCGTGACCGCGGGTTTCGACGCTGATCTCAAGCTCCACCTCGGTGATCTGCAAGCCCTGTCCGTGCCGCGTGTGCAGAACCTCGACGACATTCGCGCCGGCGTCGGCGATGAGCCGCGAAATGATCGCAAGCTGACCGGGCCGGTCCGGCAGGCCGATCCTGAGGTTGAGGTAGCGGTCCCCGGCCGCGAGACCACGGCTGATCACGCGCTCCATCATGAGCGGATCGATGTTGCCGCCCGACAGGATGATCACGGTCTTGCCGAGCCCATCGGGAAGCTTGTTCGCGAGGACCGCCGCGACACCGACAGCACCAGCGGGTTCTACGACGAGCTTGGCTCGCTCCAGCAGCACGACGAGAGCCTGCGCGGTCTCGTCGTCGGTCACCGTGACGACCGTTTCGACGGCGTCACGGATGATCTCGAAGTTCAGTACACCCGGCCGAGCGACCGCGATGCCGTCCGCGATGGTCGGCGTGGTCTTGATCACGGTCGCCTCACCGCGAGTCAGCGAGGGCGGATAGGCGGCCGCGTTCGCAGCCTGCACGCCGATGACCCGGATGTCTCGCCCCTGGGTCGCCGCCTTCTGACGGATCGCGCTCGCCACACCGGCGATCAGGCCGCCACCACCGATCGGGACGACGACGCTGTCGACCTCGGGCAGCTGGTCGAGGATCTCGAGCCCCAGAGTCCCCTGCCCCATGATGACGTCACGGTGATCGAACGGAGGGATCAGAACAGCCCCCGTCTCGACCGCATACTCGGCGGCCGCAAGCAGCGGCTCCTCGACGGTGAGCCCCTGCAGGCGGACGTCCGCGCCGTAATTGCGGGTGGCCTGCAGCTTCGGCAGTGGAACGCCGACGGGCATGAAGATCGTCGCCGTGATCCCGAGCTCGCGTGCGGCGAAAGCGACGCCCTGCGCATGATTGCCGGCGGACGCAGCAACCACTCCACGCGCCATCTCCTCGTCGGAGAGGCGTGAGATGCGGTTGTATGCGCCTCGGATCTTGTACGACCCGGTGCGCTGAAGGTTCTCGCACTTCAGATAGACGGGGCTACCGAGAACCTCGGCCAGGAAGCGGGAGCTCTCGAGCGGCGTCACTTCGGCGACCTGTGACACCACGTCGCGGGCTGCAGTGAATTCTTCGAGAGTGGGGCCCGCGAAGGTCGGCGCACTCGAAGGGGCGATGTCAGTCATGAAATGCGACGTCCTTGGTGGTGTGGAGATGGGGTGCCGGAGCGCCATCGGCCCTCGGCGATGTACTTGATCATCACGTTCGCGACGGCAACGGTAGGAACGGCGAAAAGGGTGCCTGGGATACCCGCCAGTATGGCGCCACTGCCGACCGCCAGCACGACGGCCAACGGGTGCACCTTGACTGCGGAGCCGATGATGAGCGGCTGCAGGATGTGCCCTTCGACCTGTTGCACGATGAGGACGATGAGGAGCATCCATACCGCCGGCCACACGCCGTTGTAGACGAGTGCGATGAAGACGGCGAGCGCGCCGGTGACAACGGCACCGAGGACGGGCACGAATGAGCCGAGGAAGACGAGAACGGCGATGGGAATCGCAAGCGGCACCTGAAGGAAGACCGCGCCGAGTCCGATTCCGACGGCGTCGATGAATGCCACGACGATCTGTACTCGGACGAAGCTGCTGAGAGTCGTCCATCCCGCCTTGCCTGCGCCGTCGATGGCGGGACGGGCGCGCCTCGGGAAGAGGCGCACGAGCCACTGCCAGATTCCTCGTCCGTCGATGAGGATGAAGAGGGTGCTGAAGAGGGTGAGCAGCAGCCCGGTGGCGACGTGGCCGACGGTCGACCCGACCGAAAGCGCGCTCGACACGACGGCTGCTGTGTCCTGTTGCACACCGCCCCAGATGCCGCGGAGCCAGTCGTTGATCTGCGGCTCGGTGAGGTGCAGCGGCGAGTCGATCAGGTACTGCTTCAGGTCGTCGTACGACTCGATGCTCTGCCTGCGGAGGTCGTCGAACCCGCGGATCACCTGCGTGACGACGAGCCACACGAGGGCTCCGACCGCCGCGATCGTCCCGACCTCCGCGACGATGATCGCAAGCCAACGCGGCCACCTGTGTCGAACCAGGAACTGGATGAGGGGGACGAGGAGGGCTGCGATGAGGAGGGCGAGCAGCAACGGTATGACGATCAGTCGGAGCTGCACGACGAGGAATCCGACGATGCCAAGCACTCCCGCGACCGCGAGGATCCGCCACGCCCAGGCACCTGCGATCTGCACCCCACGGGGCACCGATTCCGCAGGAATCGCCTCGGGCTCCCTCTGCGACTTACGGCCGACCATGGCGCAAGTTTAGGGCGCGCCGCCGACCACTCCTTCCGCGCACCACGCACCCATCGAGCCTTGTCCCCGCCCGTTGAGCGAGAGCGAAACGAAGGGAACCCCACGCAACCCTTCCCGTCCCTCCTTCCTTCGTGTCCGAGCTACTCGGTACCCTCGAGACGATGGTCGAACAGCTCACCGCATCGGCGGCCCGCCAGATCGCACTCGGCGCCCAGGGATTCGGTCGCCCGACAACCGCTGTACCCGGCACTCGCCAGATCAACGGGGTCATCGAGCGTCTCGGTCTGCTGCAGATCGACTCCGTCAACGTCTTCGAACGCAGTCACCATCTCCCGGTTTTCGCCCGGCTCGGCTCCTACGACCGCGCACTGCTCGACCGTCTCGTGCTCCGCCCACCAGGGCCCTACCTCGAGTACCTCGCCCATGTGGCCTGCTTCATTCCCGTCGCCAGCTGGCCGCTGTTCCGCTGGCGGATGCATGACTACCGCGTCAAGCACTCCGCATCAGACTCGTGGGTCGCCGGCAATGCGGAGATGCTCACCTGGCTCCGCGCCGAACTAACGGCGAAGGGGCCCCTCGCGGCGAGCGAGATCGAGCATGAAGCCAATAAGCGTCGCGGACCATGGTGGGGCTGGAGCGATGTGAAAGAGGGCCTCGAGTACCTCTTCCGGTGGGGTGAGGTCGTCTCTGCCGGACGCGACCGCTTCGAGCGCCGTTACGGCCTGGCCGAGCAGGTGCTGCCGCCCGAGATCCTCGGCACCGAAATCGCGAAACCCGACGCCTATCGCGAGCTGCTCGCTCGCGCCGCCCGCGCGCACGGCGTCGGAACGGCGAAGGACTTCGCCGACTACTACCGTCTGCGTGGCCCGCTCGTGAAGACCGCGCTGCGTGAACTCGAGGATGCGGGTGAGCTGGTTCCCGTCGCTGTCCCCGAATGGCGGTTCGGAGGGCGAACTGCACCCGCGTGGCGACACCGCGACGCCCGGACCCCGCGCCGCATCGACGCAGCCGCGCTACTGTCGCCGTTCGACCCCGTCGTATGGGAGCGTGAGCGCACCGAGCGGATGTTCGGCTTCCGCTACCGCATCGAGATCTACGTCCCCGAGCCCAAACGGCAGTACGGCTACTACGTCCTGCCCCTTCTCATCGGCGACGAGATCGTGGGTCGCGTCGATCTGAAAAGCGACCGGCAGAACGGAGTACTGCGCGTCCAGTCGGCATGGAGCGAGGGCCACGCGGCTCTTCCCCACCTCGACCGCATCGCGGCCCTCCTGCACGAGACGGGCCAATGGCAGGGGCTCGGTGAGGTCGAGATCAACGAACGGGGCACCTTGGCCTCAGCGCTGAAAGGTGCGCTCTAGAACGAGCCGCCCATGCGGGTGAGTCGCTCGATGCGGTCGGCGATCGGCGGGTGGGTGGCGAACATCCGTCCGACCGCACCTGTCTTCATCGGATCCGAGATCCAGAGGTGCGCCATCGATGAGTTCTGGCGGCGCATCGGCCGACCGTACTCGCTGAGCTTCTGCAGGGCACTCGCGAGCGCGTCGGGGTGACGTGTCGTCAGCGCGCCCGTCGCGTCGGCCAGGTATTCGCGCTGACGGGAGATGGCGAGCTGCACGAGGGTCGCGACGATCGGCGCCACGATCATCGCGACCAGGCCGAAGACCATCACGACGGGGCTTCCGTTGTTGTTGCGCCGCCCGCCGAAGAACGCCATTCGAAGCAGCAGGTCGGAGAGGATCCCGACCGCCACGACGAGGCCGTAAACGACCATCGACACCCGGATGTCGTAGTTGCGGACGTGACCGAGCTCGTGCGCCATGATGCCCTCGAGTTCAGCATCGTCCATGATCTCGAGCAAGCCCGTCGTCGCCGCCACCACCGCGTGCTGCGGGTCGCGCCCCGTCGCGAACGCGTTGGGGGCCGGATCGTTCACGATGTAGATCTTCGGCATCGGAGTGCCTGTGGTGATCGAGAGGTTTTCGACGATGCGGTACAGGCGTGGATCGTCCGACTTCTCGATCGGCACCGCACCCGCCATGGACAACGCCTCGCGGCTCGCCATGAAGTATTGGAAGATCGCGAACAGCACCGCGCCGATGACCACCATGATGGCGATCGAGTAGTCGCCCTCGGCACCGTACGTGAGCTGCGCGAGCATGCCGAGGCCGCCGACCAGCACGACGAAGAACAGCATGATGAAGACGGTGTTGCGCTTGTTCTTCGCGATCGCACTGTACATATCAGTTGCATTCTTCCACTGCGGCATGGGCCGCGGAGAGAAACGTGCGGCCCTTCATTTCGCTGCGCTCGATGGGCGGGCGGGCCCGCTCAGAACTGAACGCGCGGCGGTTCGGCGATGGCGGCCGGCTCGGAGACCTCGAAGAAGTCGCGTTCGGTGAAGCCGAGGTTCTTCGCGAACAGGTTGTTCGGGAAGACCTTGATCTTGGTGTTCAGTTCGCGGACACCGCCGTTGTAGAACCGGCGCGACGCTTGGATCTTGTCTTCGGTGTCGACCAGTTCACTCTGCAACTGGAGGAAGTTCTGGCTCGCCTGCAACTGCGGATAAGCCTCAGCGACCGCGAACACGCTCTTGAGCGCGGACTGCATGTGATCCTCAGCGACGGATGCCTGCGCCGGCGTGGAGGCGGAAAGCGTCTCCGCGCGCGCTCGAGTCACCGATTCGAAGACCCCGCGTTCATGCGAGGCATACCCCTTCACGCTCTCGATGAGATTCGGAATCAGGTCGGCGCGGCGCTTGAGCTGAACGGTGATATCGCTCCAAGCCTCGTCTACCCGGACCCCGAGGGTCACCAGCGAGTTGTAGGTCGCCCACAGATAGATACCGGCGATGACGACGAGCGCCACAACGATCAGTATCGGAATCAGGATCTCCATGGCGCAATCCTAACCAGCGCTCAGGCGCGGCTCTCCGTGGCAGCACCCCTTCCCAGAACACTCCTGGGCCGAGAGCGGCATGCGATCAGGCGCCGAGAACGCGGTCGAGGTAGTCGTTCGTGAACACGCGTGCCGGATCGAGCCGATCTCGGAGCGAGACGAAATCGTCGAAACGCGGATAGCTGCGCCGGAGGGTGTCCACCGACTGGGTGTGGAACTTACCCCAGTGCGGACGTCCGCCGAGAGCGACGCAGATCTCTTCGACCGCCGAAAAGTACTCCTCGAACGGTTCCCGGTAGTACCGGTGAACAGCGAGGTATCCGGAGTAACGTCCGTGCGCGGTCGACATCCACACCTCGTCGGCCGCGGCGAAACGCAATTCGACCGGGAACGTGATCTTCCAGTCCCGACGCTCGATCAGGCTCCGCACATGATCGACCGCCTCGGGCAGGACCTCGGCGGGCAGCGCGTACTCCTGTTCGACGAAGCGCACTCCCCGCTCAGTGACGAAGACACGGTCGGACCGATCGGAATAGCTTCGCTGGGCGACGCCGCCACTCGTGATCGCGTTGATCCGAGGCACGAGATCGGGCGCAGCCCACCCCAATCTGCACAGCATCCCGAACATCCTGTTGCCGAGGAACTCATCGTCGAACCACTGTCGCGACCGAGACTGCGGGCTCACGGTGCTTCCCGGTGGGAGACGCGCCCCCGCCTTCACGAAAGCGCGCTTCGTGTGCGGGAACCAGTAAGCATCGAGATGGTCGCTCACGAGGGAGCGATCGAGCAAGGTCGCGAGGACGTCGTCGATGGACTCGTTGCGTTCAAGCGCGCGGACCGCGAATGCGGTGACGCAACGAAGGGTGACCTCGACGATGATGCCGAGTGCACCGAGACCGAGTGCCGCTCCCGCGAGGAGGTCAGGGTCCTCGTCGCCATCGATGAAGAGCACCGACCCATCGCCTGCCACCAGGGTCATCGCCACCACCTGGGTCGAGAGTCCCCCGAACCCGGCACCGCTGCCGTGGGTGCCGGTCGAGATGGCTCCCGCGAGAGTCTGCCGGTCGATATCGCCGAGATTCTCCATCGCAAGGCCGAGCGGTGCGAGTATCGCCGGCACCTCATGCAGATACGTTCCCGCGCCGAGTGTCACGCGTCGCCGCTGCCGGTCGGCTCCGATCAGCCCGCGGAAGTTGTCGAGGCTGATCTGGATGTCGACGGGAGCCGCAATACCGCTGAAGCTGTGGCCCGCGCCGATCGCCTTGACTCGTTGACCACGGCGTGCCGCGTCCGCGACGAGTGAGCAGACCTCGTCGATGCTTCTCGGCCGGACGATACTCGTCGGGTGGGCGTGCTGATTGCCCGCCCAATTGACCCATGGGTGCCGGGATTCGGTCATAGGAACGCCTTCCCTTCCCCTCGATAGGTCGGAACAGTCGCCACCACCGTGCCGTCGTGAACGATTGCGAACTCGGCGAGCCTCTCGCTCGCCTCACCCGACTTGGCATGCCTGAACCACACTCTGTCGCCCACGGACATCCGCCCGGCGGCCTTGCCCGACAGCGGGGATTGCACCTCGCCGGCCTGTTCGCGGGGTGCCCACGAAAGTTCCTCCGGCCAGGCGACCTGTGGGAGCCGGTCGGCACCTGAGGGCCCCGACGCCACCCAGCCGCCGCCGAGCACCGTCACCCGGTCGGTGGCCGGCCGGCGCACGACCGAAAGCCCCCAAGCCGACGCGGGGGCGGGGCGGAATGCGGTGAAGCCGTCGAAAGTGTGCCCGGCGAGCAGCCCACTTCCCGCACCGAGCTCCGTCACCGAAGGATCGCCGCTCGTGAGGTGAAGCGACCCTGTGCCTCCTCCGTTCACGAACTCGAGGTCGGCGATCCCGCGCACCGCGGTGACCGCGGACGCACGACGTGCACATAGTTCAGCGAAAGAACGCCGCTGCATGTCCTTGACCATTGCGGACTCGAGCGCACGTCCGGGCTGAGCATCGGGGACACCGGCGACCTGCGACTCGTACGCCATCATTCCGACCAGACGGAAGCCAGCGCGCATCGTGATAGCGCGGGCCAACTCGAGCGCATCGTCCGCTGTCCGAACCGGTGAACGCCAGACGCCGAGTCGTCCGAGTAGTCGCGACGAGTACGACATATCGAGCTCGATCGCGACCCGGATGCTCTCGCGTCCCCCCGGCGGCCGGATCGAATCGATGAGATCGAGTTGCTCGATCGAGTCGACCATGAGTGTCACACGCGACGCCAGCTCCGCAGAGAGCGCAAGCACGGTCAGAGGGCCCCGCTCCACGGTCGGATACCCCACGACGACGTCATCGATCGTCTGAGCGAGCCACAATGCCTCGTCGAGCGTGTAGGCGAGCACTCCTTCGAACCCCGGAAGGGCAAGGACGGCGTCGAGCACCGCTCGCACCCGCACCGACTTCGATGCGATCCGGATCGGGATGCCCGCCGCCCGGTCCAGCATGTCGAAGGCGTTGTGGGACAGGGCCGCATGCTCGATCACACCGACCGGAGAATCCAGGTGCGCGGTAGCGCGAGCGATGTCGGACCAGTAACGGTCTGGATTCCGCCACTTCTCAGCGGCCGGGCGGACGAGAGGAGGGAAGTCGGTCATCGGGGGTCCACCGCCAGTCTGCAGACAGCGCCTGCGGCTACCGCTGCCATCCGCTGCGCCGCCTCGTGGTCGCGAGTCGCCAGCCAGGCCAGAGAGATTCCGTCGTTCAGGCTCACCACGATCTGAGCTATCTCCCGCGCAGGACGGCTCCACTGCGCGCCCGTCTCGATGACGAGGGCTTCGGCCACGTCCCAATAGCGTTCGTACTGCCGTCGGGCGAGCGGTTCGAGCCCGGGGGTACGCAGGGCGTGGTTCATGAGCTCGAACATCGCGAGCTCGGTCCCCGCGTCAGCCGCCAACAGTTGCAGCGAAGTCAAGAACGCTCGATAGACCCGCTCTTCGAGGGTCAGCCCGTCATAAGGAACCAGGGACTGGGCATCGATCTCACGTTCGAGGGCACGTTCGATGACCTCCGCCAAGAGCGCGTCCCGGGAGGGGAACACGTAATGGAAGCTCGCAAGCGACATACCGGCCTCAGCGGTGATCGCCCGCGTCGAGGCCGCGGCGATCCCGTGGCGCGCGACGAGACGGAGAGCGGCCTCGACCAGCGCGTCCTTCCGAGTGCTCGCCGAAATCCGCTGCATAGGAAGGACACCGCCTTTCGAAGTGGGACGATCGTCCCACTTCGACCCATTCTCCTCACTCGCCGAGGCTGTATCCCTGCGCGGCGCGCCGGAGGAGGCGTTGACAGCACAGAGACACCCTGCGTCAATAGGAGCAGGTGCCCCTACGTTCTTCCTCTTCTCTTCGGCGCACGCCCGTCTTCGACCGGCTCGCCGCGACGATCACTGTTGCCGCGATCGTCTCTCTGACGACCGTTCTGACGGGAGTCCCGGTTGCCTCTGCCGCGGAGGACGCCTCGATATCGGTTGCACCCGAACCATCGAGCAGCGCCGAATCCACTGAGTCGTCGACGAGCCCACCGACCTCCATCGCCCCCGCGGACCAACCCCCTACCGTCACCGTCGACCCACCAGGGGACATCACAGCACTGCCGTTCGCACTCACCGGCTCGCGCACCCCAGGGTCCGAGGTGCAGGTCCAGCTGACGACCGGAGGCGGCGATCCGCTGTGCATCTCCCCCGCCGAGGAGTCCTCGTCGTGGAGCTGCGAAGTCGCAGCCCTCCCCGACGGTGCAGACATCGGTCTTCGCGTCGTTGCGCTCGCAACGAGCGGCAACTCCGAGCAACAGGTCTCGGTCGCATGGCTCAATCCCCCGACAATCATCGCGCCGGCCCATGCCACAACCGCCGGACAGGTGGGCGGATCGGCTTACCCCGGAGCGACCGTCAACGCCACAGTCGTCGCTTCACCCTCGGAGTGCACCGCGACGGCAGCGAAAGACGGCTCGTGGACGTGCATCCTCTCGGAGCCGCTGCCCACCGGCGAATACCATGCCAGCGCCCACCAGAGCGCTTCCTTCTTTCCGCGGGGTTCGGCGCAGAGCCCCTTCGTCGCCGTCATCGTCGATAAAGACGCGCCATCGTCACCGACGATCACGAGCCCCGCCGCTGGGAGCGAAGTGGTCTCCCCCGGCGCCACCTTCTCGGGAACGGGCGATGACGGCAACACGGTGCTGCTCTTCGCCGGCATCCGCCCGCTCTGCCAGACGCCCGTCGATGGCACACGATGGTCATGCACCGTCACGGCATCCGTGCCCGACGGCGAAGCTTCGGTCACAGCCGTGCAACTCGACCCTGCAGGAAACGCGAGCGCCGCCAGCGCAGCGCTGGAGATCATCTTCTCCGCGATCCCCACCGCCACACCGAGTCCGGGGCCGAGCTTCACGTCTCCTCAGCACGAAAACGCAGAGCCGTTGCGCTTACCCGCCCCACCCCTCGAGCAACCCACGAGCGAAGACCCGCTCAGCGCCGGGGCGGCTCCCCCGCAGGCCGTTGACACGCCTCGCTGGATGCGCGAACTGTCGGCGCCGACGGCGATCGGGTCATCGCTCGCGCCCCTCACCGCAGTCGCCAGCGGGCAACTCGTCACTGCACTGGCCCTCTCGGGGAGCGCCTTCCTCATGCTGCTCCTCCCAGGGCTGCTCGCCTCGCGGTCCCTCGCGGGTCGACTGGGACGAGTGCCGTCATTCACCGGACGCAACCGTGCACGAGCCGACGACCGATTCGCTCGGATCGCGCTCGATCCCCGCTTCGTCGCAGTCGCATCTCTTCTCGCCGCCGCGATCATCGCGATACTCGCTCACCCCGTGCTCGCCCAAGCGAACTATGCGCGGCTCGCCCTCGCTGTCGGACTCGCTCTGGCCACCGTCAACCTGCTCGGCACCGCGGCCGTCGTCATGGTTGCACGCCGATTCTTCGACATCGACGTGACAGTCGGCACTCGCGCACGGCTCTTGGGCGTCGCCGCAGTCACAGCGATAGTGACGCGAGCATTCGGCCTCGCCCCGCCCCTCGCCTACGGCCAGGTGCTCGGTATCGACCACGGCGCCACGACCAGCCGGCGACAGCGCTCTGCAGTCGCGCTCGCACAAACCGGCGTCCTCGTAACCCTCGCGCTTGCCGCGTGGCTCGCATACGGCGACGGGCCCACGTCATTCGTCTTCGCCAACCAGTTCGCCGGCGAATACACCTCCACTGTCACCTTCGCCGCCGCAGGCGCCGCAGCCATCGGAATGCTCCCCGCACGATCACTCCCCGGGGGCGCGATCCTCCAGCACTCCCGTTGGATCTGGGCCCTCGCCACCGTCACATCGTGGACGGCACTCTTCCTCGTCCTCACCGCCGTCACCGAAAGCGGCACAGTGACCGGACTCGTCGCCGGCGCCTTCGCATCGGCCGCCTTCGCCATCCTCAGCCTCGCCGCTTGGGCATGGATCCGATGGGTCGAGCCGGTCTTCGCTCAGGCGGAGTAGAGGGACACGTCGGGGCTTCGGCGAGACCGGTCCGCGATCGCCTGTGCTGTCGCACTCGGTGCCCCTACGGAGATTCGAACTCCGACTGAAACGATTTTAAGTCGTCTGCCTCTGCCGATTGGGCTATAGGGGCGGCCACCCACCGAAGTGGGTCAACTGTCAACTGCCGGTCGTAGCGCCCTCGGACTGAGCCGGAGTCGCCGTCCCCTTATAGGGCATCGGCGGGTTCGCCGAGCCCTTGGCCGACTCCTTCGCAGACTCTCCCGGCGCAGGCTTCGGGCGGGAGGCGAACTTCTCGAACACCGCGCGCGGGTGCTCACGAGCTTCGAGAGAAACGATGTCTCGCCCGAGTACGACACCGAAGACCCAGTTGCCGAAGACTCGGATCTTGCGCTCCCAGCTCGGAATAGCAAGGCCGTGATATCCGCGGTGCATCACCCATGCGGGGAAGCCGGTGACCGCGAACTTCCCGGACTGGAACGCACCGTGACCCGGGCCGAGACCGGCGACCGCGCCGAGATTCTCGTGGTAGTAATCCTTCGGCAGTTCACCGCGCATCGTGGCGACCAAGTTCTTCGCCATGAGCTTGCCCTCGCGGACCGCATGCTGAGCATTCGGCACACAGTAGCCGCCGACACCCTTACCGGTCAGGTCGGGAACAGCGGCGACGTCACCCGCACCCCAAGCATCGGCGACGATTCCGTTGTCGTCCTCGACGCGGAGATCGGCGCGCACACGCAGACGACCGCGCTCTTCGAGAGGAAGGTCGGTGTTCTTCAGCATCGGCGTAGCCATGACGCCCGCGGTCCAGACGATGACGTCGGACTCGAAGCTTTCGCCAGTCGACAGCTCGATGACACCATCGACCGCGGACTTCAACTGGGTGTCGAGATGGACCTGGGCCCCGCGCTCCGCCAAGTTCTTGAGCACCCAATGGCTGGTCTTCAGCGAGACCTCGGGCATGATCCGGCCCATCGCCTCGATCAGGTGGAAGCGAGTCTCCTCGAAGGCGATCTGCGGGTAACGCTTGAGCAGCGAAGTCGCGAGCGAACGCATCTCTGCGAAAACCTCGATGCCGGCGAAGCCTCCACCGACCACGACGAAGGTGAGCAGTCGTTCACGCTCGGGTCCTGCGGGGAGAGTGGCGGCCTTGTCGAAGTTCGAGATGATCCGGTCGCGGATCTCTGTCGCCTCCTCGATGGCCTTCAAACCGATCGCGTTATCGGCGACACCCGGGATGGGGAAGGTGCGACTGACCGCGCCAGCGGTGACGACGACGATGTCGTAGGTGGTCTCCCACGGCTCGCCGACCTCGGGCGCGATGGTCGCGGTCTTGGTCGCATGGTCGATCTTCGTGACCTTCGCAGTGATGACCGTCGTCTTCTTGAGGTGGCGACGCAACGCGACAACCGCGTGACGTGGCTCGACGTTGCCGCCGACCACCTCAGGCAGGAACGGCTGGTAGGTCATGTAGGGCAACGGGTCGACGACGACGACCTCGGCCTCACCCTTGTTGAGCTGCTTCTCGAGCTTCCAGGCGGTGTAGAAACCTGCATAGCCCCCACCGACGATCAGAATCTTGGGCACCGTCGAAGTCTCCAGTCCTTGATGTTTTGCGCGCGAGAATGACGGGTTAAGGCTACTACCTGCGGCGAAGCCGCCTCGCCGCACGAAGCGTCCCGGTGACTCCCACGACGAAAACAGTGAGGAAGATCACAAGTACCGAAGCCGGAACGAGCGCGTCGGTCACGAACGAGGTTCGTGGCAGCGCCTGACGCAGCCACACCGGCAGCGCGGCTGCAGGATCGGACTGCTCCGGCTGTTGAGGCGCCGCGGCCGGCGGAGCGGCGCTCGTGTCCGTAGGCGTCGGGATCGGGGTGTCCGATCGGCGGTAGATGCGGATCCACTCGGCGAGGTCGTACGGGACGGCCAGAGGATTGGAATCGACGGCTGGCACATCTGCCGTCACTGCCGCCGCAGCATCGAGCAGGCCGTATCCGTAGATGGGGCCGGGGATCGGCGATCCCTGCGGCCGCGCGGTCGCGACGAGACGCTGGATGACGTTGTTCGCGTCGAGTTCAGGGTGAGCCGCACGGATCAGCGCGACCACGCCCGCGACGAGAGGCGACGCCCCGCTCGTCCCCGACCAGGACACGGGCACCCCCTCTGGCGTTACTCCGACGAGCTCCTCGCTCGGCGCAGCGACCGCGATGGTGATTCCCTGGCTCGACGCATCGAAGCTCGCCTCGCCGTCGCGATCGACACCCGCGACGGCGACCACACCCGGGATCGTGGCAGGAGCGCCCACCTCGACAGTGCCGGCACCACGGTTCCCCGCAGCCGCCACGACGACGACGTCGTTCTCGAAGGCGTAGAGGAAGGCGTCGTCCCAGCTTTCCGGCCAGGTGAGCGTGTTCGTGGTGAGCGACATATTGATCACAGTCGCCCCGTTGTCGACGGCCCATCGGACGGCCTGAGCGATCTGGTCATCCGTCGACGTCGCGCCGTCACCGCCGAATGCGACGGAGATCGAAAGCAGCTCCGCTTCGGGGGCGACTCCGATGATGCCGTCGTCGCCACCATCCCCGCGCGCTGCGAGCATCGATCCGACGAGAGTGCCATGGCTCGACTCGTCACCGACGGGCGTGCGGCCATCAGCGCTGCCGAGCCCGGACACATCCGTTCCCCCGACGACCGCGCCGGCGAGTTCGGAGATCTCGCCGATACCGGTGTCGATCACCGCGATCCGCTGCCCCTCGCCCCGAGTGGTCTCCCAGGCCTCTTCGATGCCGTAATCCGCGAGCCAATATTCGAAGTCGCGGAGATAGTCCGCATGTGCGGGCACAGGTGCAACCGTGACACCGGCTACGACGAGAGCAGCGGCGAGGACGGCGCGCGCCGACCGCCTCAGCCATCGGCTGCCGAGGCGCTCGTCAGTCGCGCTGCGGCGGCGCGTCATCGGACGGACTCCACTTGGCGAGCTCGAGCGCCAGGTCACCGATCGGATTGACTCCGGGCCCTGCCGCGAGCGAGTGCGCAGCGAGCGCATGCAGGCACTTGACGCGGGAAGGCATCCCCCCGGCGCTGATGCCCGAGAGCTGAGGCACCGCTTCGATGCTGTCACGGTCGGCGAGGTAAGCCTCATGCGCTGCCTGATACCCGGCACGGAGTTCGGGTTCGTCGGCCAACCGCTCGTTGAGCTCACGCATGAGTCCGTCCGCTTCAAGAGCCGAGATCGCGGCCGTGGCGAGGGGATGCGATAGGTAGTACAGCGTCGGGAACGGAGTTCCATCGCTCAGACGAGGAGCGGTCGCGACAACCGTCGGTGCCCCTCCCGCGGTCCGAGCGGCGATTCCGAGCACATCACGCGCCGGCCGGCCCAGCTGCGCGGACACCTCGGCGATGTCTGCGACTTCAGGGGCGGGAAAAGGGGGTCGGGTCATTGCGTTTCCTCGGGAGGCGGCGCGTCGCTCAGTCCGGCGGAAAGGTAGGACGAGAACAGGGAGTCGAGCCAGTCGGTCTTGGTCTCTTGTATCTCCGCGCTGGCGGGCATCTGCGAAGCGTCCACGGTCTGCGGCGCATCATCGACGATCAGATAGGGGTACTCCCCCGGCATCACATAGAAGAGACGGTCCCGAGCCTGGGCACGGATGTAGGCGGGATCATCCCACCGAGCCCGCTCCTCCTGCAGGTTCTCGACGTTCTCCCGCTGCTGCTCGACGGCGAGTTCGAGTTCGGCGATCTCCTGCCGCTGCTCGAGCAACGTCCGCAACCCCGGCGCCAGCACGACGAGGAACAGAACGATGATGACGAGCGACAGGATCGAGAACCCGGAGAGGCGGATGCTCCGCAGCCAGGCATGGGTCGGACTCTCAGGGGGCAACGCGACGGGAACCTTCAACCGAGGTGGTTTATCGGCACTCGCGGGCATTGCCGGTCACCCTTTCGAGCTCATGCTGCGGCGGAGCTTCCGCCCGCCGTCACGCGGTGAAGCGAGGGAACGCGGTGCGGCCCGCATAGACGGCCGCAGTGTCGAGCTCCTCTTCGATCCTCAGCAGCTCATTGTATTTGGCGACTCGCTCGCTTCGGGCGGGCGCGCCGGTCTTGATCTGACCGCAGTTCGTCGCGACCGCGAGGTGCGCGATCGTGACATCTTCGGTCTCACCGGAGCGGTGGGAGAGGATCGCGGTGTAGCCGCTGCGCTGAGCGAGAGACACGGCGTCGAGGGTCTCGGTGAGAGTACCGATCTGGTTCACCTTGACGAGGATCGAGTTGGCGATGTCCTCTTGGATGCCGCGCGCAAGCCGCTTCGGGTTGGTGACGAAGAGATCATCGCCGACGATCTGCACCTTCGAGCCCAGTTCGGCGGTGAGAGCCGCATAGCCCTCCCAGTCGTCTTCGGCGAGCGGGTCTTCGATGGTCACGAGCGGGAAGTTCGCGACCAGCTCGGCGAAGTAGGCGTTCATCTCGGCCGACGAGCGCGCCGTGCCTTCGAAGTTGTAGGCGCCGTCCTCGAAGAATTCTGTGCTCGCGACGTCGAGACCGAGGGCGATGTCAGTGCCGGGCGTGAAGCCGGCCTTCTCGATCGCCTCGATGAGGAGGTCGAGCGCCTCACGATTGCTCGCGAGTTCGGGAGCGAAGCCGCCTTCGTCGCCGAGGCCGGTGGCGAGGCCCTTCGACTTCAACAGGCTTTTGAGCGTGTGGTACGTCTCGACGCCCCAACGGAGGCCCTCGGAAAAGGTCTCCGCGCCGTGCGGAACGAGGAAGAATTCCTGGATGTCGACGCCGGTGTCGGCGTGCGCGCCTCCGTTGATGACGTTGAGCAGCGGCACCGGAAGGACGTGCGCGTTCGGTCCACCGAGGTAGCGGTAGAGGGGCAGGTCCATCGACTGGGCGGAGGCGTGAGCTACTGCGAGGCTGACGCCGAGCATCGCGTTGGCGCCGAGGCGCTGCTTGTTCTCCGTGCCGTCGAGCTCGATGAGAGCCGCGTCGATGATGCGCTGGTCGGTCGCGTCGAGACCTTCGATCGCGGGGCCGATCTCGTCGATGACACCATCGACGGCCTTCTGCACACCCTTGCCGAGGTAGCGGCCCTTGTCACCGTCGCGGAGCTCGTACGCCTCGAACGCTCCGGTGGAAGCTCCTGAGGGGACCGCGGCGCGCGATACGGTGCCGTCGTCGAGGAGTACCTCGACCTCGACCGTGGGGTTTCCGCGGGAGTCCAGGATCTCGCGTGCTCCAACTGCCTCGATTGCGGCCACGGTGATGCTCCTTAGAAAGTCTTAGGGGAAGTGGATGCGACGAACGCGCCCGCACAGCATCCTAATGACTGGCGGAGAACCGTCTCCGAACGGAAGATGTCGCAAGGGGGCGAGTGCGGCAGCGACCACTGAGTCGTTTCGCGACGGACGCTGAGCGTCCTCCTCGACGACCGGTAAGCGCGCCGACCACCGAGCGGAGCGAGATGAAGGCCGGCCGCCGTCAGCCGAGGGGCTTCGCTTCGCCGACGTCGCCGGAGCGGCCGAGTACTGCGAAGTGGGTCCAGCCTTCGGCGCGGAGTCCGTCGAGCAGGCCGGCGAGGTTGCGAGGGCGCCGCTCGAGCCTCACCCGCGGGTGCTCGCCGAGCAGCTGCGACTTCGCGGCGGCGACGACCGACGGCTCTGCCTCTTTGTCGTAGACGAGGACGAGGCCGTCCTCTCCGCGCGCGGCTTCCGCCGGGAGGAGCTCGAGGATGCGTTCGAAGCCGATGGAGAACCCGACCGCGGGAATGTCCTGACCGAGGAAGCGGCCGATCATCCCGTCGTAGCGCCCACCGCCGCCCACGGAGCTCCCCGAGCCGGGGTGCGCGATCTCGAAGATGGTGCCGGTGTAGTAGCCCATGCCCCGAACGAGCGTCGGATCGAAGACGAGCTCGGCATCGGGCACGGCATCGCGCAGAGCGAGGAGGTGGCGGTACGCGTCCTGGTCGACCCAGGCGGGCGGCGAATCGGGGCCGTCGAGCAGCGTCCAGCCCGCGGACACGATGCTCTGCAGCGATTCCGCGATGCCTTCGGTGGGGACTCCCAGCTCCCCAAGCTCGGTCACGACACCATCGACGCCGACCTTGTCGAGCTTGTCGATCGTGATGAGGGCGCGCTCGCCGAAGTGAGTGGGGATACCCCACGAAGCGAGCAGTCCGGCGAGGATGCGGCGATCGTTGACGCGGACCGAGGAGCCTTCGAGTCCGATTGCGGCCAGCGCCGCCGCCGTCGCCGTGATCAGCTCGATCTCGGCGAGGGGCCCGGGCTCGCCGAGGATGTCGATATCGCACTGGACGAACTGGCGGTAGCGGCCCTTCTGCGGCCGCTCGGCGCGCCAGACCGGCCCGACCTGCACCGAACGGAAGACGCTCGGCAGCTCGCCGCGGTGACTCGCGTAGAAGCGGGCGAGGGGCACGGTCAGATCGAAGCGGAGTCCGAGGTCGGCGAGTGCCGAGGTGTCACCGGACTCGGCGGCACGGGCGAGGTCCTCATCATCGAGGCGGCGCTTCAGGATGCTGTAGGAAAGCTTCTCGTTGTCTCCGCCGAGTCCCGAGTGCAGGCGGTCGAAGTCCTCGACGACGGGGGTCTCGATCTCATCGAACCCGTGCCTGGCGTAAACATCCTTGATAGTCGCCAGGACGCGTTCGCGGCGGGCCTTCTCGGCGGGGAGGAAGTCGCGCATTCCACGGGGAGGGTTGATCGGTGCAGCCACCCGCCGATTCTCCCACCCCTGCCAGCGCGGTGTGTTGCCGCGAGCGCCGGAGCTGAAACCCCCGCGCTCGGCGCAACACACCGCGCTCGCCGGGGTATGGGTGGGGGTGGTGAGCGGGCGGTACGGTGGCCGCATGGCCGACTGGGGAATCGAGGTCGACGGGGTCGCACGCAGCTTCGGCTCCGTCCACGCCGTCCGTGACATGACGTTCACCGCGGGATACGGATCGGTGACCGCACTGATCGGACCCAACGGATCGGGCAAGACGACGCTCATGCTGATGCTCGCGTCGCTGCTGGCTCCCGATCGCGGATCGATCCGCATCGCGGGCCACGACCCCGTGACCGCCCCTCGGGCGGTACGCGCGGCGATGGGCTGGATGCCCGACGTGCTCGGGTCATGGTCGAGTCTCACCGTCCGAGCGACTCTCGAGATCACCGGCCGTCTGCACGGGCTCAGCCGCGAACAGACGACGAGCCGCACCGATGAACTCGTCGCGCAGACGGGGCTCACCGCCCTCGCCGAACAGCCGACACGGGTGCTCTCGCGCGGACAGAAGCAACGTCTGAGCCTCGCTCGTGCCCTCGTTCACGATCCCCGAGTTCTGCTGCTCGACGAGCCCGCCAGCGGACTCGACCCTGCCGCCCGAGTCGAGCTGCGCAGCCTCGTGCGACGCCTCGCCGCCGAAGGACGGTGCGTGCTCATCTCCAGCCATGTGCTCGCGGAGCTCGATGAGATGGCGGACTCGGCCGTCTACGTCGATGCGGGCGCCACGGCGAGCGCCGAACGCATCAGCAGTGCGCGAACGAGCCTGCGGCAGTGGAGGATCCGCGCGCTCGATCCGTCGGCGATCGTGCCCGCTCTCGACGCCGCATCGATCCCGCGGGAGCGGATCGATCGCGACCATCTCGGCACTCTCGTGTCCGTCGAGTCCGAGTCGGACGCGGCGAGACTCCTCGACTCACTCGTGCGGGCAGGCGTCCCGGTCACGACCTTCGCGCCCGTCGTCGGCGATCTCGAACACACCTTCCTCGACCTCAACCGCGTGTCCACTCCCCCGCAACCGCCCATCTCGGAGACGGAGACCCTGTCGTGACCTTCTTCTCCGGCATCGGCACCGTCCTACGGCTCGAACTGCTGCAACGCGTCCGCACGCGAGCCTGGTACATCCTGCTCGGCGTCTTCTTCGCGGTCGTCGGAGTCGTCACGGTTCTGCTCGTCCTCGCCCTGTCCGCATTCGGCGACGCCGTCGGCGGAGGAGTGCTCTCGACGATCATCTACTTCGTTCTTCTCCTCGGCACGTTGGTGACCCCGGCGCTCAGCGGGAACGCGGTCAACGGCGACCGTGCGGACGGCACACTCGCGACCACCCAGGTCACGCAGATCGGTACGTGGCAACTCATCCTCGGCAAGTTCCTCGCCGCCTGGATCAGTGCACTCGCCTTCCTCGCCACCGCCGTGCCGTTCATCCTGGTGAGCATCCTGGTCGGCGGGGTGGGACCGGATGTCGCGTTCGTTTCCATCCTCGTCCTGGTCTTCGAGCTCGGTGTCGTCTCGGCCGTCGGTGTAGGCCTGTCCGGGATCCTCACTCGGCCGCTGTTCTCGATCGTCGTGACCTATCTGGTCGTGGCCGCACTCAGTATCGGAACCCTCATCGTGTTCGGCCTCGCCGGTGTCGCGACGCAGAGCACCGTCGTCTCGCAGAGCCGGAACCAGGACTTCGGAAGCTACGACAGCACGACCGGGGAGATGACCGAAGTCACCTGCTCTCCGTGGCAGACCTCGACGTACACCACGCCGCGCTTCGATCCGTATTGGGGCGTCCTCGTCGCCAACCCGTACGTTCTGCTCGCCGATGCGACACCCACCCGCTTCGACGAGGGTGGGAACCCCACCGACCTGTTCGGGGCCGTGAAGGCAGCGACGCGCGGTGCCCAGATCCCGCCGGACCTGGAGCCGACGTACGACGATTGTGCTCCCGAATACGGAACGTCGTATCCGACCGCCCGAGAAACCATCGAGGACACGGTTCCCGGCTGGTTCGTCGGCGCGCTCATCCACCTGCTACTGGCAGGTGGCCTTCTCGTCGGGGCGTGGTCAGCGACCAGAACGCCTGCGCGGCGCCTTGCCCGCGGGAGCCGGATCGCCTGAGACGCCGCGTTCCCTGCGCCCCTGCAGCCACGAGCCGGAGAGCTTGATCCGCCGCTGGGCGAACAGGATTCCGACGAGGACGAGGATCGCGCCGACCGGCTCATGCCAGTGCAGCGTCTCACCGAGCACCGTCACGCCGAGCAGTACCCCGATGACCGGCGAGATGTAGGTCACCATGCTGGTGGCAGTCGGCCCCCAGCGCAGAAGCACGTTGATGTTCCACAGGTAGGCGAAGCCTGTGCCGAGGACGCCGAGCGCGGCGAGGCTCAGCAGCACCGGAACGGTGAGCACGATCGGCGTCGAGAAGACGACCGGGGTCAGCAGGATCACGGCGAGCGCCGCCAGCGCCATCTGCAGGAACGCGGTCGTCACACCCGATACCCCGGTCGGCGTGATGAACCGGCGGAGGTAGCCGAACGTGAAGCCGTAGCAGAGCGCGGCGCCGACACAGGCGAGTTGGCCGGCGAACTCGCTGAGCGGAGCCCCGGTACCGGCGATGCGATCGGTGAAGCGCCATGGACCGACGATCACGATGACACCGAGGATGCCAGCGACGACACCGACGATCTGCTCGCGTGTGACCCGTTCGACCCGGAATGCCAGGGTGACCATGACCGCGGTCATGATCGGGGTGAGTGCGTTCAGAATGCTCGCGATTCCCGAGTCGACGTATTGTTCGGCCCACGCGAAGAGGCCGAACGGAACAACGCTGCCCGTGATCGCCACGACCGCGAAGTGGCCCCATAGTCGCGGCGTGCGAGGAACGCGGCTGCGGGTGACGAGCATGACGACTGCGAGCGCCAACGCTCCCAAGACCAGGCGCGCCCAGAGGATCTGCATGAACGTCGCACCCTCGAGGGCCACCTTCATGAAGAGGAAGCTCGAACCCCAGACCAGACCGGCCGCACCGAACTGGAGTGCCGTGGTCCAGCCGTGCGGTGACGAGCTCATGGAGGGGCGCATCGGATCATTGTGCGGCCTCGCAACACTCGCCGATGACCGCGGCGCCGCCCGGACGGCGAACTATCGTCAGCCCCATGTCCGCGGCAGCGGCCAACGCCGGGGCTGCGCAATCCCTGCAGTCAGATCACGGCATCGCTGATGGACTGATGAAGCAGATGGTGACCGTCGACGGTCCTGAGCCGCGCTCATGCCGATGTCTCGCCGGCACGCACCTCCTGCTCGAAGCCGCGCAGTGCGGATCTGAGCGCGCGCTCCGCGTCGAGTCCCTTAGCGCGAGACTCCCCTACGATTCCCATCAGAAGCTGACCCAATTCGCGCTCATCGGCGACCGGGATCCCGGGGGCGGGAGGAGCGGTGACATCCGCCCGCTCTGCACGACCGATCATCTTGTCCGCGAGCGCCAGCGCGGGCATACCTTTCGGTATCCCGTCGAAGACACTCGTCCGATGTGCCTTTTCGACGCGTTTGATCGCATCCCACTGCTCGATGATCTCCTCGGTGGTGGCCGCCCCGGAGTCGCCGAAGACGTGCGGGTGCCGGGCACGCATCTTCGCGGCGGTATCGGCTGCGACATCGTCGATGTCGAAGCCCTCACCGTCGCTGACCGCCGCGAGATCGGCGTGGAAGAGCACCTGGTAGAGAACGTCGCCGAGCTCTTCGCGCATCCCCGCGACATCGTCGGTCTCGATGGCTTCGACGAGCTCGGCGCTCTCCTCGACGAGATAGCGTACGAGCGAGCGATGCGTCTGCTCGGCATCCCAGGCGCATTCGCGCCGGAGCCGGTGCATGACCTCGACGAGTTCGTGGAGTCCGCGCATTCCCTCATCCTCTCCCGGCAATCCGGGCGAACCACTCATGGCACCGGTTCTGTCAGCGCGTCACCGGCGCCGCCATCAAGGCGACCACAACCGCGCCACCCTTGGTGACCTGATCGCCGACGCGGGAGAAGCCCATCCGCTCGTGGAATGCGAGGGACTCGGGGTTCGGCGGGTCGATGTTGACCTCGCAGGTCACCTCGTCGCGACCGTCACGTGAGGCCTGCACGAAGGCCGCCTCGTAGAGGCGCCGGCCGATACCTGTTCCCCGGGAGCTGTCTGCGACGACGATCCGGTCGATGTAGAGGAAGGTGTTGCCGGCTTTCTCAGCGCGCGACGAGAAGAAGGCGTAGTTCTCGCTCGCATAGTCGGATCCGGGGTCCACTGCGAGCAGGAACGCGACGACCCTGCCATTGCTGTCAGCCACTGTCGCGCTGCTGCACAGCGACACCAGCTCGGCGAGTTCGCTCTCGTCGGTTACGGGAACAGCGGGGTGCGCTGCATTGTTCAACGCCAGGATGGCCGGGAGATCGGCGTCATGCACCGGGCGCAGGTCGATAGTCACTTGTCGACCCTATCCGGGAGCTTCAGACCGCTCCGGTACTCTGGAAAACGGTGTGCCGGGAAGTCTGGTCGGCAGCGACTTCGACGACCCTGGAGCACAATGCACTTCGCCCGATCCGACCGATTCTCCGCTTTCCTCCTCCTTGGAGCCGCGGCTCTCGCTCTCATCATCGCCAATTCCCCGCTCGGAGATGCCGTGACCGGCCTCAACGACGCGCACCTCGAGATCGCCCCCCTCGGCATCGATCTTTCTATTGCGCATTGGATCAGCGACGGACTCCTCGCGATCTTCTTCCTTCTGGTGGCAATCGAGCTGAAACACGAGCTGACGCGCGGTGAGCTGGCGACACCCGCCCGAGCCATCGCGCCCGCGATCGCCGCTCTCGGTGGCGTGATCGTCCCCGCGCTCATCTTCGTGGCGATCACGGCAGGCAGCGGCTACATGGAGGGCTGGCCCATCCCCACCGCGACCGATATCGCCTTCGCGCTCGGTGTCCTCGCCGTCTTCGGACGAGGGCTTCCGGGCCGGATCCGGGCATTCCTCCTCGCACTGGCCGTGCTCGATGACCTCGTCGCGATCCTCATCATCGCGGTCTTCTTCACGCGCGAGCCGCAGTTCGGTCTCGTCCTCGCCTCGCTCGCCTCCGTTGCGGCTTTCGGCCTCCTCAGCCGGTTGCTGCACACCAAGTTCCGCGTCGTGGTCATGATCGCTCTCGTGATCACCGGTGTGCTCGCCTGGTACTTCATGCTCCAGTCCGGCGTGCACGCGACCATCGCCGGAGTCGCTCTCGGACTCGCGATGAAGCGCGATCCCGCCGGGCATCTCCGGCACTCCCTCGAGCCTTTCTCGAACGCCATCATCCTGCCGCTGTTCGCCTTCTCCGCCGCTCTGGTCCCACTGCCCCAGGTCCCGCCGTCGGACCTCGCGGCACCGTTCTGGGGCATCGTCATCGGCTTGCCGATCGGCAAACTCATCGGCATCACCGCGGCCGGCGCTCTGATCTCGGTACTCCACCGCCGCCGGGTCCAGGGCGGTCTGGATCTCGGCGAACTCGTGACCGTTGCCGCGCTCGGTGGAATCGGGTTCACCGTGTCGTTGCTCATGAACGAGCTCGCGTTCGAAGAATCGCCGCTCATCGTCGACGAGGGGACGCTGGCGGTCCTGATCGGTTCTGCGATCTCCATCGTCCTGTCGGCACTGATGGTTTCCCTCCTCGCGAGCCGGCACCGTCGCACCGAGAACGTCGTCTGACGATCCGCTTCCGACCGGTATGGATTCGGGCTGAGCCCGCAGGAAGGACCACATGAGCGACAGTCCGATTTCGGCGTCGCCCTACGAAGTCCTCGGGGTGAGCCGCACGGCGAGCGCCGACGAGTTACGACGGGCGTATCGCCGCCTGCTCCGCGAGACTCATCCTGATACCGGTGGCGACGCGACCCGTTTCGTCGCCGTCCAGCTCGCGTGGGAGCGGGTCGGGTCACCCGAAGCGCGAGCGGCATTCGATCGCGGCTCGGCGCCGAACGCGCCGCATGCGGCGTGGGCTCCCCCGCCACCGCGGCGACCTACCCAACAATCCCGCCCGAGCGCGCGCACCTATGGTCATCCTGGCGGCTGGCGACGCGAACGCTACCTGCGGCTCATGCAGGAGTGGGTCGGCCGGGGCGTCGAGATCGACGATCCGTACGCCGCCGAGTTGGTGCACGGCGCCCCGCGGGAGCTGCGGCGACTGCTGGCGGACGCGCTCGCGGAAGAGGCGACGGCCCGCACGCTCAGCGCCTTGGGGATCGGTTACACGGTCTGGCACGACGTCGCGACAGGCGACCCGGACGAGAAGATCGACCACGTCGTCCTCGGACCGACCGGACTGTTCGCGCTGCTCTCCGAGGATTACGGTGGGCCCGTCCGTGCACGCCGCGACGAACTGATCGGCGAGGTGCTCGACGGCGAACGTCCGCGAGCAGAGCTCGTCCGGCGAACCAAGCGGCTCGCGCGCCGGGCGCGCGTGAAGTTCAGCGGCATGCTCATCACGGTCCCGGACGATGCGCTCGCCCAACCGATCGTCGAGCTCGGAAGTGCCGCCGGAGCCCAGGTGGCGGCGGTTCGCCGGTCGGTCCTCCCGTCCCTCATGCGCGAGGGCTTTCCCGGCGCTCGCCCTGTCGGCGGCACCGAAATCTTCGACCTCCGCAGCCGTCTGCAGGGCGCCATCTCCCTCATCGAGTGATGAGTGTCGCTCCTCGTCCCTCAGGACGCGGCCGTCGGGGCGGCTTCGGTGATGAAGATCGCTTCGAGTAGGGCTTTGACCCACCCGATCAGATCGTCATCGGCGGGCGTCTCACCGTTGATAACCGGAATGGGGATCAGCGCTGTGCCCGACTGTTGCAGGATTCGCGACTTCGGATACATGCGCTGCATGCGGACCTGCCGAGAGTCGGGTAGCTCGGCTGGGGACACACGGAGGTTCGGACCGACGATCACGACCTCGGAGAGCCCCGCCTTCTGTGCGCTCCTGCGCAGACGGGACACCGCGATGAGGCTGAGCACTTCCTTGGGCGGCTCACCGTAACGGTCGGTCAGCTCTTCGAGCACGGTGGTGAGGGCGTCATCGTCGGCTTTCGGCGCGCTCGCGGCCGACAGCTTCTGATAGGCCTCGAGACGCAACCGCTCACTGTCGACATAGTCCTCGGGGATACGCGCATCGACCGGTAGCTCGAGCCGCAGCTCGGTCTGCCCCTCCGCGACCTCGCCCCGGAACTCCCCGACGGCCTCACCGATCATGCGCAGGTATAGATCGAAGCCGACACCCGCGATGTGTCCGGACTGCTCACCGCCCAGCATGTTTCCGGCGCCACGGATCTCGAGGTCCTTGAGGGCGACCTGGATCCCGGAGCCGAGATCGTTGTTCGCGGCGATAGTCGACAGCCGGTCGTGCGCGGTCTCGGACAGCGGCTTGGTCTCGTCCCAAAGGAAGTAGGCGTATGCGCGCTCGCGGCCACGTCCGACACGACCACGCAGCTGGTGCAGCTGACTGAGGCCGTATTTGTCCGCACGGTCGATGATCAGGGTGTTCGCGTTCGGGATATCGAGTCCGGTCTCGACGATCGTGGTGGAGACGAGAACATCGAACTTGCGCTCCCAGAAGTCGACGATGACCTGCTCGAGCGTGCTCTCGCTCATCTGTCCATGCGCAACAGCGACGCGGGCCTCGGGAACCAGCTCGGCGATCTGAGCCGCAACGCGGTTGATGCTGGAAACCCGATTGTGAACGTAGAAGATCTGCCCCTCGCGCAGCAGCTCGCGTCGGATGGCCGCCGCAACCTGCTTGTCGGTGTACGGACCGACGAAGGTCAGGATCGGGTGACGATCTTCGGGCGGCGTCGCGAGGGTCGACATCTCGCGAATGCCGGTGACCGCCATCTCGAGCGTGCGTGGAATGGGGGTCGCGCTCATCGCGAGGAGATCGACATTGGTCTTCAGCTTCTTCAGCGCATCTTTGTGCTCGACGCCGAACCGCTGCTCCTCATCGATGATGACGAAACCGAGGTCTTTGAAGACGATGCCCTCGGTGAGGATGCGATGCGTACCGATGACCATGTCGACGCTGCCGTCTTCGAGACCCTTGATGATCTCTTTCGACTCCTTCGCCGTCTGGAATCGGCTGAGCGCCCGCACCTTGACCGGGAATCCGGCGAAACGTCCGTTGAAGGTCTCGAGATGCTGGCGGACGAGCAGCGTCGTCGGGACCAGCATCGCGACCTGCTTGCCGTCTTGGATCGCCTTGAAGGCCGCACGAACCGCGACCTCGGTCTTACCGAAGCCGACGTCGCCGGCGAGGAGGCGATCCATGGGGATGGGCCGTTCCATGTCGGCCTTGACCTCGTCGATGGTGGTGAGCTGGTCGGGTGTCTCGGCGAACGGGAACGCCTCTTCGAGCTCGCGCTGCCACGGGGTATCGGGCGGGAACGAGTGTCCCTTCGACGCCATGCGTGCCGAGTACAGCTTGACGAGTTCGACAGCGATGTCACGAACGGCCCTGCGCGCGCGCCCCTTCGCTGCCGCCCAATCGCTGCCGCCCATCTTGGACAGCTGCGGCGCCTCGCCGCCGACGTAACGGGTGAGAAGGTCGAGCTGGTCGGTCGGCACGAAGAGCTTGTCGCCCGGGTACCCGCGCTTGCTGGGTGCGTATTCGAGCTGCAGGAATTCGCGGCTCGACTTCACGGCGTTGCGGCCGCCGGAGCTGACCTCGCGCGAGACGAGTTCGACGAAGCGGCCGATGCCGTGGGTCTGGTGCACAACGTAGTCGCCGGGCTTCAGTTGCAGCGGGTCGACGACGTTCTTCCGACGGCTCGCGAGCTTCTTCACCTGGCGCGAGTCGTATCCCGCACTCCTGCCGAAGAACTCGCGTTCGCTGAGCAGTGCGATCTTCGCCTCGGGCTGCTCGAACCCGGTATCGATCGCTCCGCGGATCAGGTATGCGATCCCCGGTTCGGGATCGGTCGGAAATTCGTCGACGATGCGTCCGGCGAGCTCCTGCTCGGCGAGCAGGTCGGCGCTGCGCTCGACGAGTCCTTGACCGCCCGCGGCGATCGCGAGGCTCCAGCCCTGGCCGAGGAGAGCTGCGACATGGTCGACCGCTCCCCCTTGCACCATCGGTACCGCCGCGCCCTGAACTCTTTGATATCCGGCCATTTCGACTGCCGTGGCGTCGTCTTCCGGCGCCTGCTCGAAGGTCGAAAGCGTCCACCATGCGCGATCACCTGCAGCGTCGCGGAGCTGGTTGATGGTCATGAAGTCGCCGCTCGCAAGGTCGATCGGCGCTGCAGCGCCCGCGGTCGCGGCACTCCATGCGGCGTCGAGGAACTCGCGGTTGGTTTCGGCGAGGTCGACGGCACGGCTGGCGACCCGCTCGGGGCCTGCGATCGCGACCGCCGCCCCGGGCGGCAGGTAGGAGGTGACGGGAACGAGACGGTCGACGAGGGCGGGAGTGAGCGACTCCATTCCTTCGACCGGGATGCCCTCGGCGATCTTGGCGAGCATGCCGCCGAGGCTCGGAAACTCGTGCTGCATCTCGGCCGCCCGCTGGCGAACGGACTCGCTCAGCAACAACTCGCGACTCGGAGGCAGTTCGATCTCATGGATCGCATCGTCGAGCGAGCGCTGGTCGGCGACCGAGAACTGACGGATCGTTTCGACCTCATCGCCGAAGAAGTCGACGCGGACCGGGTGTTCAGCGGTCGGGGGGAAGACGTCGAGGATTCCGCCGCGAAGCGCGAACTCGCCGCGGCGCGTCACCATATCGACGCGCGCGTAAGCGAATTGCGGCAGCGTCGCCGCGATGTCGGAGAGCGATACTCCGCGCTCGTTCTCGCGAAGCAGGATGGGCTCGAGGTCGGTGAGCCCCTGCGCGAGCGGTTGGAGGGCGGCACGAACCGACGCGGCGACGATGAGCGGACGTTCGCCGTTCCAGTCGCGGAGCCGGCGCAGCGCGTGGATGCGGTGGCCTACGGTCTCGGCGCTCGGGCTGAGCCGCTCGTGCGGCAGGGTCTCCCAGGCGGGGAAGTCGAGGATCTCTGCCTCGGGAAGCAGACAGCCGAGGGCCACCCGAAGCGCCTCGGCCTCGCGGCCGGTCGGCGTGATGGTGAACAGCACAGCCGGTCTGCCCGCTTCGATGCGCGCTTCGAGGAGAGCCGCGAGAAGGGGCGGTTGCAGCCCTGGGGTTGCCGAGAAGTCGGCGTCACGGCCGATTGCTCGTGCGGCCGTGGCGAACGATTCGGCGCGCGTCAAGGCGCGCGTCATCCCCTGCAAACTCACTCGACCAAGTGTAGGTCCGCCCTCTGACAGCGAGATCGACGAGATAGGCCTTCAGATCGCTTCGCTCGGTGGGCGGCGCGGCGATGAGCTGGGCCCGTCGAGCGCACGCGGGCGGGGCGCCCGGAGCCGATAACGACGACGAGGGGCCGGCACCTCTGCGGTGTCGGCCCCTCGCGTTCGTCCGGGATCAGGCGGCGCGTCGGCGGCGCAAGAGCACGAGCCCTGCACCGAGTAGCAGAGCGAGAACCGCGATGACGAGTCCCGGTGCCACGAAGCCTGCGCCTGTCGAGGCGAGAGACGCGTCGGTTGTCGCCGCCGGAGCGGTCACGGGACCGTCGAGAGAGATCGCTGTGATGATCCCATCCGAGTCCAGCGCGAACCACGCGTGCGCGGTGACGACGGCTCCCTCGGGCGAGATACCCGCAAGGATCAGCTCATGTGCACCGGCAGCGGTGTCGAGCGGGAGGCCGACCTCCTTGACGATCACGCCATCGGCATCGGCATTGCCCGAGCCGATGACGCGGGGCGTCGAATGCATGGTGAGAGTCCAGGCGGAATCGGCCATCAGGCCGTTCGCGGCGACCAGCGTCGAGGCGTCGGCCAGCGAGTCGCCGACCTCGAAACCGAGGATCAGTGCGAGAGCGAGGTCGGCAGGCTGCTCCTCGCCCTCTTCCTCGGTCCCATCCTCGGATCCGTCGGTGTCTTCACCCGAGTTCGAGACGGCAGCGATGCAGATGACGAACCGCTTGACGAACTTGTCCGTCTCGTTCCCTGCACCGATGACAGCGACAGAACACCCTGCGGGTCCGACGGGCGTGCCCGTGATCGCACCGGTCGACTCGTTCAGCGTGAGACCTTCCGGCAGGCTTCCGCCTCCGAGCCAGAACGAACTCGAACCCTCGGGCCCGGTGACCGCGTCGGCGTAGTACTCCCCGACCGTGCCGTTGGCGACGATGGAGTCGACCCACTGGTCCCCCTGCGCGTCGTAGTACTGGATGTGCGCGAACTCGACGATGGTGACCGACTCGCCGTCGGCGAGCGCCGGAACGGCATAGGTGGTGAAGACGTCGTCGATGTCCTCTTCGTCGTCGTTCTGGTCGAGTCCACGGAAGACGGTCGGGCCCACCGCACCGTCACCCCAGTTCAGGACGCGATCTCCCGGAACCCCCTCGAGGTAGAGCGAGGAGAAGGTTCCCGTCTCCTCCAGCCAGGCCTCGCTGTCCTCCGTCGCGGCAGCGTAGTCGTCCGCAATGCGGGCCGAGGGTAGCATCGCGGTATCGGCGACGTGCGCGTCGCTGCCACCCCAGAGCATCGTCACGACGGGATCGCTGTCGCCCCCGTCGCCGCTGACCTGGCCCCACGATGTGAGCGCGACGTGCTCGGTCTCATCGTCCGATCCCCAGTTCGTCTCGAGAGTCACGTCGAACCCGTCGACAGCGTTACCGGTGTTGTTCTCGAACGTCCACGAGCGGCGTACGAGGTCCGCTGAGGCGAAGTAGTGGTTCTGCGTGGTGAGCGCGAGGTCTCCGTAGCGTCCGGCGCCCCAGTCGTTCCCGTTCTCTTCATCCCGGGTGACGCAGTGGTCCTTGAGCTCGGAGTCGATGTCATCGCCGAATGCCCAGTCACTGAAACCGTCGAACGCGTCGTCCTGATATCCGAGGTCACCGAAGAAGGCTTCGTTGTCGGAGATGCCGCCGTCGTCGTCGAGCTCCCACACGGTCGTGTATCCGTGGCTGGGGCTCGCGACGGGGAAGTCTGACGTCTCGCCTTCCAGACTCACTCCCGGAAGTTCCGGGCAGACGAAAGGGGTGATGAAGAACGAGTAGAGAGGCTCGTTCATGCTGCCGTTCGGACCGACGAAGCAGCTCGTTCCTCCGGCGAGTACGGAGAGGGTCGTGAAGTTGTAATAGACGTCGATGTCGACGGCACCAGTGAACGTTTCGAGTCCACCGTCGGTGGTCCATTCCCCGTACGGGACGAACGTCTCTCCGCCCAGGGTGAATTCGATGGACGGGACCTGACCGTCGCTCGTCGGCTCGTAGCAGGTGGCGGTGATGGGAAGGGTGATCGAGTCGCCTTCGTCTTCGACGGAGGTGCTCACCGGATCGACGATCTCGATTATGCCGCTGCCCTGCCCACCGCTGCCCGGGTCCGGCTCGGCGACATTGAGGCTTTTGCCTGCCCATACTCTGGTCGACATCGGCGTGGCAGTCGCAGCTTGAGCGGCGACGAGCGACCCGGTCGCGGCCACGGTCATTGCAGTGATGATCGCGGCGGTCCTCCGCCAGCTCGATCGTTTTGGCGCTACGCGCATGAGTCTCCCCGAGATATTCGCCGCTCGTCATCGCAACGGGGGTACGTGCGGCGAACGCTCCCCACCGCCGAAGCTAGCAATGAATATGCCGGGAACTAGAGAGGACACACCTGTGAAGCGGAGTGTCGTCATTGACAGATTCTCTCGGGTCGTTGGTTTTTCATTTCGTTGCGCTCGATGGGCGACGGGCGGGAGCCGCGCCCGATGAGCGCCAGCGAAACGAACCGACGGCAGCGAAAACGACAACGGGGGGCCGACACCTCTACGGCGCCGGCCCCCCGCGTTTCTCAGGGGTGGCTTTTACTGGGCGGTGCGGCGACGCGCGACGAGGAGCGCGAAGCCTGCAACGATCCCGAGAAGTGCAACGAATCCGACGGTGGAGTCGAAGCCGGTCGAGGCGAGCTGCGCCGCGGGCGCTTCAACCGGACCGGTCGTCGACACGGCGGTGATCGTGCCGTTCGCGTCGACCGCGAACCAGCCCTCGCTCGTGAGAGCGGAACCGTCAGCCGCGACTCCTGTCAGCAGCAGGCGGTGCGCGCCCGCCGGAGTGTCCGCCGGAAGCGTGGCTGCCTGGAGGACGATGCCATCGTCGCCGACGACGCCCGATGCGATCGTGCGCGGCTCTGAGAACATCTGCAGCGTCCAATCGGAGCCCGGCTTCAGGCCGGCCGCAGTAGCCACCACTTCAGCGCCGGCGACCGGGTCCCCGGCCTCGAATCCGAGCGCCAGCACGAGTGCTGTCGCGACCTCGTCCTCGTCCTCGCCTGCGATGTTGTCGTCATCCGTTGAGCCCGTGTCCGCTACGGCGGCGGGTTCGAAGCGATAGAGGGCCTCGTCGAGCATCTGCGTCCGCCCATTGTCGAGCACTTCCTCGAAGCACCGAGTGCCCTGGGCGTTGACCGTGATGTTGGTCTCCTCCGACGGCATGACGAAGCTCACGGTCCCCGTGAAGCTGTTCATGCCGGGCAGTTCGTCCTCCCACGATCCGACCGGATCGATGGGCGCCGAGATTTCGGAGTCGAGGTGGAACTGGATCGTGGGCACTGCCCCATCCGCGAAGGGGTCCATGCAGGAGGCGGTGAAGTCGATCGCGACGGTCGCTCCGGGAGCCACCGTGAACTCCGTCGGGTCGCTGAAGGTCAGGGTTCCGTCGCCGGGACCGCCCGACCCCGGGTCGGGCTGCGCGGATCCCCACTGGCTGTACCCCGCCCACACAGTGGTCCGAGATTCATCCGTCGCAGAAGCGGGCAGTGCCCCCGCGAAGGCCGCCATCGCAGCGACCCCAGCGAGCGCGCCGGCCCCGATGAGACGTTTTTGAGCGCGTTTCGACCGCATGGTGTTTCCCCCTTTTATGACGTCCGCGAACCCCCGCTCCGGACGATGCGGACCAAACCGACCGGGCGGAGCGAAACTATCGAGCGCCGGTTGCGTCGCGGCGTCGACACGCCGCGCGATACGTCTCTGATGCCGATGGGGATGTCGCGGATCAGCGGGGTGGAGACCCCTCATTTCGCCGGCGCTCAATGGGCGGGGGAAGCGAACCAGCCTTCATATCGCGGAGGCTCAGTGGGTGCGCGGTGCGGTTACTCCTTCGGGGCGTGGAAGCGCTGCTGTGCGGCTTCGAGCCCTTGGGCGGCCACGAGTTCGACGGCGTCGGCCGAGTCCTCGAGGAGGTTCGGCAGCACATCGCGCTCGGCGGAAGCGAAGTCGCGGAGCACGAAATCGGCGGCCTGCATTCGGCCAGGAGGCCGACCGATACCGATACGGACGCGCACGAAGTCGCCGCTGCCCGCCGCGGCTGCGATGTCGCGGATACCGTTGTGGCCGCCGTGTCCTCCGCCCCGCTTCAACTTGATGGTGTCGAAAGGAACATCGAGCTCGTCGTGGACGACGATCAACCGGTCGACGTCGAGGCTGTAGAACGAGAGCAGCTGGGCGGTCGGCCCGCCGGACACGTTCATGAAAGTGTTCGGCTTCGCGAGAACGAAGCGCGCCGCACCGGGAGCCGTCCGCCCCTCAGCGACGGTCGCGTTCGCCTTATGAGTCTTGAATCGCGCGCCGAGCCGGTCGGCCAGCACGTCCAACGCCATCTGCCCGACATTGTGTCGATTGCCGGCGTATTGGGTGCCGGGATTGCCCAGCCCGACGACGAGCCACGGGTCGTCCTGCGCCACAGTCACTCCTTGATTGATCGGTCCAGCATGCACGAACGGCCGTCCGCCCCACAGGGGAAGACGACCGTTCGTTCGTGCAAGCGGAACTACTCCGCCGACTCCTCGGAAGCCTCGGATGCTTGGTCGCCGCCTTCGGCGCCGTCGCCTTCCTCCGCGGCAGCTTCAGCCGCGGCCTCGTCGGCTTCCTCAGCGGCGGTGGCCGCTGGGATCACGATTCCGACGACGAGCACGGCGGGGTCGGTGACGAGCGTCGCACCTTCGGGAAGCGGGACGTCCCCGGCGGTGACCTGCGCGCCCTCTTCGAGACCGTCGATGCTGACGACGACGTTCTGCGGGATGTGGGTCGCCTCGACCTCGAGCAGCAGACTCGTGGTGTCGAAGTTCGGGATGGTGCCGTCGGCCGGCTCGCCGTCGATGTGGACAGCGACCTCGACCTGGACCTTCTCACCGCGGCGGATGATGACGAGGTCGATGTGCTCGATGATCTGGCGAACCGGGTCCTTCTGCACGTCCTTCACCAGCACGAGCTGCGAGGCACCGTCGATGTCGAGGTCGAGGACCGCGTTGGCGCGACGCAGCAGCAGCGCCATCTCGTGACCCGGCAGGGTGACGTGCTGCGGCTCGCTGCCATGGCCGTAGATAACGGCCGGAATCTTGTGGGCGGCGCGGATCTTGCGAGCCGCCCCCTTGCCGAAGCTTTCGCGGATCTCGGCCTTGATGTTGTCAGCCATGCTGTTCCTTCTGCGGACCGATGCGGCCCGTCTTGTCTGGCGGACCGGGTGGCCCGAAGTGCGCATATCAACTCGAACGCCGCGGCACATCAGTGCCCGCGTGAGGAAGCCGGAGCCATCCACCGCGTCGATCACGGATGCGTTCCGCATCCCTCGCCGAAGTTCAGTCCGCGAGTCTAGCCGATGTTCTCGAGCGCGGTGACGGCGGCGTCGACGATCGAATCAGGGCTCGCGTCGATGTCGACGACCACCCCGGATTCGTCGGCACCGAGGGGCTCAAGGGCGGCCAGCTGCGAGTCGAGCAGCGTCTTCGGCATGAAGTGCCCGGTCCGCGCGCCCAGGCGGCCGGCGAGCAGATCGGGCGAGCCATGGAGGTAGACGAACGTCGCATCGGGCTCGTATTCACGAAGGACGTCGCGGTACACGCGCTTCAAAGCCGAGCAGGCGACGACGACCGAGCGTTCGAGCTGCGTTTCGGTCTGCATCGCTTTGCCGACGAGATGCAGCCACGGCATACGGTCTTCGTCGTCGAGGGGGACGTTGCCGACCATCTTTTCGCGGTTCGCTTCGGGATGGTGGTCATCGGCGTCGATGAAGTCGGCCTCGAGCCGAGTTGCAAGGAGCGATCCGATGGTCGACTTGCCGGAACCCGACGGTCCCATAACCACGATCGATCGCACTGCCATGCATCGAGGCTATCGGGGAC
>Ga0210040_10001097_pt1 | contig 42038 bp, 36 predicted proteins | sample CryGeyCG12114_NA_FD_185462 | JGI IMG/M metagenome (GOLD analysis project Ga0210040, IMG submission 185462) | Groundwater microbial communities from aquifer - Crystal Geyser CG19_WC_8/21/14_NA (SPAdes) (version 2) | ecosystem: Environmental > Aquatic > Deep subsurface > Groundwater | place: USA...
CCGCGGCGCGCATGCCGGCGGGAGGCGTCGGCGTACCCGGGGTCGGCGAGCGCGTCGGGCATGTCCAGGGTGCGGCACAGCCCGGCCCAGGTGTTGGGGGTGTTCGCGCCGATGGTGAGCCAGCCGTCGGCGGTCTGGAACGCCTGGTAGGGGGCCTGGCTCTGGTGCGCCGAGCCCAGTGGTCCGCCGACCTCGCCGGTGGCGAAGTACTTGCCGGCCTCCCACACCCCGAGGCTCACCCCCGCCTCGAACAACGAGACGTCGATCGACTGGCCGCGGCCGGTCCGGTCCCGCTCGCGCAGCGCCGCGGTGACCGCCAGCGCCAGGTAGAGGCCGCAGACCAGGTCGCACACCGGGACGCCGACCTTCACCGGCTCGCCGCCGGGCGTGCCGGTGATGCTCATGATCCCGCTGCGCGCCTGGGCCATGATGTCCAGCCCGGGCAGCGGGGCGAGCGGGCCGTCCTGTCCCCAGCCGGACCCCGACGCGCAGATCACCCGCGGGTTCACCGCCCAGATCCCCGCGGCGTCCAGGCCGAGCCGGGCCATCGCGCCCGGCCGGAGGTTCTCGACGACCACGTCGGCGGTCTCCACCAGGGCGAGGAACGCCTGCTTGCCCGCGGCCGACTTCAGGTCCAGCGCGACGGACTCCTTGTTGCGGTTGAGCCGCAGGTAGGGGGAGCTCTCGCCGTCCAGGAACGGCCCGCTGGCGCGCACCGGGTCACCCGAGCGCGGGTCCTCGACCTTCACCACCCGGGCGCCGAGGTCGGCCAGCTGCATGGACGCGTAGGGCGCGGCCATGAAGACGCCGACCTCCAGCACGGTGATGCCGGTCAGTGGGGGGCGGTCCTCGTTCGGTGCGCTCATCTGCTGCCTCCGCGTCGGGCGGGTGGTCGTCTCATCCTGCGTGAACGTGGCTGCGCCCCGGACGGCGAGGCCGTCCGGGGCGCAGCCACGTGAGTCGCTGGTCGGGGGTCCTCCTACAGCCAGCCGGGCACGATCAGGATCAGCCAGGTGACCAACGGGATGATCGCGACCATCGAGAAGCCCCAGATCATCAGGGTCCGGAAGGTCCTGTCCCGCTCGGCCTCGGTGGCGTTGGCGACCACCAGGGCGCCGCTGGTGGAGAACGGGCTGGAGTCCACGATCGAGGACGACAGCGCCAGTGCCGTGATCAGGCCGATCGCCCCGACCGCGTTGTCGCCCTGCAGGAACGGCACCGCCAGCGGGATGAGCGCACCGAGGATGCCGGTGGTGGAGGCGAAGGCCGACACCACGCCGCCGATGTAGCAGATCAGCAGGGCGGCGATCAGCGGGACGCCCAGCTTGGCGACGTTGTCACCGAGCCAGCCGGGCACGTCCTGGTCCTGCATCAGGCCGACGAAGGTGACGATGCCGCAGATCAGCAGCACGGTCGGCCAGGCGATCTGGCCCACGGCGCCCTTGGCGCCCCGCGGCGCGACGACCGACAGGAGCACGCCGACGGTGATGGCCATCAGGCCGATGTCGAGGTCGAAGACCAGTGCGCCGACGACCAGCAGCACCAGCCCGCCCAGGGTGAGGCTGCGGTCCCGGTCCAGGGTGGTGACCTGGCCCTCGCGGGGCTCCTCGGCGAGTGCGGTGGTCTGCAGGGACCGCTGGTCGGCCCGCTCGCCCGCGGTGGGGTGCTCGTGGCCCGGCTGACCGTGCCGTGCCTCGGTCACCCGCCCGCCGGAGATCGCCGCGCCGCCGGTGCTGGTGCTGCCCACGGCCGTCCGTGCCGCGCTGGCACCCCCGGGGATGTCCTCGCCGGTGTCCTCGGTCGCGTCCCCGGCGACCGTCGCGGCGACGAAGTCGTCGTCGTGGGCGTCGTTCATGTCGACCCGCCCGCCACCGAGCAGCTTGCGGCCGCCGAAGAGGAAGAACACGCCGATCGACAGCAGGATGTTGATGACGATCGAGGCGCCCCAGAGGAACAGCGGGCTGCCCGCCAGGTCGTTGTCGTCGACCACGGTGTTGGTGATGACGCCGAAGATGGACAGCGGGGAGAAGCCGCCGGCGGTGGCCCCGTTGATGATGAACAGGCCCATCAGCACCGGGTTGATGGAGTAGCGGCGGGCGAAGGACATGCCGACCGGGGCGATGATCGCGACCACGGCCGGGACGACGCCGCCGATGGCGGTCAGCGCGCCGGTCACGGCGAACATCGCCCACGGGATGGCCGCCAGCCGGCCGCCGGACGCCGTCACGGCTGCGTGGACCAGCCAGTCCACCGTGCCGTTGTTCTTGGCGATGGCGAACAGGTACGTCACCCCGACCAGGACCACGAACAGCGATCCCGGGAAGAACCCGAAGACCATGTCGTCGTAGCCCCCGTCAACGCCCCCGTAGATGAAGTACGCGGCGACGAAGGCCGCGACGAAGCCGAGGGCCCCCATGTGGACGGGCAGCACCGTGGCGATCAGGAAGATCGCCAGCAGGATCAGGATCAGGACTAGCTGTACGGACAACGGTGTCCTCTGAGTCGTCGCGACGGACCGCAGTCCGGCTGATCGATGGCTTCCGCGATGCGGAAGCCGCTTTTCACTAGCGGGGATTCAAGTGGCGCCAGGCGCGAGTGTCAAGGGTCACAGGTGGTCGGGGCGCACTCGCCAGGAGTCCGCCAGCCGGTAGTAGCCTCCCGCATGGTGGACTTCGGGTGTCGCGCCCGGAGCCTCCTGACGAGAGGGTCATGGCATGTCAGCGTCGACCACCACCGGCGGGCGTCACTTCCTGCAGATCCCTGGGCCCACGAACGTGCCCGACCGGGTCCTGCGGGCGATGGCGGCCCCGACCATCGACCACCGCGGCCCGGAGTTCGCCGCGCTCGGCCTGGAGGTGCTGGAGGGGGTCAAGCCCGTCTTCGGCACCACGCAGCCCGTGGTCTTCTACCCGGCCTCCGGCACCGGGGCGTGGGAGGCGGCGCTCACCAACACGCTGTCGGCCGGCGACAAGGTGCTCGCCTTCGAGACCGGGCACTTCGCCACGCTGTGGCAGGAGATGGCCACCCGGCTCGGCCTGCAGGTGGAGTTCGTCCCCGGTGACTGGCGGCACGGCGCCGACCCGGAGGCTGCTCAGGAGCGGCTGGCAGCCGACACCGAGCACGAGATCAAGGCCGTGATGGTGGTCCACAACGAGACCTCCACCGGCGTCACCAGTCGGGTCGCCGAGGTCCGCAAGGCCATCGACGACGCGGGCCACCCGGCCCTGCTGCTGGTCGACACCATCTCCTCGCTGGGGAGCATCGAGTACAAGCACGACGAGTGGGGCGTGGACGTCACGGTCGCCGGCTCGCAGAAGGGGCTCATGCTCCCGCCGGGCCTGAGCTTCAACGCGATCAGCGAGAAGGCGCTGCAGGCGAACAAGACCGCCGGGCTGCCGCGGTCGTTCTTCGACTGGCAGCCGATCCTCGCCGCCAACGAGCGCGGCTTCTGGCCCTACACCCCGGCCACCAACCTGCTCTACGCGCTGCGCGAGGCGCTGGAGATCATGAACGAGGAGGGCCTGGCGCAGGTCTACGCCCGGCACACCCGGCACGCCGAGGCCACCCGGGCCGCCGTCCGGGGCTGGGGTCTGGAGGTGCTGGCGCTCGACGAGCGGGAGTACTCCGGCTCGCTGACCGCGATCTGGATGCCGGACGGGGGCGCGGACGCCGTCCGGGAGGTGATCCTGCGTGAGTACGACATGTCGCTGGGTGCCGGCCTGGGCAAGCTCGCCGACAAGGTCTTCCGGATCGGGCACCTGGGCCACTTCAACGACCTGACCCTGGTCGGCACGCTGGGCGGGGTGCAGATGGGCCTGGTCCGCGCGGGCGTGGCGGTGGACCCGAACGGGATCCAGGCGGCCCTCGAGCGCCTGCAGCAGCCATGACGGCGGCCCCGGAGCGGGCCCGCGTCAGCGTGCAGAGCCTGGAGCAGGAACTGGTCCGAGCGCTGGACGGCGAGGTCGCCTTCGACGACTACAGCCGGCACCTGTTCAGCCAGGACGCCTCGATGTACACGATGATGCCGCTCGGGGTCGCCTACCCCGCGCACACCGAGGACGTCGTGGCCGCGGTGCGGCTGGCCCGCGAGGCCGGCGTCCCCGTCCTGGCCCGCGGTGCCGGCACCAGCCTGGCCGGGCAGACCGTGGGCCCGGGCCTGGTGCTGGACCTGTCCCGGCACATGCACCGGATCACCGAGCTGGACCCCGCCTCGGCCACCGCGGTCGTGCAGCCCGGCGTCGTCCAGGACGACCTCAACCGGGCCGCCGCGGCGCACGGGCTGATGTTCGGCCCGGACACCTCGACGTCCAACCGGGCCACGATCGCCGGGATGATCGGCAACAACTCGGCCGGCAGCGGCTCGGTGCGCTTCGGCATGACGATCGACCACGTGCAGGAGGTCGACGTCGTCCTGGCCGACGGGTCGACCGCCACCTTCGGCGTCGTCGACGAGGCCGAGCGGGCCAGCCGGGCGCAGGGGGACACCCTGGAGGCGGAGATCTACCGCCGGCTGCCCGAGCTGGTCGCCGCGCACACCGAGGCGATCGCCACCGGCTTCCCGCAGTTCTGGCGGCGGGCCGGCGGCTACCGGCTGGACCGGCTCGCCGAGGGTCAGCCGTTCGACCTGGCCAAGTTCCTCGTCGGCTCCGAGGGGACCCTGGCGATCATCACCTCCGCGCGGGTCGGGCTGGTGCCCAAGCCGTCGCGGCAGGTCTTCGCGGTGGGTCACTTCGAGACGGTGCAGGGGGCGATCAACGCCACCGAGGACGCGCTGTCGCTGCAGCCGGCCGGCGTCGAGCTGCTGGACCGCACGATCCTCGACCTCTCCCGGCAGAAGATCGAGTACGCCGCGCTCGGCAAGATCCTGCAGGGCGACCCCGAGGCGCTGCTGTTCGTCTCCTTCACCGGTGACGACGAGGCCGAGCTGGTCACCGCCATGGACGCCCTGGTCGAGCTGTGGGAGCGCAACGGGCACGGCTACCACACGCTGCGCGCGGTCACGCCCGCCCAGCAGGGCGCCCTGATGAAGGTGCGCAAGTCCGCGCTCGGCCTGCTGATGGCCAACTCGGTGGGCGCCCGCCGGCCGCTGGCCTTCGTGGAGGACACCGCGGTCGACCCCAAGCACCTGGCCGAGTACACGGCGCGGTTCAAGGAGGTGCTGGACCGGCACGAGCTGGAGGCGGGGTTCTACGGGCACTGCTCCGTCGGCTGCCTGCACATCCGGCCCTTCGTCGACCTGAGCAAGCCGGGCCAGGTCGAGGTCATGCGGTCGGTCGCGGTCGAGATCAAGGACCTGGTCCGCGAGTACGGCGGCGTCAACTCCAGCGAGCACGGCGACGGGCTGGCCCGCAGCGAGTTCAACCGCGAGCTGTTCGGCGACGAGCTCTACGAGGCGATGCGGCAGGTCAAGGGGCTGTTCGACCCGCAGGGCACGTTGAACCCGGGCAAGATCGTCGACTCGCCCTCGATGACCGAGCACCTCCGCGACGCCAACCCGCCGCAGCCGGGGCCGCTGCGCACCCGGCTGCAGTTCGACGTCGTCGGCGGGATGTTCGGGGCGGCCGACCGCTGCATGAACATCGGGCTGTGCCGCAAGTCCACCACCGGCACGATGTGCCCGTCCTACATCGCGACCCGGATGGAGGAGCACTCCACCCGCGGCCGGGCCGGCGCGCTGGTCAAGGCGCTGAGCGAGGGCGACCCGCACACCGCGCTGTCCGACGACCGGCTGCACGAGGCGCTGGACCTGTGCCTGATGTGCAAGGCGTGCAAGGCCGAGTGCCCGCTGGGCGTGGACATGGCCTCGATGAAGGCCGAGGCGCTGGCCGCCAAGTACGACGAGCACGGGATCCCGCTGCGCTCCCGGGTGTTCGGGGCCATCCGCACGCTGAACCGGCTGGGGTCGGCGACGGCGCCGCTGTCGAACCTGCCGGGCAAGATCAAGCCGCTGCGGGCGCTGATGGACTCCCGGCTGGGGATCGCCCGCCAGCGCGACCTGCCGGTGTTCCACCGCACCACGCTGGTCCGCTGGTTCAAGGGTCACGACGCGCCGGCCGGGGCCACGCAGCAGCCGGTCACGATGCTGGCCGACTCGTTCACCAGCTACACCGAGCCGGGCATCGGCCAGGCCGTGGTGCGCCTGCTGGAGGCGGCCGGGCACCCGGTCCGGCTGGAGAGCAAGGGCTGCTGCGGCCGGGCGAGCATCTCCAAGGGCCTGCTGGACGACGCCCGGGACAAGGCCGCGAAGCTGGCGGCCAACCTCTGTGACGGCGTCGAGCCCGGCTCCCCGATCGTGGGGTGCGAGCCCTCCTGCATCCTCACGCTCAAGGCCGAGCACGTGGACCTGCTGCCCGACGACCCCAACGTCCGGGACGTCGCATCCCGGGTGAAGCTGCCCGAGGAGCTGCTGGTCGAGGCGATCGACGACGGGCGGCTGCGGCTGCGCGAGGACAGCTGGCTCTCCGGCCGGACGGTCGTCTTCCACGGGCACTGCCACCAGAAGGCCGAGGCCGGGACGGCGGCGACCGTGGCCCTGCTGCAGCGGATCCCCGGCGTCACCGTGCAGGAGCTGGACGCCGGCTGCTGCGGCATGGCGGGGTCGTTCGGCTTCGAGTCCGAGCACTACGACATCTCGCTGCAGGTGGGGGAGGACCGGCTCTTCCCGGCGGTCCGCTCCGCGCCGGCCGACGCGGTGATCGCCGCGACCGGGGTCTCCTGCCGGCAGCAGATCTTCCACGGCACCCAGCGCACGGCGTGGCACCCGGCAGAGCTGGTGCTGGAGGCGCTCGCCTCCTGACCGACGCGCGCAGCCGACGGCCCGCTCCCCTCCCGGGGGGCGGGCCGTCGCTGTGTCGAGACCCGACTCACCCTCCCGGGTTGTTGCAGACCTCAACCAACTGGTGCACGATGGTTGCTGTCTACATGTACCGGGCCGACGGGGCCCGGGGACGCGAGCAGCGAGGACGGCGCCGTGCACCTCACCAGGCAGACCGCGGAGCGGCTCACCGCCGGCGTGGCCCGGCTGGTGCGCACCAGCAAGCACCTCGGCCTCCGCGTCGCGGGGGACCTCTACGGCGACCTGCCCTCGTTCGGGTGGGCGCTGCTGGTGCCGCTGGAGCGCAACGGTGAACAGCGGTGCAGCGCGCTGGCCGACCAGGCCGGCGTGGACGTGTCCGTCGTCAGCCGGCAGGTGTCGGCGCTCGAGCGGGCCGGCTACGTCCAGCGCCGTCCCGACCCGCTCGACGGCCGGGCCAGCCTGATCGGCCTCAGTGACGCAGGGGCGGCAGCCCTGGCGCACACCCGCGACGTCCGTGGCCAGTGGGCGGCCGATGCCCTCGCGGAGTGGACCGAGGACGAGGCCCGTCGGTTCACCGAGCTGCTCGAGAAGCTCGCCGACGGACTCGACTCCGCCGGCCGGCGCCACACCCTCCGCTCGGCACCGCCGGGCGGGCCACCCCCGCCGACCGGTTCCCCCGCATCCCCGGCCCTCTCCCAACCGCACCACCAGGAGCACAGATGAGCACCCCAGCACAGACCCGGGCCGGCACCGGGACGGCGAGCGCCCCCGAGGCCGTCGCGCCGGTCGAGCAGCAGGGCCGGATGACGCACCAGCAGATCCTCAGCGCCCTCTCCGGGATGTTGCTGGCGATGTTCGTGGCGTTCCTGTCCTCGACCGTCGTCTCCAACGCCCTGCCGACCATCATCACCGACCTGCGCGGCACGCAGAGCCAGTACACCTGGGTCGTCACCGCCACGCTGCTGGCCTCGACCGCCTCCACCCCGATCTGGGGCAAGCTCTCCGACCTGTTCAGCAAGAAGCTGCTGATCCAGATCGCGATCGTGATCTTCATCGTCGGCTCGATGCTGGCGGGTCTGTCCCAGTCGGTGCCCACCCTGATCGGCTGGCGGGTGCTCCAGGGCCTGGGCCTCGGCGGCCTGCAGGCGCTGGTGCAGATCGCCATGGCCGCGATGATCAGTCCGCGTGAGCGCGGCCGGTACTCCGGGCTGCTCGGCGGCACCATGGCGGTGGCCACCGTCGGCGGCCCGCTGATCGGTGGCCTGCTGGTCGACACCAGCTGGTTGGGCTGGCGCTGGTGCTTCTACGTCGGCGTCCCGTTCGCCGCCGCGGCGCTGGTGCTGTTGCAGCGCACCCTGCACCTGCCGGTCACCAAGCGCGACGTGTCGATCGACTACCTCGGCGCCACCTTCCTCACCGCCGGCGTCTCCGCGTTGCTGATCTGGGTGACCCTGGCCGGCGACAGCTTCGCCTGGGCGTCCACGGAGAGCGCGCTGTTCGTCGCCGGCGGGGTGCTGGCGATCGCCGCCTTCATCATCACCGAGCTGCGCGCCAAGGAGCCGATCGTCCCGCTCCGGCTCTTCCGCGACCGGACGACGACCCTGGCCATCATCGCCAGCGTCGCGATCGGTGTGGCCATGTTCGGCTCGACCGTCTTCCTCGGCCAGTACCTGCAGATCTCGCGGGGCTACTCGCCGACGGCGGCCGGTCTGCTGACCATCCCGATGGTCGGTGGCCTGCTCGTCTCCTCGACCGTGTCCGGCATCCTCATCACCCGGACCGGCAGGTGGAAGCGGTTCCTGGTCGCCGGCTCGATCCTGGTGGCCGTCGGCTTCGGCCTGCTCTCCACGATCGACCACGCCACGAACATGGTGGTGCTCGGTGTCTTCCTGGCCGTGCTCGGCATCGGCATCGGCATGACCATGCAGAACCTGGTGCTGGCCGTGCAGAACACGGTGGCCGCCACCGACCTGGGCGCCGCCAGCTCCGCGGTCGCCTTCTTCCGCAGCCTGGGCGGCACCATCGGCGTCTCGGTGCTGGGTGCGGTGCTCTCCACCCGGGTGGGCGACCTCATCCAGTCCGGGCTGGCCGGCATCCCGGGCGCCGGCGAGGCCGCCGGGTCCGGGGACATCGGCCTGGCCAACCTGAGTGACGCCCCGGCCCCGATCCGGCGCCTCATCCAGGTCTCCTACGGCGACGCCACCGGGCGGATCTTCCTGATCTCGGCGCTGCTCTCGGTCATCACCATCGCGGCGATCCTGCTCATCCGCGAGGTGGCCCTGCGGACCGAGTCCGGCGACGAGCGGGCACGGGTCGAGCTCGGCGACGGGGACGTCACGGCCGCCGTGGACGGCGAGCTCGGCAGCGGCGACGTCGCCGCCGCCGTGGACGGCGAGCACGCCGGCCGGCCGCGGACCTCCGCGCAGGCCTGAGGCAGCAGCCGGACGACGAAGGCCCGCCTCCCGATCGGGAGGCGGGCCTTCGTCGTTCTCCCCGTGCCCGTGGGGCAGGGGGTCCTTCTTCAGACGAGCGAGGCGTCCAGCGAGATGTCGACCGCGGACAGCGCCTTGCTGACCGGGCAACCGACCTTGGCGGCCTGCGCAGCCTTGTCGAAGCCGGCGGCGTCCAGCCCGTCGACCTCGCCGCGGACGGTGAGCTTGATCGAGGTGATGGTCGGCGCGCCGTCCTGCTGACCCAGGGTCACGTCTGCGGTGACCTCGAGGGAGTCCGGCGTGACGCCGGCCTTGCCCAGTTCACTGGACAGCGCCATGGCGTAGCAGGACGAGTGGGCAGCGGCGATGAGCTCCTCGGGGCTCGTCGTGCCGCCGGCGTCGTCGGCGGCCCGCTTGGGGAAGCTCACGTCGTAGGTGCCGACCTTGGAGCTGGAGAGCTCGACCTGGCCGGAACCCTCCTGCAGCGAGCCGTTCCAGGCAGTGCGAGCGGTGCGTGTGGGCATCGGACCTCCTCCTCGGCGGTGACCCGGATCGCGGGCGCGACCCGGTCGGTCACCACGTCTGTCCGGCACAACCGTCGTGGGGCAGCGGTGTTCCCGCCACCCGAGGACGGCCCGCCACGCCCTTGTTCAGGCGGGGGCGTCCTGCACGGTCCCGGAGACCCGGTCGGTGATCAGCCGCAGCTGGCCCTTGAGCGCGGAGAACTGGCTCTCGTCCAGGGCGATGACGTCGATCATCTCCGCGGAGATCGCGCACGCCGGGGCCTGCAGCGCGCGGCCCTCCTCGGTGAGCCGCACCGACACCGACCGCTCGTCGTCGGCCCGTCGGTGGCGGGTCACCAGGCCGGCCGCGGTGAGCCGCTTGAGCAGCGGGGACAGCGTGCCGGAGTCCAGTGCCAGGCGGTTGCCCAGCTGGCCCACGGTCTGGCCGTCCTCCTCCCACAGCAGCATCAGCACCAGGTACTGGGGATAGGTCACTCCCAGCTGGTCGAGCATGGGCCGGTATCGCGCCGTCACCGCGCGGGAGGCGGCGTACAGGGCGAAGCAGAGCTGGTCGTCGAGAGCCACGCTCGGCGACGGGGTGTCCGTCATGGGCACCACAGTAGGGCGCCATGCGGCGGAGGACGTCGTGTCTCCGGTCTCCTGTCACTCCGATGCGCCACAGTCCCGCTGTGCACGACCGGTGTCGGCCGGCACTGGACGCGCCAGGTTGAGTGGAACAGACTCAACTCCTGCTCCGTTGCACCCACCGAACGTCCGAGTCACAGGAGAGGACACCCGCCCGACCATGCAGAGCAAGCTCACCACCCGTTCGCAGGAGGCCATCGCCGCCGCGCAGCGGCTCGCGGTCGACCGTGGCCAGGCCGCCCTGGAGCCGCTGCACCTGCTGGTCGCGCTGCTCGAGCAGGCCGACGGCATCGCCGGCCCGTTGCTGCAGGCGACCGGTGCCGAGCCGGCCGACGTCCGGGCCAAGGCCGACGCCGCGCTGCGCCGGATGCCCAGCGTCAGCGGGTCCACCGTCGCCGCGCCCGCGCCGTCCCGGGAGCTGCTGCGGGCGATCAACGCCGCCGGCGAGCAGGCCGGCGCGCTGGGCGACGAGTTCATCTCCACCGAGCACCTGCTCGTGGGTCTGGCCACCACCGAGGGCGAGGCGCGGGCGGTGCTCACCAGCTCCGGCGCCACCCGGGACACGCTGCTGGCCGCCTTCCGCACCGTCCGCGGCAACCGGAAGGTCACCAGCCCGGACCCGGAGAACACCTTCAAGGCGCTGGAGAAGTACGCCGTCGACCTGACCGAGCGGGCCCGGATCGGCAAGATCGACCCGGTCATCGGGCGGGACACCGAGATCCGTCGCGTCGTCCAGGTGCTCTCCCGGCGCACCAAGAACAACCCGGTGCTGATCGGCGAGCCCGGCGTCGGCAAGACCGCGATCGTGGAGGGCCTGGCCCAGCGGATCGTGGCCGGCGACGTCCCGGAGAGCCTGAAGGGCAAGCGGCTGATGGCCCTGGACCTCGGGTCGATGGTGGCCGGTGCCAAGTTCCGCGGCGAGTTCGAGGAGCGGCTCAAGGCCGTGCTGCAGGAGATCACCGACGCCGAGGGCCAGGTGATCACCTTCATCGACGAGCTGCACACGATCGTCGGCGCCGGCGCGAGCGGCGACTCCGCGATGGACGCCGGGAACATGATCAAGCCGATGCTCGCCCGCGGTGAGCTGCGGATGGTGGGCGCCACGACGCTCGACGAGTTCCGCGAGCACATCGAGAAGGACCCGGCCCTGGAGCGCCGCTTCCAGCAGGTCTTCGTGGGCGAGCCCACGGTCGAGGACACGATCGGCATCCTGCGTGGGCTCAAGGAGCGCTACGAGGTCCACCACGGCGTCCGGATCACCGACGCCGCGATCGTCGCCGCCGCCACGCTGTCCGACCGCTACGTCACCGCACGCTTCCTCCCCGACAAGGCCATCGACCTGGTCGACGAGGCCGCGAGCCGGCTGCGGATGGAGATCGACAGCCGCCCGGTCGAGGTGGACGAGGTCGAGCGGGTGGTCCGCCGGCTGGAGATCGAGGAGATGGCGCTGGCCAAGGAGGACGACCCGTCCTCGGTGGCCCGGCTGGCCACGCTCCGCTCCGACCTGGCCGACCGCCGGCAGGAGCTGGGCGAGCTGACCGCGCGCTGGCAGCAGGACAAGAACGTCATCGGCCGGATCCAGCAGGTGAAGGAGGAGCTGGAGCGGCTGCGGCTGGAGGCCGAGCGCGCCGAGCGCGACGGCGACCTCGCCCGGGTGGCCGAGCTCCGCTACGGCCGGCTGCCGCAGCTGGAGCGCGCGCTGACCGAGGCCGAGTCGTCGGCCGCCGGGCGTGAGTCGATGCTCAAGGAGGAGGTCGGCCCGGACGACATCGCCGAGGTGGTGCAGGCCTGGACCGGCATCCCCGCCGGCCGGCTGCTGGAGGGGGAGACCCAGAAGCTGCTGCGGATGGAGGACGAGCTCGCCCGCCGGGTGGTCGGCCAGCCCGACGCCGTCCGGGCGGTGGCCGACGCCGTCCGCCGGGCCCGCTCCGGGATCTCCGACCCCGACCGGCCCACCGGCTCGTTCCTGTTCCTCGGCCCCACCGGCGTCGGGAAGACCGAGCTGGCCAAGGCGCTGGCCGAGTTCCTGTTCGACGACGAGCGGGCGATGGTCCGCATCGACATGAGCGAGTACTCCGAGAAGCACTCGGTGGCCCGGCTCGTCGGTGCTCCGCCCGGCTACGTCGGGTACGAGGCCGGCGGTCAGCTCACCGAGGCCGTGCGGCGCCGCCCCTACACGGTCGTGCTGCTCGACGAGGTGGAGAAGGCCCACCCGGACGTCTTCGACGTCCTGCTGCAGGTGCTCGACGACGGCCGGCTGACCGACGGGCAGGGGCGCACCGTCGACTTCCGCAACGTCATCCTGGTGCTCACCTCCAACCTGGGCTCGCAGGTGATCGCCGACCAGTCGATCCCCGAGGACCGGAAGGGCCAGGCGGTGCAGGAGATCGTCCGCGGCCACTTCAAGCCGGAGTTCCTCAACCGGCTCGACGACGTGGTCACCTTCCGGGCGCTGGGCTCCGACGAGCTCGCCGGCATCGTCGACATCCAGGTCGGCGTCCTCGCTCGGCGGCTCGCCGCCCGCCGGCTGACCCTGCGGGTCACCGAGGCCGCGCGCGAGTGGCTGGCGCTCAACGGCTTCGACCCGGTCTACGGCGCCCGCCCGCTCCGCCGGCTGGTCCAGTCGGCGATCGGTGACCAGCTGGCCCGGGCGCTGCTGTCCGGTGAGGTCCGGGACGGCGACGAGGTCGTCGTCGACTGGCCCGCCGACGTCGCCAGCGGCGACGCCGGGCTCAGCGTGACCCGTGCCGGGACCGCCGGCTGAACAGCCGGTGACCGGCCGGCCGCGCCCTCCACGAGTGGGTGGTCCCGTGCGCCGACCTGGTGCCCGGAGGGCTCCGATGGCCCATGATCATCTCTGTTGGCACACCGTGGTGATCCGAGGAGCGTCATGACGTCAGGACCGCAGGACCCGCAGCAGGGTGGCTACGGGCAGTCGCCGTACGGCCCGCCCGGAGGGCAGCCGCAGGGTGGGCAGCCCGAGTACGGCCAGCCGCAGTACGGCCAGCCGCAGTACGGCCAGCAGCCGCAGGGCGGCGGGCAGGGCTTCAACCCCTACCCGTCGGCACCCCAGGGCCAGGAGTGGGACGGGCCGCCGAGCGCCCCGACCGAGCGGCCCACCACGGTCAAGGCCGGCATCGGCTGCTTCGTGGCGAACGTCGTCCTCAGCCTGATCGGGCTGCTCCTGCTGCTGACCGACATGGACGGCTACAAGGCCGACCTGGCCGAGGCGTCCGGCACCCCGCTGACCGACGACCAGGTGTCCACCGCGGTGACCTTCGGCATCGGGGTCACGGTGCTGATCCTGGCCGCGTTCGCCGTGGTCATCTGGTTCGCCTGGCAGGGCCGGAACTGGGCCCGGATCGTGCTCTGGGTGCTGGGCGGGATCAGCGTGCTGTTCGGCCTGCTCGGCGCCGGCACGATGACGGTCCTGTCGGCCATCGGGCTGGTGCTGACCATCGCCGGCATCGTGCTGCTGGCGCTCAAGCCGTCCAACCAGTGGTACCGGGCCGAGGGGCAGCGCCGGCAGCGGGTCTGACGGTCAGCCGACGCTGCGTGGGCCCGACCGGGCCCACGCAGCCGTCGGCCGGGCCAGCAGGCTGGTGACCCCGGCGACACAGAGCACCAGCACCAGCAGCGAGGAACCCGACACGCCACCGAGCAGCACGGTGGCGCCGAGGGTGATCAGGCCCAGCAGCCCGGCCGCCGCGAGGCCGGTCCAGCGGGCCCAGCCGCGCCCGCGGCCGAGGAAGAACGCCGAGACGGCGGAGAGCAGCCCGAAGGCCACCGACTGGGCGACGTTGATCCGCACCACCTGCTCGGCGTCCGAGCGCGGCGAGTCCGGCCGGCCGTCGGCCAGGGCGTCGATGACGGCGTCCCAGGCCGCCACGGTCACCAGCGAGCTGAGCAGCAGCAGCACCGCCAGTCCGGCGAGCACGCCGACGGCGACCTTCGCCGGAGTGGGCATGGCGGAGCCGCTCGGTGCGGGGGACGGCGAGCCGGCGTTCACGCCGACCAGCCTGGCACGCAGTACCGCGACACCCAGGTGCCCCACGCTGCAGGACGGTCCGGATGCCATGCTCGGCGGTCAGCGCACCCGACCGCCGGTGCCGCCGCCCGGAGGCGACGGCGTCCCGGAGCAGGAGGAGACCACCGTGAAGGCCGCCCGGCTGTTCCGAGCCATCGCCCCCCTCGTCACGATCCCGGCCGTACTGGGCGCCCTCGCCGCCTGCAGCTCCGGCGGGGACGCCGACGGCGCCGCCGACGTCGCCAGCACCGCGCCCGGCAGCAGTGCGCCCAGCGACCCGGCGGCCGGGTCGACGACGGCGGACCCGCCCGCCGAGGGGCCGATCGGAGCCGGCTGCGGCACCGTCTTCGCCGCCGAGGGCCCGGGCAGCCTGGCCGCGATCGCCACCACACCGGTGGGGCTGTCGGTGGGCGCCGTCCCCTCGCTGAGCACGCTCACCCAGGCGGTGATCTCGGCGAACCTGGTCGACGTGGTGAACACCCGGCCGGACGTGACGGTGCTGGCCCCGTCGAACGCAGCCTTCGACGCCCTCGGGGCCGACGCCCTGACCGCGCTGCTGGCCGACGTCCCGCGGCTGACCACCGTGCTGACCCACCACGTGGTCACCGGGCGGCTGACCCCGGACGAGCTGATCGGGGAGCACACCACGCTCAACGGCGACACGATCACCGTCGCCGGACCGGCGACGGCCCCGACGCTCACCGCTGACCAGACGGTGACCGGCGCCGCGCCGGCGACCGTGCTGTGCGGCGACGTGCCGACCGTCAACGCCACCGTCTACGTCGTCGACCAGGTGCTCACCCCGGCCGGCTGAGGACCGCGCCGGCGCTCAGTAGGGTCGGGCCATGAGCGCTCCCGCCACCGCCCACCCCGACCGCGACCGGCTGCTCGAGCTGATCCTCGACCTCGCCGTGGTGCACGGGAAGGTGACGCTGTCTTCCGGGCAGGAGGCGGACTGGTACATCGACCTGCGCCGGCTGACCCTGCACCACGAGGGAGCGCCGCTGGTCGGCCGGGTGATGCGCCAGCTCACCGGCGACCTGCGCTACGACGTGGTCGGCGGCCTGACCCTGGGCGCCGACCCGGTGGCCACCGCGATGCTGCACGCCGCCGCCGACGGGGCCGGCTTCCTGGACGCCTGCGTGGTGCGCAAGCAGGGCAAGGCGCACGGGCTGCAGCGCCGGATCGAGGGCCCGGACGTCGCCGGGCGGACGGTGCTGGTCGTGGAGGACGTCTCCACCACCGGCGGCAGCCCGCTGACCGCGGCCGAGGCCCTGCAGGAGGCCGGCGCCGAGGTGGTCGGGATCGCGGTCATCGTCGACCGGGGCGGGCGGGCCGCGGTGGAGGCGGCGGGCTTCGAGTACCGCGCGGCGTTCACCCTGGCCGACCTCGGCCTCAGCTGAAGAAGGACCCCACTGCCCCCACCGCTCGCGACGAGCAGGCGAGAGGCTCGCTCGGCCCCGTCCAGAGGCTCGCCCCGAGCTCGCGAGGGGTGAGGAGGACGGGGTCCTTCCTCAGGCGGCGGTGTTGCGGCGGCGGGCGCGCAGCAGCTCGAACGCCACCGGCACCAGGGACAGCACCACGACGCCGAGGGCGAACAGCTCGATGTGCTCCCGGACGACGTCGACCTGGCCCAGCCAGTGCCCCAGTGCCGTGATGCCGGCCGCCCAGGCGATGCCGCCGATCACCGAGTACAGGGCGTAGACCCGCACGTCCATCCGCGAGGCCCCGGCCATCACCGTGGCGAAGGTCCGCACGATCGGCACGAAGCGGGCCAGCACGATGGTCCGCGCGCCGTGCCGTTCGAAGAAGGCATGCGCCTGTTCCACGTACTCGGCCTTGAAGAAGCGGGACTCCTCCCGCTTGAACACCGCCGGTCCGGCCCGGTGGCCGATCCAGTAGCCGACCAGGTTGCCGGCGATCGCCGCCAGCGGGAGCAGGATCAGCAGCACCCACAGCGGGGCCAGGGTCACCCCGGCGATGCCGCCGGCCGACACCAGCCCGGCGGTGAACAGCAGCGAGTCGCCGGGGAGGAAGAAGCCGACCAGCAGCCCCGTCTCGGCGAAGATGATCACCAGGATGCCGATCAACCCGAAGGTGTTGAGCAGGTACTGGGCGTCCAGGAACGCGGGGGCCGCTTCGATCGCCATCGGGGAGCACGGTACGTGGCGTACCTGGCGGTCAGCCGGGCTCGACCGGGGAACTGCGTCGCCCGGTGCCGATGAGACGTACGGTGCGGGGGTGACCACCCTCACGACGACGTGGGTCCGGGAGCTCCAGGACGCCCTCGGCCCGGACAGCGTGCTCACCGATCCTGACGTGACCGTCGCCTACGCGCGGGACCAGGCGATGCTGGCCGAGGCCGGGTTGCCCGCCGCCGTGGCCCTGCCGCGCAGCACGGAGGAGGTGTCCGCGGTGCTGCGGCTGGCCTCCCGGCACGGCGTCCCGGTGGTGCCTCGCGGTGCCGGCTCGGGGCTGGTCGGCGCGGCCAACGCGGTCGAGGGGGGCATCACCCTGGTCACCACCCGGATGGACGCCGTCCTGGAGGTCTCCGAGGCCGACCGGCTCGCCGTCGTCCAGCCCGGCGTGGTGAACAAGACGCTGCGCGACGCCGTCCGCGGGTCCGGGCTCTTCTACCCACCGGACCCGGCCAGCTACGACTGGTGCACCCTCGGCGGCAACCTGGCCATGAACTCCGGCGGGCTGTGCTGCGTCAAGTACGGCGTCACCACCGACTACGTGCTCGGCCTGGAGGTCGTGCTGGCCGACGGCCGGGTGCTGCGCACCGGCCGGCGCACCGTCAAGGGCGTCGCGGGCTACGACCTGGCCCGGCTGTTCGTCGGCTCGGAGGGCACGCTCGGCGTCATCACCGAGGCGACGCTGTCGCTGCGCCCGGCCCCGCAGCCGCCGGTCACCCTGGTCGCCAGCTTCGGCACCAGCGCGCAGACCGGACAGGTCGTGGAGCGGGTGGTCACCAGCGGCCTGGTGCCCAGCATGCTCGAGGTGATGGACCGGACCTGCATCCGCGCGGTCGACGACATGCTCAAGGCCGACCTGGACCGGGACGCCGCAGCGCTGCTGCTGGCGCAGTCCGACAGCGGGGGAGACGTCGCCGCCGCCGAGATCGCGGCGCTGACCCGGCTGTGCGAGGAGGCCGGCGCGGACTTCGTGCACTCCACCGACGACCCGGCCGAGGGCGACCTGCTGATGACCGCCCGGCGGATGGCGCTGCCGGCGCTGGAGCGCCTGGGCAGCAGCCTGCTGCTGGACGACGTCGCCGTCCCGCGGTCCCAGGTGGCCACCTTCATCGACGGCTGCGACGCGATCGCGGCCACCGCCGGCCTGGTGGTCGGTGTGGTCGGGCACGCCGGCGACGGCAACATGCACCCGACCGTCGTCTTCGACGGCGCGGACCCCGACCAGCTGCGCCGGGCCTACGCCGCCTTCGACGCGATCCTGGAGCTCGGGCTGTCCCTGGGCGGCACGATCACCGGCGAGCACGGCGTGGGCACGCTCAAGGCGGAGTGGCTGGAGCGGGAGATCGGCCCGGTGTCCCTGTCGGTGCACCAGGCGATCAAGCAGGCGCTGGACCCGGCCGGGATCCTCAACCCCGGCAAGATGTTCCGGCGCGCCGCCGTCGGCGACCTCGGCGCGGTCGGGCAGCTGGCCGGCCGGTGAGCGGACGGCGCGAGCGGTTGCTGGTGATCGGCGGGGACGCCGCCGGGATGTCCGCCGCGGCCCAGGCCCGCCGGCTGCGGGACGCCGACGACCTGGAGATCGTCGTCCTGGAGCAGGGGGAGGACGTCTCGTACTCCGCCTGCGGCATCCCCTACTGGGTCGGTGGGCAGGTCGAGGGACGCGGCGAGCTGGTCGCCCGCACCCCGGCGGAGTTCGCCGCGCGGGACATCTCCGTGCGCACCGGCACGCGAGCCGAGTCGATCGACCTCGCGGCCGGGACGGTGTCCACCCGCGACGGCGACCGGCTCGGGTACGACCGGCTCGTCGTCGCGACCGGAGGGCGGCCGGCCCGGCCACCGATCCCCGGCCTGGACGCCCCCGGCGTCTTCGGCGTGCACCGGCTGGACGACGGCGCCGCGATCCGCGCGGCGATCGACGCCGGGCCCCGGGACGCACCGATGCGCGGCCTGGTGCTGGGTGGGGGCTACATCGGCCTGGAGATGGCTGAGGCGCTGCAGCGGCGGGGCCTCGAGGTCACCGTCGTCCTCGCCGACCCGCTGCCGATGCAGCTGCTGGACGCCGACATGGGCGAGCGGGTCTGCCGGGGGATGACGGCGATGGGCATGGCGGTGCACACCGACCAGGCGGTCCGCGAGGTGCTGCTGGACGCGACCGGCCGGGCCTGCGGGGTGCGCACCGACGTGGACAGCTACCCCGCCGACCTCGTCGTGCTGGGCCTGGGCATGGGCCCGGAGACCGCCCTCGCTGCGGACTCGGGGCTGGCTCTCGGGCCGACGGGGGCGATCGACGTCGACCGCAGCCAGCGCTGCCGGGACCACCCCGAGGTGTTCGCCGCCGGCGACTGCGCGCAGACGTTCCACCGCGTCACCGGCGAGGTGGCGCACGTGGCGCTGGGCACCCACGCCAACAAGCAGGGCCGGGTGGCGGGGTCGGTGATCGGCGGCCGGCCGGCCCGCTTCGCCGGTGTGCTGGGCACCGCGGCGACCAAGGTCGGCGACCTGGAGATCGGCCGCACCGGTCTGTGCACCACCCAGGCCGAGCAGGCCGGCTTCGACTTCCGCGCCGACACCATCGAGGCGACCACCCGGGCCGGCTACTACCCGGGCGCGGAGGACGTGGCGGTGAAGCTGGTCAGCGAGCGCGGCTCCGGGCTGCTGCTGGGCGCCCAGGTGGTCGGCGGCCCCGGCTCGGCCAAGCGGATCGACGTGCTGGCCACCGCCATCTGGGCCGGGATGACCGCCGAGGAGCTTGCGGGCAGCGACCTGTCCTACGCGCCGCCGTTCTCGCCGACCTACGACCCGGTGGCGGTGGCCGCCCGCGCCGTCGGCCGGACCGAGCAGGGCTGACCGGGACCACCGTCGTCGTCCGGGCGCACGCCTCGCCGTCCTCCGCTGGCCCCGCCAGGGCAGCGTCCGGTCGCGGTGACGGTCCCGCCGCGGCGCCGCCGCCGGTGTGCCGCCGGTCACCCGATCGGTGCCCACTCCCCGGGGCGCGGAGCCGGGCGGGATACTGACGCGAGCAGAGCCGCTGGTCCCGACATCAGGAGTGCACCGCATGCCCATCGCGACCCCCGAGGTCTACGCCGACATGATCAGCCGGGCGAAGGAGGGCGGCTTCGCCTACCCGGCGATCAACTGCACGTCCTCCGAGACGGTCAACGCGGCCCTGCGCGGGTTCGCCGACGCCGGCAGTGACGGGATCATCCAGTTCTCCACCGGTGGTGCGGAGTTCGGCTCGGGCACCCGGGTCAAGGACATGGTCACCGGTGCGGTGGCGCTGGCCGAGTTCACCCACGTCGTCGCCGAGCGCTACCCGATCCAGGTCGCGCTGCACACCGACCACTGCCCCAAGGACAAGCTGGACAGCTACGTCCGCCCGCTGATCGCGATCTCCCAGGACCGCGTGGACGCCGGCCAGGAGCCGCTGTTCCAGTCGCACATGTGGGACGGCTCCGCGGTCGAGCTGACCGAGAACCTGCAGATCGCCCAGGAGCTCATCGAGAAGTGCGCCGCGGCGAAGATCGTGCTGGAGGTGGAGATCGGCGTCGTCGGCGGCGAGGAGGACGGCGTCGCCCACGAGATCAACGAGAAGCTCTACACCGCCGACGGCGACTTCGTGCGCACCGCGGAGGCCCTCGGGTTCGGGGAGAAGGGCGTCTACCTGCTGGCGGCCACGTTCGGCAACGTGCACGGGGTCTACAAGCCGGGCAACGTCAAGCTCCGGCCCGACGTGCTCAAGCGGGGGCAGGAGATCGTCGCCGAGCAGTTCGGCACCCCGGAGAAGCCCTTCAACCTGGTCTTCCACGGCGGCTCCGGCTCGGCGCTCGAGGAGATCCGCGAGGCGCTGTCCTACGGCGTGGTGAAGATGAACGTCGACACCGACACCCAGTACGCCTTCACCCGGCAGATCGCCGGGCACATGTTCAGCAACTACGACGGCGTGCTGAAGGTCGACGGGGAGGTCGGGGTCAAGAAGACCTACGACCCGCGCACCTACATGAAGCTCGCCGAGGCCGGGATGGCCGACCGCGTGGTGCGCGCCTGCGAGGACCTGCTGTCCGCCGGCCAGTCCCAGGCAGGCTGACCATGACGCACAGCCACAACCTGCTCGGCGAGCCGCCGGCCACCCTGCTGCCCGGCATCCCGGCCGCGGACGCCGCGCTGGCCGCCGGCACCGACCCGGCCGAGGTGGCCGCCGCCACCCCCACCTCGAGCGCCGCGTGGGCCGCGCTGGCCGAGGCCGCCCTGGCGGGCGGGCGCACCATCGAGGCCTACGCCTACGCCCGCACCGGCTACCACCGGGGGCTGGACGCGCTGCGCCGCAACGGCTGGAAGGGCTACGGGCCGGTGCCCTGGTCGCACGAGCCGAACCGCGGCTTCCTGCGCTGCGTCACGGTGCTGGCCCAGGCGGCCCAGGCGATCGGCGAGGTCGACGAGCAGCAGCGCTGCACCCAGCTGCTGCGCGACTGCGACCCCACCCTGGCGCCCTGAGCGGGCCCCTCCACGAGGAGGGCGACGTCGCGGGAGCGGCCCCTGCCCAGGGGCCGCTCCCTCAGGGACGCAGTCGCCAGCGCACCCGGTCGTCGGCGTACCAGGTCCACTTGGTCACCTCGCGGTCGAACGGCACGCCGTCCCGGAACACCTGGGCCGGCGCCGAGGCGATCTGCAGCGCGCGGCCGTGTGACCGGCGGACCGGGCGCAGCGGCAGCGTCACCACCGCCACCGTGAGGCGGTCGACCGCCGTCCAGTCCGGCCGGACGTCGATCCGGGTGATCGGTCCGTCGGCGACCCGGTCGTCGTCGCAGTGGGCCTGCGCGCCGAACCGCCGGCTCAGCACCCGGCGCTGTTCGCCGAACGCGGTCACCCGGCCGGCCGACAGCAGCACGCCGCCGTGGTCGTCGCGGACCAGCGGGAGCTCCCGCTCGGTGCCCGTGCCCACCCCCAGCGCCCGGGCCAGCCCGGTGGAGGCGGGGTCCCCGGCCGGCTCCCAGCTCACCGGTACCGCCGGGAGCCGCTCGCGGCGCCACAGCCGGGCCAGCACGGCGGAGAGCGCGGTCACCGGGCCGAGCACGTGCACCGCCTCGGCGTCGTCCACCACCGAGGCGACGTGCCGCCGCGACGGCGGCTGCTCCGCCGTCAGACCGCGCAGGTCGAGCTGCACCGCAGGCATGCCGATACCCTGCCACCTGGCCAACCGGGACCTGCCGGTGCAACGGACGAGGAGACCTGCCCCATGCCCGCAGTCGTGCTGATCGGCGCCCAGTGGGGCGACGAGGGCAAGGGCAAGGCGACCGACCTGCTCGGTGGCCGGGTCCCGTACGTGGTCCGCTACCAGGGCGGCAACAACGCAGGTCACACGGTGATCACCCCGGACGGCGAGCGGTACGCCCTGCACCTGATCCCCAGCGGCATCCTCACGCCCGGCTGCACCCCGGTCATCGGCAACGGGGTGGTCATCGACCCCGAGGTGCTGATCGGCGAGCTGGCCGGCCTGGAGGAGCGCGGTGTGGACACCTCGCGGCTGGTGATCTCCTCCGACGCGCACCTGATCATGCCGCACCACCGGGCGCTGGACCGGGTCACCGAGCGATTCCTGGGGCAGCGGAAGATCGGCACCACCGGTCGCGGCATCGGCCCGGCCTACGGCGACAAGGTCGCCCGCACCGGCATCCGGGTCCAGGACCTGCTGGACCTGTCCATCCTCCGGCAGAAGCTCGAGGGCACCCTGCAGGAGAAGAACCAGGTCCTGGTCAAGGTCTACAACCGCAAGGCGATCGACGTCGACGAGGTCGTCGAGGAGTACGCCGGCTACGCCGAGCAGCTCAAGCCGCGGATCCGGGACACCCGGCTGCTGCTGGGCAAGGCGCTGGACGCCGGTGAGTGGGTCCTGCTGGAGGGCTCGCAGGGCACGCTGCTCGACGTCGACCACGGCACGTATCCGTTCGTGACGTCGTCGAACCCGACCGCCGGCGGCGCGGCCGTCGGCGCCGGGGTGGGCCCCACCCGGATCAGCCGGGTCGTCGGCATCCTCAAGGCCTACACCACCCGGGTCGGCTCCGGCCCGTTCCCGACCGAGCTGCACGACCAGTGGGGCGAGTACCTGCGCAAGCACGGCGGCGAGGTCGGCGTGACCACCGGCCGGGACCGGCGTTGCGGCTGGTTCGACGCCGTCGTCGCCCGCTACGCCAGCCGGGTCAACGGGATCACCGACTACTTCCTGACCAAGCTGGACGTGCTCTCCGGCCTGGAGACGGTGCCGATCTGCGTGGCCTACGACGTGGACGGCGTGCGGCACGACGACATGCCGATGACGCAGACCGAGTTCCACCACGCCACGCCGGTCTACGAGGAGATGCCCGGCTGGTTCGAGGACATCAGCGGTTGCCGCCGGTTCGAGGACCTGCCGGCGAACGCGCAGGCCTACGTGCGGCGGCTGGAGGAGCTCTCCGGTGCCCGGGTCAGCGTGATCGGCGTGGGCCCGGGGCGGGACGAGAACGTCGTCCTGCACGACCTCATCGACTGAGGCGCGGGGGCGCGGGTGTGCAGCTGTCGGGGTGTCAGCCGCGCTGACACCCCGACAGCTGCACAGTGATCAGCGCCGGGGGCGAACCGGGGCCATGGCCTCGGCGGTGAGGTCCGCGCGGGCCCGGCGGGCGGTCTCCGGTGCGTCGGTGATGACGCCGTCGACCCCGAGCGCGAGCAGCAGCCGCGCCTCGGTCTGTGCATCGCCCAGGCCGCGCGGGTCGCCGCCCCGGCGCAGGTGGCTGGGCAGGAAGACGTTCTCCGGGCGGAGGGTCCACGGCTCGACGGTCAGCCCGGCCCGGTGGGCCTGGGTGATCAGGTCGGAGACGCCGACCAGGGTGCCGTCGGCGCCGTGCAGCAGGATCCGGCCCTTGTGCGGGGCGATCCCGTCGGCGTAGGTGGAGATCTCGCGCAGGCCGGCCGGGGTGACCAGGGCGTCCTGGACGCCCTCCTCCTCGATCAGCTGCACCAGCCGCGGGCCGTCGGCGCCCAGGTCGCAGCGCAGCGTGCGCAGCGCGGCGGGCTCGAAGGCCATGACCACGACCGGACCGCCGGGGCGGGCGGCGTCCAGGCGGCGGAGCTCGGCGGCCACCAGCTCGGCCATCGGCAGGCCGTGGTCGGCGAACCAGCCGGGGTACTTGAGCTCGGCCTGCACCCGGACCTCGCGGTCGGGCGTGGACCGGCGGCGGACCAGGTCGACGATCTCTTCCAGGGTGAGCACGCCGAACCGGCCGTCGTAGGCGGTGTTCAGCGGGCGCACCGACGGCATCCGCTCGACCGCGCCGAGGGTGCGCAGCTCGGCAAGGGTGAAGTCCTCGGTGAACCAGCCGGTCAGCTCCTCCCCGTCGACCTCCTGGGTGCGCCGGCGGTCGGCGAACTCCGGGTGGCCGGCGACGTCGGTGGAGCGGGACAGCTCGTTCTCGTGCCGGGCGACCAGGACGCCGTCCCGGGTCAGCACGAGGTCGGGCTCGATGAGGTCGGCACCCAGGTCGATGGCCAGCTCGTAGCTGGCGAGGGTGTGCTCGGGTCGGTAGCTGGGGGCTCCGCGGTGGCCGATGACGAGCGGGGTGCGCTCACGGCGGGGCGACTCGACGGCCTTCAGGCCGGTCTCGTGCATGTCCCTAGGGAACGCCACTTCGCTGTCCGTGTGGTGAACACGCGCCGACTTCATGTGGATAAATCGGAGGACGGCGCCCTCACCTGGAGGTCAGCATGACCCCTGTGAGTGAGATCTCAGTTTGCGAGGGGCGTGGCGCAACCGGAGTGTCCCCGTCCGACGGCGAAGCGGCCCGGGTGGCCCGCGTGGACCGCGGACTGCTCACCGTGCTGAGCGCGTCCGGGGAGCGGCGGGTGCACGTGGGCGGCGGCCTGCGGGACGACGCCCCCGCGGTGGGCGACTGGGTGGTGCTGCGCGGCGAGCTGGCCGTCCGGGTGCTGCCACGCCGCAGCGCGTTCGTGCGGACCGCCGCGGGGCGGGGGTCCGCGGCACAGGTGGTGGCGGCCAACGTCGACCTGGTCCTGGTGGTCGACGCCCTGGCGGGGGAGGCGCGGCTGCGTCGCATCGAGCGCTACCTGGCCGTCGCCTGGGCCAGCGGTGCGACGCCGGTCGTCGTCCTCACCAAGGCCGACCTGTGTCCCGACGTGCCGGCCGAGGTCGCCCGGATCGCCGCGGACGCCGTCGGTGTGGACGTGCTGGCGGTGAGCGCGCGGACCGGGGCCGGGCTGGAGGCGCTGGGCGCGCTGATCACCCCGGGGTGCACGGCGGCCATGGTCGGGCCCTCCGGGGTGGGCAAGTCCAGCCTGGTCAACGCGCTCGCCGGCCGGACGGTGGCGGCGACCGCCGCGATCCGGGAGGACGGCCGCGGTCGGCACACCACCACCGCCCGGGAGCTCCACCTGCTGCCCGGCGGCGGCCTGCTGATCGACACCCCCGGCATGCGGGAGCTGGCGCTGCCCGGCGGCGACGGCCTGGACACCACCTATGCCGACGTCGCCGACCGGGCAGCGCAGTGCCGGTTCCGGGACTGCGCCCACCGCACCGAAACCGGGTGCGCGGTCGCCGCAGCGATCGACCGCGGCGAGCTCGACCCGGCCCGGTTCACCGCCTGGCGCAAGCTGCAGGCCGAGGCCCACCGGCAGGAACTGCGCGCCGACGCCCGGGCGCGGTCGCTGGAGCACGCCCGGCACGAGGCGCTCGCGCGGGAGTTGCGCGCCCGGCCCGGACGGCCCCGCCGCTGACCGACCCGCGGCCGGCTCGACGGTAGGTTCGCCGCTGTGCGCGTCCTCGTGATCGGCTCCGGTGCCCGGGAGCACGCCTTGTGCGTCGCTCTGCAGTCCGACCCTGCGGTCATCGCCCTGGCCTGCGCGCCGGGCAACGCGGGCACCGCGGTCATCGCCTCGCCCTTCCCGGTGGACGCCGCCGATCCGATGGCCGTGGCCGGGCTGGCGACCCAGTGGCAGGCGGACCTGGTGGTGATCGGGCCGGAGGTGCCGCTGGTCGCCGGTGTCGCCGACGCCGTCCGGGAGGCGGGCATCGCCTGCTTCGGCCCGTCGGCGCAGGCGGCTCAGATCGAGGGCTCCAAGGCCTTCGCCAAGCACGTGATGGCCGCGGCCGGTGTCCCGACCGCCCGCTCCTGGGCGGTCGGCGGTCCGGCGGAGCTGGAGACCGCGCTGGACGAGGCCGGTTCGCCGTACGTGGTCAAGGACGACGGGCTGGCCGCCGGCAAGGGCGTCCTGGTCACTCCCGACCGGGCGGCCGCGCTGGCGCACGGGCACGCCGTCCTGGACGCCGGGCACTCCGTGCTGATCGAGGAGTTCCTCGACGGCCCGGAGGTCTCGCTGTTCGCGCTGACCGACGGGACGACGGTCGTGCCGCTGCTCCCCGCGCAGGACGCCAAGCGCCGCGACGACGGCGACGGCGGGCCGAACACCGGCGGCATGGGCGCCTACGCGCCGCTGCCCTGGGCGCCGGCCGGGCTCGTGGACGAGGTGCTGGCCACCGTGCTGCAACCCACCGTGGACGAGATGGCGCGGCGCGGCGAGGCGTTCAGCGGGCTGCTCTACGCCGGGCTGGCGCTGACCTCGGCCGGCGTCCGGGTGGTGGAGTTCAACGCCCGGTTCGGTGATCCGGAGACCCAGGTGGTGCTGCCGCTGCTGGAGACCCCGCTGGCCGGGCTGCTCCACGCCGCGGCCACCGGCACCCTCGCCGAGCAGCCGCCGCTGCGGTGGCGGGACGGGGCGGCGGTCACCGTCGTCGTCGCGGCGTCGGGCTATCCCGAGCGGCCGCGCACCGGTGACCCGATCACCGGCGCCGACGGCGAGGGTGTGCTGCACGCCGGCACCGTGACCGGGGCCGACGGGCAGGTGCGTTCGGCGGGCGGCCGGGTGCTGGCCGTGACCGCCGTCGGCCCGGACCTCGCCGCGGCCCGGCAGACGGCCTACGAGCGGGTCGCCGGCGTGCGGCTGGCCGGCGCGCACTGGCGCACCGACATCGGCCTGGCCGCCCTGGAGGGCCGGATCACGCTCTGACCTGACGGGACGGCCTCCCTGCAGGGGCTCGTGGGGGCAGGGGGCCTCTCTCAGTCGGCGCTGACCAGTCGCCGGGCCCGGCGGGTGTCCGGCTGGGGCGGCCGGGGGCCCTCGTTCCGGCGGGACAGGTACGTGCCGGCGACGTTGCCGCAGGCGATCACCGGGACGGCGATCAGCGCGCCGAAGATGCCCCCGATCAGCAGGCCGGCGGCGATGCCCAGCACGACCGCCAGCGGGTGCACCGAGACCGCCCGGCCCAGCAGCAGCGGCTGGAGCACGTGGCTCTCCAGCTGCATCACCAGCACGATGATCCCGAGCGCGATCAGCGCCCGTACCGGGCCGACCGCCACCAGGGTCACCAGCACCGACACGCTGCCCGCCAGGAACGACCCGATGATCGGGATGAAGGCGCCGAGGAACACCAGCGCGGCCAGCGGCACGACCAGCGGCGTGCCGAGGAAGACCAGCCCGACGCCGATCACCACCGCGTCGAAGGCGGCCACCGCGACGGTGGCCCGCACGTAGGAGATCAGCGTCCGCCAGGAGCGCCGGGCCGCCTCGTCCACGTAGGCCTGGGCGTTGGCGGGGGTCAGGCCGACCACCCAGAGCCAGATCCGGCGGCCGTCCATCAGGAAGAAGAAGAGCGTGAAGAGGGTCAGCAGGGTGCCGGTGATCACCTCGCCGACCGTGGCGGCGGTGGTGATGGCCCCGGAGGTGAGCACGTCCTGGTTGTCGACGACGGCCTGGTTGACGCTCTCCACGGCGTCGGTGATCTGTCCGTCGGTGACCGGGAACGTGCGGGTGACGAAGTCCTGGATCCGGGTGAGGCCCTCGTCGACCTGGGAGGCCAGCTCGTCGTAGCCGGAGGCGAACTCCTCGACGACCAGGGTGACGATCCCGGCCACCACGCCCAGCCCGACGACCAGCATCGTCGCGGCGGCCAGCGGGATCGGCCAGCCGCGCCGGCAGAGGAAGGCCGCCCCCGGCTGCAGCAGCGCCGCGAGCAGCAGTGCCACGATGACCGGGACGATCACCACCGCCACGTAGCCCGCCGCCCGCAGCAGCAGGTACATCGCGGCCAGCACCATGATCGACCGCCACGACCAGGCCGCGGCGATCCGCAGCCCGTTGGGCACGTCGCGCTCGGCGGCCCGCAGCGCCCCGTCGGGGCCGAGCAGGCTGCCCTGGCTGCGGTCCCGGCCGGGTGCCGGCGGTGGCCCGCCGGGCTCCGGCGGGCCGCTCACCCCACCGGGGACGTCGACGTCCGGAGCGCCGGGGTGCGGGCTGCCCGGCTGGGCCGTGGCCGGGTCCCCGCTGCCGGTCGGGGCCGGAGCGGTGGGGGATGGCGCGGCAACGCTCCCCGGCGGGGTGCCGGCGGCGGGGGGAGCCGGGTCCTCGACGTGGTCCACGACGGCGCGGGTGCCGTCCTCCAGGACCAGCACGGTGCCGTCCGGCCAGGCGTGCGGGTCGTGCTCCCGGGCGGCGCGGATCCGTTCCCGTGCCCGGGTGACCAGTTGGCCGGGCCGTGACGGCATCGTCGTCCTCCGAGGTGATGGGCGCTCGCACGCAGCCGGGCGAGGGGATGGAGCCGTGGCGCGACCGGCTGCCCGGTCCGGAGGGGTACCCGCATGATCGACTGCCACACCCTGCCCGGGACGCACCGGGTCGCGCACGTGGCCCGCGGCCCCGCCGGGCCGACGACCTGCCCGCCGGCCTCCAGGAGGCGCGCACCCGGGCGACCGTGGGGGCGCCGCGCTGCCCGGGGCGGCGTTCCTGCGCCGCTCCTGCCGAGGTGACCGCCGCTCGTCCACGGCGGTGCGAGAGGATGATGCCGTGGTGCGACGAGCTGACCGGTCCGAAGCGGTACTCGCATGATCGACCGCTACACCCTGCCGGAGATGGGCCGGGTCTGGAGCGACCAGCACAAGTACGAGCTGTGGTGCCGGGTCGAGACGCTGGTGCTGGAGGCCCATGCGGCCGCCGGGCGGGTGCCCGCGGACGTCGTGGAGCCGGTGCGCAACGCACCGCCGCCGACGCCGGAGCGGGTGGCGGAGATCGAGGAGACGACGCAGCACGACGTCATCGCCTTCCTCACCGCCTGGGCCGACAACACCGAGCCCCGCTCGGCCGCGGCGTACGTGCACCACGGCATGACGTCGTCGGACCTGCTGGACACCGCGCTGGCAGTCCAGCTGACCGACGCCACCGACGTGCTGCTGGCCAAGGCGGACCGGCTGGTCGCCGCGCTGCGCGACCACGGGCTGGCGCACCGGCACACGATCAAGGTCGGCCGCACGCACGGCGTGCACGCCGAGCCCGACGTCTGGGGGCACCGGGTCGCCGACCTGGCGTTCGCGGCGGCCCGCTCCCGGGACCGGCTCCGCCGGGCGCGCGAGGCGGTCGGCGTGGTCGCCATCTCCGGCGCCGTGGGCACGTACTCGCTGATCGACCCGTCGGTGGAGGTCACCGTGGCGGAGGCGCTCGACCTGCGCGCCGCTGACGCCTCCACCCAGGTCGTGCTGCGCGACGGGATCAGCGAGTGGGTCGCGGCGCTGGCCATCATCGCCACCGTCTGCGAGGCGATCGCGCTGGAGGTGCGGCACGGCCAGCGCACCGAGGTGCGGGAGCTGTCCGAGGCCTTCGGCTCGGGCCAGAAGGGCTCCAGTGCGATGCCGCACAAGAAGAACCCGATCCGCTCGGAGCGGATCGCCGGGCTCGCCCGGGTCGTCCGCGCGGCGATCGTGCCGGTGATGGAGGGCATCCCGCTGTGGCACGAGCGGGACATCTCGCACTCCTCCACCGAGCGGGTGTTCCTGCCCGACGCGGCGATCACCACCGACTACCTGCTGGACCTGACGGCGGGGCTGGTGGAGAACCTGGTCGTCGACGCCGACCGGATGCGCGCCAACCTGGAGTCGACCGGCGGGCTGATCTACACCTCCGCCGTCCTGCTGGAGCTGGTCGAGGGCGGGATGGGGCGCGAGCAGTCCTACGCGCTGGTGCAGTCCGCGGCGATGCGCACCTGGTCCGACGGCACGCCGTTCCGGCAGACGCTGCGCGAGCGGGCTGCGGAGGAGGGCGTGACGCTCGACGAGGCGCGGCTGGACGAGATCTGCCGGCCGGAGCGCTACGTGGCCAACCTGGACCCGCTGTTCGACCGGCTGGGTGCGCTGTCGTGAGCCAGCACGCCGAGGGTCAGGTCCCGTTCGAGCTGGTCGCCCAGGGCAAGGTCCGCGAGGTCTACGCCGTCGACGCCGACCGGCTGCTGCTGGTCGCCAGCGACCGGATCTCGGCCTACGACGTGGTGCTGCCCACGCCGATCCCGGACAAGGGCCGGGTGCTGACCGCGCTGTCGGTGTGGTGGTTCGAGCAGCTGGCCCCGGTGCTCGCCGAGCACGGCGCCGGCCACCACCTGCTCGCCGCCGGCGCGGCGCTGGTGGACGAGGGCGTGCCGGCCGAGCTGGCCGGCCGCTCGATGCTGGTCCGGCGGCTGGAGATGCTGCCGGTGGAGTGCGTGGCGCGCGGGTACCTGTCGGGGTCCGGCACTGATCAGTACCAGCGCACCGGCGCGATCGTCGACGTCCCGCTGCCGGCCGGTCTGGTCGAGGGCTCCCGGCTGCCCGAGCCGGTGTTCACCCCCTCCACCAAGGCCGGGGTGGGCGAGCACGACGAGGCGATCCCGTTCGCCGGGGTGGTCGACGCCGTGGGGGCCGAGCAGGCGGAGGCGCTGCGTGCGCTGACCCTGGCCCTCTACCGCCGTGGGCACGAGATCGCGCAGGAGGCCGGGATCGTCCTGGCCGACTCCAAGTTCGAGTTCGGGACTCTGCCGCGACCCGCCGGCCCGGGCGCGCGGCTGGTGCTGGGCGACGAGGTGCTCACCCCGGACTCGTCCCGGTTCTGGCCGGCCACCACCTGGTCCCCGGGCGCGGCGCAGCCCTCCTTCGACAAGCAGTTCGTCCGGGACTGGCTGACCACCTCCGGCTGGGACCGGGTCTCCGCTCCGCCGGAGCTCCCCGAGGACGTCGTCGCCGCCACCCGCGACCGCTACGTCCGTGCCTACGAACAGCTGACGGGCACCAGCTTCGACTGAGGGCAGGGACCAGCGAACCGGGGACGGGCCTCACCGGGTACGGCCTCGACGGACTTCGGGAGCGACCACGGTGTCGTCCGGAGGACGACTGTGGGACGGCGACGCGGGGGCCGGAGGCTCCCCGGCGCCGTCCCGCGAAGCGGCTCAGCGCAGCCGGGGGACGGCACCTGGCCGCGCTGCGATCCGTCAGGATCGCAATGTGCTCAGTAGATCGCGGCGAGACCGCGGGCGCGGGCGTTGCGCAGCGCGGTGAAGACGTGCGAACGGATCAGGTCTGCCGCGGGCTCGGGCAGGTCGACGAACCGCAGTGACCACTCGTGCAGGTTGTCCTGGCGCGGACGGCGGCGGACGAGCGCGACCTCGGTGATCAGCTCGTCGGAGTACAGGTCCAGCTTGCAGACCATCGGCTGGCCCTTGCGCGGGTACGGCACGTGCAGGCCGAGGTCACCGTTCGGCCGGAAGACGCAGAGCAGCCCGCCCTCGCTGAGGTCCACGGTGCTGCCGGTCAGAACGACGTCGTCCCAGCCGAGGAAGACGTTGAGCCCGATGGGTGCACGGACGGAGTCCCGGCGCTGGATCCGGCTGGCCGACCCGGTGATCTTCAGCCGCCACAGGCCGTCGTCGCCGACGGCGGTGGCGTCGGCGGGCACCGACCGCAGCCCGTCGTCGGCCTGCCAGGAGAGCTCCAGCATGTCATGCTCGATGAAGGGCACGCTCTCGCCGACGGCGTTGCGCGGCGGGGTCACGTACACGAAGCCGTCGCCTTCCCGGCGGACGCGGCTGGTGAGGGCCTCGTCCTTGCCGAGCGGCATGACGCTGAGGCCGGTGTCGGCGGCTGGGTAGTCGACGTTCGGCGCGCCCGCGACCATGCCTCGCCCCCTCCCGGTGGGTGCGTCGGCCGCCCCGGTGGCGGCTCGCTCCGGGACATCATCGGCAGGGGAGCGGCCCAGTTCAGCGGAACTGGTGGACCGCTGCACCCGATGGGGTGAGCCGGTCCGCGACCAGGTGTGAACCTCGTCCCGCCGGCCGGTCCGGTGATGCCGGTACCCTCGTCGCCGTGCCAGAGGTGGTCGTCGACGTCGTCCTGAAGCCAGAGATCTCCGATCCCCAGGGTCAGGCGGTGCTCGGCGCGCTCGGCCGGCTCGGCCACTCCGGGATCCGCAGTGTCCGCCAGGGCAAGCACTTCGTCCTGGAGGTCGACGGCGAGCCGGACGAGGCGGAGCTGCGGCAGATCGCCGAGACGCTGCTGGCCAACCCCGTCATCGAAGACGTCGAGCTGCAGCTCCGCACGAACTGAGGTCGGGGGACACTCCCCGGCCGACTCCGACTGAGAGAGACACAGTGCGCATCGGTGTCATCACCTTCCCGGGTTCCCTGGACGACGTCGACGCCGCGCGGGCGGTGCGCCTGGCCGGCGGCGAGCCCGTCGCGCTGTGGCACGGCGACGACGAGCTGGCCGGCGTGGACGCGGTCGTCCTGCCCGGTGGCTTCTCCTACGGCGACTACCTGCGCGCCGGCGCCATCGCCGCCCGCGCGCCCCTGATGCGCAGCGTCATCGACCGCGCCTCTGAGGGGCTGCCCGTGCTGGGCATCTGCAACGGCTTCCAGGTGCTCTGCGAGGCGGGGCTGCTCCCGGGGGCGCTGACCCGCAACAGCCACCTGCACTTCCGCAACCGGGACCAGGGGCTGCTGGTCGAGCGCGCCGACACCGCCTGGACGTCGTCGTTCACCACCGGCCAGCAGATCGTGGTCCCGGTGAAGAACGGCGAGGGCCGGTACGTGGCCGCCGACGCGGATCTGGACCGGCTGGAGGGCGAGGGCCGGGTCGTCGTCCGTTACGTCGGAGGCAACCCCAACGGCAGCTCGCGGGACATCGCCGGGGTGGCCAGCGAGGACGGCCGGGTCGTCGGGCTGATGCCGCACCCGGAGCACGCCGTCGAGGAGCTCACCGGTCCGGGCACCGACGGGCTGGGGTTCTTCACGTCCGTGCTGGCCGCCCTGGTGGTGGCTGCGTGACCGCCGACCTGACCGCCGGCGAGGCGAGCGCCACCGCGGGGCTGTCCGACCTGGACACCGGGCCCGGCCGGCTGGCCAACCGGCTGGACACCGTCGACCTGGCCGCGGCCACCCCGCAGGACGAGCAGCCCTTCGCCGAGCTCGGGCTGCGCGCCGAGGAGTACCAGCGGATCAAGGACATCCTCGGCCGCCGGCCCACCACCGCCGAGCTGGCGATGTACTCGGTGATGTGGAGCGAGCACTGCTCCTACAAGTCCTCCAAGGTGCACCTGCGCCAGTTCGGGGACCTGCCGCCCAGCGACGCGCTGCTGGTCGGGATGGGCGAGAACGCCGGCGTCGTCGACGTGGGCGAGGGCTACGCGGTCACCTTCAAGGTCGAGTCGCACAACCACCCCAGCTACGTCGAGCCCTACCAGGGCGCGGCCACCGGGGTCGGCGGCATCGTCCGCGACATCCTCACCATGGGCGCCCGCCCGATCGCCGTCATGGACTCGCTGCGCTTCGGCCGCGCGGACGCCCCGGACACCGCCCGGGTGCTGCCCGGTGTGGTCGCCGGGGTCGGTGGCTACGGCAACTGCCTCGGCCTGCCCAACATCGGCGGCGAGCTGCTGTTCGACGACTGCTACGCCGGCAACCCGCTGGTCAACGCCCTGTGCGTGGGCGTGATGAAGCACGAGGACGTGCGGCTGGCCAAGGCCGAGGGCCTGGGCAACAAGGTGGTCCTCTTCGGCGCCCGCACCGGCGGCGACGGCATCGGTGGTGTCTCGGTGCTGGCGAGTGAGACCTTCGACGCCGAGGGGCCGGCCAAGCGGCCCGCGGTGCAGGTGGGCGACCCGTTCACCGAGAAGCTGCTGATCGAGGCGTGCCTGGAGATCTTCGCCGCCGACCTGGTCACCGGCATCCAGGACCTGGGCGGCGCCGGCATCTCCTGCGCCACCAGCGAGCTGGCCAGCGCGGGCACCGGCGGCATGCACGTCGACCTGGACGCCGTCCCGTTGCGGGACAGCACGCTCACCCCCGCCGAGATCCTGATGAGCGAGTCGCAGGAGCGGATGTGCGCGATCGTCGAGCCGGACAAGATCGAGGCGTTCCTGGCCGTCTGCCGCAAGTGGGACGTGCTGGCCGCCGTCATCGGTGAGGTCACCGAGGGCGACCGGCTGACCATCGACTGGCACGGCGAGCGGATCGTCGACGTCCCGCCGCGCACGGTCGCCCACGAGGGCCCGGTCTACGAGCGGCCGATGAGCCGCCCGGCGGACCTGGACGCGCTGCAGGCCGACGCCCCACCGTCGTCGTCGGCGGACCTGCGGGCCGACTGGCTGGCCGTCGTCTCCAGCCCGGACGGTGCGGACAAGACCTGGGTCACCGAGCAGTACGACCGCTACGTCCGCGGCAACACGGTGCTCGCCCAGCCCGAGGACGCCGGCGTGCTGCGGATCGACGAGCAGAGCAACCTGGGCATCGCCCTCGCGCTGGACGGCAACGCCCGCTACGCCCGGCTGGACCCCTACACGGGCACCCAGCTGAACCTGGCCGAGGCCTACCGCAACGTCGCCGTCTCCGGCGCCCGCCCGCTGGCGGTGACCAACTGCCTGAACTTCGGCTCCCCGGAGGAGCCCGAGGTGATGTGGCAGTTCGCGGAGGCCGTCCGCGGCCTCGCCGACGGGTGCCGCGAGCTGGGCCTGCCGGTCACCGGCGGCAACGTGAGCCTCTACAACCAGACCGGCGAGACCGCGATCAACCCGACGCCGGTGATCGGCGTGCTGGGCGTGCACTCCGACGTCCGCCGCCGGGTGCCCAGCGGCTGGCGGGCGGCGGGGGAGACCGTGCTGCTGCTCGGCGAGACCCGGCCGGAGTTCGGCGGCTCGGCGTGGGCCTCGGTCGTGCACGGACACCTGGGTGGCCTGCCGCCGCGGCTGGACCTGGCCGCCGAGCGTGCGCTGGGCGAGCTGATGGTCGCCCTCGCCGAGGAGCGCCGGATCAGCTCCGCGCACGACCTGGCCGACGGCGGGCTGGCCCAGGCGCTGACCGAGTCCGCGCTGCGCCACTCCGTCGGTGCGCGGCTGGCCGTCCCGGGCGATCCCACCGCTGCGCTGTTCGGCGAGTCCGCGGCGCGCGTCGTCGTCACCACGTCCGCACCCGAGGCCGTCCGGGCCGCCGCCGAGCAGGCCGGCGTCGCGGTCACCGAGCTGGGGACGACGGGCGGCGAGGCGCTGGTGCTCTCCGGCGATGGTGGCGCGGGCCTGCTGGAGCTGCCGCTGGACGAGCTGCGCGAGGCGTGGACGGCGACGCTGCCGGCGCTGTTCGGCAGCCCCGAGGTCGCGGTCGGCACCGTCCCGGCGGGCACCGTCCCGACCAGCTGATGGCGGGCACGCAGCCGATCGCCGCCGAGGAGCTGCGGGCCGCCCTGGCGCCCACGGCGGGCTGGCTGGCCGGGGAGGCCGAGCAGCCGCCCCGCACGGTGCTGGGCGCGGCGGTGAAGACCTCCGCGCGCTGGCTGGCCCAGCAGGTGCCCGGCCGCTCGGTGGAGGTCCGGGTGCCGCCGTTCGTCGCCGTCCAGTGCGTCCCCGGGCCACGGCACACCCGGGGCACCCCGCCCAACGTGGTGGAGACCGACGCCGCGACCTGGCTGCGGATGGCCACCGGGGCGCTGTCCTGGGCCGATGCGATCGGTGCCGGCAAGGTCGTCGCCAGCGGCAACCGGGCCGACCTCTCCGCGCTGCTCCCGCTGGCGCCGCTGCGCCGTTGACCATGGGCGCGTTGCCCGGTGTCACGCCGGGCGGCCGCGTGTCCGCGGGCAGGGCGCCATGATCAACGCCGCGAGACCCCCCGAACGCACACTGCCCCCGACCGCAGCAGCGGTCGGGGGCAGTGGAGTGGTGCGGGTCGGTCAGCTGCCGAACAGCTGGCTGGCCGTGCTGATCGTCTTGTACAGGCCGTAGGCCAGCGGGACGCCGACCAGGGCCCAGGCGACGGCGATGAGGCCGACGGGGGTGGTGGACTGCTGCGTCTCGGTCATCGCGTGACACTCGCTTCCGGGGTCTCGGTGAAGATGGCGTCTGCCTTGGGCTCGTGGAACCGGCTGGACACCGGCTTGACCAGCAGGTTGGCCACGAAGCCGACGGCCAGCAGGCCGACCATGATGAACAGGGCGGGCCGGTAGTCACCGGCGGTGAGCTCGCCCGGGGTGCCCTGGGTGTCCAGGACGCGGTTGACGATCAGCGGACCGGCCACACCGGCAGCCGACCAGGCGGTCAGCACGCGGCCGTGGATGGCGCCGACCTGGTAGGTGCCGAACAGGTCGCGCAGGTACGCCGGCATCGTGGCGAAGCCGCCGCCGTAGAAGCTGATGATGATGGCGGCGAGCAGGACGAACACCCAGACGGCGCTGCTGCCCACGGTGGCCAGCAGGACGTACAGCGCCAGGCCGGCACCCAGGTAGACCATGTAGATGCGCTTGCGGCCGATGAAGTCCGACGTGGTGGACCAGATGAACCGGCCGCCCATGTTGAACAGCGAGAGCAGCCCCACGAAGCCCAGCGCCGCGGCGAGGGTGACCTCGGAGGCCGACCCGTCGCGGAAGAAGTCCTGGATCATCAGCTTGGCCTGCTCGAGGATGCCGATGCCGGCGGTCACGTTGCAGAACAGCACGATCCAGAGCAGCCAGAACTGCGGCGTCTTGATGGCGTTGCCGGCCGAGACGCTGTTGGTGGTGACCAGCGCCTTCGCCTTGACCGACGCGGGGTCGAAGCCGGCCGGCTTCCAGCCCTCGGCGGGCACCCGGACGATGAAGGCACCGAAGAGCATGAAGACCAGGTAGACCAGGCCCAGGGTGACGAAGAGCATCGAGACGGCGTGCGAGGACGTCGCGGCGAGCGTCTCCTTGCTGGTGCTGTCCAGGCCGTACCAGCTCATCAGCTGGCCGGAGAGCGGCGAGGCGATGAGCGCGCCGCCACCGAAGCCCATGATCGCCATGCCGGTGGCCAGGCCCGGACGGTCCGGGAACCACTTGATGAGCGTGGAGACCGGCGAGATGTAGCCGATGCCCAGGCCGATGCCGCCGATGACGCCGTAGCCCAGGTAGAGCAGCCACAGCTGGTCGGTGGCGATGCCGGCCGAGCCGACCAGGAAGCCGACGGACCAGAAGCAGGCGGAGACGAACATCGCGGCGCGGGGACCGTTGCGGTCGACCCAGGTGCCGAAGAGCGCGGCGGAGAGGCCGAGCATCACGATGGCGATCGAGAAGATGATGCCGATCGCGGTGAGGCTGGAGTCGAAGCGCGCGACCAGGGCGTCCTTGTAGACGCTGGTCGCGTAGGCCTGACCGATGCAGAGGTGCACCGCGAGGGCGGCCGGCGGGATGAGCCACCGGTTGAACCCGGGCTTGGCGACGATGCGCTCCCGGGCCAGGAAACTGGGTACTGCCACGGAACGACCTCCGAGGTGATGTGACGGCGCGGCCGGTCGGACGCAACCAGCCGCGCGCTGTCACTTCCGTGTGACCCGCTCCGCGACCGGGGGGACCGTACGTCCCGGCTGTGAGCTCTGCGCGCCGCGGACACCCGTCCGGGGGGGTGCCGAGACCATTTCGTTGTGCGATGCCCGGATCCCGCTGCTCTTCCACGGTGCGGGAGCGCCGGGCGCCGCCGTGGGTGCGGTCCCTAGGCTCAGCCCATGCCGTACGAGGTCAAGGGCGTCGTCGCCCTCAGCAAGGGTGCTCCGGTCACCATCGAGACGATCATCGTCCCTGATCCGGGTCCGGGTGAGGCCGTGGTCGACGTGCAGGCCTGCGGGGTGTGCCACACCGACCTGCACTACCGCGAGGGCGGGATCAACGACGAGTTCCCGTTCCTGCTCGGGCACGAGGCCGCCGGCGTCGTCTCGGCGATCGGCGAGGGCGTCACCGACGTCGCGGTCGGCGACTTCGTGATCCTGAACTGGCGCGCGGTGTGCGGTCAGTGCCGGGCGTGCGCCGCCGGGAAGCCCTGGTACTGCTTCGCCACCCACAACGCCGCGCAGAAGATGACCCTGGCCGACGGCACCGAGCTCTCCCCGGCGCTGGGCATCGGCGCCTTCGCGGAGAAGACGCTGGTGCACGCCGGCCAGTGCACCAAGGTCGACCCGGCCGCCTCGCCCACCGCGGCCGGGCTGCTGGGCTGTGGCGTGATGGCCGGGGTGGGCGCGGCGATCAACACCGGCGGGGTGACCCGGGGCAACTCGGTCGCGGTCTTCGGCTGCGGCGGCGTCGGCGACGCGGCGATCGCCGGCTCCAAGCTGGCCGGTGCCACCACGATCATCGCCGTCGACATCGACGACCGGAAGCTGGCCTGGGCTCGCGACATGGGCGCCACGCACACGGTCAACTCCAAGGAGACCGACGCCGTCGCGCGGGTGCGTGAGCTCACCGGCGGCTTCGGCGTCGACGTGGCCATCGACGCGGTGGGCCACCCGGCGGTCTACGAGCAGGCCTTCTACTCCCGCGACCTGGCCGGCACCGTCGTCCTGGTGGGCGTGCCCAACCCGACCATGGAGATCACCCTGCCGATGATCGAGGTGTTCGGCCGCGGTGGTGCGCTGAAGTCCTCCTGGTACGGCGACTGCCTGCCCAGCCGGGACTTCCCGATGCTCATCGACCTGTACCTGCAGGGCCGGTTCGACCTGGACGCCTTCGTCTCCGAGACCATCAGCCTGGACGCCGTCGAGCAGGCGTTCGAGAAGATGCACGCCGGCGAGGTCCTGCGGTCGGTCGTGGTGTTCCCGTGACCCCGCGCATCGAGAAGACGGTCGTCAGCGGCGTCTTCAGCCTCGACGGGCAGGACTTCGACGTCGACAACAACGTCTGGCTGGTCGGCGACGACGACGAGGTGCTGGTGATCGACGCCCCGCACGACGCCGAGCCGATCATCGCCGCGATCGGTGGACGACGGGTCACCGGGATCGTGCTGACCCACGGGCACAACGACCACATCACCGCGGCGGTGGCGCTGCGCGAGGCCACGGCGGCGCCGATCTGGCTGAACGCCGAGGACAAGATGCTCTGGGACGTCGTCCACCCGGACAGCAGGCCGGACCGGGACCTGGTCGACCACACCCGGTTCCGGGTCGCCGGCGCCACGCTGGAGGCGCTGCACACGCCGGGGCACTCGCCGGGGAGCACCTGCCTGCACCTGCCGGACCTGCGCACGGTCTTCACCGGGGACACGCTCTTCTGTGGCGGGCCGGGGGCGACCGGGCGGTCCTACAGCGACAAGCCGACGATCATCACCTCGATCAACGCGCGGCTGATGAGCCTGCACGGCGACACCGTGGTGCACACCGGGCACGGCGACGACACGACGATCGCGGCGGAGACCTCGAACATCCACTAGATGAAGGACGCCGTCCCGCTCGCAGGCTCGGGGCGAGCCTCTGGACGGGCCAGGCGTCGTCCTCGACCGGGTGAGCGGGGACACCCGGTCGAGGACGACGCAGCCGGTAGTCTCGACCTGTGCTTCGCGGTGATGGACGGCTGACGCACGACCTCGATCCCCAGTCCCCTGGTCCCCAGGACGCCTGTGGCGTCTTCGGCGTCTGGGCGCCGGGCGAAGAGGTCGCGAAGCTGAGCTACTTCGGCCTGTACGCCCTCCAGCACCGCGGGCAGGAGGCGGCCGGGATCGCGGTGTCCGACGGCTCCTCCGTCGTGGTCTACAAGGACCTCGGCCTGGTCAGCCAGGTCTTCGACGAGGCGACGCTGGGCAGCCTGCGCGGTCACATCGCCGTCGGCCACACCCGCTACTCCACGACCGGCGCCTCCACCTGGGAGAACGCCCAGCCGACGTTCCGCACCACCGGGGCCGGTACCGGGCTGGCGCTCTGTCACAACGGGAACCTGGTCAACACCGCCGAGCTGGCCAGTGCGGCCGCCGACGAGGGCGTGGCCGGCGCGTTCGCCGCGACCACCGACTCCGACCTGGTCACCTCGCTGATCGCCGCCAAGCCCGACATGTCGGTCGAGGCCGCCGCCATGGAGGTGCTGCCCCGCCTGCGCGGTGCGTTCAGCTTCACCTTCATGGACGAGCACACCCTCTACGCCGCCCGCGACCCGCAGGGGGTCCGCCCGCTGGTGCTGGGCCGGCTGGAGCGGGGCTGGGTGATCGCCAGCGAGACCGCCGCCCTGGACATCTGTGGTGCCTCCTTCGTCCGCGAGGTCGAGCCGGGGGAGCTCATCGCCATCGACGAGGACGGCCTGCGCAGCCAGCACTTCGCCACGGCCGACCCCAAGGGCTGCGTCTTCGAGTACGTCTACCTCGCCCGGCCGGACACCACGATCTCCGGCCGCACCGTGCACGCGGCCCGGGTCGAGATCGGCCGCCGGCTGGCCAAGGAGCACCCGGTCGAGGCCGATCTGGTCATCCCGGTGCCGGAGTCCGGGACGCCGGCGGCGGTGGGCTACGCCGAGGCGTCGGGCATCCCCTACGGCCTGGGTCTGGTGAAGAACTCCTACGTGGGGCGCACCTTCATCCAGCCCAGCCAGACGATCCGGCAGCTGGGCATCCGGCTGAAGTTGAACCCGTTGCGTGACGTGATCCGCGGCAAGCGGCTGGTCGTCGTGGACGACTCGATCGTCCGCGGCAACACCCAGCGGGCGCTGATCCGGATGCTGCGCGAGGCCGGCGCGGTCGAGGTGCACGTCCGGATCGCCTCCCCGCCGGTGAAGTGGCCGTGCTTCTACGGCATCGACTTCGCCAGCCGGGCCGAGCTGGTCGCCAACGGCCTGGACGTGGACGGGGTGCGCGCCTCGATCAATGCCGACTCCCTGGGTTACGTCTCCGAGCAGGGGCTCATCGCCGCCACCGAGCAGCCGGCCAACCGGCTGTGCACGGCCTGCTTCACCGGCCAGTACCCGATCCCGCTCGGTGAGCCGGAGGTGCTGGGGAAGCACGTGCTGGAGGGCATCGGCCGCCGGACGCTCGTGGAGCAGCCGGCCGTGACCGGGTGGACCGGCCAGCAGGTCGGCAGCGCGGTGGTGTCCGGGGGAGCCGACGACGCGCTGAACCGCCCGTGACCGCGGCGCCGGGCACCGGGGGCAGCGAGTTCACCTACGCGGCCTCCGGCGTGGACATCGACGCCGGGGAGCGCGCGGTCACGCTGATGCGGGCCGCGGTGGAGAAGACCAACCGCCCCGAGGTCGTGGGCGGGCTGGGCGGCTTCGCCGGGCTGTTCGCGCTGGACACCGCCAGGTACCGCAAGCCGCTGCTGGCGTCCTCCACCGACGGCGTCGGCACGAAGATCGCGCTGGCCCGGGCCCTGGACCGGCACGACACCGTCGGCATCGACCTGGTCGCGATGGTCGTCGACGACCTGGTGGCCTGCGGCGCCGAGCCGCTGTTCCTGCAGGACTACGTCGCCTGCGGCCGGGTGGTGCCCGAGCGGATCGCCGCGATCGTCACCGGCATCGCCGCTGGTTGCACCCAGGCCGGTGCGGCGCTGGTCGGCGGGGAGACCGCCGAGCACGGCGACCTGATGGACGCCGACGAGTACGACCTGGCCGCCACCGCGGTCGGGGTCGTGGAGGCCGACTCGGTGCTCGGGCCCGAGCGGGTGCGCGCGGGCGACGTGGTGGTGGCCATGGCGTCGTCCGGGTTCCACTCCAACGGCTACTCGCTGGTGCGCCGCGTCGTCGACCGCGCCGGACTGGACCTCACCGCCACGCCGGCCGGGCTGGACCGCCCGCTGGGTGACGAACTGCTCGAGCCCACTCGGATCTACGCGCTGGACTGCCTGGCGCTGGTGGCCGAGCTGGGCGTGGAGACCGTGCACGCCTACGCGCACATCACCGGCGGCGGACTGGCCGGCAACACGGTGCGGGTCGTCCCGGTCGGGCTCGCGGCGGTGCTGGACCGCGCCACCTGGGCGCTGCCCGCGGCGGTCCGGCTGTTCGAGGAGCACGGCGTGCCGCGCACCGAGTCCGAGCGCGCCTTCAACTGCGGGATCGGCATGGTCGCCGCCGTCGCCCCCGAGCACGCGGACCGCGCGGTCGCGCTGCTCACCGCCCGGGGCGTGCCCGCCTGGGTCGCCGGGACGATCGGCGCCACCGACGGCGAGGCCTCGGCCCGGCTGGTCGGCTCCTACCGCTGACCCGGGGCCACCCTGCCCCGGAGGAGGACCTCGTCCTCCGCATGCCTGCTGAGCCCGCCACGAGCCCCGGGACGAGGCCACCGAGGGCGTAGCGGCTCCGGGGCCGTGCCCGTGCGCCGACCCCGGACCCCGTGGACGGGCTGGGGCGTGCGAGGACACCGATC
>Ga0210040_10001098_pt1 | contig 41999 bp, 33 predicted proteins | sample CryGeyCG12114_NA_FD_185462 | JGI IMG/M metagenome (GOLD analysis project Ga0210040, IMG submission 185462) | Groundwater microbial communities from aquifer - Crystal Geyser CG19_WC_8/21/14_NA (SPAdes) (version 2) | ecosystem: Environmental > Aquatic > Deep subsurface > Groundwater | place: USA...
GGCGAGCATCCTGCCCCCCTCCACGATGGACACCGCCGTGCCCTTCGTGGTCCCCGTCATCGACTCGACCATGGCCTGCGGGGTGCGGAACCCCTCCTGCTGCGCCAAGCCCGCCGACCCGAGATCCGTGGTGGAACGGCGGGTCAGCTCCGCGGAGATCCACGCTGTGTACACGTCGCACGCCTGCCGGAGATCGGCGATAGCGTGCAGCGCGGCCAGCAGGTCCTGCTTCGGCAGGGGCGCGAACGCGGACGGGGAGGCGCCTAGACGTGCGACGGTGTCCGCGGTGCGGAGGAGTGTCATCGCCGGGATGCTCATACCCCTATTATCGCGCGTCGAACGTGTGTACTACAAGGGATACAGGCGAATGGGGAAAAGGTCTTCTCCACAGGTGGGGGTGGGGAGAAGACGCGAGGCGGCGAATCTCTTCGGAGGGCTCCACGACCGTGCGACCGGCGCAAAAAGAGGACCCGAGCCGGCACGAGAAGAGGACGCGAGCCGGCACGGGGAGAGGACGCGAGGCAGCGTGCGTACCTCGACGCGCTCAGGCGCCGGGTGCCGTGGAGGCGCCGCGGGTCGCGCGAAGGTCGAGGGCGTCGACGACCCGGGTGACCGAGCCGCCCAGCCCCCAGCGGATCTGCAGCTCCGCGATCTCGGCCCGGCCCGCCGCCGGGATGCCGATCCTCGCGTCGACCGCGGGCAGGTCGAGGTCGCGCGCTACGTTGACGACGGCAGGGGCGCGGGTGAGGTAGTCGGCGGCTGCGCGGATCTTCGTCTTCACGCTCACGGTCAGCGGGGACTGCGCGCCCTGCTCCGCCACCGCGCGGATGCCGTCGAGGTCGCCGAACCGGGACAGGAGGGTGGCCGCCGTCTTCTCCCCCACGCCGGCGACTCCCGGCAGCCCGTCCGACGCGTCGCCGCGCATCACGGCGAAATCGGCGTACTGCCGCGCGGAGATGCCGTACTTCTCGCGCAGCACCTCGTCCGTGACGATCTCGAGCTTGCTCATGCCGCGGGCGGTATAGATCACGCGCACGTCGCGGTCGTCGTCGACCACCTGGAAGAGGTCGCGGTCCCCGGTCACCACGTCGACGGGCACCGTGGCCGTCGACGCGAGCGTCCCGATCACGTCGTCGGCCTCGTATTCCGGCTTGCCCACGATCGCGATGCCGAGGGCGGTGAGGGTATCGACGATGATGGGCACCTGCGGCGTGAGGGTGTCCGGCACGACCTCGGCGTCGGCGCCCGCGGGCACCACCTCGGCGACGCGGTGGGCCTTGTACGTCGGCAGCAGGTCGACGCGCCACTGCGGGCGCCAGTCGTCGTCCCAGCACGCGATGAGCTCGGTCGGCCGGAAGTCGGTGACGAGCCTGCCGATCATGTCGAGCAGCCCCCGCACCGCGTTGACGGAGGTGCCGTCAGGCGACCGGACCGTGTCCGGCATGCCGTAGTAGGCGCGGAAATAGAGGGCTGCGGTGTCGAGCAGCATCAACCGTCGGTCGCTCACCGGTCCAGTGTGGCGCACGAGCGGCTGCGGACGCGATGAGGTCGCGGCACCACGACGGGCGCGGCACCGCGTCTGGAGCGGCACCGCTGCCGCCGGTCCCGTCAGCGCTGCCAGTCCGGCCTGTTGTCGAACACGAAGCGGTAGTAGTCCGTGAGGGTGAGCTCGGACGCGGCCGCCTCGTCGAGGAGGATCGTCGCGTCGGGATGCAGCTGCAGCACGGAACCGGGGCACATGCTGCTCAGCGGCCCCTCCACCGCCTGCGCCACCGCGTGCGCCTTCCCCTCACCCTGTGCGACGAGGAGCACGCGCCGGGCATCCATGATGGTGCCGAGGCCCTGGGTGACGCAGTGCAGGGGCACATCATCCGGCGAGGGGAAGAACCGCGCGTTGTCGCGCCGCGTCTCCGGCGTCAGCGTCTTCACCCGGGTGCGCGAGCTGAGCGACGAGGTCGGCTCGTTGAAGCCGATGTGACCGGTGCCGCCGATGCCGAGAATCTGCAGGTCGACTCCGCCCGCCTCCGCGATCTTCCGCTCGTAGTCCGGGCCCGCCTGCGGCGGGTCCGCCGCGTTGCCGTCCGGCACGTGCACCCGCGCCGGATCGAGGCGCAGCGGCTTCGTGACCTCCCGGTCGATCACGGCATGGTAGCTCTCAGGATGCGACGGCGGCAGCCCGACGTACTCGTCGAGCGCGAACACCGTGAGGCCGGTGAGCTCCGGCACCCAGCGCTCCTGGAGCGCGCGGTAGACGGGCAGGGGGGACGAGCCGGTGGCGACGCCGAGCACCGAGATGGCTCCGCTCACCACGCCCGGCAGGATGATGTCGGCGGCGTGCCGCCCGATCTCCTCCGCGCTCTCGAGGATGACTACCTGCATGGCGTTCCTTCCCGGTCTCCTTGTCGTACTGTGCAGTTCGGGGTGCCGCCGGACCCGTCAGCGATCGCCGGCGGGCACGGCGTCGAGCTCGCGGGCGAGCCGGTCGATCCGCGACGGGGCGAGGACCTCCTCGAGGATGAGCTGGCAGGCGCCGCGCACTCCGGCGTCGCTCGGCTGGCGCGCGGCACGCACCTCGAGGTCCTCGGTCACGAGCGGCAGGCAGCGCTGGAAGAGCTCCGCCCGGATGGCCGCGACCAGCGGCGACGACGCGGACATGGTGCCGCCGAGCACGACGTCCCTCGGGTTGAAGAAGTTCACGATCGTGGCGAGCACACCGCCGATGCTTGTGCCCGCGCTTCTCAGCACCTCCACCACCTCGGCGTCGCCGCTGCGGCCGAGCTCCACGACATCGGATGCGGTGCGCACGTCGTACCCGCGAGCGGCCAGCCGGGCGGCGATCGCTCCCCCGCTGGCGACCGATTCGAGGCAGTGCGGCGTTCCGCACACGCAGGAGATGGTCGACTCCCCGTCGACCGACGTGTGGCTGATCTCCCCCGCCGCCCCGCCGACTCCGCGATGCAGACGTCCGGCCGAGATGATGCCGCAGCCGATGCGCGTGCCCAGCTTGATGGCGAGCAACTGGTCGAGCTCCGGGCTCGCCTCGGACCGCTCGGCCAGGGCGATCAGGTTCGCGTCGTTCTCGATGAGGATCGGGATGTCGGTGTACCGGGAGAACAGCCCGGGCAGGTCGGCGTTGTGCCAGCTCGGCATGAACGACGGCAGCACGACCCTGCCGGTGGGGTACTCGATGGGCGCGGGCAGCCCGACGGCGAGCCCCAGCATCAGCGCGGCGTCGAGGCCGTTCCGCTCGATCAGGCCGTTCAGGGCGGCCCACAGGTGCTCCGTCGTCGCGTCCGGGCCCTCCTCGACGGGCACGGGGGTGCTCTCCACGACGAGGAGCGCGCCGGTCAGGTCCGAGAGCGCCAGCTGCACGTGATTCGCGCCCACGTCCATTCCCGCCACGAAGCCCGCGGTTCGCGCGACCTCGAGAAGGCGGGCCCTGCGTCCACCGCGCGACTTCTCGTCGCCGCCCTCGCTCACGAGGCCGAGCCGCACGAGCGCGTCGACGCGGAGGGAGATGGTCGAGGGGGCGAGGCCGGACACCCGGGCGAGAGCCGAGCGGGAGGTGGCGATCCCGCCGCGGATGAGGCGGAAGACGTCGCCGACCGACCCCGGGGCGAAGTCGCCCTCGTTGGTCGCCACACGAGTCATGAGCGTCACTCTAACTGCACCCATCGAACGAAGTGCTTCGAAAAAGATAAAACTTAGGCTGGAATCAAACCGTAATCACGGCGTAACATCCAAAATCTAGCGTGTTGGTCAGTGGAGTCCATGGTGCGTGCGAGTGGACATCACGTCCGCGGACGATCGTTCAGTCGCACCACCGAAGGAGACGAACCATGAGCACGAAGAACCGGATCCGAACCGGCACCCTCGCGGCGACCGCCCTGGTGGCGCTCTCCCTCACCGCCTGCGCGCCGGGCGGGTCCGCGCCCGCGGAGTCGTCGTCCGGGCCCGTGTCCGACGACATCTCCGACGCGGGCGAGGTGACTCTGAACGTGTGGGACCAGAACACCGACGAGGGCATCAACGAGGCGCAGGAGGCGCTGAACGACGCGTTCACCGAGAAGTACCCCAACGTCACCATCGAGCGGGAGGTCCAGTCCTTCGCCGACCTGAAGACGACCCTGCGCCTCGCGCTCTCCGGTGACAATCCGCCCGACGTCATCCAGGCGAACCAGGGCTACCCCGACATGGGCGCGTTCGTCGAGGGCGGGCTCATCCGCTCGCTCAACGACTACGACGAGCTCTACGGCTGGAGCTCCTACTACCCGGAGTCACTCCTGAAGATCAACTCCTTCAGCGCCGACGGCTCGGAGTGGCAGGGCGACAACCTCTACGGCATCTCGCAGGCCGGCGAGGTCGTCGGGGTCTACTACAACAGGGCCGTGCTCGACCGGATCGGCGTCGAGGCGCCGACCTCCCTGGATGAGCTGGAAGCGGCCATGGCGGCGGCGCAGGCGGCCGGCGTGCAGCCCATGGCGTACGGCGACGTCGAGAAGAGCCCGGGGATCCACCTGTACGGAGTCGTGCAGGCCGCGATCGCCGGACCGGAGACCGTGAACAAGCTGGCCACGGGACAGGGCGGCGCGTGGACGGACGACACGTCGGTCGAGGCCGCGGCGGTCGTGCAGTCCTGGGCCGAGAAGGGGTACATCGCCGAGGGTGCGAACGGCATCTCCCGCGACGAGGCGCTCGCGTCCTTCGAGGCGGGAGACGCCGCGTTCGCGATCAGCGGGTCCTGGTACCAGGCGCAGTTCACCGCATCCATGGGCGACGGCGTCGGATTCACGACGCTGATCCCCGAGGGTGAGGACACCCCGGCGACGACGGGCGGCGAGAGCCTCGCCTGGGCCATCACGACCGGATCCGAGCACCCGGATGTCGCCGCGGCGTACATCGACTTCATCAACGTGGACAACGCCGCGCAGGTCTTCCTCGACCAGAACAGCCTCCCCTCCGTGCTGCCCGACGGTTACGAGCCCGAGGCCGGCAGCCTGACGGCCGACATCGTGGACGCCTACCGCACCGTGAGCGAGTCCGGCGGAATGGTGCCGTACCTCGACTACGCGACGCCGACCTTCTACGACACCCTCTCGAGCGCCGTCCAGCAGCTCACCGACGGACAGGTCACGCCCGAGCAGTTCGCTCAGATCCTGCAGGACGACTACTCCGCCTTCCTCGAGAGCAAGTAGCGCCGCGTGAGCGTCGCACCCCTGCTCGACACCCCGACTCCCGCGCCTGCGGCGGCTGCGACCCGGCGTCGCAGCCGCCGCCGGCCGGGCGCCTGGAAGCCGTATCTCTACATCCTGCCCGCGGTGGCCTTCTCGGTGACGTTCCTCATCGTGCCGACGGTGCAGACCGGCTGGTACTCCCTCTTCGACTGGAACGGCCTCAGCGCGGCGACGTGGGTGGGCTTCGAGAACTACCTCGACCTCCTGCGCGACGAGGATCTGCGCAGCTCGTTCGCCCACGTCGGCACGCTCGTGGTGTTCTACTCCTTCGTTCCGATCGCCATCGCGCTCCTGCTCACCATGGTGATCTCGCGGGCGAACGCCCTGCGGGGCATGTCGTTCTTCCGCACCGTGCTGTTCCTCCCGCAGGTCATCGCCTCCGTCGTCGTGGCGACGACGTGGTTGTCGATCTACTCCCCCAACGGACTGCTGAACACGCTGCTGCGAGCCGTCGGGCTGGACGGCGCGACCCGGGTGTGGCTCGGTGACACGAGCTCCGCCCTCATCGCGGTCGGCCTCATCGGCACGTGGCTCAACATGGGACTCTGCCTCGTGCTCTTCCTGAGCGGCGTCGGCAACGTGCAGCCGGAGCTGTTCGAGGCCGCCCGGCTCGACGGTGCGAACGGCCTGCAGGAGTTCTTCGGCATCACCCTGCCCGCGCTGCGGGGGCAGATCACGGTGGCCCTCACCCTCACTGTGGTGTCCGCGCTGAAGACGTTCGACCTCGTCTACGTCACGACGCGAGGCGGCCCCGGCAACGCCACGAGCGTGCCGGCGTTCGAGGCATACAGCAGGGCCTTCGTCTCGGGGCAGGTCGGCTCCGCCGCCAGCGTTGCCGTAGCCCTCACGATCGTGATCCTGCTCGTGACCGCGCTGATCTCGCGCATGCAGCCGAAGGAGGCGTCGTGAGGATCTCCCTGCGCGAGAAGGCGCTGAGCTACCTCGTCCTCACGCTCTTCGCGGCGGTGGTCATCGTGCCGCTCCTCGGCGTGCTCATCACCTCGGTCACGCCGTCCGGCGGCGGGAGCGGGTTCGCCATCCCCGACACGGTCGCCCTGCAGAACTTCGCCGAGGCGTGGGAGCGTGGGCACTTCTCGACCTACATGCTCTCCAGCATCCTCGTGACCGTCGCTGTCGTGGCGCTCTCCACCGTGCTCAGCGTGCTCGCCGGTTTCGCGTTCGCACGCTTGCGCTTCGCCGGCTCGAAGGTGATCTTCTTCGTGCTCCTCGCCGGTCTGCTGCTGCCCGCCGAGGCGTTCATCATCCCGCTCTACTTCAACCTGCGCTCGGTGCACGTGACCGACAGCTACTGGGCGCTGATCCTGCCGCAGACTGCCCAGTCGCTGGCCTTCGGCATCTTCTGGATGCGCAACCAGTTCCTCTCCTTCCCCGGCGAGGTCATCGAGGCGGCGAGGATCGACGGGGCCACCGACCTGCGTACGCTGTGGCAGGTGATCGTGCCCCCGTCCATCCCGGCGATCATGACGATGTGCCTGCTCATCACGATGTGGACGTGGAACGAGTTCCTGATGCCGCTCGTCATGGTGACCCGTGACGAGCTGAGGACCGCTCCGCTGGGCCTCGCGTTCTTCCAGGGCCAGCACCTGACCGATTACTCGCTGCTCGCGGCGGCCGGGGTCATCGTGGCCCTGCCCATCGTGGTGCTCTACTTCTTCCTGCAGCGCCAGTTCATCAGCGGCATGCTGAACGGCATCTCGAACCGCTGAGCAGCCGTCGCGCGCCACGGTGCGCCGCCGCGACCCGCCGCTATCCCGCTCGTTTCCCGCCTCGACCGAAGGACCCCTGTGAACACTGACGAGTTGATGCTCCTCCTCGGCATCGCGGAAGAGGACAGGGACGACTGCGTCGCCCTCCTCGCGGACACCACGGACGACGCGGCGGTGATGCAGGTGCTCGACGCCCTCGCCCGCAGCTTCGGCACCTTCGACGAGGTGACCGTGCAGGAGCCGACGAGCCGCGAGCTGGTCTGGCTGAAGGCGTTCCTGCTGCTGACGCCCACGGTGGTCGAGTGGCACCGTGCCCGCGGGATCCCGGAGGCCGTGACCCGCGACACGCTCGCCGACGTCGGCAGGCACGTGGCCATCAGCCGCAGGGTCACCGGCGAGTTCGGGCTGCAGACCTGGCGGTGGCTGACCCACCACTTCACGTCGCGTCTGTTCGCCATCGGGCGGCTGCAGTTCGCCCTCGAGCGCGCGGCCACGGGGCAGGGCGGCGTCTTCGAGGCGGGCGACTGGGTGCTGGCACTGCACATCCCGGAGTCCGGGCCGCTGCGGCCGGAGGTGGTCGACGACAGCATCACGGCCGCGTCCCGGTTCTTCGCCGAGCACTTCCCCGACAAGCCCGTGACCGTGGCCACCTGCCACTCGTGGATGCTGGACCCGCATCTCATCGAGCGCATGCCGGCCGACACGAACGTCGGGGCGTTCATCCGCCGGTTCGCGCCGTTCGGCACCTCGAAGGACGCCCCGGCCGAGGCGCTGTACTTCGTGTTCCGCACGCGGGACCTCGACCGTGTTCCCGACCTGCCGAGGGACACGTCGCTGCAGCGTGCGGTGCTGGAACGGATCGACAGAGGCGAGACGTGGCAGCTCGCCTGGGGCTACCTGGCGCTGCCGAGCGCCTGACCCCCAGGCAGCGGTCGGGCGCGGCGGTCAAGCTGGGAGGACACGACCCGCGACGTACGAGGAGAACGCCATGCCCGATCGCCCTGACCATTACGACGTCGCGGTGATCGGCGCGGGGCCGGCGGGAACGGCCGCGGCCCTCCGGGCAGCGGAACTCGGTGCGACCGTGGTCGTGCTCGAGGCGGGCCGCGTCGGTGGCACCTGCGTGAACACCGGGTGCGTGCCGACGCGCGTGCTCGCGAAGACCGCCAGGCTGGTCCGCGAGACCCGCGCGGCCGGTGACTACGGCATCGTCGCCGGTGACCCGACCATCGACTGGGCCGCCACCGTGCAGCGCGTGCGCGAGAGGGTCGATGCCGTGCGGTCGATCAAGCGCGAGGCGGAGCGCTTCGACGCAGCGGGAATCGCCCTGCTGCAGGAGGGCCGGGCCCGTTTCGAGGACGACCGCACCCTGGTGCTCGACAGCGGCCGCCGCGTCACCGCGGATTCGATCATCGTCTGCGTCGGTGGACACTCGCGGCGCCTTCCGGTTCCCGGCACCGAGCTGGCGACCGTGCCGGAGGACGTGCTCACCCTTCCGGCCCTGCCGCGCCGGGTCGCGGTCATCGGCGCGGGCAACACCGGAGCGCAGCTCGTGACCGTGTTCAGCTCGTTCGGATCCGAGGTCACGCTGCTCGACGTCGCGCCGCGCGTGCTCATGGCGTCGGACGCGTCGATCTCCGAGCACGTCGCCGCTGCGTTCGCGGACCAGGGGGTGGGCGTGCACACGGGCATCGAGACGGTGGAGGCGTTGGAGCGGAACGGCGACGGGTCCATCGCGGTCCGCTGGCGTGCGGACCACTCCGCGCGATCGGTTGACGTGGACGCCGTCATCATGGCGACGGGCTGGCCGGCCGACGTCGAGGACCTCGGCCTCGAACATGCGGGCATCGAGATTCGGCGTTCCGCCATCCCGGTCGACCGGTACTTCCGCACGGTCGTGCCCCATGTCTTCGCCGTGGGCGACGCGAACGGCCGGGACATGCTCGTGCAGGCCGCGCAGTTCGAGGGCGAGGCAGCGGCTGAGAACGCCGTGCTCGGCGCGAACCGCCGCACGCCGCATCACCTCCTCCCCGCCGGCGGCTTCACCGACCCCGACTACGCGGGCGTCGGGCTCTCGGAGGAGCAGGCGCGGGAGAGGGATGAGCGCTGCGTCGTCGCGACGGTCCCCTACGATGGCCTGGATCGCGCGGTGATCGACGACCGCCGGCGTGGCTTCCTCAAACTGATCACCGACCGGCGCCGGGAGCTCATCCTCGGCGCGCACGCGGTCGGCGAGAACGCCGTGGAGGTCATCCAGGCCGTCACGACGGCGATGGCCGCCGGCGTCGACGTCGCGACGCTCGCCAACGTGCAGTTCGCCTACCCCACCTACAGCGCGGTGATCGGCCTGACCGCGCGGGCGCTCCTCGCCGAACCGATGCGCGAGGCCGAGCTGCAGTGACGGAATCCGCGGTGTTGCGGCATTCGACTCGTCCCACCGCACACGGGCGCCGCAGCCGTCACGGGGCCGCTACCGTTGTCCTATGTCATCCGCCGAGAACACCGCCTCCGACGAGCCCGCAACGGAGGCTGCCGAGCAGACCTTCTCCGACCTGGGCCTCGACGACCGGGTACTGAAGGCGCTGCGCGACGTCGGATACGAGACGCCGTCCGCCATCCAGAGCGCGACGATCCCCCTTCTGCTCTCCGGCCGCGACGTCGTCGGCCTCGCCCAGACCGGAACCGGCAAGACGGCCGCGTTCGCGCTGCCGATCCTCTCCCGCCTCGACCTGGCGCAGAAGACCCCGCAGGCGCTCGTGCTCGCGCCGACCCGCGAGCTCGCGCTCCAGGTCTGCGAGGCGTTCGAGTCCTACGCGGCGCACCTGCGCGGCGTGCATGTGCTCCCCGTCTACGGTGGCCAGGCGTACGGTGTGCAGCTGTCGGCGCTGCGTCGCGGCGTGCACATCGTCGTCGGCACGCCCGGCCGCATCATGGACCACCTGGAGAAGGGCACGCTCGACCTCACGCAGCTCAAGTACCTCGTGCTCGACGAGGCGGACGAGATGCTGAAGATGGGCTTCGCCGAGGACGTCGAGACGATCCTCGCCGACACCCCCAAGGACAAGCAGGTCGCGCTGTTCTCTGCCACCATGCCGTCCTCGATCCGCCGGATCTCCGCGCAGTACCTGAACGACCCCGAAGAGATCACGGTCAAGAACAAGACCACGACCTCGGCGAACACGACGCAGCGCTACCTGATGGTGTCGTATCCGCAGAAGGTGGACGCCCTCACCCGCATCCTCGAGGTCGAGAACTTCGAGGCGATGATCGTCTTCGTGCGCACCAAGAACGAGACGGAGACGCTCGCCGAGAAGCTGCGGGCGCGCGGGTACTCCGCCGCGGCCATCAGCGGAGACGTGGCCCAGGCGCAGCGCGAGCGCACCGTGAACCAGCTGAAGTCCGGCAAGCTCGACATCCTCGTCGCGACCGACGTCGCGGCCCGCGGACTCGACGTCGACCGCATCACCCACGTCGTGAACTTCGACCTGCCGATCGACACAGAGTCGTACGTGCACCGCATCGGCCGCACGGGGCGCGCGGGACGCTCGGGCGACGCCATCAGCTTCGTGACGCCGCGCGAGCGCCGGATGCTCACCTCCATCGAGCGGGCGACGCGCCAGCCGCTCACGCAGATGCAGCTGCCGACCGCGGAGGACGTCAACGCGACGCGGCTCAGCCGCTTCGACGACGCGATCAGCGCCGCTCTCGCGCAGAGCGAGCGGGTCGCGCGCTTCCGCGACATCATCGGTCACTACGTCGAGCACCACGACGTGCCCGAGGCCGACGTCGCGGCAGCGCTCGCGATCGTGGCGCAGGGCGAGGAGCCCCTGCTGCTCTCGCCCGAGGACGATCGCCCACAGCGCTTCGACCGCGACGACCGGAACCGGGGCGACCGCGGCGACGGCGACCGCGGCCGCGATGATCGGCCTGAGCGCCGCGAACGTCGCCCGAGCGGCTCCTTCGCGACCTACCGCATCGCCGTCGGCAAGCGTCATCGCGTCGAGCCGCGTCAGATCGTGGGGGCGCTCGCGAACGAGGGCGGCTTCAGCCGCGGTGACTTCGGTGCGATCGACATCCGCCCCGACTTCTCGCTGGTCGAGCTGCCCGCGAACCTGTCCGACGACGTACTGGGAAGGCTCAGTGCCACACGGATCAGCGGCAAGCTCATCGAGATCCGTCCCGACCGCGGCGGCCCCGGCGTGGGCCGCCGCGAGGGTGATGACCGGCCCCCGCGCAAACCCCGCCAGCGCTAGCAGCCGCCCGCCACCGCTGGCACGGCGGCCCGGGGCGGCCGCGCCTCGAGACGAAGCGGTATCAGGATGAGGACAGTGCCGGATCGGAGGACGCAGCCGTGAGCGCCCCGTTGCTTCCGCCCGCCGCCCGGCGCGTGCAGCGGTCCTACCTCACGCTGCTGCTCGGCAACACGCTCGCGGCATCGTTCATCTGGGGCATCAACACGCTCTTCCTGCTCGACGCGGGCCTCAGCAACTTCGAGGCCTTCGCCGCAAACGCGTTCTACACGGTCGGAATGGTCGTCTTCGAGATCCCGACCGGTGTCATCGCCGACAGCGTCGGCCGTCGTGCCTCGTACCTGCTCGGCACCCTGACCCTCACGGCCACGACGGTGCTGTACTGGCTGCTGTGGCTCTGGTCGGCGCCGTTCTGGGCGTGGGCCGCCGTGTCCATGCTGCTGGGGCTCGGCTTCACGTTCTTCTCCGGCGCGGTGGAGGCGTGGCTCGTGGACGCGCTCCGCGCGTCGGGTTACCGGGGCCCGCTGGAGCCGGTCTTCTCCCAGGGGCTCATCGTGTCCGGAGTGGCCATGCTGTTCGGATCGATCGCCGGCGGGGTCATCGCGGAGGTGACCGACCTCGGCGTGCCGTTCCTCCTCCGGGCGGCCGTGCTCCTCACGATGCTGGTCGTCGCGTTCCGGGTCATGCACGACATCGGGTTCACGCCAGATCGGTCCGAGCGGCCCGTCGCCGCCGTGCGCACCCTCTTCCGGTCGTCGATCCACAACGGCCTGGGCAACGCGCCCGTGCGGTTCATCATGCTGGCGGCGCCGTTCACCGCGGGTATCTCCTTCTACGTGTTCTACGCGCTGCAGCCGTACCTGCTGCACCTGTGGGGTGATGAGGAGGCGTACTCCATCGCGGGTCTCGCGGCGGCCATCGTGGCCGGGTCGCAGATCGTCGGCGGCCTGCTCGCCCCGCTCGTGCGCCGGCTGTTCCGCAAGCGCACGAGCACGATCCTCCTGGGTGGCGCCGCAGGCGCGGCTCTGCTGCTGAGTCTCGGGCTGACCCGGCACTTCTGGGTCGCGCTGCTTCTCCTGACGGCGTGGGGCGTCGTCTCCGCGTCCGCAGGGCCGGTGCGGCAGGCCTACCTCAACGACCTCATCCCCTCGAGGCAGCGGGCGACCGTGCTCTCCTTCGACTCTCTGATGGGCAACGCCGGCGGCGTCGTCGTGCAGCCCCCGCTCGGCCGCATCGCGGACGTCTCGGGGTACCCGCTCTCGCTCGTCGTGGCCGGCGCCATCCAGGCGCTCGCGCTGCCGTTCCTGGTGCTCAGCCGTCGGCAGAACGCGCCCGCCGACGTGGCGATCGGGGCGGACGCGACGCCGGACGCGACGCCGCCCCCTCCGCTCGGCCCCCCGCTCGATCCGCGGGGCGCGGCCTGAGCCCGTCTGTGGCGTTACTCCCCGGGGAGTAGCGCGCGGACACCCCGGGGCGGATGCCCAGCGGCGCCCGGGCGGGCTAGCATGCGAGCATGTCGGCTCCCCGGTTCGGCGCCGATGGCCCCTCCCCCGCCGATGGCCCCTCCCCCTGGGCCGAGCCCTGGGCTCGGCACGGCACGCGCCCGCGCCTGCGTCTCGTGATCCCCGTCGTCGTCTCGCTGCTCGTGCAGGTGCCGTCGGCCCTTCTGGAGCTGGACGGTCCGCGCTTCGCCGGGTACCGCCCGGAGCTGCGGGCGGATTGGGGGCCCGCTCTCGTCCTGGCCGTGATCGGCCCGCTCGCCCTCCTCGCGGCGCGGCGGTTCCCCGGACCCGTCGTCGTGGTGGCCGCCGCGGCCGCCGTGGTCGACCTGCTGCTCGCGAGCGGTGGCCCCGGGCCGCCGTACATCGCCCTGGCGTTCGCCGTCGTCGGCGCCATCGTCCGCGGCGCGCGCCCCTGGGCGTTGGCCTGCGCGGGAGGCGTGTGGGCGGGCGTGCTCGCCGTCGTGCTGATGCGGGGGCCGGACGTCGCACCGGGTCGCGCGGCGTTCGCCACGTTCGGCGTTCTCGCCATGCTCGGCGTCGGCGAGGCGATGCGCGCACGGCGCGAGCGCATCGCCGAGTACCGGCGCACGGCGGCGCAGCGGCGGCGCACGGCGGAGGAGGCCGAGCGCGTCCGGATCGCGCGGGAGCTGCACGACGTGCTCGCGCACTCGCTCAGCTCCATCAACGTGCAGGCCGGGGTGGGGCTGCACCTCATGGAGAGGGATCCGGGCAAGGCGGCGGACGCGCTCGCCGAGATCAAGGCAACGAGCAGGACCGCGCTCGATGAGGTGCGGTCCGTGCTCGGTGTGCTGCGGTCCGACGGCGGCGACTCCCCGCTCACGCCGGAGCCGGACATCTCGCAGATCGAGCGGCTGACCACATCCGTGGCCGCTCAGGGCGTGACCGTGCGACTCGACGTCGCCGCGGACGTGCGCGACGCGGGGGTGCCGCGCCCCCTGCAGCACGCGCTGTACCGCATCGTGCAGGAGTCCCTCACGAACGTGCTGCGGCACGCGCGGGCATCGACAGCGACCGTCCGCCTCTTCCGGGACGGCGACGACTACGTCGCGGAGATCGTGGATGACGGCGAGGCGCGCGCGACACCGGGTGCGACGAGCGGGGTGGCCGGCGGCCGCGGCATCCTCGGCATGCGGGAGCGGGCTGAACTGCTGGGCGGAACGCTCGACGTCGGCCCCGATCGCGGTGGCGGGTTCCGGGTGGTCGCCCGGTTCCCCGGTGCGATCCGGAACGGCAGCGCCGACGGCGGCCTCACCACCGGCACCGGTACCGGGCGCGGGAGGGGGGCCGCATGATCCGCGTCGCGGTCGCCGACGATCAGCGGCTGATCCGAGCGGGATTCAGGAGTCTGCTCAGCGCCGAGCCGGGCATCGCCGTCGTGGGTGAGGCGGCGACGGGCGCAGACGCCGTCGCGCTCGTCGCGCGCGAGGTGCCCGACGTGGTGCTCATGGACATCCGGATGCCGGACGGCGACGGGCTCTGGGCGACCGAGCGCATCGCGGCGGATCCCCGGCTCGCGGGCACCCACGTGGTGATCCTGACCACGTTCGAGCTCGACGACTACGTCTCGCGCGCGATCCGCGCGGGCGCCAGCGGTTTCCTGGTGAAGGACACGGAACCGGTCGAACTGATCCGCGCCATCCGGGTGGTCGCGTCGGGCGACGCGCTCCTGAGCCCGAGCGTCACCCGCCGCCTCCTGGAGCGCGTGGCCGCCGATCTGCGGGAGACGCCGGACACCTCGGTGATCGAGGGGCTCACCGACCGGGAGCGCGAGGTGCTGGTCCTCGTGGGGCAGGGCAAGACCAACGGCGAGGTCGCCGAGGCGCTCTTCCTCAGTCCCCTCACGGCCAAGACCCACGTGTCGCGCATCATGACGAAGCTCGGCGCCCGCGACCGCGTGCAGCTCGTGGTCGTCGCATACGAGACCGGGCTCGTGCGGCCCGGCTGGCGGGAGTAGTGCGGCCGGTTCGGCTGCTCCCCGAGGGGTAGTGGATGGACACCCCCGGGCCGATTCGGCGCCGGCGGATCCCGCTGATGCTTGTCGTCGACGGCCCGAGACGCGGGCCGATGACGAATGGACACCCCGTGCTCACCACCTCCTTGACGGCCGTCGCGGCCGCCGCGCCCCTCACCATGTTCGGCCCCGGCCACGGACCGGGCTTCGGCCCCGGCGCGGGCGGGTTCGGCTGGCTGTGGCTCCTGATCCCGCTGTTCTGGCTCGCCCTCTTCGTGCTGCTGTTCGTCTTCGTCGGCCGGCGCATCCGACGCGCCGGTGGTGCACCGTGGCAGATGCGCGGCCCGTCCCCGGAGCAGACTCTCGGCGACCGCTTCGCCCGCGGTGAGATCGAGGAGCAGGAGTACCGGACCCGCCTGGAGGTGATCCGCGCCAGCCAGCCCCAGCGGCGATAGCCTGCGGTGACCGCCCCGTCCCTTCCGGCTGCCCGGCGGAACGCCCGGTGACAGGGGATGGCGCGCGGGTGCACACTGGTGTCGTGATCGGGGGCGACGGGGCCGACGGCGGTCCTGGGCCTGGCGCACGCACCGCCAGGTGGGTCGAGGGGATGAAGAAGCATCCTCTCGTGGTGATCTTGGCCGCCGTGCTCGCGGTGGGCACGTTCGTCGCCACGATGTCGGGATGGGTGTCCGGTGCCGCGAAGGCGGCCCTCGACCTGTCCAACCCGTATCGGGCGGAGTACGGGGGCCTCACCGCCCTCCGGGTCGGGGTGACGCCGGACTACGTCGAGTCGTCCCTCGGCATGGCGGAGTCGGTCGATCCGCTGTGCGACGTCGCGATGTGCCCGGCCGACCCCGACGCCGCGGCGGAGACGACGGTGCGGGTGTACCGCGGCGACCACTCCATCGTCCGCGCGGTGTTCCGCGGCCAGGACCTGGCGGGATACCTCGTGACGACCACAGCGCGGGACTTCACCCCGAGGATCAGCTGGCTCGGCGTCGACTTCGGACGGCTCGGCCGGGTGACCTTCGACGAGGTGCTGCCCTCGAACGGAGCGCCGGAACCGAGCGACGCGTCCGTGTTCGTCGGTCCGGGGATCCCCAGCTACGCCGAGGTCCTGATGGGTGGCGGGGCCACCCGGTACGAGGGGTTCGTGCTCGGCAGCGCGCCCGACGGCTACGGCGGGCCCGGCCTGGAGTGGGACGCCGAGGCCGCGCGGGTGGTCGAGGAATGGCAGTCCGACAACGCGGACCGCGGACTCGACCCCGACGTGGCGGCGGCGTTCCGAGCGGGCTCGATGCCGAACACCTTCGGCGCCTTCCAGGACGACGGCCCGCTCAGCGACTACTTCCGGGACGCCGAGAACGTCCGCGTGCTGCTCACCGCCTCGCCCTGACCGCGGCGCGAGCCCCGTCACCGGGACGTTGCACGCGAGGGAGAGCGTCGCGGGACGCTCATCACTCCCGCAGGAGCGTCCGCAGCGCCTGGATCGTGTCGGCATCCTCGGGGCGCTTGTCGTCACGGTAGTGCTTGACCCTGGCGAAGCGCAGTGCGATGCCGCCGGGGTAGCGCGTCGACCGCTGCACGCCGTCGATCGCGATCTCGACGACGGTGACGGGCGCGACCCAGACGGTGTTCGCCGTCCGCCGCACCTCGATCTCCTGGAACCGGTCGGTCTGCCAGCGCAGGAGCGCATCGGTGAGCCCTTTGAACGTCTTGCCCACCATCACGTAGCCGCCCGGCTCGCCGAACTCGCCGTCGGGATCGAGCGCGCCGAGGTGGATGTTCGACAGCCACTCCCTGCGGCGCCCGGACCCCCACTCGCCGGCGAGCACGACGAGGTCGTAGGTGTGCACGGGCTTGACCTTCACCCAGCTGGAGCCACGGCGGCCGGCCGCGTACGACGACCCGATCGCCTTCACGACCACGCCTTCCTGGCCTGCGGCCAGGGCGTCCCGCGACACGCGCTCGGCGACCTCGGGGTCGGCGGTCACCTCCCCCGGGATGCGGTGTGCCGGCGCGATCCGCTCCAGCTCCGCGATGCGGGCGGAGAGGGGCTCCTCGAGCAGGTCACGCCCGTCGACATGCAGGACGTCGAAGAACCACGGGTGCAGCTTCGTCTCACGCGCCGCGTCGGCACCGAAGCGCGACATCGTCTCCTGGAAGGGTCGTGGCGCGCCGTCCTCGTCGAGCGACAGCGTCTCTCCGTCGAGGATCACGTCGCGCACGGGCATCGCCCGCACGACGTCGACGACCTCGGGCAGCCGATGCGTCACGTCGGCGAGGGTGCGCGTGAAGATGCGCACGTCGTCGCCCGAGCGGTGCACCTGGATGCGCGCCCCGTCGAGCTTGTACTCGACCGACGCCTCCGCGGTGATGCCGAGCGCGTCGGTCGGGGTGGGCGCAGACGCGGCGAGCATGGGCAGCACGGGCCGGCCGACGACGAGACCGACCGCCGCGAGCTCCTCCGCCGTGCCGGTGAGCGCGAGCCTGGCGGTCTCGCCGAGGTCCCCGGACAGCATCGCGGCCCGCCGCACGACGTCGCCCGCGCGGTCGGAAGCCGCGGCGACCGCGTCCATGAGCACGCCCTCGAGCGCGCCGGTGCGCACGTCGCCGAGCAGCACCCGGCCGATGAAGTCCTGCTCGCCGGCCGTGGCGCGCGAGAAGAGGTCGCGCAGCACCCTGGTGCGTTCGGCGTCCGACCCGGTGCCCGTCGTCGCGGCGAGGCGATCGAAGAGCGCGTCGAACTCGGCGATGGTGAGGGTGGGCTCGGCGGCGGGCTCCCCCGTCGCACCGGAGATGCCGCGCCAGCCCACCCCGACCCTGCCCTGCCGCGCCTTGCCGACGAGGAACCCGACGGCGGGCGCGATGTCCGCCGCATCCAGGCGCCGCAGCAGGTGCGCGAGGGCGTCGACCTTCGCGAGCCGCGAGCGGGTGGACGACACGGTGGCGGCGGTGGTCACGAGATCGTCGAGGAGCACGGCCTCAGTCTGACACCGACCACCGACGCGGGCCCCGGCCGGCGCCCTCCGGCGCGACCGGCCCCTCAGCCCCTTCCGCTACTCCCCGTCGTTCTCGGCGAGCCAGGCGAGGGACTCCGCGATGCCCTCGAACACATCGCCCCTGTAGCCGTCGAACTCGACGACGCGGAGCGCGTGGGGCGCAGCAGTGAGAACGGCTTTCACGTCGACGTCACCCTGACCGGCGGGCGTCTGGTTCTCGAACGCCACCTTCAGCGCGTCGGGCACGACGAGGGCGCTCTCGCTGCTCGGCAGGCTGGTGGCGATGTCGCCCGCGACCTTGCCGTCCTTGATGTGCAGGAACTGCACACGCTCGCCCAGCCGGGTGAGCAGGGCCGCGGTGTCCGCGCCACCGACCGTGGACCAGAACGTGTCGACCTCGAGCACGACGGCCGGCGAGAGGCGATCGAGGAACAGCTCGTAGACGGGGCGGCCGTCGACCAGGTTCGAGAACTCCCAGTTGTGGTTGTGGTAGCCGAAGCCGAGGCCGCTCTGCGCCGCGATGGCCTGCAGTTCGTTCACGCGGTCCGCGATGCGGTAGGCGTCGTCGGCCGTCTGCCAGCGGTCGGTCGGAATGAACGGATCGATGACGGTGCCGATGCCGAGCCGGTTCGCGGCATCGAACGTGCGCTGCGGGTCATCGGAGTCGATGACGGGCGCGTGGCCGGACGGCGCGACGACGCCCGAGGCGGCGAAGGCCTTCTCGAACTCCTCGGCACGCTCGACGAAGGCGTAGGGCTCGACCCGGGTGAAGCCGATCTCGGCGACGCGGGCGACGGCGCCCTGCAGGTCCTCCGCGATGGCGTCACGAACGGTATAGAGCTGAACGGAGGGGGAAGAGGGCACAGGGAACTCCTTTGTCGGTGTTGCGGTGGAACGGTGGTGGCGGCGGGGCCCGCGGGAAACGGCTCCCCGGTGGGGCGGACGCGTTCCGTCGTGGATCGCCGCCTCCCACGATTGTCCCGTGAATGGTCGTCCGACGGTGGCGGCCGTGCGGCGGGTCGTCACCGTGCGTAACGCGCGGCGGCGACGCAGAGTCGGCGCCTGGTCGGCGCGCACGCGGCCCGGCACCCGGGCGCGTTAGCGTTGCGGGATGCTGTCGATGCCCTGGCGCGCCCTGTCCCTGGCCGCCTTCCGGCTCGACGACGGGGGCGGCGACGACGCCGCCCTGCACCCGGTCGAGCGGCGACGGGCGGCTGCCCTGCCGGCGGGGATGCCTCGGGAGCGGTTCCTCTCCGGCCGGCGCGGCGCCCGGCTTCTCGCCGCCGGACTGCTCGGGGTCGACGCGGCCGACCTCGAGCTCGACTACGCCTGCGTCCATTGTGGCGCGTGCGGGGCCGTCGACCACGGGCGACCCGGATACCGCAGGCCCGGGGATCGCGACGGCGTGCGGCTGAGCCTCAGCCGCACCGGGCCCTGGTGCCTTCTGGCCGGCACGGCCGATCCCTCGGTCGCCGCCGTCGGCGTCGATGTAGACGATCGCGCCCGGATGACCTTCCCCGGGTTCGACGACGTCGCCCTCACCCCTGCGGAGCGCTCCGTGCTCGACGGCATCCGCACCGAGGGGGAGGCTTCGCGGATGCGCGCCCGGTTGTGGAGCCGGAAGGAGGCGTTCCTCAAGGCGACGGGATCCGGGCTCTTGCGCGATCCCGCCGACGTGGACGTCCTGTCGGATTCCCTCGAGGGCATCGAGCTCGAGGATCTCGTCCCCCTGCCCTTGGGCCTGCCGGGAGAGCTCACGGCGGCGATCGCCGTTCGCCGCGCCGGCTGACGCGGACCGCGTCCGTCAGGGCCTCGCGCGGGCTCAGGTCTCCGACGCCTCGAGCGTCCGATCGAGCCAGTCCACGAGGAGCCGCCGCTCGGCCTCGCTCAGGGCGCGGAGGTCGGGCGCGACGGCCCGGACGGGGGTCGGCCGGATCCTCTACGCGAGCCACCAGGGCGCCGCCCCCGACTCGCCGTTCAGCCCGGCACGCGGCCACGCCGCGACCGAGAGCCTCCTCGCCGCATCCGGCCTGCCCTGGACGTCGCTGCGCAACGGCTCCTACGCGCACAGCCTGGCCTCAGGAGTTCATCGCCCGGTTCGCTCTCGGCATCTACGACGCCGCGGCAGGAGGTTTCTTCGCGGGTACCGATCCGCTCCTCGGCGAGCTGCTCGGGCGTGAGCCGCGGTCCGTGCGGGACGTTCTCGACCGGCCCGCGGCAGGCTGGTCAAGGCGTGCGGGCCTCGCCGGCATCAGTCCCTGCGCAGAACCAGCTCGTCGAGCGGCAGGCGCGTGCGGGGAGCGTTCTCGCGGGTGGCGAGGGCCTCGCCGAGCTTGTGCGCCTCGTCCACGACGCCGACGGCGGTCACGGTCATCGGCTTCAGCCCGGCCGGGAGGTCGAACGCCGACGTGATCCTGTCCCACTCGACCCCGCCCATCTGGTGGGTGTGGAGGCCCTCGGCGTGAGCCTGGACCGTGAGGTGCGCGACGGCCTGGCCGAGGTCGTACTCGGCCCAGGACATCCCCCCGTCGGCGACGGACGAGACGTCGGCCACCGCGACGACCAGGGCCGACGCATTCGGCGCCCAGACGGCGTTGAAGCCCATCAGCGCATCGACGATCGCATCGAAGGTGGCGGTGCCGCGCCGGCCGACGATGAAGCGGCGCTGCTGCTTGTTCGCCGCCGACGGCGCCCACCGGGCGGCCTCGAGCAGCGCGTCGAGCTGCTGGTCCGTGATGGTCGCAGCAGCGTCGAACGACCGGGGGCTCCAGCGCTCGTCCAGCAGCGGGACCAGCGGGACGCTCGACTCCGCGTTGCGGCGCGTCGACGGGGCGAGGACTTCGGAGTTCACCATGATGATGCCAACTTCTCGTTCGGGGCGGCTGTCACGCGGCGCCTCGTCGAGCCACGCGGACGACAACCCGCATCGCGCGCGCAGAATTCCCCGAGCGCGAATCCGGGCGGTCCGGCCGTCACCGCCCCGGGGACACCGCCGCCCGGGCGCCGCGGCGGGGCTCTCCGACGTCGCGGCTCGAGGGGCACCGCCACGGGTCGAGCTCCTCGCCGAGCCCGAGGCCCCACCGGGCGATCGGCGTCAGCGACGGTGAGTGCAACAGGTCCCGCGGCGTGACGAAGTCCGCGATCTGGCCGCTAGCGGAGCCGGATGCCGCCATCTCGCCGAACCTCAGGAGGAAGCCGGCCGCATCCGCGTCGAACGCGGGGTCGACGCGGAAGTCCGAGGCGCGCCCGTCCGGCACCCCCACCGTCGTCACACGTACCGGTAGGCCGACCAGCTGTCCCTGGCTGGACAGCCGGTCTATCGGGCTGCCCTCCTCGACCGTCAACGTCGGCGTCAGGGTCAGCGGACCCTCCCGCTCCCCGACCGGCCCATGGAACAGCTCCGACCAGTCGCCGAGCAGCAGATCGGGACAGTCGATGCCGTATTCCGGCACCCCGGTGGCGGCCGCGGCATTCGCGAAGGCGCGGTAGGTGAACTCGCTGCAGAACATCCGGTCCGCGGATCCACCGACGAGACGCCGCAGCTGGTCGCGCAGGCCGAGGTCGGCGACGAGCGCGGGGCCGTCCTGCCGCGCGAGCAGGAGCAGGAGCCCCTTGACCAGTTCGGCGGTCGCGAACTCGGCGGGGACCGGGGCGTTCAGCAGGGCGGCGACCGACTCCACGATCGCCTTACCGAGCGCCCCGTCACCCTCGGGCGCGGATCGCACGTGACGGAGCAGCCAGCACCCGCGCAGCTCGCCCATGTCGATCAGCTCGCTCAGAGGCCGCTGCGCGAGGGCGGGCCGACGGGATGCGCGGATGTCGGCGAAGCACCCTCCCTGCACCACGACGAGCGAGTGGCTCACCGGGGCGCGCGTCGCCTCCCTGATGAGCTTGGCGAGCGGCACGGCGTGCAGCGGATTCGGGCGCACCGTGTCGCATGGCGTGATGAGGATGACGTCGCCCGGCAGGGCGGCGGCGAGCGACGCCGCGATGGACGGCGACGGAGGCGGGACGGTCACGATGCTCACGGCGGGTTCTTTCCGGTGAGGGGTGCGGATGCGGTCAGCCGCGCCGACAGGGCGCTCGCCCTGTCGGCCAGGTCGCCGCGGTGCGCGAGTCGCGCCTGCTCCTCGGCCGGCCCGAGGGCGAGCCGCGCCCACGCCCGCATGCCCCGCTCGTTCGACCTCTCGGCCGCGGCGACGAGGTGGGTCGCTGCCTCCTCCGACGCCCCGGTCGCGGCGTGCAGCAGACCCGTGACGCGGCGCACGGGGCCGAGTCCGACGAGAGCCGTGCCCACGACGACATCCCCGCGCAGCCACGGGTCGAGGAGGGCGATGAGCGACGCCGGCTCATCGGGCCCGCCCGCGAGCGCGGTCGCCTCCGCCGCGAGCATGAGCCCCGCGGGGCGCAGCCAGTCGTCGGGCAGCCGCGCCACTCCCCCCGCGGCGCTCAGCACCCTGCCCGCTCCGGCGACATCCCCGCTCCGCGCCCGGGCAAGCGCCTCGGCGAACGCCCACGCCGGTGCGTCCGCGTTCCGCTCGGTCACGGCGGCGAACGACGCGAGGATGCGGGAGAAGTCCCCCGTCAGGATCCCGTCGACGAGACGGTGGGCCGAGAGGGCGACGTCGGCGAGGCCGATACCGTGCTGCCGGCCCACCTCGAAGGCGGCCGACTCGAGCAGCTCCGTCCGCTCGACGTCCCCCGCGCCCTGCGCGAGCACGACCTCGGCACAGGCCGCCACCCACCGCGGCATGGGGACCTCGACCTGCGCGGCGTAGGTGCGAAGACCGTGCAGCGCCGCCCGCGCCTCGTCCAGGGTCCCGAACTCCAGCGCATCGGTCAGCGCGTCGGCGGAGGTCGCGATGATGAGATCGAGATCGCCGGAGCGCACCGCATGCCCGATGGCTTGCGCTGTGGCGCGCGAGCGCTCCCCCGCATCCCGCCGACCCGTCGTCGACGACCGGTCGAGGAGATGGCGGAGGTGGCCGACCATTCCGCTCGCCGCGGGGGTGCCGAGCGCTGAAGCACATGCCGCGGCCTCGTCGAGCAGGCTTCTCGCGTTGCTCGAGTGGCCGTTCCGGTGCTCCGCGACGCTGAGCGCGACGAGCCCCGAGAGCCGGGTCGGTGTCGGGCTGGTGCCGAGCAGCTGCAACGCCTCGCGGACCGTCGCAGCGCGCCGAGGATCCCCGCTGAGGGCGGGGTCGAACGGATCGCTCGCCCGCATGACGTCGATGAGGAGGTGATGCGCCTCCGCCGCCCGTGCGGCGCTCGCCGCACGGGCCAGTGCCGCACGGGCGGACTCGGGGCGCGCCGCACGGCCGAGCAGCACCGCGAGCCGCACCAGCAGCTCGGCCGCCGCCTCGCTCGCCTCGCCCGTCGCGGCCAGCGTGCTCTCACAGAGCCTCTCGGCCTCGTCCACTCCGCCCGAGCGCTCGAGCGCGGCGAGCGCCGAGCGCGCGGCGTCGAGGAGCTCGGCCTGCGAAACCATCCCCTCCGCGTGCATCATGTGCCGCCACCGCCGGAGGAGCGCCCGAGGAGTGCGGTCGCCCACGAGGGCGGCCGCGGCAGCGCAGTGCAGCAGAGCCACTGTCGGCCGCGACGCGGCCGCGGCGACGTGACCGGCGATCAGGTCGTGGGCGAAGCCGTAGCGCAGCTGCGGCTGCACGACGAGGACCCCCGCATCCACGGCCGGCTGCAGACCCTCCACGACCTCGGTGACGACGCGGCCCGTCGTCGCGGCGAGTTCGTAGACCCGGACGGGCGACCCGGTGACGGCGATGGCGGTCATCAGGTCGAGCGTGCCTTCGCCGAGGCTCGCGAGCCTGCGGTCGAGGATCTCGCGGTGCGCTCGCGCGGCGTCCCCGCCGACGACCGTCCCGACGTCCGTGCCCTCCGCCTCGGCGAGCGCGGCGACGTAGAACGGCACCCCGCCGGTCACCGCGTGGACCGCCCCGGGGTCGGAGAGGGCGGTCGCACGACCGCCGAGCTCCCTCCACAGGTCCGCCGTCTCCTGCGGCGACAGGGCGCGAAGAGCGACGTCGAGCTGCGGGCGCCGTGACGGCGGCCGGGCCGATCCCCGCGTGCTGAGCACGACCAGGACCCTCGCCGGCGACCCGAGAACGGCGTCGACGAACGCGGTGGTCGTGGCATCCGCCCACTGCATGTCCTCCAGCACGAGGACGGTCGAGGCACTGCTGTCGGCCGCGTGCGCGAGGAGCCTCGTCGCCGCGGCGAGGATGCGGTCCGGCGACCACGGTAGGGACCGTTCCGCCCTCTCGGCCTCCGGCACCCGCACGCCGGGGAGGATCAGCGCAAGTTCCGGCAGCGGGGCCCCCGATGCCGGCGCGAGGTGGTCGACGTCGGCCAGCACCTCCCGGACCGCGGCGAACGGCGGTGCGTGCGGGGTGCATGCGGCCGCCAGTACGAGGGCCCCCTCGGACTGCACCGTTTCGACGAAGGTCCGGATGAGCACGGACTTGCCCATCCCCGCCGCACCACGCACCACGATGCTGCCGCGCCCGCCGTGCGCGCGCGCGAAGGACCGCATGCGCTCGAGGTCGCGACGGCGAGCCGGAAGACGGCGCGGATGATCACCGCCGCCCGGGCTCGCGCGGCGTTCGGGTGTCGGCTGCCAGTCCAGTCCCGGCCGGGCGGCGATCATCTCCGACTCGAGTCGGCGCAGATCCGGACCCGGATCCAGCCCGAGCTCAGCGGCCATCCTCCGCCGCAGGAGCGAGTACGCGTGCAGAGCCTCCGCCTGCTGCCCGGATCGGTAGAGCGCAAGCATCAGCTGCGCCCACCGCCGCTCCCGCAGAGGTTCGGCGGCCGCTGCCTCCCACAGGTCGGGCAGCGCGTGCTCGTGCCGGCCGAGGGCCAGATCGACCGAGAAGCGGAGGTCGGTCGCCGCGGCCCTCTCCTCGGCGAGCGCCGGCGCCGCATCCCGGTGGAGCGTCAGGCGCTCCAGCCCACCGAGCGCGGGGCCGCGCCAAAGCGCGACGGCGTCGCGCAGCAGGTCCGCCGCCACCGCGAGGCGCAGGGAGTCCTGCGCCTCCCTGGCGCGCGTGACGAGCGCTCGGAAGCGCATGAGGTCGATGTCGTCCTCGTCGACGAGAAGCGCGTACCCGGTGCCCCGCCGCTCGATGACCGGGCCGAGCACGCGGCGGAGCCCGGACACGAAGGTGCGCAGACTCCCGAGCGAGCCGGGCTCGTCGACCGCGATCCCGGCGATGAGGCGGTCGTCGGACACGAAGCGGTTCGGGCTCATCAGCAGCATGGCGAGCGTCGCCCGCTGGCGCGTGCCGCCGAGCGCGAGGGGCGCACGCTCGGGCCCCGCTGCGACGTCCCCCAGCAGGCGGTAGGGCGCCATGGCCCTCCTTCCCGGGCGCTCGCCAGCACCGGGACACCCGGCCGTGCTCGTCGTTGAACGGCCGTTGAATCGGGCTTGAACAGGCATCGCCATTGTGACAGCAGGTGGCCGACAGCCACCAGACACCCATACGGAAGACAGGAACGGATTCAGCACATGACCATCAAGGAACAGCGCCCGCTCGGGCGCATCGCAGTGCCCGTCGCGGCCACCATCCTCACCTTCTCGGCTCTCGGGGTGTGCGGCACCACCGCCGCCCAGGCGCTGCCGCCGAGGGATGGGGACGGCGGCTCGGGAGTCGAGCTCCCGGTGCGACCCACCCCCGCGCCGGCACCGGCTCCCGCCCCCTCCCCCGTGCCGGTCGAGGCGCAGGTGCTGCCGGTGCCGGCCCCTCTGCCGGAGCCCGCGCCCGCGGCGCCCGTGCTCGCCAACCTCGAGACGTCCGTGGAGGAGGGCGTGACGAAGTCGGGTGCGCGTCGCATGAGCACGACGGCGACGTACTTCCCGGCGGAGGGTCGGATCGTCGCGCAGACCCGCACCTGGAACTCGGTCAAGTTCAGCGGGTTCACGGGCGGGGTCGTCGTGGTGTTCCTGAACGCTCAGGACCAGGCCATCGGGTACACCACGATGCGTCAGTTCGGCGTCGACGGCACCTGGGTCGGCGCGTCGAGCCGCACCGACTTCTGGCAGGAGACCGTGTCGGCGCCGTGGCTCTCCCAGGCGACGCGCATCGTCGCCGTGCACAGCCACGCGCACAAGGGACGCCTCGTGTCGATCGTGGAGGAGGGTGTCCGCGCCGCGAAGCCCATCCTCGCGATCGTCGGCGACGTCCGCGCCGCACTCCCGGCGAAGTAGCACCGGCCGATCCCCGGTGGAGGGTCCGCCCTCCGCCGGGGACCCGCCGTGACCCGCGTCGATCCGACGGGCACCGCGGGGAAGCGGTGTCGCGTCGGCCGGGACGGGAACGGGGCGGCCCGGCCCCGCCGGGGGATGGCGGGACCGGACCACGCGGGCGTCGGAGGGATCGAGCGCCCCGCGGGCGACCGGGGTCGAGCGCACGGGTTCGGGAGACTCCCCGGTCGTAATTCACCAGTCGGGAAATTGCTGGTGACGAATGGAGCCTAGCGAGCGTGCCGACGGAGAAGAGGACATCGCCGCTCCCCAGAACGAGGGCCGCGAGAGCGAGGATCGCTTCCGCATACCTCCCGACCTAGCGTCGCCGCCCGATTGGGCTATACCATCGCGTCACTTCTTCGCCCCACCCGACATCGACGCAGAGGAATGCCATGTCATGGATCGAGGACCTCGTCGAGGTCATCACCAACAACCTCTTCAGCCAGGTCGCCGTGCTCATCGGCATCATCGCCATCGTGGGGCTCGCGCTGCAGCGGAAACCCTTCGAGCAGGTGGTCGCGGGCGGTCTGCGGGCGACGATCGGCGTCGTCGTGCTGAACATCGGCGTCGAGATCTTCGTCGGCGGGCTCGTCAGCTTCCAGACCATCGTCGCGAGCGCCCTCGGTCTCGAGCCCCCCGCGGCCACCGCGACGCTGTCGGACTTCTCGGCCGGGCAGGGCTCCGTGGTGCCGCTCATCATCGCGGGCGGCTTCGTCGTGCACCTCGCGCTCGTTCGTGTCTTCCGCGCCGCCCGATTCGTCTACCTCACCGGCCACCTCATGTACTGGATGAGCGTCGTCATCTCGGCCAGCCTCGTCGAGGCGTTCGGCGACGTGAACCGCTGGGTCCTCGCCGCGGTCGGCTCGATCCTCATCGGGTGCTACTGGGTGCTGCAGCCGCTGTGGACCGCGCCGCTGATGCGCCGGGTCATGGGCAACGACGAGGTCGGGCTCGCCCACACCGATTCGACGATCGCCATCGCGGCCGGCTACGGCGCGAAGGCCCTCCGGCTGGGCGACCCGAAGCTGCACGACTCCGAGCAGCTCCGGCTGCCGCGAGCCCTCTCCTTTTTCAAGGACATCAACGTCTCGACCGCATTCGTCATCGGCGCGATCATGCTCGTCGCGATCCTCTTCGCCGACTCCGGCGTCGTCGCCGAGCAGATGGCCGGGGCGACCGTGCTGCCCTGGGTGTGGGCGCTCCTGCAGGCTCTGCGGTTCGCTGCCGGGATCGCGATCCTGCTGTTCGGTGTGCGCATGTTCCTCGCCGAGATCGTGCCCGCCTTCAAGGGACTCTCCGAGCGCGCACTGCCGGGGGCGAAGCCCGCCCTCGACCTCCCCGTCGCCTTCACCCGGGCGCCGACCGCGGTGATGATCGGCTTCCTCTCGTCGACGCTCACCTTCCTCGTGCTCATGGGCGTCTTCGCGGGCGCGGGATGGTTCGTGCTCGTGCCGCCGATGATCATGCTCTTCTTCGGCGGCGGCGCGGGCGGCGTGTTCGGCAACGCCGTCGCCGGCTGGCGCGGCGCGCTCTTCGGGGGTGTGCTGAACGGCGTGATCCTGGCGTTCGGGCAGTGGATCGGCTGGGGCGTCTGGGGCACCACGGCGCCGGAGCTCGCCACCCTCGCGGACTCCGACTGGTTCGTGGTCGGCTGGTCGCTCCGCGGCCTCGGCGGACTCCTGTCCCCGCTCGGCGAGGCAGGGCTCTGGGTGATCGCGGCGGCGATCGTCGCGGCGACGGCCGCCGTGCTCGTCATCCTCGGCCGCCGCATGCCGCGCGACCTCGACCCGGCGCTCGCCGGCGCGGGCGCATCCGCACCGTCCGTCTCCCGCGACGGCGTATCGGCGCCCGCACCCCGCGAGGAGGTCACCGTCGCGTCCGCGGAGGAGGCGGCACCGGCGCGCGCCCGCCGTCCCCTGCCGGCCGACGACCGCCCGGAGACGTTCACGGTGCTCGCGGTCTGCGGCGCCGGGATGGGGACGAGCCTGATCCTGCGCACGACGGCGGAGCGCGCGTTCGCGCAGCTCGGGTTGCCGGCCTCACTGAACCACACCGACATCGGATCCGCGCGCGGGCAGCACGCGGACATCGTGATCGGGCAGCAGACCTACCTCTCGGAGGTCGGCGACATCGCCCCGGTGAGCGTGCCCATCACCAGCTTCGTCGACGTCTCGCACGTGCGCACGCAGCTCGAGAAGGCGCTCACCGAGAAGGGCTGGCTGTGATGGAGAGCCTCGCCGAATACGTCGAGCTGGTCGGCGCGCGCAACAGCGCCGAGATCACGGCTGCGGCAGAGGCTATCGCCGACACGGCGGCCGCCGGCGGCCTCGTGCGCCCGACCGGGGCCGGTCACTCGCTCGCGGCCGTGCTCGAGACGTTCTTCCGCGCCGGTGGTCTGGCGTTCGTCCGCCCCATCTGGCATCCCCGGGTGCTGCCGTTCCACGGCGCGCGCACGGCCACAGCGGCGGAACGCGAGCGGGGCCTCGGCGCGGCGGCGGCGGACGAGGCCGGCATCGGATCCGAGGACACCGTCGTCGTCTTCTCGAACTCCGGGGCAAACCCCTTCCCCGTCGAGGTCGCGGAGTCCGCGGCCCGGGCGGGTGCCACGGTCGTGGCGGTGACCTCTCGCGCGGCCAACGAGGCGGCGCCGCGGCGGGCGGCACACCGGCTCGTCGACGTCGCGGGCATCGTCATCGACACGCACGTTCCCCCGGGGGATGCGACGTGGCCGCCCGAGCATCCCGTGACGGCGCCGGTGTCGAGCCTCGCGACCACCACGATCTGGACGCTCATCCTCCGCGAGGTGCACCGCATCTCCCCCGACGCCCCGCGGTGGCGGAGCGCCAACGTCCCGGGCAACGACGAGTTCAACCGCGCACTCGTAGAGCGCTTCTCGGCGCGGATCCCTGAACTGTGACGGGGGCGATCCGGGCCGAGAGCTCGAAGCGCGAGGCGGGGTAGGTCGACGTCGTCCACTCCACGACACTGCCGCGCGACACCGACGTGCGCAGCAGCTCGAGCACCGGCTCGCCGTGCGAGATGCTCAGCGTGTCCGCATCCGCATCCCGCACGATGGCTGCCCGGATCACCTGTTCCCCGGCCTCGAAGCGCGCCCCGTACTCCTCGACGAGCACCCGGTAGAGCGAGTCCGCCGCGAAGTCGTAGCGCTCGAGGCCCGGATACAGGTCCCCGCGCAGATGGCTGCGCTCGATGGCCATGGGCATCCCGTCGGCCAGCCGCAGCCGCGACAGCAGCACCACCTCGGATCCGGCGGGGATCTGCATGACGGCCGCCACGGGCTCCGACGCCGGGAGAACCCCGAGGTGCAGGAGACGGCTGGACGGGACGTACCCCCGCGCACGCATGTCCTCCGTGAAACTCGTGAGCTGCAGCGGCACGCTGACCGTCGGCCGCGCGACGAACGTCCCGCGGCCCACCTCCCGCGTCAGCAGGCCCTCCCGCACGAGTTCGTCGATGGCCCGCCGCGCGGTCATCCGGGAGACCCCCGTCTCCTCCGCGAGCTGCCGCTCGCTCGGCGTCGACGACCCGATCGGCGCGTGCGCGAACTGGGCCGACAGCATGTCGGCGAGCTCGCGATACTTCGGCGCAGTCACGCATCGATCATCCCACCGCGGGGAAAGCTCTAGGCTCCTCCTCGGTCAGTTCCGCCCGGCCGAGGAAGGACTCGTACCCCGCGACGTCGTCGGTGCGCACGACCGCCGTGGCGATCCCCTCTGCACCGCGCGACCACGCCGGCCCGTTCCGGCATCACGATCCAACCGGACGTCCCGGCTCTCCGTCGAACCGCGATGGTGCCGCGGGCAGGCGCACCTCCACCCGGAGCCCGCCACCGGCCCGCGGGGCGAGTGCCAGGTGCCCGTCGTGAGCCCGCGTGATGCTCGCCACGATCGCCAGCCCCAGGCCGACCCCCGGGTGATCACCGCGGATGCGGTCGCTGCCGCGGCGGAACCGCTCCGTGAGCGTCGGCACCAGCTCGGGGTCGAGGTCGTCTCCGGTGTTCTCGACGGCGAGCACGACCGACCCCGGGACGGTGGCGGTGCTGACCCGCACGGTGCCGCCGGCGGGGAGGTTGTGAACGATCGCGTTGTGCACGAGGTTCGTGGTCAGCTGCAGCAGGAGCGCGCGGGAGCCGACGGCCGGAGCGACGTCCCCGGACGTGCTGAGGGTGACGCCCCTCCTCTCGGCGAGAGGCAGCAGCGTCTCCATGGCCTCTTCCGCCAGGAGGGACAGGTCGACGTGCTCCCGGGTGAACGCGCGCTGGTCGGCGCGGCTCAGGAGGAGAAGGGCCTCGGTCAGGTCGATCGCGCGCACGTTGACCGCGCGCAGACGCTCGAGGAGCACGTCGATGTCGGGATGCGGATCGTTGCGGGCGACATCGAGGAGCGTCTGCGTGATCGCGAGCGGGGTGCGCAGCTCGTGGGAGGCGTTGGCGGCGAAGCGCTGCTGCTCCGCGACGTGGGCCTCGAGCTGGTCGAGCATGGCGTCGAAGCTGTCGGCGAGCTCGCGGAACTCGTCGCGGGCGCCCGGCAGGCGGATGCGGTGCGATAGCGAACCGTCCGCGGCGCTGCGGGTGGCCACCGTGATGCGCCGGAGCGGCGCGAGCATGCGACCGGCGAGGATCCACCCGCCCAGCAACCCGAACACCAGCAGGAAGAGCACGACCCAGGTCGCCGCCGGCGTGAATGCGCGCACGAGGTCGTCACGACCGGGGGTCGTGAACCCGCCGGTCGTGTATGCGGCTTCCGCCGGCACGTAGCGCAGGAGGAACACCCACACCACGGCGAGCAGGAAGGCGACCGCGACCACGAGGAAACCGGCGTAGCTGAGGGCGAGCTTGAGGCGGACGCTCATCCCGGGCCGCCGCGCGACGCCGCCCCGCACCGGGCGCACCGTCATCCGCCGCGCCGCCCGTGGGGCGCCGGCGCCCCGTCGGCCGCCCGTCCCGCGTCGATGCGGTAGCCGACGCCCGGCACGGTGGCGATGAGCCAGGGCTCCCCGAGGCGCTTGCGCAGGGCGGAGACGGTGATGCGCACCGCATTCGTGAACGGGTCCGCGTTCTCGTCCCACGCCCGTTCGAGCAGCTGCTCCGCGCTGATCACCCCGCCGTCGGCGGCGACGAGCACCTCGAGCACGGCGAACTGCTTGCGGGTGAGCGCGACGTAGCGGCCGTCGCGGTAGACCTCGCGGCGGAAGGGGTCCAGGCGCAGCCCCGCGAGCTGCAGGACGGGCGGCCTCGCGTGCGCGCGCCGGCGGTCGAGCGCCCGGAGTCGCAGCACGAGCTCCCGCAGCTCGAACGGCTTGGTGAGATAGTCGTCGGCCCCGATCTCGAAACCGCTCGCCTTGTCATCGAGCCGGTCTGCCGCCGTGAGCATGAGGATGGGCATCCCGCTGCCCGATGCGACGATGCGTTCCGCTATCTCGTCACCCGACGGGCCGGGGATGTCGCGATCGAGCACGACGATGTCGTAGGCGTTGATGCTCAGCAGTTCCCACGCCGCATCCCCGTCGCCCACCGCGTCGGCCGCGATCGCCTCCAGCCGCAGGCCGTCGCGGATCGCCTCGGCCAGATAGGGCTCGTCCTCGACGATCAGCACACGCACGCTCCCCATGCTATGAAACGCTGCATATCGTCGACGTATCGAAGACGCCATACGCGCCCGCAACGGGCATCCCCGTTAGCTGAGGGCATGTCTTCGAAAGAATCGATGAGCCCGGGCGCCCGCCGCGCCCGTTCCGTTCTGCTCGCCCTGACCGTGATCGCGGCGGTGGTGGTGGCCTGCGTGATCGCCGCGGCGCTCGGCAGCAACCGGTCGGCGGCCTCCTCCGGTTTCACGGCGTCCGGGGCACCGGCCGCGCAGTCACCGGCATCCGATACACCGGCCGACGGTGGCGGACAGGGTGGCAGCTCCGAGGCGGACGGCGCCGTCGCCGACCACGTGACGGTCTTCGATGACGTGCCGGCCGTGGTCAACCTCGACGAGGACCTGCTCGACGCGGTGCGGCGGGCGGCGAGCGACGCGGCCGACGACGGCGTGACACTCGAGGTGAACAGCGGCTGGCGCTCCCGCGAGTACCAGGACCATCTGCTGCACGACGCCATCGCACAGTACGGGTCGGCGGCAGAGGCGGCGCGGTGGGTGGCGACGGCGGACACGTCCGCGCACGTGGCCGGGGAGGCCATCGACATCGGTCCCTGGGACGCCCGGGACTGGCTGGCCCAGCACGGCGCAGCGTACGGCCTGTGCCAGATCTACGGCAACGAGCCCTGGCACTACGAGCTGCGCCCCGCTGCCGCCGACACCGGATGCCCGGCGCCCTACGCCGACCCGACGCAGGATCCGCGAATGCAGCAGCCGTGAGGGCCTCCACCCGGACTGCGGACTGCCGGGAACTGCGGAGACGGTGGCTCGCGGGTCGGTGCCTCGGATCAGTGCTCGCGAGTCGGTCGCACTGCTGAAAGATGACGCCACCGGTACTGAGGATGACGGCGGTCCGGAGACCGCCGATTGCAGCGGCGGAGGAGGGAGGAATAACGTGTGGTCGCTCACCAGCCCCGCGACGGGCATCACCGCCGATCGCCGTCCGGGCGCCTCATTACTCCAGATCGATTGCCTCGTCGGCGCCGTTTCGCTGCGCTGATCCGGCGCATGCTGCGAATCGGAACATTCCATGGGCGAAAGCACCCCTACAGACGAGTTCGTCGTCAACTTCCACGGGCGGGTCGCCGCGGGCCTGCCGCTCGCCGGGCGATTCGCCCGTGTCACCGCGTCCGTCATCGACCCGGACAGTGACGAGGTGATCAGCCAGGTCGAGGTGGGTGATGACGGGTCGCTGCGCGGGCCCCTGCCATCGCACCTGCGCGGACAGCAGCTCGAGGTCGTGTTGAGCCGGGTGACGAACGGCTCGAGCGAGGAGGTCGCCCGGCTGCCGTTCCGGGTGCCGACCACCGGCGACGCGATGTTCCACGTGCCGGCAGCACTGGGCGCCGACGAGGTGCTCGGCTTGAGCAGCCGCATACTGACACCCGAGCTCCTGAAAGCCAGGGTGACCGAGAAGGCCCGGTACCTGGATGCGATCGCCGACGCGCGCCGGCAGGCCTTCGCCGACATCCCGGACCTTGCGGACGAGCGGCCCGAGTCCCCGACGCTGTTCGCGCAGCTCGTCGAGCCCCTGTTCCAGCCGGCGCTTGCGCTGCCCAAGGGCGCGTCGCTGATCGACTTCATCCTCGAGCATCCCGTGCCCGCGTTGCTCGGAGCGAGAAGCGCTCGCCACGCCCGATTGCGTCTGACCGAGGACGAGCAGGCCCGTCTCGGCGCACACCCGACGTTGTGGGATGCGCTCGGGACCCGCGCCCATCGCTTCGGGCTGCGCCGGAAGCGTCGGTTGTCCGAGCGCCTCGAGATCGGGCTGCGGATCGACTCCCTCAGCCTGCCGACCGCCCCCGCGGTGCCCGACGTCCCCCCACCGGACGCGGGGCAGCAGCCGACGGTGGACGAGCTTGCGCTCGAAGCCGAGAAGGTCGTCCTCGCCAAGACGGCCTCCGTGGTGGCCGATCTCGTGCCGCGGCCGGGCGAGCCGACCACCTCCTCCGATCTCACCCGGTTGCACGGCCTCGCCGGCACTCTCGAACTCGCGAGCGGGGCGGCCAACGTGACGGCCGCGAAGGACGTGCACGTTCTGCAGCTCGCCTACCGCGCTCCCCTCCGCCGCAAGTGGGGCAGGGACCTCCTGGTGTCGGTGAAGGATCTGGACCGCCTGCGCATCGAGCTCGAGCGGAGCACGGGGATCAGGCTGCCGCTCGTGCGGGGCGCGGCGACGACCCGCGCGGAACTGGAGGAGCTCATCGATGACTCGCAACGACTGGTGCAGCGCGCCATGGAGCTGGAGGAGCCGCCCGAGGCGGTGGGCCGCGTCTTCCCGACGGTGAACGCCGCGACGTGGGGACGGCTGAGCGACGAGGCACGACTGACGCTCAGCGCGCACGCGCTCGCCGGCAGCTCCACCGCGGCGCCCGGAACGCCGGGGACGATGCAGACGATGGGGTTGATCGGGGGCATCGTCGGTGGTGCCCTGGGGCTCATCGTCGGCGGCCCGGCCGGTGCGGTGGCGGGCGCAGCCATCGGATCAGGCATCGAGGACACGGTCGACGCTGGTTCCGGCGACGAACAGCAGACCCCGTCCGCCCCCGTCATCTCCTTCACACCGCACAAGAAGCTGGCGCCGTACGCGCCCCTCTCCCCCAGCATCCTGGCCCTGACCGACACGACCCTCGCCAGGCTCAGACAGCGGCTGAAGAAGGGCAGCTACGAGTTCGACATCTACGAGCCCGGCTCCGTGAACTACGGGCTCATGCTGACCTACCGGCAGGAGTGGTCGCCCGTGCGCTACCAGGTCGGCCGGCTGATCGACACCATCCCGCTGACGCCCGGGGAGAAGCGGGAGGTCAAGGTCGTCACGACCCGCAAGAGGCACGACGCCCGGTCGAGCCTGACCAACGAGGCCCGGGAGTCGACCGTCGAATCGACCTCCACCTCGCGGCTGGAGTCCGAGGCGATCGAGGCCGCGACGATAGCGGTCAACAACCAGATCTCGGCCAACGGGTCGTTCACCATCGGTGTGGCCACCATCGGCGGCTCCGCCGACTTCACGCACAACTCGAGCGAGGAATCCCGCCGTACCCTGAAGAACTTCTCGGAGCTGACCCGGAAGGCGGTCGACACCCTGAAGAACCAGGTCGAGATCAAGGTGGAGTCCTCGGAGGATTACAGCTCCGAGGTCACGGACCTTCGCACGGTGAGCAACGCGAACAACGAGATCACGGTCACGTTCCTCCTCTACGAGCTGGAACGTCGCTACCGCGTCGAGACGCAGCTCGCCTCCGTGCGTCCGGTCGTCCTCTACGCCCTCGACGTGCCAGGACCGGATGAGATCACCGCGGCCTGGATCCTGGAGTACAGCGACCAGATCCGTCGGTTCCTGCTCGACCCCACGCTGCGGCCCGTGCTCGACGACCTGGAGCGAACGCACTCGAGCGCCGACCTGGACTACCGCATGGCGGTGTCGCGGTTGGCGGAACAACGCCGGATCTACACGTCGCTCGCGACCGAGATCGACGAACTCGAGGCCGCCGTCGCCGCGCTCACCAAGGAGGCCGGCGATGCCGCCGTCGGTGCGGCGGCCGCCGAGGCCGCCGAGCCGGGCGTGCTGGAGACCATCGGCACGGCGATCGCCACCGGCGGCATCTCCCTGCTGCTCCCGAGCGGCTCCGCCGACGACGAGACGCTGGATGCGCGCGCCCGCGCACACGAGAAGCTCATCCAGGAACTCAACCGCAAACTCGACACTCGGCGTGCCGCGATCGCGTCTGCCGCGGGCGCCATCTCCGCCGCGTATGAGAGCTATCAGACCAAGGCGCTCGCCCGTAGCCGGTCGCGCCTGGCCGAGGGCCGCCTCGCGGTGCACATCCGCGACAACATCTTCCACTACATGCACGGCATCTGGTCGACCACCCACCCCGACCACCGCTACTTCGAGCTTCACGACAAGCACGTTCCGTTCCACACGCCGCAGGGGGCCGACTACGCGCTGACCAGTCCGACCGCCCCGAGCGTCGTGGCGCCGCTGCCGGGCATCGACATGCTGGGCGATGACAGGATCCTCACCATCACGAAGCCTTCGGTCGACGGCACGGTCCGCCGTCCCCTGGCGGAGATCGCCGACATCGACCGGCCGCTCGGGTTCCGCGGCAACTTCGTCGTCTTCGAGCTGCGCGAGTGCTCCCAGCTCACCGACTACATGGCGGCCGAGTTCGTCGATCCCGACACCGGTGTCACCCTCCCCGGCGCCGTCACCGGACTGAGCACCACGGAGCTGCTCGACTACCTCGAGGCGGCCATCGGTCACGGTCTGGTCAGCGAGAACCAGTTCGAGGCCCTCAAGGACCTCGTCCGCCGCATCACCCACGAGCAGGACGACTGGGCCGACGACGTCGTGCTGCCCACCGGCCAGGTCATGCTCGAGACGCTGAAGGGGGAGACCACACTGCTCGAACCGTTCAAGCTCGTCCACCGCGGCATCGATGTGATCGCCGCCGAGGAGGATGTGCGGGCCAAGCGTCTCGACGCCCTGCGGCGGGCCCGCCGGGTCGCCACCGGTGATCTCGAGCGCGACCCGACCACAGTCGAACGGTTCTCGCTCCGCGAAGCGCACGACGTCGAGCCGGCCTGAGCGCCATGGCCGACGATGACGTCACGGCGACCGCGGACACCGACCGGGCCGTACCGGCACGGCCGCGGGCCGCAGGCGCTTTCACACCGGCCGAGCTCGAGCGCTGGGGCCGCGAGAACCCGGAGGCGGTTCGGCGGCTCTCCGGCATGCCGCTGTCGGCGGAGGGTCTGTCGAAGGAGGTCAGCCGGGAGATCATGCGAGCCCGCGTCGGATGGGCGCAGCGAACCGCCGTAGCCGCGGAGGAGGATCCGCGGCGCGGACCCGTAACGGAGCGTCCCCCCGAGTTCCGGGCGCCCCGCCCTCTCCGTCCGGACGAGGTCCAGGTCCGCGGTCCCGACGGCGTGCTATACACCATCCCCCGGGAGACGTACGAATGGCTGGAGGGGGAACGCCGCCATGCCATGGCGTGGGAGTTCATCGAGACGGCCGCCGCCGCGCTCGCCGGAATGCCGCGGCGCCCCTCACCCACCCCGCCCGCCCCGCCGCGTTCCCCCATCACCCCCGTCGAACGCGGCCTCGCCCGGTCACCCGCAGCACGCCCCGGTTCGGCGCGGCTCCCCGAGCCGCCTCTGAAGATCCCGCCCGGCATGAGCCGGAACGAGGTGCTCGAGAGCCGATCCAGGGACACCTACTTCCCGAGCGCCGACACCGCGAACGTCAACCAGCCTGCCGTCGACCTCATCGACGGCAAACGTGTCGACACCTGGACCCAGCAGGCGGCGAAGGACGGCCGGATCCAGGTCACCCAGGCCACGGTGGGCGGCCGATGGATCCAGCTGAAGCGGCTGCGACCCGAGGGAACGACCAAAGCGACCGTCGAGCGACGGGTGCAGACCGAGCTCGACACGGCGCTCACGAAGTTCGACCACGTCCTCGACGGGAAGGACGGGGTGTCCCGCTGGTCCAACACCCTGGGCGATGGGACGAGGCTCACCAAGGCCCTCAGCATCCCGGACTCGTTGCACGTGTCCATCGAGGTGGAGGATCTCGCCGCTGAACGCGTCGATGCCCTCCAGCGCATCGCGGACGATCGCCTGCGGGAGCACACGACGGGCTTCGGGCAGGAGAACCACGTCATGGGCGTGCCCGTGACGGTCACCGTGCGGCCGGCCCCCTGAGCGCGCCCGGCCCGTTCCCACCGGATGCGGCGGTCAGCCCGCGGAATCGCTCGCGGGACCGGCCGGGTCCGGCTGCCACGCGGTGACGTGCACGGTGGATCCGGCGACGATGTCCAGCGTCACCGGCCACGAACCCCGTTGGTCGCCCGCCGACTGCGCGGCATACACCGTCCTGGCGACGAGAGCACCCGCGGTCGCGTTCGCGTCCCAGCCGAAGAAGGCGATCGCGTAGCCCTGCGCGGGGACCTCGATCGATCGAGGACCGGCATCGTCTGCCATGAACGAGCTGCCGTGGTCGATCGTTACGGCGAGTTCGTGTCCGTTCTGGTCCGCGAACGCGAGGTCGGGGTAGCCGGAGACGACGCACGGCGCATCGGAGAAGTTCATGAGCCGGATGCTGAACACGCGGTGGCCGGTGGCGGCGTCGGGCGCGCCCTGCAGCAGCATCGCCTGCTCGGGCGTGCACCAGGAGCGGTCCCGTGCGACAGGCGACGGAGCCGCCGTGGGAGGAGGAGTGCCGGGGGCGGCCACATCCGGCACCGCGCCCAGTTCCGGCGGGAAGCCCTCGGCGATGGCGTTCTCCTCGGCGATCGCGAGTCGATCGACGTCGGCGCCGACCGTCCCCGCGGCGGCGAATGCCGCGAGGGCGACGATCGCGGCCGCGGCGGTCCATCGCTTCCGCGTCCGTTGTGGCGTCCTCGCGACACCCGGGTCTCGCCTCCGCGACGCGACCAGTGCGGGGATCCAGCCCTGCACGAGGCCCCAGTATGCGCCGACCACGGCATAGTCGACGGACGTCAGGAGCACCGCTCGCCGGCCGAGCAGCGGGACCGAGCTCAGCACGGCGACGGCGTCGATGGCGAGCCCGATCACCGCCCCCGCGACGACGATCGCGAACCACGCGCTCGTGAACGCCGGACGGTCCCGCGACGAGCCCGTCACCGCGCGGAGCACGAAGGCGACGACCGCGGCCACGCTGGCGGCCGCGAGGAGGAGCGCGATGAGCGACCACGGCAACGGCCAGGTCCACATCAGCGCGTTCGTCGGCGTGGGGACCAGCACCCCGAGAGCCCGGTCGACGTAGACGTTCGAGCCGGACACGACGTGCACGAGCCCGCTGGCGAGCCACAGGGCTGCCGCCACGGCAACCGGCATGGCCGTCCCCCTGTCCCACCACCGCATCCCACGAATATAGGCGGAGCAGCGTCTTCGACCGGTGTCCAGCGCACCGATCGCCGCTGGACGTGCGTCCCGCCTCCCGCGACGCCGGGTTGGGCGCGCGACGGTCACCACCGTCTTGCCCCTCGAGATTAAGGTGGGGGGGGTTCTGGTCCGGATGGGATGGCGGAGGGCGACGGTCATGGCAGCGGTGTCGGAGAAGCCCTACGTCGTGCTGGTGGTGGGGCGTCCTGCCTCCGGGAAGTCCACCATCAGCGCGGAGATAGCCGGGCGGTGGCGTCTGCCCGTGCTGGCTAAGGACTCCGTGAAGGAACTGCTGTTCGACACACTCGGGACCGGCGACCGTGAATGGTCGATGTCACTGGGTCGCGCGTCGTTCGCACTGCTCGACTACGTCGTGGAGCTTCAACTCCGGACCGGCGTTCCTTTTCTCGTGGACGCGTCCTATAACCCCGGGTACGAGAACGCCAAGTTCCAGGCATGGCAGCGACGGTATGGATTCACGGCGGTCCAAGTGCATTGCTCCGCTTCTCCCGATGAACTGGTTCGGCGTTTCATACAACGGGCACACGACGGCACGCGCCACCCCGGCCATACGGATCATCGGTGGGTCGATGACTTCCGCCGCTCCCTGACCGAAGAGCGGAACGAGGTCCTCGCCCTCGACGGCCCCGTTCTCACCTACGACTCCGGACGGCCCGGGGCGTCGACGGAAGTACTCCGCCGACTCACCGAGATTCTCCCCCTGCCGATACCTCCGCGACCGCGTGCGCGATGCGCTGCGCCGCCTCCAGCGCGGTGATCCGTGTGGTGTCGATGACCTCCGCCGCCTCGTGCAGCCAGGCGCGGGCCGCCTCGGCGTACTGCTCCACGTGGGCGAAGCGGAACGTCGAGGGGCCGAGGACCGCGTCGTTCCGAATGCGGTCGCGGAGCACGTCCTCGTCGGCGTGGAGCACGAAGTGCCGGATCGGGATGCCGTGCTCCGCGAGGCCCGAGCTGATCTCCCGCCAGTAGTCCTCGACCAGCACCGTCATGGGCATCACCAGGGTGCCACCGGTGTACTGCAGGACCCGTCGAGCGGTCTCCACCACCAGAGGCCGCCACGGTGCCCAGTGCTGGAAGTTGTCCGTCGCGGGCAGGCCCGGCCGGATGTCCATGAGCACCTCGCCGACCTTCTCGGCGTGGAGAACCCGAGCGTCGGGCAGCAGACCCTGCACCAGCGCGCTCGTCGTCGTCTTCCCCACCCCGTGCGTGCCGTTGAGCCAAACGATCATGCATCGGACTGTAGCGCCGGCGGGGGAAGACCGGCCCGGAGCGGTGATGACGGCCGCTACGGCCGGGTCAGGGCCCGCCTGGCCGCGGCGACGAACGCCGGGGGGTCGTCGATCCAGGGGAAGTGCCCCGCACCGGCCAGGATCTCGAGGCTCGCGGCGGGGAACAGGGTCACCAGCTCCCGCATCACGTCCGTCGGCAGGCCGACGTCGACGGCACCGGTGAGAACCGTGACGGGCACGCGCAGGGCGGCCAGGGCCTCCCTCGTCGCGGCCGGGTCGAACGCTCCCGCCGCACCGAACGCCGCGGCGGCCGTCGGGTTGCGCGAGGCATTCATCCGCGCGTCGTAGTCCGCCGCCGCCCGGTCCCACCGTCCGTAGCTGAACGGAGCAATCGCATCCCAGTCCCCGGCCGCCGCCTCACCCGACTGGATGCGGGCCAGCGCCGCCGCAGCGCCGTCGTACCAGGGCTCATGCGCCCGGGACCGAGCGACGGCGGACCGTGACTCGTCCGCCACGTCGATGCCGACCGCGCGCGTACCGGGGGCGACGAGCAGCAGCCGGCCCACGCGCTCGGGATGGCGCTCCGCGTAGCGCAGCACGATGTTCGCACCGGCGGAGTGGCCCAGCAGGTCGAGGCGATCGAGGCCGAGATGCCGCCTCAGCGCCTCGAGGTCATCTGCGACGCGATCGCACCGATAGGCGGCAGGATCGCTCTCGGTGTTGCCGGCGCTCCCCGGCGGATCGAAGAGGAGAAGCTCGGCGTACTGCGACAGCCCACCGAGCTCGCCGAGGTAGGCGGCGGGGAGGAGCGGGCCACCGGGAACGCAGACCAGGGGGCGTCCCCGGCCGACCCGGCTGTAGCCGAGGGTGGTGTTGCGGGGCGTGGGGAAGAACTGCATGCGAGGCACCTTCGTGAATACGTGCGGGCGCTGCCCGGGCACGAGGTCACCGCGAAGGCGGTGCGCACGAGGCCGCGAGCCGGTGCGTCCAACGGACTGTCGTCGTGATCGGACTCACCCCCTCGGGTCTCGTGGTGGTCCACCGTACCAAGCGGCGACGTCGCGATACGCTGTCGACGCACCTTGTGCTGGTTCCGCGGTATCTCAGCGTGATCGTCGAAGCCCAGGCCGAATTGTCTGCCGACCGATCATCGCCTGCCGTGTCGGAGGCCTCGTCGATGACGACTGCACGCTCTTTCTCGCTCGCGCTTCTCCGTCCGTTCCGGGCCGTCGCCGCCAGGTACGGCCGCGTCCTCGCGCTCCCCGGCGCCGCCGGCTTCGTGGTTCCTGCGGCCGTCGCGCGGCTCGGCGTCGCGATGACCGGACTGGGGCTGCTGTTCTCCATGCACGCCGCCTCCGGGTCCTACGCCGTGGCGGGAGCGGCGACCGCCGTCTTCGCGGCCGCCGAATCGATCGTGGGGCCGCAGGTCGCCCGAGGGGTGGACCGGTGGGGTCAGACCGCGACCGTGCCCCTTCTCGTGGCGGTGCACACGGTGGCCGTCGCGCTCGCCCTGACGTCGGCCGGTGTGGTGCCCACGCCGGTGATGCTCGTCGTGGTGGCGATCGCGGGTGCAACCGTGCCGCAGCCGGGCGCCCTCTCCGCAGCCCGGTGGGTGCGCCTCATCACCGACCCGACGGAGCTGCGTTCCGCGTTCTCCCTCGAGGCCGGTGTGAATGACGTCGTCTTCCTCCTCGGGCCGGTGCTCGCGACGCTCGTCAGCGGCTCCATCGCTCCGTCCGCCGGTTCCGTCGCCGCCGTGCTCCTGCTGGCCACCGGGTGCCTCGCCCTCTCCGCGCACCGTCGCACAGCTCCCGTTCCGATCCCTCCGCTCCGGCGGAACGGGCCGTCGCCCCGCGCCCGCAGGACGTCCCTTCTCACCCCGCGCTTCGTCGCGACGCTCGGGGTCAACTTCGGTCTGGGCGGGTTCTTCGGGGCGGTGCCCCTCCTGACCACCGCCGCCGCGGCGAGCGAAGGCCTGCCGGCGCTCACGGGGCTGGTGCTCGCGTCCTCCAGCGCGGCCAGCATCCTCGCGGGGTTGACGTACGGGTCGCTGCGCGCGACCCCTTCCCCGCGGGTCGTGCAGGTGGTCGCGGCGACGGTCCTCACCGCAGCCGTCGCCATCGGCGCCGCCTGGCCCTCCCTCCCGGGACTGGCGGTCACGCTCGTCCTCGGCGGAACGGCCATCGCGCCGCTCCTGGCGTCGTCGTCGCAGATCGTCCAGGCGACCGTCGCC